>ERZ724508.1638-NODE-1638-length-12894-cov-5.361710_pt1 | contig 12894 bp, 14 predicted proteins | sample MGYA00376041_ERZ724508 | MGnify/ENA primary metagenome ERZ724508 (study PRJEB28724, sample SAMN07190887) | wastewater metagenome | isolation source: effluent of sewage treatment plant in Hong Hong | place: USA: Christiansburg, Virginia | collected 2016-03-01 ...
ACACTCTTTCCCTACACGACGCTCTTCCGATTAGGGCTTCCGCAACATTAAGGACTATTGATGCTTACACATTGTGAATACAGTGCCTCAACTGGCACCTTCCAAAACTCTCTGATGTACACCCATCCACAACTTTCGTTGGAATTCACAGCAAAGTTTTACCAGTAGTTCCCGGTTGAGGGATCGTCAGAATCGGGACCGATAGGGCGTATTTTCGCTTATTGCAGTTGCATTTACGCTCTGTTCCAATATATAGCTATGTGGTGGATAGAGTATGCACACAACGTTTGACAGGAATTTGTAAATCGTAGCTATTTCGGCTGGCTCTTCAGTGCGTAGAAGCGGCAGAGGTTTGATTGCTTTCCCTCTGGTTCGTTGTCCCAGACTATGCTGGCTTATCGAGTTCAACAGATGCATTCAATCATGGTCTGCTATTTTCGTTAATTGGAGGAGAAGCGGACACGCGCGACTGTCAAGCAACATGTCCTTTGTCGGATAGTGCTAGAGGCGATCAAAGACATTGATTTACGAAGGTAGCTGAAGCAATTTGAACGTGATTTCCTTATTATTCACGTTATGAACAGAATCAACTGAGGCCAACCCAAGCACTTCGAAGGGTTGCCAGGTGAGCTACCCACCGACGTACCCCACGAATAAGCTTGGGTATCAATTTCTCAAAAAAATGAAAAAGCAAAAAGTCAGAAAAAGGCCCGGCTGCCCCGATCCCCGACGTTAAACCGAAGCATTCAACTCATCCCAACTTTCAGGAGCATCATTACTTCCAGCTAAGCCAAAGAATAGTTTCTTTGAGGACTTGTTTGCAATCTTCCAGCCAGTTATAAGGGCGAGAGAGAGCCATAGCCACAATAATATAATCCCAAACTTCAATGAATATGCTTGAAGATTGCGCAGAAGCTGCTCAAATGCCACTCACAAAGAAGAACTCAATCACCGAAGCGAGAACATCGACGCCTATGGGCTATCTCAACCAAAGAGGTGGGATAGTCGGAGCAAAACCATTTGGATCCAAGCCCAAATGGTTGCCGTTCAGTTATGGTACATCCACCTCTAATTCAGTTGATGAATCATTCCTTCATGAATTCTTTCCGGCCTCGAAAATATCGCCAAGAAGTTCGAATGAGAGCCTCTTCGAAACCACGGAATCCTCGGACGAGGAACTCGAAGAACGCTAGGAACATGTTCCCCGTGATTTCCGGCTGACATTTCAGCTGATTTCCAAGGAAACCTTACAAGGAGTTGACAAAAAAAATTCAGTGGAGCTGAACGGCTACAACCGGATTGGCGATCGTGTGCATATCGATCTTTCACAAAGCGGACAAGATCTGCTGCTACCAATGAGTTCCACCGGCTGCTAATTGTAAGTTGGGTTGACTTCGTCTGGAGTCACCAGCTATCTACTACCACTACCAATAATATCTGTGGCAGCTGAATGTCAGAAATTGTTGGAGCAGGTAACGGCCAAATTAACTCAGGAAGCTGTCACGGTTTGTCTGCAAGCCTCTTCCAAAGCACCCAACGAAACCTTCGTTAAACTTATGTGGCTAGAATTGCCGTTCGAGAAGTTTGAAGAGCTCATGGCCAAGCGTTTCGATCTGCTGAACCTCTCAGAAGAGCTCAATCAAGTCCGTTCGATTATGGACATTAGCGGCATTATCGAGGAACTCAGCAGTACAAACTTTGGAAGCCGAACGGTGCAAAGACTGCTTTCAATGGCTACCCCAAATGAAATTGACCTTCTCGTGGAGATGATGACAGGAAAGCTGGATAGGCTGGCTGTCGATGGCTACGGCAACTACGTGTTCCAGAAACTGCTGCAAAGCTGTTCATTAGAACATCGCATCGCAGCTCTAACGAGTCTCATAAACCACCTTCCATCGATCCTACAGACTAAGACGGGAACCCACGCCATGCAGTCTTTGCTGCTAACTGCTAGCTGCATTGATGAACTCGAACTCTACCTCCAGGGAATCAGTGGCCATGAGGTATTGCTCAGCTGCAACCAGCAGTCGACACATTTCATCCAAAGACTATTGGGATTTCCTGTGGATAGCCTCCATCAAACCATTTTCCAATCGTTCTAAGAGCTATCTCAAGACCAGTTTGGAGTTATTGTAGTCAAAACCTTCATGGAGACTACGGCCCAAAGTGAATGGCGCTACCATGTACTGCTCAAGCTTCAGGCATCCCTATCGTTGTTTATCCAACACGAGTTTGGGCACTACTTGGTACAGGAGGCTTTCGCATTGTACGGCGAGCAGGATAGTTGGACCATCAGGCAGCTCGTACTTGCTGATTTGGTGCTGTTCGGCTGCAACGCCTACTCGTCAGGGGTCATCGAGAAGATGCTCAAGCACTACTGCCGTGGGTTCACTCACGAAATCCTGCAAATGTTCGAGGCGTTCCCAGAGACTCTGTTGAGACTGCTAGAAAATAAGTCCGGCTCGTACGTAGTGCACCGAGTGCTGGACACCCTCACTGGTTCAGGAAAGAGTCAGCTGGACCGACTAGTGATCTCAAGCATTCCCAAGATCGGCGGTTACCACAGCCGGAGCAAGTGGAGCAAGTTCTACGGCCAATCCACCCATTGAACTTGCAACTGAGAGTGATACTGATATACTTCCTAACTTCCACATATGGTTGAGGCATAACAACCAACTACCAGACAGCTTCCGAGCTATGTGTTAAGTTGGTTAGCCACCAAAGCCACATAACCAACGAATCTGCTGCCGAAACCCTCTGTCCATAGGTCAGCTATTTGCAATGGTTGAACTATTCGTACTGAGAAGTGACATCAAAGTTGTTCGTTGTCTGCGATTGGGTTCGCGTGAATTGTGACGGTATGGATCTTTATCTCGTTGAGTGGGAGGTCATTGCTATCCACCGGTTATCTTTCCATTAAATCGAGGCTTTCGAAGCCATCAATCACCTTGCCGAATACGGTGTAGCTGCGGTTCAGCTGAGACTGTTTTGAGTAGGTGATGAAGAATTGGCTACTGTTAGTGTTGGGGCCGCTATTCGCCATCGACACTATTCCTCGTTTATCATGCTTCAGACTATCCACCAGCTCATCAGGGAAGGGCTTGCCATAGATACTTTCTCCGCCCTTACCAGTGTTGGTGGGATCGCCGCCCTGCACCAAAAACTTTTTGATGTTGCGGTGGAAGATGGTACCATTGTAGGCGCCCTTAGCACACAATGCCAGGAAATTCTTACAGGTCACTGGAGTTAACTCGCAGAAGAGCTAAAGCTTGATGTCGCCGTGGGTGGTGTGCAATGTGACCGACATAATATATTCAAACGATACTGGTGGAAATTCACTAAAGCTGCTCACCCGACGATTTTGGCAATGATGATCTATTCCCATTAGATCTCCCTTATTGGTAATTCTTTTCGTAGTATGAATCGTAGTGGGTGGCTATGTTTGCTGATCTTTGTGTGCATCCTGCATCAAGTGGACAGCACTGAGGAGTTTCGCAGCTACCATCCACACTACCTGCACAGCTACTCCTATGCACAACCGTCAACATTGCATCTTTACTATGGAAGGGTGGTCAATAATAGGCCACTCTTTCTCATCAAAGATGCTGAGGAGCAAGAAGCGGAGAACATCTACTTGGTCAATACTCCAAACCCACCAAAAGCACAGCCAAAGCTTCTTAATCTCAAAAGATAAGTGGATTTACACACTCGATCCCGAACAATGCTCGTATTTTCTCTGTAGGACTCATTCGATGCGCCTCGAGTAGAGCCAGGAAAACTGCATACGGTACGTACGCACTGGGGATACCTTGTGGCGTTAGCGAACGGTACTCATTCGCAGCTCTATGAAATTCACGTAACCAAAGATGGAAAGCTAGTGGTTCCGAGCAGATACATTGACAACCATTTGCAGCTGAGCCTTCGAAACATTAGTGGCAACCCCAAAGACAATTGGCGAATTTCAAGGAACCTTCAGTGGAACGATAACGCAAATGATGATTTAGACTCCTTTCCATAGCCAATCACTAGGACAGTTCATGGTAATATTCAAACAGCACCATTGGAGTCGGTTTCGGCTGAGGCGGCTCTTGATTCTCAACCTAAACCAGTACTACCAGCACTTAAAAGTTTCACTGCAGTAACGTTCCAGGTATCTATTCCACTCGACGAGCTCTCACAGTTCAATGTGCACATCAATCGAGTTACTCGATTCAAAAAAGAACCGACTGTCGACAGTCTATATGAACTTGTCAACCCTATCGAATAGGACATTGTGAGCAGTCTCCAGCAGAAACATCAGCAGTTACTGGAACCTCCAACATGCGAATCGAGAGCAGTCTAGCTGCTCTTTCGTGGGTTGTCATTCGAGTATGGCAGGATAAAGGTTGTTCATGATGCTACAGTCATTCCCAACGAACCACGAGAACTTTTATCATTTTCGCCCAGCCGAAAACGCTTTCCTTGGGGATTCCTTTGGGACGATGGGTTTCACAACGAAATTGCTGCTCGAGTTGAGCCAGATACAGCTCTGAAAATTATAAAGAGTTGGCTAGATACCATGATCGATGGGTGGATTCCTCGGGAGCAGGATAGAGGCACATAACGTGTGGAGCTTTGCAACTGCGAACGCTTCCTCGCGAAGGATGACCGTGATGGTAATCCACCCTCATTAGTTCTCCCTTTGAACTATCTTCTCCGAACTGGTTACCTCACGATAGATCGTCTAGAAGAGAAATACTGGCTGAAGCTCAAATAGTGGCACAACTGGTTTATGAGAACCCAGATGGTGGGTGCTGGCAGTTATCTGTTCAAATGGTTTGACCACATTCAGTCGGGGGGTTCCTTTAACTCTGGAATGGACGATTTTCCTCGGCCACCAAATACCCAGTATCATGTTGATGCTCAGGCTTGGATGTATGAACTCACCAAATTCATGGCATTGGCAAGCCAAACCTTCGAGAAAGATGCCGCACCCTTCTACCAAGAGCAAATGAACAAAATAAAGGATAATTTACAACTATTCCTTGAACCGACCAAAGGAATATACCTCGATGTGCTCATGGGAAACGATGGTTCTCGCGCCTGGAGTCCATATATTGGCTACGGGTCCGTACTACCCCTTTCATTCGGTATGGTAGATTCAGGGTCGCCACAGTTTAAGACTACTCTCAATCTACTTACCAGCTAGGAGATGCTGAATACAAGGCACGGGCTTTCTTCTATTGCCAGAAATTCTCCTGAATATATGAGGAGTGCAGATGCTTACTGGCGTGGGCCTATTTGGATCAACATGAACTACGCTGCGTTGCGTGGACTCAAGCTCTTCTACCCAATTGAAGGTGACCTAGTTTACCAGCAGCTACGTAGCCAATTGATGGGTACCGTCTGCGGCGAGTGGGAGCGTGCTGGCTACTTCTTCGAGAACTATAAAGAGGGTGTTGGCAGCTTCAGCTACCCTTTCAATGGTTGGACTTCTCTAATTGCACTGGTGATCAACGAAGAGTACTGATAGCCATGATGATTATGAGTTGGATAATTAATGCATCGAGCTCTGCAATGGAATAATAATGAGCAAACAGCCAGACAACAACTATCACGAGGATGATCGCCACGTCTATCGTAGGGATGCCGAAGGTCGCATCCATCGCTATAACAAAGGAGACTACCGGCCGCGTCCTGGGTTCTTTAGGTTAAGATTGCTCGAACGCCCATATTTCTGGTGGAAGTTCAAGTCCTTTGACTTCAAGAATGCACTTATCCCCATCGGTCTGAGCATTATATATGCCTTCGTTGTCTTCAACGCAAGTATGGAGCTCAGCCAAAAAGAGGTCGAGATGGAGATTAAGGCACGGCTGCCAGAGTAGTTCAGTAAGAAAGGTTACGAAGATTACAAGAAGAAGAAGTCAAAGTAGGAAAGGAATCGTGCATACCATGCTGCAGAAGAGACCCTCGTGTTGCCGGTGGTGCTACCCACCTAACCTGTTTGATTTACATCAGTTCTACACCCATACTGTCCCCAACAACAAAGCAACAATCCGAAAGGCGTTGCATGTAGTTGCCTATTTCTAGATTATTCCAGAACACCATCCTCCATTTAAACGGCGGTCCTGGCGAAATATTAATGTAAAATCATGTCGCAAACAGCACTCCATCCTGTTTTGAAGTGGGCTCAGCGTAAAGAACGGGTGTTCCTGGAGCTGCAGCTTCGGGACATTCAGGATGAGAAGGTAGATCTCACGGCCAAGGGAATCAGCTTCTCCGGCAAATCAAGTGGGCAACTCTATGAATTTAACCTCGAGTTCTTCGAAGAGGTCGCTCCAGAGGTACTTATGAGAGACTAACAAAGGCTTCAAAGTGGATCAAGAAGGGCTTCGATATGAACTTTGTCTTGGAGAAAAAGGATAAGAACAAACCCTATTGGGTTCGCCTAACGAAGAGCGCTGCTAAGTTACAGTATATTCAGTGTGACTGGGCGAAGTGGATCGATGAGGACGATGAGCAAGAGGAGGGCAGTAAAGGCCTCGAAGGTTTAGACCATCAAGCAATGCAAAGTAACAATGGCCTTACTTGAGATTTCAATGATTCGGACTCCGACGACGAAGGCCCAAAGGACAAACTTGCCGACCTGGAGAAGGAATAAACTGTAGAGTCACCAGGAGAGGTTCAAAAACCAGAAACATCTTGATAGTGCATATTTCAGCTCAGTTGCAAACTCGTCTAGGAGGCCTACTGTCATGATTCCTTCTATTTGGAGTGGAATGTCTTTTCGAGGATAAGCTCCACTTGATCTACTCTGTTGTTGAGCTCATCGAAGAGCTTGCCAGCGACCTCTCGGATGGCCTGTCTGTGTTTATCAATATCTACAGGCTTCCCAGCCATTATCATGAGCGAATCCATCAAACCTATGCAGTACTTCAGTACCTCTGGGTGCTTGTGATACCGCTAGAGCATAGCAGACATATGCTCATAGGTGAGCTTGAGTGCTATTGATAGCGCCATCTGAGTGAAGTTCAGATTCAAGAAAGGTTCCACATCAAACAGCTCGTTCGGCTCCTTCCGAAGTCGATTAAGCACAACCACCAACATCTTCTTGAGGGACTGCTCAATCGACGCATTGAGCAGCGAGTTCTCGTTTAGCATAGGCACAAGGTGTAGCCGAGTGCCAGTCGAACTAATTCTTTGGAGATCGTCGATGAAGGATGTTCGTTTATGCAGGAAGTATTTGTAGAGAAAGAATAGTGGAAGCTGCCAAAATGTCTTGTCTTTTAAGGTTTTGAAGAGGTTGCTTGCACATGCGACAGTTTCTCCGAGTATATTGATGGTGTCGAGCCTTCTGTTCATAACCTGGAGATCTGCAGGTTGAGCAGGTTGGGAGGGTGATTTGGATTTCTTCGAGAGCGCGTCTTCCTTGTAGGATGTGACGATAGCCTAGCTTGGCTCAACATTAGGTTCTGTTCGAACGATAGCCTCTTACGGAGTTTATCGTCTGTGAGTGAAAGCCAGTTTGCTCGTCTTCTTAAGCTCAAGAGCCGGTGCATTCTTAAGCTATAGTGTTGCTGTAAGTACCGTATTCTGCTTTTCTGCAGCCTTGGCATTGTCAGTCAGTGTACTGGTCGAATTCGATTTATTTACACTAATCGGTCTGCTGGAAATTTTGATTGGCTAAATCACTGAACTTCCGTTATCTGCTCCCACAACTGAAGGAAATGTATTCTCACAAGCAACAATAGTCCGTTGGTTGGTTGATCGGCCACGTTCAGATTTCCTACTTTCAGGTCTCACGTCCTATTTTTGTAATGTATTCTCAAGCTTGATGTCAATAACTTCCTGTCTCGTTAGCACTCTCCTTTGAGTTGTCTTATTGCCTTTCTCGTAAATTGTCACCGACAGTTCGCGAGGTGCTAAGCAAAGTTGTGGCTTGGTTGGCAGCACATTGATTCTAATTTGTGGGCTCAGAGTGCGGGACATTGATAGACTGCTGTGCGTGGAGGCCAGTGGAAGGGGCTAGGTCTCCACTATGGTATCCTGCACCCAGTTGTTCTTCAGTTTGTGTTCAGAAGGAGATTCAACTGTACTGGTCTGTTGCTTCATCTATACTTGTTTACGACCAAGTCTCTTCAAATGAAGTTTTTCAAGCAAACTCGCACCTGTTGAGAGTAGTTGGAAGCCCGAGTTGTTTGGCATACACCTTGATGTTGGCTTGGAGTGCTGAAGCGTCGATGAAAATCTTTGACTATCAGATAAATGCGAACGACCATGCTGACTGGTGCTACTAAGAAAACCCAGTAAGTTTTCACGACCTCTTCTGGTTGTTTGTCTGCGTTCGGGTTTATTGTCCTTGGGTTTTCTCAATTAAACATTGACAGACCTCAATCCTCCGAGCTTCGAAAAGTATGTGAGTTCATGCTGAATTTCCTCTATACTTGCCGCCTTCTCCACCTTCTTCAAGAATATATTATCGGGGATGGTCAACGGCATGATCCGTTTGAACACTCTTTTGATCCCTGACAATTGATGCTGGTGGGTCTGGTGGTAAAGCAGTGGAAGCGATACTATCAGTATGCGTTTGCCCTCCAAACAAAACAATGCCTCGTTAAGTTCAAACCAGTTCTGCGATCGATGGTTGTCTCTCGTGTCTAAAATCTTCTTCGTTGAGGTTAGAAGGCTTTCTGCCAATCTCATACATGTATCCCCGGAGTCTGAACCAAACTCGTATATTCGCAACGAAGCGAAGAAGATCGTAGGAATCCCGTCCTTGCCAATCGACACAACAGGCTCAGTCGCAAGGTTCAATGCCACCTTCAGTTCGATGAGCAATGCTTCCACAACTTCCTTCTTTTTCTGGGGGTCTGAAGGTTGTCCTGGAAGGGTAGCCTTGACTCGGTAGATGAGCCCACTTTGTTATTGCCTGTCGTAGATTTCGAAACTTTAGCATTTTGCAGTAGGCAGTCTCCAATCGAAGCTATCGAGCAAGTTCCCTCTCATCATGACTATAGAATATTCGATTTGGGCCAGGTCTATTCTAGTTGTTGTTCTTACTTCAACTCCTTCCACGGAGTTGCCCGGTGGCTTCTTCGTCGAGTCTTCCGACCTAACTAAATTAGAATCCATAAAGGATGTATGGACGGGCCGTACCATACTATGCTGAGGAGGTCGAGGACAGACATTTAATAACCAACGAACTTCCACGAAACCCGTATGTAACAAGGGAACACATCCCAGAGCGGGGATAACGTGCTCAGACCATTATCATCACAATAGTACAGAACGACGGCACCCATAGCTATTGCAGTAGTTGCGGTGAAAGCACAGGAACACGAACAGTGTGCCGTTCGGGGTGCGCTGCTTGGAGCTGGGCCACGGCACTGTGCTGCTGCGGAACATTCCTATGTTGCATTCCTTTTCTGTTGGACTGCTGCAAGGACAAGTACTACTATTGTGTGAACTGTGCTGGGTTGAAGGCAAGAGATTCCGCTGGGTGTTGATCTACCATCGTTACGTCAACTTGAATTAGTTTGAGTTTGATGTATTTGGTTAAGATGCATTCAAATCGACCATCCTGGTAGTTGCAAACCATCGGGGCATTCCAATAGAATCATCCCCAGTTCATCAAGTTGGTCTCTCCAAAGTAACTAAACCTTGGGTTACCGGAGTATTTTCCTGCATAAACCGACACTTTCGTTTGGAGGTTATTCAGGCTCATCGGGAGAACGTGCCCACACATGCAGCGAGTGCCCAGCGACCGCCGCAATTAAATTTATCGAGCTGCAAGTGCGAAGATTTCGGCGTTGTTGATATATTTGATTCGAAGTAGAATGACGTAGACAAGCCCACACCACCGCAAGCAGTCGGACACAATTAGCAGGGTACAAAGCAGTCTAGGCAGATGCTCAAGAGCCATGAACTCAAACATCCCGAGGTCTACTTCCTGCTGAACCACGACGACAAGGAGTACGGATCGTATGCAACTATGTATATGGATGTAGGTGCCTACTCGATATCCGGAAGGACTACCGGCTGAAGTACCTGTCAGTGGGCAACCTGCTCGATGAGAATGCCACCAAGAATCTGATTGAACACCAGGAGAATCTTGGCAAGGCTACTCTCATTGCTGAGCTCATCGAAAAGAAAATTAAGAAGCTCGGAAACAGAGTGTATCTGATCGAGGGTACGACGAAGTTGTTATCGTAGGTGTGCTGACCTCTGGCAAGCAGTACGAAGAGCTGCTGATTCACCTTTCAAAGAATATTGAAATTAAGGGTTTCGTGTACCTTCGGAACCCCGTAGTCGATGAGGAGAACGATGAGAAGCACCTCGAGCTCACCGGCTTGCTGAATATCGTCGAACAACGGAACCTTCTGAGGAAAATACCTACAAGTGCCAACCCAAAAGATGTTCAGGAGAGTTTCTTGGCTGTGCTGAAGAAGGACGGACTTGAGATTCCTCCGTTGATTCCAATTATTTGTATCCTCGGAGGTCCAGGAAGCGGAAAGGGCACAAATTGTGAAAGGTTAGCACTCGATTATGGGTTCCGACATATTTCGACAGGCGACCTGCTTCGATCTTACAAGGAAGGACAGTGGTTTGAGACCATTAATGCACTGATGAAGGATGGAAAGCTGGTGCCGAGCGATATGCTCCTGGAAATCGTCAAGGAAGAGATGGACAGGTACAACTACGAGGGTGTTTACTTGCTGGATGGTTTTCCACGTAACCAGGAGAATATGGATGTGTGGGACAAAGTAATGAATGGATTTGCCAGCATCGATCTATACTTGTACTTGGAGTGTGATGAAAAGGTCATGGAGAGCAGGTTGATCTGTCGAAGCGAGGTTTCTGGGAGACTCGATGATACTCCCGACATTATCATGAAGAGGTTTAGAACCTTTGAAAAGATGACTGTGCCGTTCATCAAAGAGACCCTGGCCAAGTCAGTCGATCAGGTAATAACTGTGGATGCCACCAAACCCAAGGAGGAAGTTTACAAGAGCATTCAAGAAGGACTATAAGCGTTTGGAATTAAGCCTATCATCAAAGCTGATAAACCCTCAGTGCTGTTTATATTGGGAGGACCAGGAGCAGGCAAAGGCACTCAATGTGAAATCCTCGTGAAGGATTACGGCTACAAACATTTGTCCACTGGTGACCTGCTTCGAGAAGAAATTAAACACAAAGGTCCCGAATCAGCCTCTATCGAAGAGTATATCAAAGAAGGCAAACTCGTTCCTAGCACTACACTTGTTAAACTCATGAAAAATAAGATTATGAATGAAGGCTGGTCTGGTCACTACCTTATAGACGGTACAAGCGTCACTTAATGTAGGTTTCCCTCGAGGAATCGATAACATCAAGGCTTGGTATGCCATCATGGGAGACACTGTACATGTGGACTCTTTGTTCTACTTCGACTGTTCAATTGAGGTCATGGAGAAGAGGCTACTGAACAGAGCTCTTACAAGCAACCGATCCGATGATAACCCAGTAACCATCAAGAAGCGTTTCATAACCTTCAAGTCCGAAACCGAACCGTTCCTGGAGTTCTACCGCAACAGCGGAGGAAAAATCCTCAGGATCAATGCTGATCAAAGCGTCGAAGCCGTGACCGAAGACATCCGCAAGGAGCTGCGCAAACTGAAGCTTCTCAAGGAACAAAACTGATTGTAAGTTCGCCATTGTTATGTTAATACTGGTGACCCACGATCTGTTATTATCACTCATAACCTGAGCTTCTCTGGAGACTGACGCGATTCGGCTTGGATCCAAGGGCTGAACCTTTCGATGATGAGGCGGTAGAATGCGAAGAGCCAGTTGTTCTTCCTCACCATGAAATTGATAATTGGGATGGCAAATTCGGTCTTTGAGCTACCGTACTTGACCTTGATGACGAGATCACCCATCTCAATATCGAACCTCGTCCACATGTACTTCATGTCTTCGGCGTTAATACTGAAGGTTGGTTTAATTTCGTTTTGGTCCTTAAATGAGTACAGTCCACGTTTGTTGATGATAACGAAGCGTCGGTCCCACTTCCCAAGAACTTGAGATTTTTTGTAGATGAATCCGTGGATGTAGTCGTCCTTGAAGAATTCGGAGTGAAGTTGCGAACGTTCAGGAATGGCTCCTAACTCCGAGAAATAAACGTTATTAGTGAGCAACTTCGACATCATAATGGAAGCAAACCAAGCAAAGCAGAGCGGGAGGTTGTTGTAATTGGAGAGGTTGCAGGCGAACTCGGTATTCTTCGAACTGTACAGCCTGAAGATAAAGTTTTCGTGATAACACTCGGATAACAACTTCATCTTGTGTAAGTCGGAAAACGGTATTGTGAAGGTTGGGCTTGACTCCAAGTTGTCCAGGGTTTCTGAAGTGAGAATCTGCTAGCGAGAAAGCCTGAGATATCGTTGTTCCCAGTTTGAGATCACTTGCGATTTCTTGTAGAGTCGGCCTTCTCGGATCATGAATGGAGAGAGGTATTCATGAGTAAAGGCCTATTCCACGGTAATTGATATCTCAACCTTTTAGATAGGAATTGGGGTTTGAAAGGGAATAGAAGACTTAACTTTCCGAACTTGTTAGGATTCTGACGATACTTCAAAGGTAAATTGGTTGCCAGGAAGAGGAGGTGGGTTAAATTATACGACTCGTTCAGGGCATTGAGCAGGTTGTTCCTTAAGGTTAAAGTAGGGAGTATTAAACTAGGTAAGAGGCTTGTCCTAAGCGAAAGTCGGTAGCCGTTGCGTTTATTAGTAATGAGTAGTAAGAGGAAAGGTTTGGAGGGGTTGATTGGAGGAGGAATAAGGGGTAGGCAAGGAAGAGTAAGGAACGAGGGAAGGGTGATGCTTTTCTTCTCGTTTGAGTTAACGGTCTTCCTTTCGCACTTCACGGTCATCCTTG
>ERZ724508.1639-NODE-1639-length-12881-cov-5.164510_pt1 | contig 12881 bp, 19 predicted proteins | sample MGYA00376041_ERZ724508 | MGnify/ENA primary metagenome ERZ724508 (study PRJEB28724, sample SAMN07190887) | wastewater metagenome | isolation source: effluent of sewage treatment plant in Hong Hong | place: USA: Christiansburg, Virginia | collected 2016-03-01 ...
CATCCTTCTGGTTGTACTTCTGTGACCTTAGGTGTAAGTTTTCTTTTGTGTTGCCTTCCTGTCTGCTGCAAGTGGGGTTGGAAGAAAGTGTGATCAGCAGCCACTGCTTGGGGCTGAGTACGAGAAAAATCCTCAATCCTCCTACTCACCTCCTGGATATCACTCCTGATGTTCTTCAGTTCGCAGTCAATATTGTCAGGATCTTCCAGCAGTTCAGGCTATGGTTTGCATTTCTTCCGAGACTCTCTGGATATCTATTCGATTGCGTCTTGAACAGTTTCAGGTGGTGTAAGCGAGCTCAGCCTTTCGAGCACAAGATGTATAGCAAGCATTAGCAGTTCCTGAACGATGTCAGTCTGCTTGTGCTGTGGAAAGTAAGCCAGGAAGTCCTTGACCTGCTTGTTATTCAAACTTATCAGCATATGATAACGGACTCACAGCGCAAACTAAAAAAATACGAGAGTGCCGATGGATCATCGCCAGGCCACTCGCGAACGAGCAAGTTCCTTCTCTAGCTTGAATTTAGCGAATTCGCGCTCAACTCGCGAGCGACGCAAGGCCTGCTCCAGCTCATACTTGTTCTCGCTGAATTCCATATGTTTGCCTCCTGTCTCACTTCGGTTAATCGCTGCACGGTTGACCTCGTAGATGCTGCCTACCTCGCGGTTACACTATCGTAGAGCTGCTTGTTGTTTAGGTCGGTATACCTCGCCTTGGTACAGTTGGCCACTGATACTCTATGAAAGTTTAGTCGGCCGCACCATATCGAGCTCCCGGTACTGCAGTTTGTTGATGCTTTGGAGGTGATTTTTGAGCAACGTTATTTAATCCTTCGATCTTGAAAGCTCCTTTTCAAGGGTAAGTCTTCGCTGCTTTTCCATCTCTAGTTCGCAGTTCTTCTTGAGCAGCAACTCTTGGAAGCTGCTGTCACTGACGGGTTCCCTCACCGCTTCCACTTTGCGACGCTCTTCTGCTCGGATCTTTGCATTTCTTTAGATTTGCTCAATCTTTAGCTGGGCCTCTGAAGCTGCTCGCTTCATTACGTCCTCCTTATCCATTGTCTTATAGCTTTGTCGGACGATGTTAGGAGAAATCGCAGTTCGGAGTGGTCGATCTTCATTTGGTAGCTTCACTACGGCAGTGGGTCGGTTGTAATCACTGCTTCGCTGCTTCTGTTCGTATTGTTCAAGATAATCTTCCTATGTATCTACTCTCTGCCCATGCTCGTCGGGGGTCCTCACATTAAGGTACGAACGTTTCCGGGCCAATACTTCTTCCATGATCTTTGTTCGAAGTTTCTCTTGTTCCTTTAAGTAATGCCGCCGCTCCTCATTTTCCTGGCTTCTCACCTAAAGGACATAGTCGAACTCATTCATTGTTTTGGCAGTCACTGGGCATGTTTCGGTAGCTTGCTGTTGGACTGATCGATGTTGGCTTGATTCTCGACTTTTTGTCAAAAGCCGACTTTCGGAACGTGATTGCTCTTCCTTTAGCACAAGGTAGCCCACAAGGGTAGTTTCATCGAAGTTACAACCCAAATGATTTTGGATTTAGATGACTGTGTTAGAAATTATGTCTTGATCAAGACACCCGTGAGCTAGCATGAAAGACCTTACCTCAAGGGTCGATACCTTTCCGTTTCGGTTGGAATCTAACAGCCGGAAGTAGCTGCTCGGTTCCGCTTGCTATCGAAGCTTAGACTTGGCCATTTCGATATTCCTGTAATTCTCGAGGTATTGGTTAAACACTGCAGTGGTCGCTGAATCTAGATGTCCGAAGTGCGACTTAGAATTGATTGCTGTTCTTCCCTGAGGAGTTAGGAAGTCGCTAAGTTGGCTTGGTTAGATTATTCCCATCTTCAGAGTGTCCATCTACTTGAAGAGTGAAAACAGCTCTGCCTCAGTCGGAAAGATATAGCGCAGCTTAAGATAATCGTAGAGGTTGGCAAGACTGATGTGTCCCTTACCCTCCACATCGAACAGAGCAAACACTGAAGCAGATGTGTAGCTGGGCAGGTCGACCAGCTGTCGCTTCTTTGACTCGATGGCCATCCTGGTTGTTCCGAGTGCCATTAATAACTCGCTGAGGAGAAAAGAGGGGGTGGACATGCTGCTTCCAGCGATTCGATTATAGAAATGTATTATAGGTTTAGAAAACGACGACGGTCTTAATTCCTTTCGATATGAAGATAATATTTTATGCTATCACAGCTCGGTTTCAGCAGCCTGTTGTGTTCGATTGGGTGATGGGAACGAGGAGTCCGTGAGTGTCCAGTTATGCCGATCGCGGAAAGGATGATACATGATGTATTCGATGTATTTGCCATTATTGAAGTCGTCGAGGAAGTTATCGTAGAAAGGGCTAGTCACTCGGTCAGAAACTCCCAAGTCAACAGAGTAGAATGTGCGATTCATGTCAGTGACGAACCTGAAAATTGCGGTAGCGAAAGTCTCGAAGCTCTTCTTTTGGTAAGAGTGGATTCCGACGTTTAGAGTACGCGAATTTCCATGTGCTGGGATCTTGCGGTTGAAGAGGCTCCCAACACCAGGAATTTCCGTCCAAGGGACATATGTAAAGGTCTTCTTGTGAATAGAACCCCACTTCCATTGCGAATTGTCCAAGGTGCCAAACCATTCCTTCAGTGAGGCCTCCAGCTGGTTGAAAGCCAAAAGCATGTTCACAATACATGGGTTCTTTGGTGAGCCTTTGTTGTACTCGTTCAGACACAGCAGTTTGTCATCCACAGTTGTATCATTATTCCTGGCTAGCTTTTCAACAAGTTTGAAGTAGTACAGCTCAAAGAATGCGTGGTTCGTAATAGCAATACGTTCTTGCTCAGCCAGGCCAGCATTTTGCAAGAGCAGCTTCTGAAATTCATGCTCCCAAATGGTGTAGATGCTCGGTTCAAACCGATCCCTGTCGAACTCACAGTTCCAATCCTCAAGCCAGTTGATGACCTTCTGTGCGAATTCCCTATCTATCCAGTCCTCTCTGTTGTCAGTTAATATCTTGAGGAGGTCTTTCATCACCAACTACACGTACGAGTCCTTCGTGTCTTGTTGGATCTTCATCATATCTTCTAAGGTAAATTTCTTTCCTTCTTTGATTCCGCTCGTCAAAATTTCCTACAAGCGGTACGACCTACCGTTGGAAATTTCATGTAAACTTGCGCCATGAACATAATTATCGCTGGCGAACTTATTGTTTGTCATGGCGACATATCCTCGCTTTGGGGATATCAGTTCGGGGCGCTCCTAGAATGTTAGTGATTATTGCTGATCGTAGAGAGTGCTACTGCCATTCTTCACAAACGAGCCCATCTCTGGAATATTCTTCTTTGGCATTCGACCAAGCAACGCGAAGCCCCATAAATCTGGATCATGTGAAATAAATGAGCTGTCGATGTTGACATTTTCCATGCTTCTTCCTGCTGATCTATATTCCTCCATGGTCCTCCCGAAGATGCCTTCGATAAGTGCGCGAATAGATCTTCCAGAATCAATATTGTAGGGGCTTATTTGAATTGATAGCATATTCTCGTGATGTGTCGGCATAGGGAACCCGTACTTTAGATGCAGATCAAGGAACAGTCCAGAGACAAGAGGACCACGATGCGTTTAGTAATAGATTTCTTCGTAATCAGGGCCCCCTCGGACCTTGAATATTTATTTTCTTTCTTTCATCGGTAGCACCTTTCCATCACAGAGGTATGAGCGACTGCCATTTGGATTGATAATGACGTCCTCGACATAAACATCTTTTGAGTCGGCATAGAGCGAAGTTGATCCCCATGCAAAGTATTGGCTCTTCCCAAGACTAATACCTGGAGCACCGTCGAATCCAGCACCAAAGGTCTGTGTGATAACGTTGTTATTTTCATCGAGTTCGATGAGCTCCATGGGATAGAAGATGCTTGGAATGGCCAGTCCCACATGTGGATCATTAGAAAGTATTGGTCGGCCAGTGGCAGAGTGCTACTTACCCACAACCCAGGCATTCGAACCTGAAACGGTAAAGGGAAGCTTCGGCGAGCCGAACGCAGGTAAAGTTAAGTTAAGCTTCCCCCAATGCTCTCTCACTATCCTTTTATAGTCCGCTGGATCGTACTTCTTAAACAGTCCCATTTCCTTAAGTTCGTCATCCTTGATAATAGTGATTTCTCTGAACTGATCCTCTGTGGATGAAGGAATCAGCTTCATCGCCAACTCCATCCCGACAGTCTATTTTAATCGCTCGCGTGCAATCTCGTACATCCAATCGAACTCCAAAGTAAGCGAGAACAGTGCCACCATGGAGTTTGCATTGGCGATGGTATATTCCTCCCAACTTGTCCAGAACAGATAAAATTACAACGGCAGGATCTTCAGCGATCGGGCATAATCGTTCATACCGTTTCGATAACTCTCCACGTAATCCTTTGTTTGGTTGTCCATGTGTGCTGCATTTTGTACTCCGATATCCCGGAGATTGATGTTACGTATATAGCGGTCAAGAGGAAGGGTCGAGTCACCGAACAGCTAGCTGACACGTCCTTCGAGAAACCTTTTCTTGAAATGCAGAGTCCACAAACGGTCTTGTGCTTGTACATACCCCATTCCATACATCAGGTCATAACGGTTGTTGGCAACGATGTGCGCCACACCCTGAGCATCCCTGTAGATATTGAGCCGACCACGGACGTTGCCACCTCCAAGCTGCTTGGGTCCGCTATCTGCTCGGAACAGCAGCAGCAAGAATAGACCTGCTATGAAGAAGAACGTAAATTTACTCAACATTTAACACGTCAACAATTAGCAGTTGACTAAGCATCGACACAAATTACTCGACGCCAGTTTTATGATATGTTTAATTGTGCTTGGCAAAGAACCCTTCGGTGTTGGTTTAGCAAGTAGACTCCTCCTGCCGAAACTATCTTTGCGCTGGCCTCGGGGACTGCTCGATCGCCCATTAGCGTAGTTCCATGCCCTAGCCTAGATTATCAGGGTAGGTGGTGAACAGGCCTACCGAACGTTTATGCTTACACTCAAGAGATCCATTCCAGCAACTGAAATGTCGAAAGCAGAGCTGCTGAAGAGTGCGTCAATAAAGCACAGGGTAGCTCACCTAAGATCGATATACACCCACTCCCATGAGCTACTCGACAAGAGCATAGTAATATTCTACCCAAGCGAGAGCAGCTACAATGGTGAGGACATCGTTGAACTGCAAGTTCATGGAAGCAGGGCTATCATCAAAAACATCTTTGAAGAACTCAAACGGCTTGGATTTAGGATGGCCGAACGCGGCTAATTTACCAAGAGGGCAATCCTCAACAACAAGATGGACTGCTTGCAAGCTGAAGGCATTCACCAGCTAATAATGAGTGACTCCGACTTTTCCAGGAGGATAGCGTTAAATCACCTCCTCGGTGACACTTCGAAGCAACTCGAAGCGATAAAAACCTAGCTGGTATCATGCTTGGCTGCGAGTGAGGCATTTATTGACTTTCCAGGAGAGGAGGTACAGCTGGTTCCATTCAGGAAGACATCAAAGAAGAGCTGATGGATAAAACTCGGTTGAGAGTCATAAAGATAATTGACCAACTGCGTAAGTGTTTGCTCAATCGGAAGCAGGTGTAGTTGATGACCTAAGGCATCCAGGTCACTATAGTGGGAAGACCAAACGCAGGGAAGAGTACGATCATCAACAAATTGGTGAAAAAGGAAGTAGCCATTGTGAGCGATATTCCTGGAACAACTCGCGATCTTATAAACGTAGTGACTAGGCGACTTAGGCATCAGTCGAGCATAAGGGAATCGTGGTACATCTAACCGACACGGCGGGATTGCGCGAAACTGAAGAGGTCATTGAACGGGAAGGCATCAAACGTGCAGTCGCCAGAAGTAAGGAAGGCCATATGAGCCTATTCGTTGTGGATGCTACTGCATAAGTCATCGAACAGCAATCGATCACCCTGAATAGCACAAGTGCACGGGATTAGGAGATACTCTCTGACCCAAGGACACTGTTGGTGGTGAATAAGTGCGACACTGTGAATCTCACATCTCCTGTTCGTATCCGAACTAAATATGGGCTGGAGAGATAGTGCGAATTGCTTGTGTCTGCTTTGCAACAGGAAGATCTTGATCAACTTCTCGACAAAATTATTGATGAGGTGATTTTAGTGGTTACGTTAGGCAAACCACCGATACAAGTTTGAGGAGTTTCAGTCCGAGATGATGCTCACAAAGGAACGTCATTATAAGGCTTTGGAGGAAACCCTTGAACACTTGAAGGGTTATATAAACGTCAAGTTACCCGTAGACGCTCGTTGTGAGGAACTCAGGGAAGCCATCACTGAATTCGGAAGCATCACGGGTCGGGTCGACACCTAGCAGGTCTTGGATGTGCTATTCCGTGACTTCTGTATTGGAAAATGATTGGCATTAATTGAATGAACAAACTTACTATCACCGAAAAGGGGCTCGCCTTTCTGCAAAATCTCACAGAAGATATCCAACCACCATCTCCATAGGATGAACCAGCACAACCGCCTGTCCATCTCCCAAGTTTGAAGCACGAGAAAATCGAAAAGCTGCATCGATCGAAGAATCGAAAGTTTGAGATCATGGCAGAACGCATCCGTCAGAAGCACAGGAACATCCAGGAGTCTCGCTCGGCAGCCTACGATAAGGAGAATGATAGCTTTTGGGGAGAATGGCGAACAGGCTTTGAAATCGCTTCAGCCTGGAACAAGGAGAGTAAGGAGTCTCGTAGTCGCTATCAACAACGGGTGAAGGAACGAAACGATAACATCTACACTACGACTTGGCAGAAGCACCTTCCCAAGCCAACAAACTGACACTGCAGCTTATTGTTGTATAACTTAACAGTTCATGTCCCAGTAGTACGAGCTGAAGGTGGGCGTATATAGTGACGAGAGACTGCAGGTGGCCGACTTACTGAAGTACCTTGAGGCCGAAACCAACGAGAGTATTGCCTCGATGATCAAAAAGTTAGCGCTAGGTGCCAAACCCACTTAAAGATTTACTTCGACCTTCTAGCGCATCCCTGACGGAGAAATCGAGGAGCAGGAGTATGTGGGGTTTCTCATGATCTACAATAGCTCGCAGTTCGAATCGATTGAGTATGTCAAGCAAATGTAAATGCAAAGGTGAATGTAGATTGGCCGAGCTGGGTTTACGCGGCAGCGATGAAACCTTTCTGATTCTGGTGTAAACTGAAACGAAGGATAAAGTCAACCTTGCCAACCAGGAGGGGTCAATACTCGCCAGTAAGTACAACGCAGACTTCGTGCGACTTTCGTTTGAGAATACAGGCGAACTACTCCGAACCATCAGCAAGTACATCTCGCAGATGCTGGAGAGCTACTACCATCCTACATCTGTGATTGGCTAGGAAGAAGAACAGCAGGAGGAGGTTGAGTACGATCTCAACTACATCAGTAGGGACAAGCAGCGTGAGCTCTAGTAGGATGAAGCCAACCGCCCACTGTTCGAATAGAATGACGAACCCACCAACCTCCTGGACAGGGCTCTGTAGTAGCGAAAGTCCCGAATGAAAGATATCACTCAACAGGAACACGAGATCGACACCAACATCCAGAACCTGCAGAAGGTACTGTAGAATATGGACGTGCACATTCGATCGAAAGTCGAGACCGATTGGTTCAGTAACCTGAAGAATTCAATCTACTCGCGAGTCGAAAAAGAGTCGGAAAGCTACTCGAAAAGTACTACAATGGGTAACAGCAGTTAAGCTGACTCAACACTTCCTTAAGCAGACCGCTGACAGCAAGGTGCAGAAGGTGCCCGTTGAGACAATTCTAATCAAACGTCGCAGGAACTTATTGATGCGGTTACAGCTGACTTTTAACAAGTCTCAGGTCCTGGTGGAGGTGTTCGCTGATAGCAGTTATCCCGAACTGGCAAGGATAGCCCTCCGCAAGATCGGACTGAAGCTCTCGGATAAGAACGTGTTGACGATGCGAAACAAGATCCAACAGACTGTTGACGCTTTCGTTGAGCAGCTAAGCCGCTCAATCGAAACAATTCAAGAACAGAGTAAGCCATATATATATTAATACAGAACTTGCCAGTCGTAGGCTTCTCAAGTGATGCTGTCAGTAGAGAATTCCTTGCGCTACGTACTGCCACTTGTCGTACCAACGTGCCCGCCAGTTATCTACACTTGCGTTTATGAGTCTAAGTATCAATTGGAGGGTACCCCTGGCAGAAGACTGACAATTCTGCATCAGTGTGGATCGACTCCGGGTTGAATCTTCGCTCGAGTTCCTGAATGCATTGCTAACCCCGCTCGAAGCATGGCATGGTCGTGCCGTGACTGCTGTACATGAGGTTCACCAAAATCAGAATGCGGTCTTGGTGTTTGCGAAGGGCATTGAAACCCTGGTAGAAGAGTTTTCTGAATTCTTGGAAGTGTTTGGAGTCGAGCCCACCGAGGACCTCTACATACTATCCTGGTAGCTTAAAAGGCACATTTTTTTCGATCTACACTCCTTTCCCCGGCGAATTGCTAATGAAGAAACCGTAGTCGATATGCCTCAGAGATCCGTCCCTGCATATCATAATGTTGCCGTTATGACGATCTTTGACCTGGAGGAGATAGGTCACGAGACTGTAAGCTGCTAAACTGCGTATGAACCTTCGCAGACGTTCGCGACCTTGCACGACCTCAGCCAGCGAGCTATCCCTTCTCTTGAGCTCGTCAATTGTGAGACAGTCATCCATAAACTCGATGATGCCCGAATTATGAGAAATTGAAACGATTTCGTACGCGTAGAGTTCCAATGGTATTGTCTCGGCCTGGAAGATATCCTTAAACATCTGCAGAAGCTGCATGGCAAACTGTTCCTGCTTTAGGTTGTCATTAGACTTCACTATGAGGGTTACCAGCTCGTACTGTGGGAGCTTTGAATAAGGCGAGTACTTAGCAATACGATTGAACCGGTGCGAGGGGGCTTCCGAAAATATCTCTGGCATGTAGGGTTCAACTTCAGCCTCTGACTCTTTACGCTACTCGTGAGGCTTCTACTCGGCGAGCTGAATGGCGCCCTTGTTCTTTCTTCGCAATTTGAAGAATTTATTGAGCATATGGAACTTGTTTGGCTTCTTTTCCGGTGAAGCAGCCTCAGAGTCCTGTTTCAATGATTCCGAAGTGCAGCTGTCATCTGGCCCACAACGAGGTGTTACCAAGTCGATTTATTGGATCGTTCCAATCTACTTCTAATCTTCCTTGCGAAGCCTCTTTGTGACTTCGGAAAGAACTGGAATAGGTCCCTTCTGATGCTGGCTTGCGTCATAGTATAGCTCCAAGATAATGGAGTACGGCGCTCGCTCTTTTGTTGCGAATATCTTGGACTATTCGTAGAGAATGTTGAGCACAGTCTTTTCTCGAATGGTGTCTACTTAATGGCACTGCATACTTTTATGGAGGGGGAGGTGTATCAGAGCCGGCAATTTTTCATTGATCTTGGAGAGCTACCCAACTAAATACTCCCTGCGATTGGGTTTAGAAGCCAACCTTTCAGAAAGCGTCACAAGATCCTTGAGGAAGTCCAGAGTTGGAGCAAATATATTGTTCTCCTCATAAGCAGCCCTCAAAGGCTAATGGTAGAGGCTTTTGTAGACTGATTTTACCTCAAAGGTATCCAACTTTGGGAATGGTTTATCGGTCTGTTTGAGATGGCGGAAGTGATACTGGTTTACGATATCGCCTGCTGGATGCTGCAGCTCTTCAGAAAGATTCCATTTAGCCACCATGATTTTCATCAGACGATCGAGATATTTGGCCACTACCTAGTGGCTACTACCTACGACGGCAAGGCTGTTGAGATAAAGGTAGAAGCGATGGGCGAAGTGGAGATCAAGTTTGCAAGCCCTTTCGAGTAGATTAATGAGCTCAGGACTATGCATCTCTTCGTGAAAGACCAGGTACGTGCAGAGCTGCGGAACGTAGAACTCGAGATCTTCGCGACTGTGCCGGCAGCTCGAATGAATGCGTACCTTCTCCATCATTTCGCTGTAGAGCTCCCCGTTTTCGATGAATAGCGTCATCAGCATATGAAATGGCTTGACCTCATCGTGCTTGCTGAGGGTCTGTTCGTAGCGTTTGGCCAGCTTAATAAACATGCTCTTGCGATCTTTGGAGGTGAGTAGCGACTCGTCATTGGCCTGAATAAACTCAGAGGTACCTGGCAGCAATGCATAAATCTGCAGCAGAACACCTTCTGGAGGCAGTCTACGTCGTAACACTCGTACTGTAGGCTTTCTTGCTCACCACTCGCACGGAACCTCGCTTCTCCATTTCCTTTTGCATTTAATTATACAGTATCACCGCAGTAAACTGCTCGGTTTGGTCAACTGCTCCTGGCTTTTGAAGTGGTAGTTGCTGCCTGAGTTCGTGGAGGGTTTGCCCAATGCTGCGTAGATGTCCCGACGACTCTTTGCTCGGGGGTGCTTTATTGATGGCATAGCAGGTGATCGTTTCGGTTGCTCAGCTTAGAATATGGTGGCTTTTTGGTAGTAGTGGTACGACAGGCCAAATGAAAAGCCTTTTGGTAGCTGCGGACTGCTACTCTGAACTTCTTGGTAGTAGTTTGGTGCTGGGTTCTATTTCATATTGCGTTCGAGCCAGAGAGGATATGCCTTTCGATTGCCGTAACCAAAGGAAGTGCCCTTGGCTTTGCTGTTTTGGAAGCAGCTGCCAGTAAAGTAGGTGCTTCCTGCTTCCTGCAAGCGCGGCTTCAAGAAGCGGCTTGCCTTCGGCACCGAGTAGCACAAGACTGATTTCTGAAGCGTAGTTGCACTCTTGTTTTCGTAAATTTCTAAGTATATACAAACGGTACTGTCGCCAAAAGCAGAACGAAGGGAACGTGCGAACTCCGTCAATGGCTCGTATTTTGCTGCTTATGTGTCAGCTACGGCGGCTTTTTGTGGTAAGTTGGCCATGCGTACTTGTTTGCTGATCGATCTCGTCACGGCCTAATCTTCCTTTTCTATGCAAGTTCCAGGACTAGGAGGGGACTGATCGTGTACCTGTGAACCTGTTTGACCTTATCTCTTGGCAACTCCTGTGTGCAGGCTGCTCTTCACGACGGTTGGCTAGCTCGTCTTCACTGCGCACTTACCTTCGTCAATCTGCATATTGACCACTCGGCAACGCAGATTGGCAAGTTCAAGCCGCACTAATCGTTAGATTTCACGATCCTCATCCGAATTGGCATCGAACAGCTCCGGCCACTTCTCGATATACTTGACGCTGCGAGCTGGTGAATCAATGGAGGGTTGTGCTGCCATACTTTCGACCTTCCGCAACGAATATTCTATCGATTAACTATTCTTCCATGTCTACTCTGATCTCTCTTCCTCCGAAGATTGTGGTTGGTAATGGATTGCTTGATGGCAGTCCATCAAACTCACCGACTGGTCCATTTCGGGGTCAGACTCCTCCGAGTCACTGTCTGTGAACATAGCGTGGCATCTATCGCTGATAGTCATCAGCCAGCTCGTTTATTCTTCTCGCGGGGAACGTTCGGTTTGGATGGCTGTTGGCATACTCATTGTGCACATTTCATTGGTTGATTAGCACGCATCAGGCATTTTGGGTAACTCGATTGGCTATTGAACCAACTGTGAAGCTAGACTTACTGTTTGGAAGCGGTCCCATTGCTACTCAAACTTCTCCAGCCCTAGCAGCATGAACTCATCATCGTGCATGCTGAAGGCGAATTCGACTGGACAAAGTTTTGGATCAAATGAATGAAGAGGAGTATCGATGGATATGGGGATAGGTGGTTCACTTTCCGCTTAGTATTAGTATTTCTCTGTAGGTTAGACATGTTCGAATCTCACATGTCGGTCGCTTCTCATCTACTCAACTAGAATATTCTCAAGGACTTAGGAACTGCGGGAAATAGTGATCTTCGGTACAGGCTACTCTTCGCAAGGCACCATTGTTGACGTCAGTGTTTCCAGAGGCAGCTACTCAACTTCATCCTCCTCAATTTCGTCTATGACTTGTTCGCTGAGCTGTAAACGCATATTCGACAGGAGAAGTCCGGTTACGGAATGTTCCGATGCTTCTCTGACAGGGCACTTGATGGCTTCTATTCTCAACCGGATGTATCCTCGGAAAATTTCATCACCCACCAAGATCTGTTTTCGTTATGCAGCAAAACTAATATGAGTTGTCGCACTTAAGTATCGTACTTCACCTTCTAGCAACAGCTCCACCATCATTGAACGATTGTTACGAGCGATTCCAGTGACCACAAGACACTCATTCCAAGTGCTGCAGCCACCGTTTAGCTATGGACTACTTTGGCTGGTTGCAGAGAAGGTTCCGATGGCAAATCGAATTTTCTATGATGAGTAATCCTTGTACCGTGGGAACGCCCCCGAAGCTGGAGAGCACTTCAAAAGAAGGGTGCTTGATTGTGATGGTATAGTCGTGTCGCTATTCTTCCTTAGATGCAATTTCCATGAAGATTATAGTGGAGCAGCGGGGTGCAGTCCCTTCGCCAATAGATTGTAATTCAAATTAAACCTCTCACTGATGTTCGTGAGAAAATAGTCACCAGCCAGACACTTCAAAGCTACTTCCAAGGGTACTACAGGGAGAAATCCGGTGCTGCAGGAAATGCCAAGCAGCCGATCTAAGAACAAAGAGCTTCGAAGGGACAAACGAAGCAGCCGCAGCAAGTCAAAGGATGGTCGTAGACCAGAACGAAACTGTTAAGGCAGCCGTATTGTTCCGCAGGAGTAAGAAGACATCTTCGGGATGAACTCACTCCGACAGAAGCTCACTCGCAAACGAAAGAAGCCAACCGACAACCAATCAGTGCCAACAACCACTATCGA
>ERZ724508.1642-NODE-1642-length-12877-cov-4.843472_pt1 | contig 12877 bp, 10 predicted proteins | sample MGYA00376041_ERZ724508 | MGnify/ENA primary metagenome ERZ724508 (study PRJEB28724, sample SAMN07190887) | wastewater metagenome | isolation source: effluent of sewage treatment plant in Hong Hong | place: USA: Christiansburg, Virginia | collected 2016-03-01 ...
TATCTGAGTGGAATGTTGGTATGATAGAAAACGGTAATCATCTTCTCTTGACGATGAGCTTGCCCTTACTCTCATCCAGGTATTTTTTGATGGCCCACCCGAGGTTCGGTTTTAGGTTGATCAAGTCCTGGACCAGCGGGTTGCTACTGTCTCGCATGTCCACCCTCCTACTGTTCAGATCTATGTGGCAAAAGTGGTTACTTGGATTGTGGATGGTGTGGAAAGATAGCACGCCGACCTCTGTGTCGTTGAGAAGCACCGACGGCTCGTACGGCAGCATGTTCGCGGCCGTCATGTACATTATGTAGTCGGAGCCGGGTTTCAAGTCGTTGAAGAAGATGGTGGCGTGGCCCTTGCTGTCTGAAGTTCCGCTGAAGTAACGGTAGACGTTCAGCACGGTATTGTTCAGGTCCTTGGCGTAGCGGATTTGCTTGCTGGAGGGGATCAGTATCTGGCTGGCACGGGAGCCCTGGTTGGTAGTGTTGGTGAAGTTCAGTGTCAAGGGCGAGGCCATGAAGTTCTCCATAAGGATGGCGTAGACCTTTGCCTGTTCCCAAAACTTGACGCTGAAGGTGGCGTTGTAGAAGTAGATCAGCTTGGGCACCGGGTAAGAAGCCACCTTGGGCCTCACCATCGTAACGAGCTAGATTAAGAAACAAATTTACTCTGTAAGGGATAGGTGATTTTTGGTTCCAGGAGTCGAGGTTGCGGCCTAGTGAGGCCAGCATCGCCGAGGAATTGACCATTCCACCCACGAGGTCGATGGGAGCGGGCAGGTCGTTGATGGGATTGGGCGCTATGACCACAGTATACGTGTAGTTGTAGGTGTTCGTGTTGTTCGCTTTGTACATGTTCTGCAGATCCAGGTACGAGGTGGTGACCTTGATGCGGCTAGCGCTGATTCCGAGGGTCTGCTGCAAAGCCGTGATGATTTTGTTAGCGGGGACAATACCGTTTAGGGAGAGCTTCATCTCGGCTCCCAGAGAAAGTTCTGCAGTGGTGAAGGTGAGTTTGCTGACTGGCGAGTAGCCCATCGAGTTATAGGCCACCGCGAACAGGTTGTACTTTGTGTTGCACTCGAGGATTGTGCTGTTGACCCAGGCCTCGCAGTTGACGAGCTGAAGAGGATTCTTAGTGGACTGCATTCGCCCTTTGTCGCGGCAATTGGGATAGCTGAGCGTGGTGAGATCACTGTAGGCAGTGGGTTCAGTATAGCCCTGCTCGAGGACGCACCAGTATAGCGTGTACTCCTCCTTCGTGTTGATCAGAAGATTGCTCCAGGTGCTGCCGCGCATAGTTTGGTTCATTGCGATGATGACCGGCGCAAAACTTACGTTCTGAGTTTGGTTGTTCACGAAGACGTTGAGGATGCTCTTTCCGACGTCATCGGTGCTGACAAAGGAGACGCTGCTGACTGTCACCTTCATCGGCACGTAGATTCCTTGATATTTGGGGTCCTTCTGGAACGACACGTAGAGCACTGGAGTGGTGAGCGTGTAGTACAGTGGGTAAAGGCTGCTGATGATCAGAAGAAGGGTGATTCCTGGCGGCACCGTATTGTTGTAGTAGAGGATCGTGAAGTTCACTTCGCTCACACCCGCAGAAATGTTAATCACCCTCGGAGCAACGGAGTAGTTCCCGTAGGCCTTGGAATAGCTTAGTAGCGAACCATTGAACTCCTCCTTGACTGCGATGACGAGGGTCATTGGACTGGCAGAGGGGACAGACAAGACAATAGGTACCACAATGGGGTAGCCGATATAGGAGTAAGTGGTCAACTTGGCTGCAATCGTGGCGTTGTTGGATTGGTTGGTTCCTGCCACTACTGTGATGAGTACAGGTAGAATTGGTTTGTAGAAGGTGGAGCCGGTGGACTCAAATTTGGTGAAGTTAATCCAGTACTTGCCTGGTAGTACGTTGCTGCCAACCACCAATGAAGTTGTAATATTAGAGATGCTGTATTTGCTGAAGTCGATAGTGGGCGGGTTAAAGGTGATTCCGCTGTTTGAACAATAAGGTACGACCTTCAGGCTATTGGTGGTGCGGTTGATGGAGAAGTTAAAGCTGCTGATAAGTCCAGTCTGAACCGTGTTGTAGTAGCTGATGGTAATGGGTGTCCGATAGGAGGAGAATTGCAGGCAAGTTGACTGATCAACGGTCGGAGATGTCTACATGATGATCTCGTTGGTGGTGAGGTCCAATACCCTAACTCGGAAGTATGTTCGTTCGAGCATGGTCACATCCGTGGTGTTGCAGAATGTCTCGCCAGTGGGGTTGAATAGTTTGGTTATGCCGATGGTAACGTTCTTGAGGTTTGTTGTGGCACTTGTGCTTAGCGTTGTCACCAATTCATTTCCATATAAAGAGCAATTATAGTCGGTTGGGAGAGGGTTGCTGATGGTGCAGGTCAGGTTAATATCTGCGTAGTAAGTGTCGTTGTAGAACATTGGCAGCAACACAATCACCGCTAGCTTTTTGTTTGGTGCCAAAATTGAGCTTGTAGATAGCACAGTGAGGTTATACTGAGCAGTAACGGAGGTATCGTAGTCGGTAGCTGTCAGTGAGTCTATCACCATGTAGCTGGGTGTAGCGCGAATGTAGTAGACTAACGGAGCTGCGAGGAGCCAATTAACGATTGAGTTGACAGTAACACCCTCCGAATAGATCAGTGTGAATGTCTGGTTGACGTACACAGAGGGATTCAGCACTCCACTGATGATGTAATAAGCCCAGTTGTTGGTTGGCATCCCTTTGAGGAAAGACCCCACCCCGCTGATGGTAATAATGGAGTCAAGAGCGTTTATTGTGAGCGGGGTCGTCCATTTGGGATTCAAACCCAGACTATTGGTAGCGTTGGATGTGATTTGGTCGAGAATCAAATAGGTGAGCTTGGAGAACAAGGTCGCATCTGTTGACGTGATGGCTGTAGCCTTCAACCCATCACCAAGTTTATTGATGAAGTTGCTGGGGAAGTAGATGGTGAGTGTATCCGGAGCAGCAGATCCAGCTAATGTTACTGATGGAAGTTTGAATACATAAAATGCTTCAGTTCCCGCACCTCTTGGAACGTTCCACAACCCTGCTAGGCTAGCTATGCCGGTCGTGAAGGTGTTGTTAAAGATAGCAGTCGTGTAGTTATTGGTGGTGCTGAATAGAATGCCATCACTGAAGAATTTGGCATTGAAGGCATATGTTCCAGGGGTGGGATTCACGAATTGAGTCTGGACTGTTACTGACAGCTGGTTAGCCGATGACTTAACGGGAAGCACCAATGCGTAACTGCCATTGATGAACTGAAGAGTGCAATTGGGACTGACCAAGGTCGTCGACTCGTGTGATTGGCAGGTGCGCGCAGCTACGGGGTTGCTGACATTGTAGTTACTGTTGAGGAAGATGTAGAGAGTGCTGTTGGCTCGTATCACATCAGTGCAACTAATCAGGAAATTGTAGTTCGCAGGATACCCAGCATTGTAGAAATCCACGTTAAGGGAGAAACCGCAGTTGCGAATGCTCTTCTGCATAATCGATGGTGGTGAAATGCTGTTCTCGCAAATCTTGTGGCTTTGGTAAACGTTACTGTCGAAGTAGCTCGTTAGAGTGAAGTCAAGTCCAGTCATCGTCGCGACATTTGGGTTGGATAGACCAGTAACCTGTACTTTATAGGTTGCCAATGGGTCTGCAACTGTACCGTTGAGGTATACGTCGATGCGGTTGGGAGTAGCCACGACGCAGTAGGAAGGCGAAGGGAGTGAGATATTGCACGTGGCATGGTTGTTCAGCATATTCCCATAGGCAGATGGTACCGTTATGGTGATTGCACCTTGCACAGGGACATGAATGTTGAGCACGAAACTGAACACATAGGTAACATTGACTTCACCACCGTTTCGGGAGGATACAAAAGTAATTGTGCCGGTACTGAGTACGCACTTTTCTACTAATCGTTGTAGAGATACATTGTTTGAGTTCTTTTGCTTCCCGTTGAGATAACCATCGATTTTGAACGTCAGTGTTACATTCGGGAGGGCATAAGCTGAAGTCGGAAAACCTACAAGTGAGAATGTAGCCGCTGTGCCTGCTGTGATTGCGGTTGTTGGGTACAGCCTGATGACGCCTGCCTTGTAGTAGATGTAGACTATGCAATTGGAGCATGTAACAGTCGTCGGATTAAACGGGTCAATCGTATTGGGCGGGAATGTAACCACGAGGTAGTCAGTAGTCTTTATATTGTAGGTCGGAGTAATGCTAATGTTGAGAGTGGTTGGTATCAACACAACATTGTTTCCAGGGTAGCTGACATTGCAAGCAGTAAACGGAACCGTCGCGAGGTCAGTAGTGTTTAGCATTAGCTTGCTGATCGGACGGTAAAGGAATGCTTGTTCATTGATGTTGTAGTAGAACAGGTTAACTGCGACGTAGACTGTGTTGATCGCTAAAGTAGCCAAGTTCTTGATGTTGGCAACCGATATCGTGACTTTGGTGCCTGCTGCGATTGTTCTGTAATTTGTGACGCGAATGAAGGGTTGATCCAGGTAGGTTGATCCGAGGTGCAGCGCGCACTTAATTGGGTTTGGTCCTGGCACGAGTCCAGCAAGCACGATGCATCCGAGTTCATCTCCTTCACCCAATCCTGTTCCGATATCGTCGTTGAATCCATCCATATTTTCGAAGATGAACTGAATTTCGGAGGACATGTTTGTTCCGGTTGCTTGATAACCGGGCGGAATCTCAGCCGTTCCCACTATAAAAGTAAAATCGAAGATTTGGTTCATGAGAGAGTCGAGTCCATTGACGAAGGTCAGCCCCGCTATGTCGAGGTACTGCCCCCAAACATCGGTAAGGTTCGCAGTTTGCTTCTCCAGTAAAGTATTCGATCCGTCGTACATTTCGATGGTCATATTGTAGAAATCGCCAGGGTAAGCAGGTGCAGTGAACCAATTACTCATATTGCTGTTGGCGAGTTGAATGATTCGAGGACCGTTATCATAAGTAGTGGCGGTGTTGACAGTCAATACGGTTTGGCCTGCTTCGCGAGTTTCCACACAATTTTGAATGTTTTATACCAAACGTGTAATCATCTTACAGTTGTCGTGACTTCCTACTGGAGGATACCCGAATTCTCTCGGGAGGTAGAACCGCATTTTCTTTACAGGCACTGTTGTAGTTGGCTTCAGCAGCATGTAGTAAATTACCTTATCATTCGTACGACCTCGGCGGTCAGAGAAGGACTTGGTATTAAAGGTACTCTGACCGATGGTCGGCACCTTGTGCTGAGAGATAGTGATTGGCGTGAAGCATTCTGAGATGTAGTAGTTCCAGGTGCTGTCAAAAGCAGAAGCAGAGCCATATGCATGGAACAGTCCAGAAGTCATTGGTGGTGAGACGTAGAGTATGTCGGTTCCAAGAGGGAAATCTTTAATCATGAACTTGGCGTTGACAGTGATCACAAGTTCTTGATAACTCGGATCGAAGGTTGGGAAGTCGCTGGGAATGAGTACTTGCAACACTGTTGTTGATATGGCTCCGCAGCGTAGTCGGTACGGATAGGGTACCCTACTGGTAGTGGGAACTGTGAGGGTTGCGTTACAATAGTTAGTGTCCCAAACAGTCACGTCAGTCGATGGCGCAACAATGTAGAATGCTTTTGCGAAGTTACTTTCCCAGAGACACTTCAGTTCAATCACGACAGTGTTCATATAATTTCTGAGGAAAATGTTAGGTGTTTGAGTTGGTGTAATTGTCATGGAGGTTGCTGTATTGGTGAGCGGATTGCGCTTGAGAGTCACAAGGCTGTTGTGGTTGATTCGGAAGAGTTCACCGATGGAGCCATGAACGACTGTCAGCTTGAAGTACAGCGAAGTGGGTGCGAGATAGTAGCCATTGTTCATACCCGATAGTGTAATGGTAACACTGCCTGCCGCTATCGCTGATGTTGGTATCACCGTCACCCAGTTTCGAGTTGGGAACACGAAGCATTTATGAGCGCCCGCTGTGCAGGTCAGTGGCATTACATTTTTGTAGTTTTATGGATAGACGATGTAGATGGCTTGGTTGATTGCTATTGGGTTGGCTGCAGTAAATGTAAACACGTGGTTGACGTTAGTGTTGAGCACTTCAAAGCTGGATGGCGTGAATGTACCACTGATGAGGTTGGTCTCGGAGATAAGAGTTGTTGTGTAGTAGCCATTCGCAACAAACACGGGGCAGTACTCGTTTCTGCGATTTCTGCAAAGACGTTGAATGCGAAGAGTGACACCAGTTACGATCGGGGTGGTTGGGTTCATCACGTTGCCAATGAGGATAGTCACTGTCGTGGTGAGCGGAATAGTGTTGACAACTGGAATCGACAGCACTGCTGGTGTCGGTGGGTTTGCTGTTGTACTGCCATACTGCAGCTGGCAGGTGAGTTTGCTTGGATCGATGAGTGTTGTGCCTGGTTCCTGGCAATCAAGTAGTCTTTGACCAAGCGCGTCGGGACTTCCTTCAGCATCGATTGGGAACATAGTGGCCAGTAGATTGCTGGAGTCGAAAGAGATCTGGATGGTATCCTTGGGCAGAATGACTTCATCGACTATAGTGAAGCTGAGTTCAAGCATTGTTGCGCGACTCGCGGCAGTATAGCGATTGACGACAGTCAGCAGCTGAGTATGAGGTTGCTTGATCACTTCGTAATAGTTTAGTTAGGTATAGATACTACCTGATTTAGTGGTACGCAGCCAGAACTTGCTTGCAGTGCCTGCCTTATCGCTGTTGAATAGGTTGGAGACTGCTGTGGAGAAGTAACTTGCCAATCGCAGAGTATACTCATTACCAGTTGGGATGTCGTAGTTCAGCAGATGATTGACCGGAAGAGTGTATGTTGCCAGATAGGTATTGTTAATCGTTTGCGGAGGTTCCATCCAGTCCACGCTCGTTACTGTAATGTTGGGGCGGTAGATGAGCCGTTGGGTGGATAGTGGGTCTCGGTACCAAGGTTGTTCGAACTCGAATGTGTCAGGGTTGGTGAGGAGGCTATTACGAAGGGTGATTGTAGCTTCGATTTCCTTATATTCGTTGACGGTGGTTGTCGAAGCATAGTAGGTGCTCCAGAACTGCTCGATAGAGTTGGCTGAGGTGACTGCTGTGGCACTGCTTAGTGCAACTGTTCCGATACTGCCAATGACTATCTTTTTAGTGTAATCATAGAGCTGCCCGTAAGTGTTGACGCTAAATGACTGCAAAGAACCAATATAGCCGGATACCTTCATATACGCAGTTATCGTGATGGTTGTGTTGGTGACTGGGGATAGTGCATCGAAGCCGGACAGCACGTACATGTTGCTAGCGGTGTTCTGGAAACAGCGAAGAACTCTCTGCTCGGCAGTTGACTTCAAGTTTGTGAGGGCTGTGCATTCATACCCAAGGCGACCACTAGGGAAGGTGAAGTATGCTGGGTTCATAAGCAAGTCAATCTCTCCACCAGCAGGTACTCTGGGTACTGTAAACGTGAACTGATAGAGCCCCACAGAGTTGATGTTAGTGAGTCCTTACAGTAGCGATAATGAAGGCGCAGTGTATGCACCAAAGAAATTGAGGGTCTTCAAGGCTGGACTATCGGTGTACAGGGTGAATGGATTGCCTGGGAGTTGGGCATTGCTTGTTCTTAGCACCTTTGCCCACTTGAATCCAAATTGGGTAACAAAGTCATTGCTGAGTTGGGTGGCTCCTAGGTACATGCTGTACAGGGTGGACAGCGTCTTCTTTTCTCCATGCAACAGGTTTAGTCTCGGGAAGTAGTAGCAGTTGTAGTTGCCGTCATTACAGTTGCTCATTATGTCAGGAATTGTCAGCAGACCGTTATACGTGTTGTCCCACTTCATCTCCAACATGCTCCATTGTGGGATACTGTAGGTTGCCAATCCTGCAGCGAGGTCCACCGTCGAGCTTTGTATCATGTTGTTGGTATTGGTGAGGGTAATTCCCAAGGGCCCTGAAGTATTCGACTGGGTGTAGTACTAGTTGATCATGTCATAGTGACACAGGGTGATGGATGACCCGTTGACGGTGTTATACAGCTTCAGCCATAATGTATAGGAAAGTGTTGAGTACAGTTGACTAGGGTTGACCAACAGGGGGATCTTCCATGTTTGTGTGGTGCCACTAGTGTAACCGTTCTGCAGGCTCATAGAAATACGAACAGGAGCATAACTGTTGGAGTATTGACCGAAGGACATGACGGTGGTGGCTGCTGCAGCTGCTGGATTTAAGTTGTGAGAGTGCAAGTAGCCACTTTTGAAGTTACCCAAGCCGTCATTGCTGTAGAGAGTCGGTAGACCCATATCCTGTGTAGCTTGCGAATATATTGGGTTGTAGGTTAGAGTCATCACCAATTCGTTGGGTGCAGCAACTGCAGCTTGGGTCACTGCTGGATTCGCCAAGACTGTCAGAGTGTTGAGATCGTTGATGGTGGTGGTTGTATGCTGAATCTGTGCGAATGTGAAGAATGCGTATGGCTCCAGCACAATGTTGTCTCGGTAGAGGCTTCCAGGGAATACAGAACTTTCGATGACGAGCTCATCTCGACTGGGTGCCGTTGGCATCGTGAATCTGGTCGTGATTATGTTGTTCTCACGTATCTGCAGCAACAAGTCAAAACCAGCTGCGAGGTTTCCATAGGGTGCGAGTATCTTATAGCTCTTCGGAGTCGTGAGTGCGTTGTTACTGCATGGCGAGAATGTTCCAATACCGTACTGATGGTAGTTGCCCAACACTGGCAGGAAGGTACAGATCATGTTGGTGAGGTTGATGGCATTCTGGTAGTACGTAGGTTGGACATCACTGATAGAGTAGATGTTGAGGATGTCCGTCGTGTAGGTGAGCGCAACTGGATTCACGAACCGGAATTTAAGTACGGGAGTCGAAGCACCTGCGACTGACTGTACATATCTCGTTTGGTACTCGTAGTAGTTACTCACGTACTTCTGTTCGGGGTAACCGTAGTAGGTGGGGAGCGATCGACTTACATTCAGCAACGCAACCGAAACTGAGTAGGTGTTTTGATACTCAATCTCGTTGTTGATGGCATACAGTGAAGAAGTATACTGCACTGGCGAGCTAGTAACGGTGAGTTCCACTTGAACATTAAGCCCACTTGTGACCCTTGTGCTGATGAACCCGAATAGTTCAATCGCAAGGCCGTCCTGACTGACCTGACACTTCGCGTTGAGGTTGTAATAGCTCCACGCAACATCGTTAACCCAACAATTGGTGACAGTTCCAACACCTGAAGTAAACCTCACTTCGAAGCGATGCAGTCGTCGCAGGTTGAGGTTGGCGTAGGTCTCAGAAATTGTAATCTGAAGTCGCCAGACTACTTTCATACCTGACGGCAGAGTATTGGCATTGTTGTAGATATCAATGTTGTTGGTTGGGGCAGTCTGGTTGACTGTCACAAGGGATGGTGCTCGCGTGTAGATGCTGTATGGAGGTTGACTGGCTATCATCCAGCTTTGTGTGTAGAACTGGCTGAAGAATGTGAGGGTTATGCTGTTGGTGAATTCATAAATCTGCCGCTGGTAGGCATAGGGATTCACCAAACCCGTCACTGATAGAGTTTCCAGGAAGTTAATTGGATGGCCAGCAGGGGTTGGCATCATCAGCACAACCAGACGGTTGATTGAATCGGCCCATAGAACACTGTACGATCCGAAGGTCAATGAAGAGATGCTGTTCCATACAGCCGAATACCCGCCATTCCATCTAATCGTCATCTTGTAGTCCTAATATAGCCCTGTTACGGTCGTGTCAAAGGGATAGCTAAACTGAATGTTACCGGTAACGCCAGCACCGTACTGGACGGAGGCTGGGTTATTGAATGTTGCTGCTGGACCCACTGCTCCGGTGGGAGTATTGCCGTCTTCCAAGAGCACCTCGGGATAGAATGTTTAGAAGTAGATATTCGATGGCACGTTAACGTAGACCAGCCCAATATCAAACCTTCTGGTGGGTTCTTGCAAGGCACTAACGTCCAGCAAGTTGAAGTCATCAATAGCTAGAGTATAGGTTCCACTTAACACGGAACCAATGTTCTCCACGCGGATCTTAATGATAGGCACGAAGTTATCGAATTGGTTGAGTACGCATCGAGGTGCGTAAGTTCTTCCACCTCCGGCGGTGAAGCTAGCACTGAGCACACAGGGCAGCTGTGAAGCATAGCTATAGGTTGGAGCAAACGAGATCATTCCCAGGTCATAGAACAGTATCTCGAACCAGTGGTTTGGGTAGTTAATGAAGTAGTTACTGTTAAAGGTGAACTTGATCTGAAGGGACGTCTGCTTCACGGGCTGCACGGTAAGGTAGTAAATCGAGTTGAGCGTGAACACGCCCGTACCGTAGAACAGCTTGTTGGTTTGAATGGTCTGTGCAGACCAAATCGTGGCTGGGCTGACTTGATAAGCAGTTATTCTCACTTGTTCTTGCTGGTTACCGTAACCGCTGTTGATGTTATAAATGGTATCCAACGGCAGGATTACGAGTTCGTACCATTTGGTATTATCCAAGGCTCTGGGTTTGGGGACATTGACAGTGATGATTCCTGCAGCAGACGAGCAGTCAGCATAGAACAGTCGCGACTAGGTGTGCTGAATCAAGGTAGTCCAGCTATCGTACTCGCGGAAGAAGCATTCCTGGTAGGCTGAGTTAGTTGACTGGGCATAATCAACACGGAACTGGCCGCCTCCGCCGGTCTTCACCCAAGACATGGGCGTGAGCGCAGTGCCTGGTAAGTTAAACCAGAATCTGAGAGGTGCTATAAGTGCTGAGTTGGTCCTGGTAATCTTAGTCTGGAAAGGATACATGCGTATGCTACTCTTTGGCAGCGGCGACTTTCCGGCGAGTCCTTCGGCATTGTCGACTGTGTAGTCTATATTGTTGTCTTGCATGATAGTGGCGCCGTAGTGATTGGCATCTCGATAGTACTCGTATAGGGTCAGTTTAAATTGGATGTTGCTGGTGGGGTTCATTATACCCATCACCACGTAGATATTGTATGATGTACTGAATTGAGTAGCTGAGGTGACCCACAGCTCATCGGAAAAGACTCTGCAGTCCAGCTGAGCCGATGGGGTGAGTTCAACATAGGCAACACATCCCTTGGAGTACGTGAATGGTAACGTCCAATTGATGACGAAGCGGGCACCAGTGGAGGCAGGATTGAGATTTCTTCCGGCCATACCGAACGAGAAGATAATGTTGGTCTGATAGTTGCTTTTGGCAGTTCCAAACAGGTCAGGGTAGGCATAGAAAAGCACTGGCCTCACCTTGAGTTGAGATTGTGTGCGAGAGATGACTCCTGAAGTTTGATAGTACCCATATCTTTCCACATAGATGATAGTATCGTATTCAAGTGCTCGCACTGACCTGCTTGTTGGGTAGGAGAGAGTGGCAACCTTCACAAAATCCACGGTGTACTCTGGAATGAACAGCTGTGCAGCAATCACGTAGATGAGGAACCGGCTGTATGCGCGACACTCTTGGAAGATGCCATTATTACCACAGAGGTCATGCAGGGGAATTGGTCCGCCACTTTGGAATTTAATGTAGATGTAGGGTGTATAAGGGTCAGTGACAATACTGAACGGAACTGTTATTGAATAGGCTCCGGTGAGGGTGTTGCCAACATATTTCAGTGGTGCACCTGGGTACACACTTGGGGTTTCATAAACTCCCAGTCCAGAAGTAACAGCAGATGAGGTCGGGGTAAGTGTATTACCTGATATAATTTTGTTGTAACCGCCGTAGTATGTGCCAGTTTCGGCCACATAGTATGGGAAAGAGTTGACTGTAATTAGCTTTATCTAAGCCCTAAATGCAAGCGATGGCACCTGGAACTCAGGGAAGAAGCAAGTGAGATCATGGTTGACACTCGCAGCAACATCCACTGTAATGGCATAGTTGAGGTAACCTCCGATAGGTTGCCTTCGATAGCAGTTGGGAGTTGTATAGGAAACGGCAGTGCGAAGATCCAACGTACCGAGATTGGTGTAGCATTGACACTCGATTTGATGGTTGCTCACAGTGGGGTCGGTGTATGGGAATGGATCAGCATAGCCACTGGTCCAATCTATGAGTTCCACAAGGAGAATTTTGTTAGTAGAGACTCCGATGTTCGTCTGCAGCACTGTCAAATAGAACCCAAATTAAGTGTATGCTCCAATGTTAAGCGCTTTCAGAGTAATATTAGCTGCGTTGGCCAATGCATGTTTAGTTGCGGAATTGTAGACGTCATAACCAACCGCTTTGATATCTGGTGCAGCCCAAGCCCAACAGGTCGTTATACAGCATGAGCAACAGCACCCACAGCAATAGCAACAAGGATATGAATAGTAGCGGTAACCTTCTATGATCATTCCCACTCCGATCCAGTCTCGTCTCTCACTCACCAAAAGTCCGAGAGGCGTAGTAATTGTAACCTGTAAGCTTCCTAGACCTGACCATGAATAGAGGCCACTGTATGTACTGAACCACCATCCACAAGCTGCTCCGTTGTAACGGAACTAGTTGACACTGACGTACTGCATGCAGGACGACACATCGAGTTGGTATCCACTATCATAGGTAAAAACAGCATAGATACTCGACCAAGCAGGAATTTTAAAGTTATGCACTTGGAATGTCCAATACATATAAACATAGTCGGTGGAAAACGAGAGGGTACCTGCAGGGTTGTAGCTCATGGACATGTAAAGACTGGTACTCGTGGTTGTAATGGTACTTACAGTAAAGGTTCCCAAATCACCAGAGTTTATGGAAGAGAAAATTCCTTGGTAGACACTTGACATGCGACGATCGAGTGCATTAGTTGCAGAGAGGGTGAAGATGGTCTCACGCAGATTGTTGT
>ERZ724508.1643-NODE-1643-length-12874-cov-5.568687_pt1 | contig 12874 bp, 18 predicted proteins | sample MGYA00376041_ERZ724508 | MGnify/ENA primary metagenome ERZ724508 (study PRJEB28724, sample SAMN07190887) | wastewater metagenome | isolation source: effluent of sewage treatment plant in Hong Hong | place: USA: Christiansburg, Virginia | collected 2016-03-01 ...
GCCGTGGCGGTTCCAGTACACGAGCTACACGCAAAGCATAACGGTCGGGTCAAAGGACTATCTGTTCGGTAGCAATTACAGCTGCAAAAGACGATCCTGGATACGATGGTGCAAGGTCAGTTGAAGTGCACCTGCAGACCTATCAACTATCACGAAGAAATGCTCAGAGCCTTCACAGAAATATTCGATAGGGTCTTGCTGCATTTTAGCACCGACTTCGACAGAAGACTACTCAAGGAACTCGAAAGGAGAGCAAGCCAGCGCAACTCTGTCGACCAACAGCAGTTTTTGGTTGATCCCGAATATCGCAGGGAGTGTCTCCTGTTTGAGTTCTACATGATGGCACCAACACAGAGTCGCTTCGATAACCAGCCTGGCAAGTATATCTAAAAGTTCAATCCATTGTTGCTGCAGAACCGGTCAGCAGTGCTGCCGCAAAACTAAACCAACCTTCCAAAAGGGCAGCTGCGCACAGTTAACCAAGATCTCCATGTCGAGAGGCTGAGAGATCTTCCACAAACCCACCCCTACTAACGCAGAAAAATGCAGCCAAAGTACCAAGATACTAGTCTACGTAACCAACCAACCTCTTTATACAGTCAGTTGACTGACCAACTCGTAGTGCTTGAGTGGACTGCGTCCTACTCGGAAGTGCTGTCAAAGGTTTTGTTGTAACTGGTGTTTCGGATAGTGAACATTCACAACCAGATTCTGGCTGATCGGCATGCCGAGCGACTGAGCCTCAACCAAAACAGCCAAGTGTTCGAGTATACATTTGACAGAAACTCAGTTAAGGAGAACAAAGAGCCAAGGAAGGAGCTACGGGCATCGCCAATTAAGTCACTCCCAGCAGACAAACCGTCCACCGGCATAAACCAAACCCTAGTAAATCCCAGCCCGTAGAGAAAACTGGATCATGACAGCACAGTCCGCCGCGAGCCAGCAGATTAGCCAAACTAATAGAGAGTGCCATAGCTGGAAGTGGAATAATTCATCGAGCCACAACCAAATGCATCCAATCCTCACGGTGGGTTGTTTGTGGAGAATCAACTCACCGTCGAGCGTATCCACGAAATATCCCTCATGTTCAAAGTACTATCAGCTTTGCTCATGAATAGTCAGCAGCGCAAGACACTGCTCAAGCACCGTTGACTCTACTTTCGCTCATATGCCAATCCAACATACATCTTTCTTGACTTCCAACAAACCATCAGTCCGCTCTCGACTACCTGGAAATGTATGCTTACTACAAGAGAACACAGCATCAGTAGTCCGCTCCCTTGAGCTTCCATGTCGTGGCTTTCTTAATGCAGTCGATTACAGCTTCATCGTAGAACTTCAGCTTCTCGATGAGTTCGTTAACGTGGCTCAACCCCTTCTAGCTAATGATGTCGAAGAGGTAAGGCTACACCCAAAAGGGTAGTCGGTCAATCTTGCGAACTCCAAACGCCTCCAGGTCATTGAGTAGCTCGGCGATCAGAATGATAACCGAACGGTAATTTTGGGTTTCGGCGAAGATCTCCATCATTTGACGGTAGATAAAGTTAGAGAACAGTGCTTTGCGCAGTTTATTGTAGTATGGTAGGACTGCATTGTAGTTGCGAATGGACTCGGCAGACTCTAGCGGGGTTTGGTGAAAAGCGGCCTTCACCAACCTCATCAACCGTTCGTGGAGGATGTGTTTATGGTGGTGGTGTTGCTGCAACTCCAGCTTCTTCTTCTCTTCAAACACTGAGTTCTCGATGAAGGACTCGATTTAGGGGATTATTGAAAGGTTTCGTTGTGGCTGTTGGGAGATCGCTGGCTGATGAGGTCGTTCCTGCTTATCCACGAGGAACTGGGGAACTTGCACGTTTGGTTCATCCTGTTCCTCATCTGACTAACTTTCTTCAGGCTTCTTGATGTTGGCTTGGCTCAGGCCTGTGCGGAAGTTTACTCGTGGGTACTCCTTGAGGGTTGTTTGGAAGGTGTTCTGAATAAGTTGCTAGAACTTCGCCTTATCGATGCTCTACTTGATCTTCAGCAGTCGATCGAAGATTTGCCGTTCATAAGGCTGAAACCTCCAGTAAACAGAATGTGGGAGCACTCTCATCTTGGGTTCAATCTTCTCCTTTTCGCTGAATACGAGCGGCTCCTCGACCTCTATATGAAGTTGCGGAAAGCATTCCAGATCTTCCAGAGGATCGAACTTCTTGATTTTACCAAGCTGCTCGAATTGCCTATACAGAGTATTGGTGGTGGACTTCGGGAGCGGGTGCACAAGCTTCCCAATATAGTTGAGGCAGATGAGTGCGTCGGGAAAGCGAGCCATAGCTATCTCCACGTCAGCGATCAACAACCACACGTCCACCTGGTTGTACTGTTTGAGGGTCTGCAGAAGCTTGAGTGCTTCCCTATTCATACTCAGCTTATGTAGATAACGTGCTTGGTAGTACACTATCAATGGATCGTGGTTGTACCGTTCAGCAAGGAGCGTGGTCACCCTCAGGCTCTTGTAGAACTTCAAATCCAACGTCAGAAGTTCAGCGTATAGCAGCACAAGCTTGGGACACCCCCAGAACTGATCAGTGTTTAATTTCACGTAATCAGTGTAGAAATCTAGTGCGTGATGTACGATCCTCTTTCGCTTGACCATGTCATAGACAAGGCTGCAGCAATGGCTGCCTTTAATCGTCGCGCGCTGTTCATACTCATCGCTAATGTACAGGTCGCTTTTCTGTACCAATCTGAAGAACACCTGCAGGAAACCCTTAAACTGTTCGATGGGCTTATCGCTGGTAAACAGTTAGTAGTAGCGCCCCCACTACATATTCCGCTAGTAGATGGTTCGCAGCACTGAACTGACATACATGCTGTCGATAGAATCGTTGAGTAGCACTTCCTTGTTGTTATCGCCCATGCGAAAGATCTTTAGCGAGCCCGGCATGTTGATCTCCACTACGCAGTCCTACCTTTCGAACACGTCGAACACCGCGAACATTCCCTTCACGAGTTTGTCCTTTGTGTTGGTCTTAGACTACTTGTGTGCCCAGTCCTTGAGCAACAGGGATAGGTTCTGCGGATAGACGTTCAGTCCCTGAAAAAACCATAGGCAGCAACGCTCTTCCTTTTTGGAGAGAAAGGTGCCTTCCTTGAAGTACTGCAACATGCAAGCATCTGCGGGCCCTAATGGTCCAAACTGTTTGAGTGTCTCCTTGCGTCTCTGTAGGTAGGCTTCGGGTGACTTGATCTCCAGCAGTTTGATATTTGTTGGCTCCATGTGGAAAATACCAAAAGTTATAAGGTATGAACTTACAAAGCTATTCGACATATCAATCAGTCTTCGATGACCACTACACTCTCCTTGCTGGAAGCACCGAAGATGTAGTAGTCCAGTTACTTCTGGGCTTCCACGAACGGCATCTCTAGGCATGCTGTGAAGATTAATGCGGCGATGCTGATCAGCACAAGATCACCAATCAGCAGCAGGAAGACCTACTCGTAGGAATAGTACAGGCTGGTCTGCAGGGAGTAAGTGGTTACACCTATGACTACTGGTGCAACGAGGTAGATTGACATCGACATCTTTTCGATTGGTGCCCAAAAGCTTCCGGCTAAGTTAAATCACGACTCTTACCGAGGAATTTGTTTAGCATACGGGTAAGCCAAGCATCAGCACCAAGGACTGAAGGGGTCACAAACAGTCCCATACCAATGAGGAATATAGCGGGGCAGCTGGATAGGAAGAACCTGATCAGTCCATTAGAGGCATCTTCAGAGCTGACTGGAACAATCAGCCAAAAGGCTACGCTCATGAGTGAAGCTCCAAGGATCTGCAGAATCGCCTGCCCCACCTTGGATCGTTTAAGCATTTTTCCGAACTTGTACTCATTGCTACGATCTTCCACTTCGATCTTCTCCAAAGCATTGACGAAGAAGATACCGAAGAGGAGACCCAAGGCGAAGTTGCTTCCTCTGACCAATGGACTCATCTGCCATTCGTAGGTGAACTCTCTTGCATTGTTGAATATCAGTCCAGGATTGAAGTCGATCTTCTTGTAGTCGAGGAAGAAGGCGCTGAAGGCGATGGAGATTGCGATTACTACGACGAGTAACAAGTATCCAATAAGCTTGCTGGAACGCGACACCACAATGAACAGTGGTGCGAAGATGAACAGCAAGAGCTCGGTTTCAAGCAGCCAAGTCCATGGCAGGCATGTCGTGCCATCACTAAGATAACATCAACTGTTACAGGATGAGTGGGTTGAACAGGAACCATTTGCGCCAGAATGTTTCGGGGCAATCGATAGTATTCTTCTGGTCCCATACCTTGATCAACGGGTCGGAGATAATGGCTTCGCTGATTCCGTAAGCAATCATAACGAAGAGGACAAGCAATGGCCATAGTCTCACGAACTTCGAAACGATACTCTTGAACATCTCCGAAAAGCTATCCACCTTATAGAGTGAGTAGGCAGCAGCGATTCCGGCCAAGAATAGCAGGGTGGAATAGGCGAAATCCACATTAGTTATTAGATACCCAATTCCACTGTTGAGTATCGTCGGAGCCTTCTAGTTATTCTGCGAAATGTTCTGACGGAAGCTAAATTCGGTGGCCACGACTATCATGAACACAGCCATGCACTTCAATCCACTCAGTGGGTTCTTCTTCGGTGAGATGTGGAAGATTTTGCAGTAGTGGTCGTACGCACCAAACAACCGCAAGATTAGGTTACGATCGGACTTGCTGGTACTCTGACTAGTAATGGATTGGACCAAAGGCTCCTTATCATTGACAGACATGTTGATCTCCGCTTTCGTTTGCTCTTCGGTAACCGCTTCCTTGCGTTTAACAATTTACTCGTCCTTGAATGAGTTCACTGTCATAACGGCAAACACGATAGCTGCATAAACGAAGAACACAATCAGCCCGACCCAAGTCAGTGCGTCGAACTTATGTGCAGTGAAGTCGAAGGTTTGAGCATTCGTGAAGTATGACACCTGCTCCTGAACGTCCTGCTGATCGCAGTCAGGTGGAATGCACAAACCGGTGAAGGCACTCAATGAGGGCGGTTTGTTCGGTATGTAGATGAGGAAGTAGTTGAAGGCTGCTCTCTGGCATTATTCCATCTGGCCGGGGTTGTTGATAGCGAGCCCACTATATAGGATGGTGGTGTTGTCGAGTGTGAGGAACCTGTTGTTGATGAGATTGGCTATGTACTCCTCACACTTCTGGCTGGCCCAGCTGCCGACGAGAAGGGTATGAATTATGATCGGCAGCAACAGCATATTATTTATACATTGGGTCGTGACGTGGCATGGGAGTAAGCAGATTCCAATCAACATCTTGATTCCATGGGATTTTATTTTTCCAAGATTTTAGTTGGCTTGACATAAACTAACAGACTGCCAAGATGTAGAGAAGTTAGCAATAATAGCATCAGTAGGTAGAGGAAGTTTGGTATGGTGGCTTCGTTATCAGCTGGGAGGTGAAGCTAGAGTAACTCCAATCCCCACTTTTCGCGTGTGAAGCCGTGCCCTTACTTATAATTTGGACCGGTCGCTTCTACCATACAATTAATATGGCTGATTTCTGCTGCCAGATTGACGAGGGACCCTCCAACCAAACTCCAACATGCCTCTCACCACCAGCCGATTCTTTGGGTGTCATTTAGATTCGCACCACAAAGCCTAGTGGTTGCTATCGGAAGTTCCTGCACGTCACTTCCGGCAAGGAAACCACTAAGGGTACCTACAGCGAACAGAATAGTCCACGGCCGACCTCCGATACGCTTCTCGACTCCTTTCGCACAGCGACAGAAGAAAAGAGCAAGCTTCATATGCTCTGCAAATAGCTCAGTGTCTCCCGACAATAGCTCAGCCCCACGCCGCAACCAAGGATACCTGCAACACAAATGGAGGCACTACCAGGAGCTCGGCTCGTCACCAGTCCAATCCAACAGCTTCATGGTCTGGTTAGCAATGAAACTGAGAGCATCCTAATTGTCTCCTAGCCAGCAGAGCTTATGGAGGAGGAATTGAAGGTTCGTGTCCAACGGTTGTGCCGTAATCTCCCGCTGACTATCGGCCAACACTGATCCTTCTCGTCATTTCTCAAATTGACTGCAAATGGCAATAAACTCTTAATTTTGGAAGAGGCTAATCAGTGCGAAGGGGCATTCTTACCAAAACAGTTGTGATTTGAGCAAAAACCCAGAAAACTGTCTCCTTGTCCTTAGATTAATATTTTAAGACGAAGGAAGGAAGGCTGGTTGGTCGGCTTGGCGATATTGAAATACCAACGATCCCTCGCAGGCGAAACAATCGTCGATTGGCTAACAAAAACCCAAGACAATTTGAAAAGAGCCTAAAGGGCAAGCGTCGGAAACCTCCCAGTCTTGTGTCCAACTGTCCAGCATTACTACCTTACCATGAACTTCCAGCTAAACAAGTTCTTGTGACGGTCTCTCATGTTGCCGCCAACTCAGCGCTCAGCCATAACCATATGGTAATATTCAGAAAGACCACCAAATGGCTGTGTTCCACGAATTTCCAAACCGTTTAATTAGGCGAACCAGGTAAGAAATGATTAGTTGCCAAACAGTATAAAACCGTCAGTTAACCTCTCTCCGTAAATTAAAAAATATATGAGTAACACCCATTTCAAGACTGAGAAAGACTTTCCACTGCAGTCCTCTCCCCTCCGTCGATTCAAAAGTCAGGTGTATTACCCATCGCATTCCTAGCCGGACTTCTGTGGGCAATTGTTTAATCTGCTCACCAAACTCATCAACTAACCCAACACCATCTACGCTATGGGCTTTCACTTGCAAAAACCCAACAGTCAAGCTGGTAACAACCTAACACGCTTTTCGGACCAGCTTCAGGTGGAGCATTATGCGCCGCTGCTGAAGCTCCGCCATAGAACATCGATCGAAGATGCCATTCTATCCGAGGAGGAGGACGCCAACCACGAAAACGCTCAAGCTGGAGCCCACTATGAGTCGTTCTCGTCAGGCTGGACCCTCAGCTGTAACAGCGAACCGAATTGCCTGACCTTCGACGCAACAGACTACCTGAACTACCAACAGCTCGTTCTGCTCTTTGATAATCGTGACCCAGAGCTAATGGTACAGAGTGTTGCCCTACTCGCGAAGTACCTTTTCATGAAGGAGGAACAGCTGACTCGGCATAACGTGCTACGGTTGCTTGCTGCTTCCGTGATGATCACTTTCAAAATCAACTACGACAACCATCCGGACTTGCTGCAGTTCCTGTCTCAAGTGTTCGAACTTCACGGTCAGCTCCTGATTGAGCTTTAACGGGCCTTCTGCGAAGCCGTCGGATTTGACATGTCATTGGAAGTAAAGGTACAAAACTGGGTTCGACGCAACCTCGCTGCTTGATGTTATTTGTGAGTAATAATTCGCTATGAGTTGGAGCCTACGTCTATGGCTCCTTTGGCCTCTCGACGCAGTGTTCTCGAAAAACATGGAAAATTTAAAAGGAGTTTTAAGTTAAGACATCCACAGACCAGTAAGTGGGTAGAAGTAAGATTTTGAAGAGGAAGAGAGATGCCGCGGATTGTGGAATTTTCGATATTTCAAGCTAATACGGAGATCGCGGAAAGACCGCAAAAATATTGCTTTGGGGCAATGATCCCTCTCGCAAACCTCTTACGTGGACAAAAACGATGGCTGAAGATGTGGGTAAATGTTAGATCGGTCATTACCATTCATTACAGGCAACAGGAGATGCATTAACACTATGGACTCACACCCTGAGTGACGTTTGATTGGATTGACCAATGCAAATCGGCACAACAGGTTCAACACACAATCAGGTGGCCCAGCAGTACCCCCTTAGACCATAACTGCAACTTTCTATTATAAAGGAACTCGCGAGGGCACGAAACCGCAATCTTCAGTGCGTCAGAAACCTTACCGGTCTGAGTCTCCAAGACATGCGCTTGAGATGATCCAAGTCTGCAGTCTACTATGCCCACTACCGATTTGTGTTGGTTTAGCTCTGCTCGCCTGAACAATTTTTTCTCAGTATATTTAACATGACTCGGGCCGGTTGCATCGGCTTGCCATTTAAATGTGCGTTTCAAATTATCAGCATCGAGTTTGAGTGGACTTCAGCTTGATTCGAAGGTCGAGACTGCAGACATCTACCCTCCAGTTTTTTCATTACCTGTCAGTATTAAATCCTGCTGCGTGCACCCACAACTGTATAAATAAAAGCATGAACTACTACATGCCGTCGGCAGGCTACCAACAGCAAACTAACAACGACATGGACTGCATCATTTAGCCAGTGCTGGGGGTCGGCGGGCTCTGGCTTGGCAACTACAGCGCAGCAACAAATATAGACAGCCTCATGCGTACCAACTTTGCTTATTCTAGAGTGTGGCGTTCGGTGCATCGTGACTTCCGCTACGGAAGCAAACTTCACGCACCCAAAAGATTCAGTGCCCTACCACATCAAGTTTCCTGCCCTCGACTATGAAAACTTTGCGTTGGAGCAGTACTTCGATCAAGCCGCCGATTACATCGAGCAGCACCTATCGATTACCAATGTACTCGTTCACTGCATGGCGGGTGTCAGTCGTTCGGTATCACTTGTTGTTGCCTACCTTCTCAAGTATCGGGGAATGCGTCTGTAAGATGCATTGACCTTCGTACGCAGTCGTCGACCAGTGGTACTGTCGCTTATCTATGCAGGCGAACCCAAACTCAGGGTTTCTTCATCAACTCAAGAGCTATGCCCATTCCGTCAAGGGTTACGCCCACATGTACACACACGGCAATCAGCGCATGCATAGCCCAAATCCCAGCCCAAACCATAAGCATCGTTCACCGAGTCCTTCCCCTGGACGCGGCTACTATAACCCATAGGACCCGAATGGCTTGAGAGGAAGCCAAACAAACGGAATGTACCTGGTGCCACCGCAACAACCACAGCAACAAATGTACCAACCGGTCACACCGTTCGACAATCTACGTGGTAGTGGGCTTCGTGGCAGTTTCGCAGGTCAACAACCGCAAGAAATAACGAAAAGCTGGGCACCAAATTTCATGGGTTATGGCAAACCTTATTGATGATACTGTCTATCATCTTCACTTGGCACAGTTCACGCACAGTTTGTAGTTACACTTGCCGCAAAAGTGTCCGCCCTTGGTCATTCTTGAATCGCACTTCGTGCATTCATAGTTGTTATCGACATAGGTGGTTGCGTCTTGGTTTGGGCAACAGTTTGGCTGGAAGGGAGTGTTGGCGCATTTATCGCAAAGCTTGTAGTTACATTTACCACAGAACCAGCCCTTCTTGTTCATCTTGGAGTCACATTTCGTACACTCATAGTTGTTGCTGAGCCACTGAGTTTTGTCGCCATTGGGACAGTTCAGCGGTTGGAAGGGAGTGTTTGCGCATTTATCGCAAAGCTTGTAATTACATTTGCCGCAGAAGAAGCCGTGCTTGTTCATTTTGGAATCACATTTGGTGCACTAGTAGTTGTTGGACAGCCACTGGGTACGATCCTCATTCGGGCAGTTGAGAGGCTGGAAAGGTGTGTTTGCGCACTTGTCACAGAGCTTGTAGTTGCATTTGCCACAGAACCACCCCTTCTTATTCATTTTGGAGTCACATTTGGTGCATCCATAATTATTGCTGAGCCACTGGTTGCGGTCGCCATTGGGGCAAATCTTCGGTTGGAATTGAAGGTTTGAGCATTTGTCGCATACCTTGTAGTTGCACTTGCCGCAGAACCAACCAGTTTTGTTCATCCTGGAATTACACTTCTTGCATTCGTAGTTGTTGGATAACCAGCTCATCAAATCGTTGCTTGGGCACGGCATACGTTGAACTGGAGGTGGGATAGGCGCCATGGGGTTCAAGGATGGATACATTCCGCCGGTATTGTTCGAAGTGTTCATTCCTGGGTTAAAATTAGTGTTCATGCCAGGATTGAAGTTAGTGTTCATCCCTGGGTTAAAGTTCGTGTTCATTCCGGGATTGGGGCCGAAGTTAGTGTTCATGCCAGGATTAACACTTGTGTTCATACCTGGATTGAAGTTAGTGTTCATGCCCGTTCCATGGTTCATACCTGGATGAGTGAGGCCATGATTCATTGCTTGGTTAAGCATGTTCACTCCCAAACCAGCCAAATGAGCCATTTGAGCGAGATCAGCCATGGGATTGCTTTGGTTCGTTCCCATGTTTCCTTGATTCATTCCGAAATTTCCTTGGTTTGTGTTGGTGGTGTTGACAGGAGAAACATCTGGTGGAGGTACACTCCCGACCTTGGAAGCACTGCTGACCTCTTAAAACACAGCCATATTTTGTTTGAGATTGTTTTTGTTGATCTTGAATTTGCAGCTCGGACAGACATCCATACTCAAGCAGCATTTACGGCAGAAGGTATGGCCACAGTTTGCCAACATCATCGGGAAGCGCTCGCCATCATTATACTGGCTGTGGCAGTGGTTGCAGCTGGGACAAGATATCATTTCCTTAATAAAGTCTAATAAATGGTGGCTGCTTATACATTTGTACTGCCAAACTGTCCAGTAACTTTCGGTGAGCGATCATACAATTGCAGTTAATCATGGTTGTATGGCCTGCAGCATCTTCGTATAAAACTACTCGCCCTTGTCGGCCTCTCGGAATTGGATTTTCAGGATATCTGGGCGTGGCTTGCCATTTTCCAATGAAACCACCATGGTAACCTTCACGTTTTGGCAGTTCTTGTTCATGTAATCTACTTTCGTTTTGCTTGGAACCACCAGGCCCTGGTAGCTCACTACATTAGTCTTCGGCAGTCGAATGACCACGTTGTGAGTACCGTCTTTTATGGTCTTCTCAAGACTCACAACGATATCACGGAACACCTCGTTGTTGTCGTTCTTGCGGTAGTGGTTGGCTTCCGATTTGAATAGAGTTTCCGTATAGCTTTCATAGACATACTTGCCAGTCGAAAGGTTATGGTCGACCTTCTCCTACTATTCAATGGGTTAGTCATCGCCTTCTTCCTCGCCTTCATCGTCATCATCAGGTTTAGAGAGGGGTGCAGTACCTCCAAACACGTACTTTTGATCGGGGTTGTTGGGGATGTTGCTAAATACCGAAGATGTTTCCGGGTTGCCAAATACCGAAGGGGATGGGTTGCTGAAGATATTCGTTTGAGGAACATTGCCGAACAGAGAGGCATTTGTCTTGAACTGAGCAAAACCTGCTGACTTTGGTGTCTCCTGAGTTCCGGGTTTTCCGAAGATATGCGAAGTGGCAGACACATCGAACAAATTCTTCGCTGCAGGGGATTGCTGAACGGAGGCTTTGGGTTCCTCTTCGGCGACTTTGGGTGCGGGTGGTTGTGGTGTTGGATGTTGGGGTGGCTTGGGTGTCAACAGTGGTTTGATTTCAAGCGCCGATGCTTGTTGAACTGTTGGAGAAGGTTCAGCAGGAGCAGTCTCCTTGGGATGATAATCAGTTTTCATACCTTCAAAAATATTCTTGATAACTGGCGCATTGAAAATGTTGGTCCTTGGTTCAGGAAATAGTTTTGGATGTTCTGGTGAACCCTTGTTGAATATTCCATGTTGAGGTTCGGTGACTGTTACAGTTGCTTGACCAAACAGCGGCTTATTGGTCGGGTTTGGGGTAGGGCTGAATGTGAGAGATGGTGGCGTGCCGAAGATGCTGCTGCTGCTGGTCGGAGATGGCTGGGTTATGGGATTTCCAAACAAGTTGGTTGGAGGTTTAGTATCTGAGGAAGTATTAGGGATGTTTGGAAACAAAGAAATCGATGGTGGCTGGCTCTTCAGTGGCTCTTGCGAGGTAGTAACTTTCTGCTGTGCTGTTCCAGGGAACTTTTCGTACTTATCAAGACCTGTTTTAGGCGTTTCGCTGGGAAATAAGCTCTTATGCTCGACTTTCTGAGTATTTTTCACTTCATCTGGAATGCTGACAGGCTTGTTGGGATCTGTCTTGCCGAAATTGCCAAACAGGGATGAATTTGGTTTCAAAGTTTCTTGGTGTGCAGGCTCCTGAGAGGAAAAGATAGCATTTTGGAAAATCGGCTTCGGTTCTATTTGAGTGTTTGATTGACCAACAGTCAAGTTTTGGGGAAGGTCGCTAAATAACGGTTTGTAAGGAGGTATGTGAAAAGCGTTGGTGGCAGCAATCGGCTGAGTTGTGGATGGTACAACTGGTGCAGAAGGTTGGTTGTTCATTGTTGGCGCTGTATTTACAAACAGCAGCGCATTGTTCGTTGTTAAGGCCGGTCCACTGGAAGCCACTGCAGGCGGCGTACCCAAGGGATTATTGAAAAGCGAGTGAGTAGCAGTCGCAATATTGAGCTTGACATTTGGACCAGTGCACTCCTTACTGGCTTCTGGCCTTGAGAAAAGGCTTGGTGGTGCTGCCTTATCGAAAGGGTTTATCGCTGCTCCAAAGATGTTGTTGCCTGTTGGTTTGATCTCTTGAACCTCTTCGGGTTGTTGCTCTTCTTTATTCTTGTTACTGCTGTTGAGCATCTCTTCCTCGTTGAATCTATTGCTTTGGAGGACGTCAAGCTAGTAGAAATTCTTGCTTGCGAGGACTGAGGTAGTCTGCTTGTTGAGTTCCTGGTTGAAGTTGAACAGGGATGAGGGGGTCAGCAATTCAGATGGAGAAAACGAAGGAGCTTGCGTCGGGGAGTGCCGGGGCATACCGAACAGCTCGAACTGCTTGGTCTGGTTGGAGTCAGCTTGTTTATTACCTTGCCCCCAAGGGGATTTTTTCTTTGGAGAAGGTTGAACAACATGGCTCTTGATCTCAAACGACACGGGATTTGCGGCTGCGCTTTTCTCACGCCCATGTTGTGCTGCACCTAAGTTAGTAAGAACATTTACCA
>ERZ724508.1644-NODE-1644-length-12870-cov-6.367772_pt1 | contig 12870 bp, 12 predicted proteins | sample MGYA00376041_ERZ724508 | MGnify/ENA primary metagenome ERZ724508 (study PRJEB28724, sample SAMN07190887) | wastewater metagenome | isolation source: effluent of sewage treatment plant in Hong Hong | place: USA: Christiansburg, Virginia | collected 2016-03-01 ...
TCGAAAACGATTGAAAATGGAGGGGTGTTGCATTTATGATTAGAATCCACCTTTCTTTCTTTTGAATCTGGATAACGTTTTATTCATAATACCGAAAAAAAATGTTTTTTCGCCCAATAAAATAGAATAGATAACCATAAAAAAATAATAAGAAGGTGTAATCAATAAGATCCAAGTTAACACAAACAACCAAGTAGGAGTACTTGAATCTATCCCAATTAATGGAAATACGAGTTTCCGTAATCTTACTGCAGTCATTCCGGTAATTGAAAAGATGAAAAATATTTTCGCTAAGCGCCAATTACTTTCAATTCCCCAACGTTCTTTTAATTTTTCTATAAATGCCATAATTCAAAATTAAAGAAAAATTTTGAATGAAATCTGTATTGTGTCAATTAAAGAAAATATTATTGTAAATTCAGTAACATAAAAAAATGAAGGAGCAAAAAGCTATAAAAGCTAGAGACGTTTAATTTTAATGAAACCTATTTTATGCATTGTGTTTAGAAAACAAACTGCTTATCACTTGATAAGTATTGTTTCCTGCATTCTTTTTCTGGGAATACAAGCAAGAGCACAAGTTAAAATAGTTTCAGTAAAGAAGAATCATTTCATTTTACTCAGGGATACAGTTATTGTTCCTCAAGAGGATACACTTATATTTTTATCCTCCAAAACCAAATATAAAGTTCGAAGAGACTACGAAAGTTATCTTGACAATAGATATATAGCATATTTATGGGAACAGCTATATCGAGATCAACCCTTGTCGTTATGTGATGATGATTCCATAACAGCAAAGTGTTCGACTGTAAATCCGTATTTAATATATGAAGGGAAATATATTCGCAATATTTACATCACCAAAATGGATGTCTTTGGCGGGAATATTGACGATACAGTGTTCGTTAAAAAGAAAATGATTGATAAGGTTGGAGATTTTTTACACGAAAAGACAAAGACGTTTGTTGTTCGTGATAACTTATTTATTAAAAATGATTCCATTGTAGATCAAAATAGGCTTTCAGATAATGAACGACTGCTGCGTACCTTACCTTACATGCACGATGCACGTATTTTTATTAAGGAAATCCCAAACGTATTTGATAGCGTAGATGTTGAAGTAATTGTACAAGATGTTTGGACATTAGGTGGTTCCTTTAATCCATTAGATTTTAATTTTTATAAATGGAATCTGTACGATCGAAATTTTCTAGGTATGGGGCAATCCATAGAATACAAAGGTCAATTTAGAACAACTTTAAAACCAAGTCTGGGCGGAGAATTTACCTATACAAAAAATAACTTATTTGGTACGTTTGTGAGCCCCTTTTTTAGGTATTCGCAGTTAAATGGTGGTGCTCAAATAGGCAATCAAAACGAATATAGCATTACGGCGGGCTTTAATAGAGATCTTTACATGCCCACTTCACGTATAGCCGGTGGTTACTCGTTTTCAAACAATTGGTCCGTTAATACCAAACAATTATTAGATACTGCTTTTTACGATTATAAATACAACGTGCATGATGGTTGGGCGGGTATTACAATCTCAGATATTAAGCGCAAAGGAGATGAGATCGATTTAATAACACGTCAAAATCGTGCGCGTATTTTCTTCTCCGTACGGTATTATAATAGAGCGTATTTACGAAGTGCCAATCAATATTATGCGAGAACTTCGGCTGCATATAACAATCAAAGTTTTGCATTAGGTCAAATGGCTTACTTTAAATACGATTTTTACAAAACCAAATACATTTATGGTTTTGGAAGAACAGAAGATTTGCCTTTTGGGTATTCATGGATATTAAATACGGGCGCAGATCAGCGATTGGAAAAACTAAGATATTATTTCGGATCTGAATTTTTCAAAATATGGGCTCGCCCGACTGGGTTATTTTACTTTTTAGATATAAGTACATCTAGTTATTACAATACGGAAAATAAATTTCAAGATATTTATGTGAAAGGCGCTGGCACGCTTGTTACAAAAGTTCGAAACATTCGTAATTGGAAATACCGTTTTTATTTTTCTGCTGCATATACTAAAATTACCAATCCGCAACTGAATGGATTTATTAATATAAATGGTGTAAGTGGTTTAGAGCAATTTAATTCTCTTGTCTTATTTGGACACCAATCCAGTTCGTTATCAGCGACGGTAAACTTATTCCCTAAACTGAAATTATTGGGATTCCGTTTTGCATTTATTTTATTGACAGAAGTTGCACAAATAGGTACAAGTACGGAATTCTTATTTAACAATACACCTTATATGGGCATTGGTGCAGGCTTTAGAACAAAAAATGAGAATTTAGCTTTGGATGAATTTGAACTTCGGGTGTATTGTTTTCCAAATGCACCGGGTGATGTAACCATGATTAAAATTGTAACATTATCTACACCGCGTCTCGGTATTAATATTAAAGGTATTGGCAGACCAAGTTTTATTGGTTTGTGATGTTAGTTTCCAGTTGCTAGGTGCGAGTTACAAGAGGAGGGAATTACAGAGTACATAGACGTCAATGTTTTTTCTGACACTGTTCACTGACCACTTTTTCGACTATGAAAATATCATCACCCTTTTCTAACTTCGCACTGATCCCTGTAGGGATCACATCTCTATAGCAAATTATATAAACTACAAAAAAAAATGCGCCCGCCCGGAAGGGGACGAGCGCTTTTTTAATTTTTAAAACACCATGCATACGATATGTTGCCTACTGTATTAGCTAGAGATATTTTATCACAAAGATGTGGACCTTAACTAGGGACATGAATATACATATCGATATTACTAATGTTTTGGAAACTATTTAATTTATAGAAACAGAATCCGTAATGGTATTAAAATGCGTAACCAATATTTAAACGTATTGGAATGTTTCCTGGGTTGCTTAATTTCTGCCAACCCGCATAGCTAGATACTGAACTGAAAATGCGACTATTAAAACCAACTTCAACACCTATAGCTCCATCAATAACCAATCTTTTTTTTACGAAGAATTGATAGCCAATCATACCTCCATAAAAAGGATATTTTTTTTCTGTATACGCAGAATTTCTACGTTCTGGTATGTATTGGATTTGATATACATAACCCATGTCACCCGCAAGGTATAAGCCATTGTTGTGAATGGTATTTTTATCTAAGTAATATCGTAGTTCTGCTTGAATAGAATATTTTTCGAAACGATTTGTAAAGGATGTGTTTTTTGATAATTGATTAAATGGATATGTGAATCTTCCTATCGCACTTACACTCCAATTTTGACTGAGCGCACGTTCGTATTGAAGAGCAAAATAACCCCCAAACCCAAATACACTCGTTTGAATAGTGTTCATGTAATTTTTATTAACAATTGTTAACGAATCGGTTGATTGACCAAATGATTCTATCATTATTAAAAGTAAAAGTGGCAGTATTATAAGTTTTTTCATTTTTGAATATTATATATTGTTAATATACTTGCAATTTGAAAAAAAAAAAAATGATTATTGCAAGAAATATATATAAATACACATATTTATATAGCATGTACCATTTTAACTATCTTTTAAACAATTATGATGAAACTGAAATTAATTTTTAAAATAAGGCTACTAACTATTGTAGGTTTATGTATGCTTAGCCAGTTTACTTTGTTGGCAGAAAATTGTCCAACTATTGATTTTAACTCTCTTAGTTGTGGATCTATTGGTTCAACTAGTACTTATGAAGTGAGTAATTATGACATGATTGGGAAAATTGAATGGACAGTTGAAGGAGGAGAAATTATTCAAGTAGGAGACTTTGATATTAGTTTTTTTGCTCAAACTTATTGTGGTGCTACTATGGATTGGTCTCAGGCAAGTAATTTTACTTCTATTAGTTACAATAGAAGTAATACTGGGAGCGCAACTTTTTATAATACATCTACAAACCAAATACAAACTGAAGGTCAGTCTGGAAATTCATTACCTTTTAATATTAATTATGCAAGAAAAATTGTTGTTTCTTGGTATAATAATGGTTCTTCTAAAAGAATAAAAGTTAAAGGCGAAGGTTTAGGTTTTTTAGGGCTCTGTGGTAAAAGTGAAACTACAAAAAATATAACAATTACTCCATATCTTAACAATGCATTCACATTAACAGCCTCTAAAACAAATCTTCTTTGTAATGAAGGTGTTACAATATCGGGTGCACCAGGTGGTGGGACAACTTATAATTGGTATGCACCGGGAGCTGTAATTCAACAAAACTGGAACAGTGGAATTTATGTAAGCAATTTTACAAATGACGGTGTCGTTTCTATTGGTGTTGTTGTTAGCAACCAATGCAATACTGTATCTAAAATAATTCAGTTAACTGTTACGCAACCAGATTTTGGTCACGTGCAACAAAATGGTGTTAATGTAGATGATCCTGGAACTCTGGTTAGTCTAGACTGCCAAGGGAATTTTGATTTAGGTATGCCATGGGTTAGTAATAATGCCACGTATACCTGGGAATTGCCAGGTACATCTTACAATAATCAGACCAATACCTATACAAAAACTATACTTAGTGGAAAGAATAAGCTCAATATACAAGGGCATTTACCAAAGGGAGGGTATACAGATTTTGTAGGTAAAGTAACCATTACAGGCGTTTGCGGTGCACCGGTCGTAAGAACATTTATTATTCGTCCTACATTAAGTCCTTCAGTTGATGCAGACATTTACTCTTGCTCTAATACAGCATTAATAAATGTAAATAATCCCAATGCGTCCTCACCGATCAATCCTTATATAGCATCAGCTTCACCGAATGGATGGGCTCTCTCTTGGGTGAATACACCTACAACATCTTTATTTACTGCATCTAATCCTGGTAACTATGTTATCAAAATTAACATAACAGATGCTAGTGGATGTCCTGTAACCTTACAAACCAATGTGCATATCGGCGCTGCAAGTGGAAATACCAATGCAGGTGCTGCAGGCTGGCAATCGGGTGTATTGAGCGATAACCGCAAAGCACCGGGTAGTAATATTGTTGCTTCTGGAGGTAATATCTACTTTTCTGGAAGAGATGGTAAAATCTATTATTATACTTTCAGCACAGCTCTTCAGAAATGGGTAATTAATCAAATGCCAGGTATTACAAATGCTGCAATACCAGTAGCAGGGGCATTTACAAAGATTGGAGTTGCAACTTTAAATAACATTCCATATCTGTTATATACAGAAATCACTACTAATAAATTATGGAAAATTGATTTAACAACTAATTTAATTAGTGATGCTGTTTCTCCTAGTAAGAATGTTTCTGATTTTATGGCTATGGGAAATGATATCTATGCAATTGAAAAAGGCTCAACAGCATTAATTTATAATAATGGTATAATTGATAATAACTTTGGATCTGCAACATTAAAAGCTATAATACCTGGGTATGGTATAACGTATGTAAAAAACAATGATTTATATTCAACAACATATGGCCAGTTAACTTTTGCAGGTGATGTATATGCAAGTTCGGATATGGTTTTTTACAATGGATATCTTTATTTTGCCCGAGGTCAAAAAGGAAGCGCTAACTTATATCGGTTACCAATGCCCAATCCAAATAGTGTGGAACAAATTACTACAACTTCCAACTTATCTGGTGTATTTACAATCAACCCGGCATCTGGTGTAATTTATTATGGTGTTATGGATGCAGGTATTTTAAATACAATTGCTACAGTTTCTTCGGGATATTATAAAAGTTCCAACATATATCAAGCATACTTGTCTGGTTCAACTTGGAACTTTAAAGCAGCTACAACAGTAAAATCTGGGGAGAATTTTGATATGTATATTCAAAGTCCTATTTATTCAGGCAATCATGTCTATTACATAGGTGCAGGTCATAATGAAGCTATAGGAAGTAGATTTGAATTAGAAGTTTGGAACTTGTATTATGAAAATGGCTGTGCACCAGTAGTACAACGTATTGCTGCAAACGATATAGTTTTAGAAGAAACGAATAACGTATTAGTTTACCCAAATCCATTTAATAGGGAATTGATGGTTGATTTATCAACGTACACAATAGATGGAAATGCTACATCCGTTGCTGTTGAAATAATGGATGCAACTGGAAAAAATGTATACAGTGGAATCTTGCAATCAGAATTAGCATCTATTGCTACTGTAGATTGGTCTGCTGGTATGTATGTTGTTAAAATTAAACACAACAATACATTGACAATTAAAAAAGTAGTTAAATATTAATAAAATCAATCAAAAGGCAGTAGGTATTCTTATCTTAGTATAGGAATACCTACTGCCTTTTATCTTTTTATGAAATACATTACATTAAACTTTATTGCTCTTTTTTTATACAGTATAAATCTCTTCGCTCAACACGAAACGGATAAGCGTGTAATAGGTTTTAAATATATATTAAAATTCAATAAAAACAACCCAGAAGTTGTTACAAAAAAAATTAATTTGTATAACCCAACTAACTCCAATTACAAAGGAGATTTACAAACGCCTTATGTGAATTCTATTTGTGATACATTAGGCAACCTACTTTTTTATTATGACGGAGTAAGTGTACATGAGCCAAATGGTGCGGTAATGAATAATGGACAATTACATGCATACAATTTTAGCTCCCTTTATGCCACAAGTTTGATTGTACCTATTGAAGAAAGCAACCGTAGGTATTATTATTTATTTGAAACTGTACCTCATGAAGAAAATTGGAATTATGTTACTAACAGACCAATTGATGATATAACAAATTGCTACTATCCAAATAAATGCGGAAAATTTTGGGATTTGTGTAAACTTGAATATCACATCATTGATATGTATGGCAATGGAGGGAAAGGAAAAGTAATTAATAAAAATATTTTTCTTAAAGACTCTGTAGCACCTTCCATTAGTGGTATTAAACATCAAAATAATATTGATACGTGGGTATCTGTGTTGGGATATCGAAGCAATAACATATTGAACTACAGAGTGAATTCTTGTCAAATTTATGGACCCATTGTAAATAGTATTCCTAATTTTGAATATAAAGAAAATCCGTTATATATACCTTATTCACCCGCAAACTATACAGGGTATCAACTTGTATATTCAACTAAAGGAGATTTTGCAGCCTTTCCGGGCAATAAAATTTCGGACCAACCGTCCGCTTCTTTTATTCCATTTTATTTGTTTATCGCCCCATTTGATAATCAAACAGGGCTATTCAATTTTAATTCATTACAACAAATAGATGCGCGCAGTGGAATACATGCAAATTTATTTTCGCACGATTCAAAATATTTATATTATCATAATAGCGAATGGTTTGCACCTGTCAGGATATATCAATATGAGCTTAATACTGGAATATCTATACCCATGTATTATAATAATATTCCGTTCAATAATAGTTATTCAGGCACTGATTACGGAAGAGATAATACAATACTGATTTATAAATACCGAGCTAGAATTCAAGCTGGCAGGAGCAATCATGTAAGCTACTTAGGTGAAATTAAGAATATAGATCAGGCTTTTGTGCCGGCTAATTTAATAGATTCGTTGCCTTTGCCTGCAATGGATCAGCCTGATGATATTCCACAATACACCTACATCGCTCGCAACAATTACATCTACAACTTCTACCATCCCGATTATAAAAAACCTAATGCATTTCCGGTAGCACAAGCTATTACAAATAAAATTGCATCACCATCCTGTTTTAATACTCCCGTAATATTAAAAGGCCATACAACTTCACCAGTAGATAGTTTGTTTTGGATAGTAAAAAAATCAACGGATAATACGTGGCACCGATATGATGAGGATGCTATTCATTTGGCGCTCAATACTGGAAAGTATACAGCAAGTCTAGTAACGTACAAGTATTGTTTGGCAGATACCAGTACGCAGCAGTTTGTATTGGAAGACTATCCTGTCGTTCATTTAGTAGATGACACATTGTATACCTGCGAATCCAAATCCCTTGATTTACCAATCAATACCATGTATAAGTATAACTGGTATAACCAATATGGTAGTGCAACTTCCAATTCTGTCTATCAAACAGGGCAATATGATATGGTTGTGAAAAACAGTTGTGGCACAGCAAAGGATAGTCTATATCTACAAAATAGCACTGTACAAATCATGAATTTAGTGACACCAAACAACGATGCTAAAAATGATTGTTTGTTTACTGTGTCAAATAATCCAAACGAACATATTCAATTAAGTATTTATAATTCTTGGGGATCGCGCGTTTTTTACGATGCTTCGTATAGCAACAATTGGTGTCCACAAAATGACATTGCCGATGGAGTGTATTATTACGAAGCTGTATACAATAACGCTTGTACTAGCAAAGGTTGGGTGCAAGTGCTGCATTGAAGTTAGTTGCTAGCTGCGAGCTGCTAGGTACTAGACGAGAAAAGTACGAAGTATGTAGTACAGAGTACAAAGACGTAACTACTTTTTTCTGACCATTGACCACTACATTTTTTATAAATAATGACCCTGGTCATATAAAATACGATACTTTTTGATAAAAATGCATGAAAATAGTTTTTGATATTTTTATGTTAAAATCGCTTTATTCCTATAATTAAATACTTACCTTGTGATAATCTGTAGATACAGATTATTTGCAAAAGGAACATAATCATAGAAAAAAAGAATACCATATCAGAAGAGGAACTCATTAAGCGTTTATGTGCTCAAGATGTGAAGGCATTTGAGTATTTATATGATAATTATTCAGGCGCCGTTTATGGTATTATTTTAAAAATAGTACGTTCTGAAGATTTTGCTCAAGAACTACTAAATGATTGTTTTTTGAAAATTTGGAATAAAATTTCAGATTATGATTCCTCAAAAGGCCGATTATTTACATGGATATTAAATATTGCTCGGAATATTGCATTAGATAAATTAAGATCTAAAGAATATAAAGCAAAAATGAAAACCGATGACGTGTCTGAAAACGTATCTATTTCAGACACCCAATATAGTCAGGCTAACAATCCAGATTTTATCGGTATAAAAGAAATCGTTCAACAATTACCTGTTGAACAAAGAAAATTAATTGATTTAATGTATTTTCAAGGTTATTCTCAATCAGAGATTGCCGAAGAATTAAATATGCCGCTAGGCACTGTGAAAACACGGGTAAGAGCAGCAATGACAACTTTAAGGAAATTATTTTAACAGCATTGAATACACAAGATTACATAGCGTCAGGTATTTTAGAAATGTACATTCTAGGAGGATTGGATCAAACAGAATCCGAGCAAGTAGAACGTGCCATTTCAACCTATCCGGAAATTGAAGCTGAATATAATCAACTTCAATTGACCTTAGAGAATTATGCTCAAGCGCATGCAATTGCTCCCCCAAGTGCATTGAAAGATAAAATTGTTGGTGCAATCGAGAAACAACTAACCGATTCAAAAACAGAATCTGCATTTAATAGTAAGTCCATTTCTATCGTTCCGAAGAAAAATACATTTAATTGGTTGGTTGCTGCATCTGTTACAATTGCTATTATTTCAACAGCTCTTTCTGGATACTTTTGGAATCAATGGAAAAATGCCGAAGGTCAGCTTATTTCCATGCAACAAGAAAATAGGATCTTTGCTCAGAATGTAAATTTCCTAATAGATTCAAGTCAATTGATGTTAAAAGAGAAAAATGAATATGTTTCTTTTATAACAGATACTGCTACTACAAAAGTAGTGTTAAAAGGCTTACCTATCTCGCCAAATGCAACTGCCTTGGTGTTTTGGAATAGAAGTACCAAAGAAGTGTTCTTAGATATAAAGAGTTTGCCAACACCTCCTGAAGGAATGCAATATCAATTGTGGGCGCTTGATAATGGTGTGCCAATTGATGCGGGCATTTTCGATCTTACAGAAACAGGAAGCTTACAAAAATTAAAGTCTATAAACAATGCGCAAGCATTTGCTGTGACACTTGAAAAAGCAGGCGGCAGTCCAACACCTACCTTAGAAATGATACATATTCTCGGTACGATATAATTTAATCCGTTTAGATATTTTAATGGATGGTTTTGAGAGAAACCATCCATTATTTTTTTGTGCAATCCATCTGTATGGTTTATTACGTATCTAAGGCAGATCTATTAAAAATAGATTTTTAACATCCATTCAATGAGTAATTTCAAAAAGAAGTTCTACTATATCTTTTCAATTGGTATCTTTATAGGATTAAATGCGTGTGCATTTAATAAAGGTGAAAATCCAATTCCTGTAAATAAAACTGTTTCGTATATGACGGATGTAAAGCCTATTTTGGTGACACATTGTTTTAAATGCCATTCAGATACTGCTACAAATCCACAAAAACCGGGTTATGCATTCTTTAATAATTTCAGTGACGTTCAAAAGTATGCATTGAGATCAAGTACATCAAATCCCAATTATTCTGTATTGATTGCACGATTGAAGCATTTAGAATCGCCAGAAATGCCTTACAAAGAAACGCCGCTGCCTGATTCGCTTATACAAACAATACAAGATTGGGTATTACTTGGCGCACCAAACAATTAAGAATATGAAAAATAGAAACTGTATTTATATTGCTATTTTATTTCTGATAACGGGATTTACAACGCAAGCACAAATATTTATTTCAACGACAGGTAAAACTTCTTTCTTTTCTAGCGCTCGGCTAGAAAATATAGATGCAACATCCAAAAAGACCAACGTTGTTTTGAGTACCACAACAAACGATGTGTTGGTTAAAGTATTGATTTCGTCTTTTGTATTTAATAATGGATTGATGCAAGAACATTTTAATGAAACCTATTTGGAGAGTGCTAAATATCCGTATGCACAATTTAAAGGTAAAATAAATGAAGAGATTTCGTTTACAGTTAATGGAGTGTATCCAGTTACAGTAACAGGCTCTGTATTGATACACGGTGTTGAAATCATACGCACCATACCTGGCACGGTGACTGTAGATAAGAATACGATTACATTAGAAACAGATTTTATTGTGCCTGCAGCTAAGCATAAAATTGATATTCCAAAAGATAAAATTTCAAATATTTCACCCGATATTACTGTGCATGTAAATGCCGTTTGTATTCCTTATGTTAAAAAGTAAACACGCATTTCTACTCCTATCTTTATTTGCCATTCAAAATCATTTTGTAGCTGCGCAAACAGATTTAGATAGTTTTTTAATCGAAGATAAAAAACCAACCTATGTGATTGCTAGTTTTAAAGCTACGCGAATTGTAAATGCGCATTCGATTGAAACCGTTCGAAAAGGAATTCTAGATTTTAGAATTACACACCATTTTGGTGACGTAGGCGGAATAAATGGAGGGCCACATACTTTATATGGTTTTGATAATGCTTCTGATATTCGTTTCGGGTTTGAATATGGCATTACGGATCGGTTAACTGCAGGTTTTGGAAGAAGTAAAGTAGCAGAGAATTTAGACTTTTTCTTGAAATATCGTTTATTGAGACAAACCGTCGATAATAGAATGCCTATCTCTGTAACGCTCTTTGCTGATATGGCTTTGACACCACAAAAGAATCCGGTAGTGTATACGGAGTTTGCAAATCGAATGTCGTACGTGTATCAATTATTAATAGCACGTAAATTTTCAGATGCATTATCACTCCAATTTATGCCTATTTATCTACATAGAAATTATGTAGCAAATGCCCAGGATCACAATGGATTATTTTCCTTAGGTTTTGGTGGGAGAATCAAACTTACAAAACGATTTGCTTTACTTGCAGATGTGTATTATAATTTCTCCGATTATCTAAAACCGTCTAATTCATTTTATTTACCTATTGGGGTAGGAGTAGAAATAGAAACAGGTGGACACGTATTTCAAATCTTTTTTACTAATAACGCAGCCATTATTGAAAATAGTTATTTAGCAGGGACAACATCCTCATGGGGTAAAAGTGAATTTAAAATTGGCTTTACAATTTCAAGAGACTTTGCGTTTCACAAAAAAGAGAAGAAATAGTACAGAGTACAGAGTGCAGAGTACAAAGTACGGAGTACAGAGTACAAAGTACAAAGTACAAAGTACAGAGTACAGAGTACAGAGTACGGAGTACAGAGTACAAAGTACAAAGTATGCTGAACTTGGTTTTGATATGATTCTTGCTACCAAAAAGACTCCCGACAGAAAATTTAAATTCGACTTTTTGTAATAGGATAGTGATTTCTAAAAAAAATATTAGGCTCACAAAAAAAAGTCACGCATTGTTGCGTGACTTTTTTTTGTTTATACTTTATACTCTGTACTTAGTACAGAGTATAAAGTACTCCGTCTTATTTATTTTTTATCATTTTTCTGGATTCAATAATCCCTTTGTCACTATATAAGTTACAGAAATAAATACCTGTTCTTAATGAACTAATATCTATGGTCATTGAGGTGAAACCTGTTTTGCCCATTAAATCAATATAAGCAACTTCTTTTCCAATCATGTCATAAATACGAATGCCTCTAATGTCCTTATTTGAATAATTGATGCGGAATGTAACATCATTTTCAACAGGATTTGGAGAAATATGAAAAGACGTAGTTGTATCTGATTGAGCAAAAACGCCAAATCCGATTCCAAAAGTCAAAAGTATTATTGTTACTATTTTTTTCATACTGTAATCAAATATACGATAAATACATATAAATGTTAAGAATCATGCCAAAAATCGTTCTGTATGAGTTACTTTTTGTCTTAGTAAATGTAATTAGCAGTATAATATGCTTATTCAATTCTATATATGGATTTGTTAGTTATTTAAATGCCAATTATTCAACTTATTACAAAATATTTAAATGTTAATGTTCAATTTTATATTATATTAGTACCA
>ERZ724508.1648-NODE-1648-length-12855-cov-5.428203_pt1 | contig 12855 bp, 17 predicted proteins | sample MGYA00376041_ERZ724508 | MGnify/ENA primary metagenome ERZ724508 (study PRJEB28724, sample SAMN07190887) | wastewater metagenome | isolation source: effluent of sewage treatment plant in Hong Hong | place: USA: Christiansburg, Virginia | collected 2016-03-01 ...
GGGCTCTGGCTCTGGGCTTGATGTCGTCTGAGACTCGCCTTGACGGAGTTCTCCAGCTGAAAGCATTTGCTTCGGAGCTGCTTCAAGTCCCGTTCCATGCTCTTCGAGACCTGTGGCTCTTCCTGTTGTGCCTTCTCATGCTGTTTTTTCTCGACGAACTTGGCCTTGAAGCTATTGTAGAGCTTCTCCATGAACTCCTGACTCTTCACAGCTTCGTCCTTGAGGTTCGTAATGATTTTCTTGTCTAATTCCAATTATTCGATGCGATTGCGCAACTTCGAATTTTCTTTAGCAAGTTCGGTCAGCTTATTTTATGCCTTGTCTTGTACTCCTGTTGTGAGGTCCGAGAGTTTTTTTATATGCTGCGTTCGGCTATTGGCGAGGTCCTTCAGCTGACTGTCGCTACGGCTCTTCTCGGAAGTTCGTAACCTATCAGCTAACCGACCGTTCTCCTGCTCAAGGATCTTCAGCTTAGCCTTGAGAGAATCCCCGTCCTCGATAAGATCGTCGATGAGTCTGAGACACTTCGATAACCTGGTCTCCTTCTCTGCGAGCTCTTGGGAAAGGTTGGACTGCATCCGAACCAGCACAAGACACTCTTTACAGCTCGACGAGGTCAGCTTGCTAGTGTGATCCGTTCTATCAGGACTCAACATCCTCCCATTGGAACGGCAAAACTCAGCGAGCGTGACGTTGAGTAAGTAGCGCGCATTGGGTCTCCGGTTGGGTGAATTAAACTCCACAGCAGGCTTCCAAGCACTGCTGTAGAGGAGATCCTGCTTCTTCGTATCGGTATAGTTCTTGCTGACAACTGCCTTTCGACTCATATTTTTTTATTGCTGGGTTAATGCATTCGCAGTGGCACTCGATTCAAAATATAATTTGAATATGGAGGCCGAAGTAGATCAATTCGAGGTCATGCTTGAAAAGCTGATGAGCTACCAAGTGGCGAGGGTCTGCTGGTCGCAAAACATGGATCTACTTGCCCTTGTGACCACCGAAAATGTGTTGGAGCTCGTGCGGATTAGTTACAAGGCGCAAAAGGTCTTTCAAGTCGAGGAAAAGGAACCCATCACGGCGCTGACGTTCAGTCCTGACTGTAAGCTTCATTGGCAACGTAGCGCTGCTGCTCGTATATGGATGCCTCGATGGGTCCATTAAGATGCTTAAGACCGAGAATGCTGAGAAGGTGTTGGTCAGCTAGAAGTACCACCAAACTTCAGTGGAGTAGATCAGCTGGGTGGCATACCAACGCCTGCAACCAGAGCAGTTTACTCCTTTCCGGAAGGATTCAGTCGAGCAGAGGCTACTGCTGCCAGTCTCATCGCATTCAGGTTGTGATCGCAACTCTATCGCCAAGCTGAAGTACCTGAGCGACATCAAGGACGAGTTCACGCTGCTTATTTCAAGCGAACGCAATAAAACCTACCTCAACTTAAATGGCTTCATCCCAATTTTGAGCTTGGACTACCGTGAACTCCTCCTGTAAGACTTCTCGGTGGTGTACAGTACCTACCGTGGTAAGATCTGCTCGCTGCTGGGCTACCAACGGATGGATACGATGGATCTCATTCTTGTCAACTACGATTGCCAGGAACTCAGCGTGTTCAAGGAAGATATCATCGTGGTCAACTACCTTGTGGCATACATCGGCGAGTTATTCGCATTTGCACAGAAGAGCTACTAGGCTATCGGCAAACAGTTCAGAGAAGTCTTGAAACAGTATAGCAACAAGATTAATTTGTTGGACAACCCAAGTACGGTATGCAGTGATACAAAGATGCCGACATTCCGGTGAACCCTTCCGAAGACCTCTTCAAGTTCCTGAATACGGGAGTAGCATCATCAGCTCTGACTAACTTCCTCACTAAGGAGCTGTATGACAACAAGTTTCTGCAGAAATTAGATGAAGGGCTGACAGCTGCTTTTGGGCAAGCCCACGACTTACTTCTCGAGTCGACTCAAAACGTTTTAGAGAGGCTCACCCTCCTCCTCAGAAGATTGATAAGCCTTTGCAGGTGCATATTAGCATTATATGCAGCATCGACAAATACAAGCTGTTTGGACTTGATCCAAAGCTTCTACGGTCGTTCTAATCGGAAGTCGAAGACCTATACCAAATGGGCGATCTGCTACTGTCTGCCTCAACCGAAACAAAGTTTGACATCCGAAATTTTCTGGTGTGGCTGAATAAAAGTAACTGGCAACCTTAACCTAGTAACAATCAAGAGTCAGGATAGCGAGACAGAGACTGAGAACATAAAGTCGTACCTGAACAAGTATACGGTTGACGTCGCACGGTTAAGGGAGTTCCTCAAAGACGAAAATCGTTTCCGACTGAAAAATCTTCACTATATTCTGACTGGCAAGTGGGATCTCAAAACCTTCGGAGACAAATACCAGGTTCCAGAGGGCAAGCAGTCTGATGCACCCAAGCTCAACGAGTTTTGTCTACAGCAACGCAAACAAAACTACGACCTCATTGAATATGAGCTGGGCCTGAGCAGCATTGAGCTGACTAAACATGAGAAGATGCAAACTGAACCGCAAAGGAGAAGTGTAAACGAAATCGCATAAAAGGCAGCAGAATTATGGAAGAGTATCGCTAAGCTACCCAGTGAACAGATGAATAAGCTGGCAGCCAAGAAGCATAGTTCTCATATCATTGGGACAGCCCGATCCGGAGAAGACTTCGAACCGATCATCCGAATTTATGATAGGAAAGATCAGTTGACCATCTACTACGTCGAGGAAATCAACGACGCTCATGTCCTCTCGCGATACGATGTCACAAGTAAGACGAAACAGGAGGCGAAGGCACCCTTAAGCAGCCAAATTCTGGACGTAGCTGTAAGCGAGAAGATATTGGTGCTGCTTCAGACTCCCACCGGCATGGTGTTGGGCTAACTTGAATAGGAGAGTTTTGAATGCGGTCAAATGAGCTTCGAGAGGAAGATGGAAATTGAAGCTAACGAATGTAGGGTAGACAGCAGCGATAAGGGACTGTCGAGTGTGCTAATTGATAAGAACAAGCTGGTGATTATTTGATAATGGACATATTCCACTCCGACTTTGTAGTTGATTAGCACACCTTCGACCAGTTAGTGGAACTGCTGGATCCGGAGAGTCACAACGATGAACCAACAGAAAGGAGATTGATCGAACTCCTAATGAAAACCTAACCTAAAGTTCTGCAGCAGCACTTCGACTATCTGTTCGACTATACCTTGAGAATAGCTAGCAACCAAACTGGTAGCATAGGCGGCGAGAGGCAGACACTATTGTACCGTGTGTTGGATGCGGAATCCAGAAAGTACACTCTCATGATGCTAAGTGAGAAACTCGTCAATTAGGATACCAACCTACTGGGAAAGTACCTGCTGCACTTGTATCTGTGCAGGTATCTGCTGATGCCATCTGTGGATAAGTTCTTCGATACTTTGCTAAACTGTCTGGACAAGGCTGGCAAAGCTGCAAGCGAATTCCGGGAAGAGGAAAAAGACAAGCCAACCATAAAGGCCGAGATTGAGTTCCTAGACCAACAATTTCTGATCGAAAGTATGGAGGCGCTGCAGAACACCCAATTGGAGGGGAAGGACTTCTATAAAGTGCTAAATGTGTGGCTTGGAAGGTTAGGCTGCAGTCCAAATGGTTAGCACTCAAAAGCACATTTTTTGCGGATGTGGAAGAATCGAAGCCTGACAATGTAGGACGCTCTATCTAATGGAGTTTCCTTGGAGCTGGTCTCTCTGCTCTATTTCCAACCAACAACAACATATGTCTACTCCAGCGAATACAAGTTTTCATTTTTGATTGAAATACTAGGGCGGTACGAAACAGCATTTCGGGATCGTCAGATACTCGAGTAGACGACGAATCTACTATCTCGAGTAAAGTTTCAAGGTGGTTACTTCCGGCAGCATCGGATGGATGATGTGCTCTACAGACTAGTTAACGCCATCGGCTCTGTGTAGACTGTCACTCAGCATCAGATGGCATCCTTCATCAAGGCTGTCGAGTCTATTCATATTGCAGCATAGACTCAGTTGCTACTCTGGGAGCTGGTTTAAACGAAGACAACACATCACAATTTCAAATCCTTTTGTATCGGGAGGTACAAGGCCTTTGTGGGAGAGCTCTTATCGAACCCCCTTCATCAAAGAAGATCATGGAAGCTTATAACCCGAGTGTTAACACAACTGCAACAACTTTCGGTGGACAGCGGAGGACTGTTCGGTGAGATTGTTAACTTTGCAGTGATGTTAAAACTCAAACTCAAGCTACCACTACCAGAGGATGTTGCAGTAGAACTCGCCCGAATCCGAAAACAAGTAGAGGGACAACAGGAACTGTCAAGCTCCCCCGAGTTCGGTATCGCTTTGTTCAGAATTGATCAGTTTCTAAGCTGATTAATGCTATCATTTCATGCGGATGGTCAGTCCTTGAGCCCTCAGCCAGGAGCAAAGATTCTCCAAACCGAACTTCTTCTGCGGAATTACAGTGAGACAGCCACGTCCCATACTGCCTCCCTCATTCACCTCATTGTTGAACTTCGCCAACAATAGCGAGTGGAGCTTGCACTGGTGGGATAACGCCGATAGACTGAACTTGTTCGAAAGTCCCTTGACGATGGTAATTTCGACTGGCTTCGTGCCCTTCTGGCTGGATTGTGGTCGAGTCTTGATGCTTGGCTTGGGTTAATTCACGACTGCTGGTGGCACATTCGCACACATTTGGTCATTCTCACTGTAAACTACGACCTGAGGAATGGGTTGGTTGAGAATGTTCATTTTGTGCTTGTCCTCCGTCAGTACAGATTTTTCAGGCATAAAGTTCTCGTAGTTAGCATGAGTGTCCATCGAACTCTTCATGTTTTCATAGTAGCGTTTTTTGTGAAAATCGCCGCCCACCTCAGCGTCCTTACCGCCAATCTGAAGTACACTATCGTACTGCTCCCACTTCATCTTGTTCGGGATGAGAGGTTGCACAGCTGGTGGTGGGTCCAATTGTTTACTTGATTGGCTGTTACGGTCGCTGAGTCCAAACAAGTTCGAATAGTTCGGCATAATCTTCCGCAGGTCGCAGTGGTCGTTGTCGTATTCGCGAGTAATTGTAGAACGGCGACCGAAGTTAGCGCTGCTGTTCGGATTACGAGTGCCTTCAGTGGGTAGTGGCTGTTGCTTTTGGTACACCTTTCGAAGCTGTTCCTTGGCCTCTCCATCAACGAATATTGATGAAGTCAGCTCGTCTAATCGACGCTGGTGATGGTAGTCTTGCGCAAACGTTGCGCTTTAGTTGACCATTGTCTTCTGTTGCTGGAATTTCGGATTGCACCACTCTGAATCGAAAGTGTAGCAGTCATTACTGATGGCATTGGTGGGCCTGTGGCTACTGGAAGGCCTCTTCAGGGAATCCTGGTACTTATCGTAGGCCTCATCAGCTCGTTGCTGAAAGATGTTTGTACGCGGTACTACCTCCGGATTGCGAATGACCAAGCACGAGCTGTTCTTGGCGTTGAAGATGTCGGTATGTTGATTGGCTCGGTCTCGAGCAGTGATTTCCTGCTGACTGTGAATTGCTTGCATTGTTTTTCAAACCCAACGATTAATTAATGTTCGAATCTTGATGAAAAGGAGCACGGATCAAGAGTTACCTTGATCCATAGCGAAAGTTCATTTGTTGCTTTTGTGTTCCGAAGAGCACATCGACAGCACGAGGCTCTGGTGGCCTGACTCGTCGGTGCGCATCGATTTTGTCTTGATGCTTTCATCGAGTGCGACTTTGTTCTTCGGTGGCAAGGTTTGTTTGGTGGAGGCTTGAGTGACCTGAGACTTTTTCATCGGGCTGAAGGTGGACAAGGAGTGCTCATTATTGGACTTACTGAGAGCTGGTTTAGGCACAACAGGCTCATTTCCACCAGTTCCGAGTATCAGGCTTTTATCGAGCCCGTATTGCATTTGTATTTTGTCGTTACGCCTCACAGCAACGCCAGGAAAATCAACAGGAGAAGATTTCGGGGATAGTGGTGTATCTACCTTCATGTAGGTTCTATTCTTCTTTTCATCGCGGCTACGTGGAGTATTCTTGGCAGTGATATTCAATCTCATCGGCTCTTCATGTTTAACCTCGACCTCGCTGGCGCAAGTGGAAGCCAAGCTATCCTTCTTGCAGATCACGAAGTATTTGTGCTGGAGAATTTGTTTGATGCTCGGCCGGTTGTGAGGGTTGACTCGGAGAATACTTCGAACTAGATCGATTTCATCCTCCGAAAATTTGGTTGAGAAGAACAGATTCTTCTTCATTTCGTTCAGAACTTCCTGGGCGGTGTTGCCTCTGAAGGGTGCGACACCCTCAATAATTTCGAAGAGCAGCACACCGAGTGCCCATATGTCCACTTAATGACCGTAGGTGTGATTCTGAATCATCTCAGGCGCCATGTATTCGTAGGTACCACAGAGCGTCTTCCTATCCCCAACGAGGGTCGCGAACCCAAAATCGCAGATCTTGGCCTCACCGTTCTTCGTCAACAGGATATTTTCTGGCTGCATCACCAATACTTTACCTTGATGTCACGATGCATAACCCCGTGGGAGTGCATCGCCTCGACCGCATTGCATACCTACCTGAAGATCTTATGTTGTGCACGTTTACTGAGCCCGTCGTTCTTGACCCGTTAGAATAGTGTGCCCCCATTGATGTATTCCAACACCATGTAGGTAACGTTCCTTTCGGGTTCATAGTAGTAGTTCAGCAGCTGGACGATGTTGGGATGGTCCAGCTGTCGGTGCATCGAAATTTCCTCTTTGGCGTTGCGGTTGTAGATCTAGTCTAAGCCATTGCTTACGAATTTGATGGCTACCAGCTAGTTGCTGTTGCTGTTTTTGGCTAACTTCACCTGCCCATACGAACCGAAGCCGATGGTGATGTGCCGTTGATCGAAGCCTTTGAGAAACTCGTACTTTTATTGATTCATGCTCAGCCGTAAATTAACCATTGCTGGACGGTTAGGTTATAAGGTCTTCAGTCAGAAACAAAGGAAGATATGGAGTGTTAAGAGTACTGCAGAATCCGACCTATGTTGGAATGACAGTCAAGCTCGCACTCCTAGCGAAAAAAAACAAAAACAAAGAAATTTGACAGGTGATTGAAGACAAACTTCTTTGATCCTCTCAAAATGGCATCGGCCGTCAGATGTCAAGTAATCTACTGGTGAATTATCTGTTTGTTTGTTGTTCTGTCGTTCCAGCTTGGCGATTACATATTAAGCAGCTCAGGGCTGTTCACACGAGTTTGCGATCATCAGAGCGAGCTGGGCTGTCTTCACTTCCGCAGCCTCCAGCGAATCCAACCTGAATATGATGAAGTCTCATCGCCTCTGAAAACCAATAATCCCGCATATATCTAAAATACGGCAACTGCTCGCTTGTGTAGTTATTGTCGAAGATACCATCAAGCGACTGTTCAAGAGCATAGTTTTTCGTGAATCTACCATTAACTGTGCTGCTGGCTGAAGTGAGTATTCATAGTTTCTAGTAGATACCTTATTCCTTCATTTTCAGTGGTTGCTGCGCTTCGATTTTCGATTGGGCCGTGGAACAAAGAGGTTTTGATGCTCTCCACTTTGAATTTATTCACTGTTGGTAAGTTTCCATAGTCACCAGGAATGGCTACCACCCCCCAAACAGTCTGCAAGTCACTCGCTTTTGATGTCTCACACTGAATCTTAGCTGAAAGCATTGCTGATCTCAAAAGCTATATCAAACGTGCCAACTGAGGAAATCATAGCTGTTGTCCATTTTATGTTATGTATCAATATTAGATTCTAATTATTTCCCGTTCCCTTTCCAAAGAACTTGGACAGCTAGTTGAACTGTGGCAAGCCATGCATCGGCAACCATCCTTTCCTGGAGTTTTAAAGGAATAAACGCGACGGAAGTTTTAAGGATGGGGATGCTTTGGGTATCAGAAGTTTAGATTACGCAAGACTTTATTCTTCGAAAGTAGTCCTTTGTCTCGGTTGTAGTTGTTCAATGGTTGTCAAGGAGCGGATTGAATGAACGCGACAAGCAGCTGTCGTGCTTACTTACTTATTGTTATAACTAAACCGTTTGCAGATGAAGTTCAAACAGGAAAGCATGCAGCTACTCCATTACAACCAGCTGCTCGGCAAGTTCACAGTCAACCAGGAGGCCCTTCAAGTTATCAGTTCGTTAGACCGGCCGCTGTCGGTTATCTCAGTGGCTGGAGCATATCGCACGGGAAAGTCCTATCTGCTTAACTAGCTAGTACTCGGCAAGCCAAAGGCCTTCGAGGTGGGCGAAACTATGAATGCTCAGACCAAAGGTTTATGGATTTGGGGTAAACCGATCCCAGCAGAGGACTAACACGGCAACCCCTTTTATCACCTAGTCATCGATAGTGAGGGAATAGGTTCGACTGACCAGGATTTCTCTCACGATTGTAAGCTACTGTTGCTGGTGTTTTACCTCAGCAGCACACTGATCTACAACTCATTGGGAGTGATCGATGAGAATGCACTCAATAACTTCAGGGAAATTCTGGAGATACAGAAGCATTTGGGAAGTCGCAAGGAAGAGTTGGGTATGCCATCCTTTGTGTGGGTACTGCGAGACTTCTCGCTGGAGCTGGTCGATCGTGAGGGCCAGCCACTTACCGAAGACGAGTACCTGGAGATGTCACTATAAGAAACTGAAGCCACTACAGAAGCGCAACTTCGTAAAAATAACATTCGAAGAGCCATCAAGCAGTTCTTTCGAGAGCGGCACTGCTTTACAATGGTGCGACCCATCCTTGATGAAGTGAAGTTACAGCAGCTTTCCAACCAAAGCCGGTCAAGTTTACGACCGGATTTTGTGGAAAAGATGAAGAGCATTCGGTAGCAGATCTTTCGTGGCATCGCCCGTCCCAAACTGTATGAGGGCGTTGAAATTAACGGACCTATTTTATGTAAAATGATTGAAAGCTATGTCGAAAGGATCAACGAAAGTACGTACCCTGTGGTCTCCAACCTGTGGAGTGCAGTATGCGCGTCAACAAACAACGATCTCAGCGATCAGTTGCTAATGGAATTAGAAGAGCGTGTACGCAGCATTAAGCTTCCACAGGATAGTTAAACTTTGAGCAACACTCTCCACGAAATTGAAAGGCAAGTGCTGCGATAATTCGAGTCAAAGGCCTTTAAGAATAAGCAGTTCTATCAGCTTTTGGAAGAGGCTAAGGACAGGGCAAAAAAACTCCGTAAACTCGTGAAAACGAAAAACGAAGCCATAAACAGCGATTTGGGTCGGCAGTAAATCGATGTGCTCTATGGCAAACATATTCGCTCCAAGTTTAAAGAAGACTGCAGTGGGATGAGGGAGGCAGTGAGCACCTTTGTGAATGCGTTGAAATGTATCACTCCCCGCTAGAAGATCCTCGTGGATAGATTTAGAGAGTTACTGTTATGGCTGGATGGTAAACGGCTCAAAGAGCTGGAACAGAAGGAGGCTCTAAACATTGAGCTGTAGGCATTAAAGACCGAGGTGGTAAGATTGCAACAGTTTGAGGGCATCAAGGAAAAATGCATTGACCTCGAAAGAAAGTTTTCAGATAAGATGGAAGATGAGGCCAAGCTTAAAGGGAAACTGTCAGAGCTCCAGGAAAGTCATCGTAACTTGGAAGCAGCATTCAAACGGCAGAGATAACTGATTAGCGAACGATAGTAGGTGTTGCTGGAAAAAGAACAGCAGTACACCTCAACCATTTCAAATCTGAACAATGAAAACAAACGATTGCTGGACGAATTCAACAAACAGATGGACAAGAAAGGCGATAATGGAGACAAGCTGCTGCAGAACTGTTTCGATAAGTTTGAGAGTGAGCGGGAGTGGTGGAAGTAACGCGAGGAGGTGTATAAGAAGACCATCAAAGACATCAGCGAAAGGATGGCAGTGGCTGAGTCCTCGTTGATGTAGCAAACAGAACGGGCAGCAAAACAGAAGAAGGCTTATATTGAAAAATAGAGGTTCTTTGAGGAGCAAGTCAGAGAACTTAAGAAGACCATTACGGAGACAAAGAGCAGCTATGAAAAGACATCGGAGACACTGACTCGCAATAACAACCTACTGCGGGTTATCGAGAACATGAAGAATAACGAAAATGATCGCAGTTCTACGAAATAGCATCGCAGGGCACTTGTGGAGTCTAGAGAGAACCAGGAGCAAGGTCTCACCGTGAAGAAGTTGCAGCAAGAACTATCACAGGCAAGGATGGATTTACGTACGGCCCTTCACCGAGCTGAATTACTGGAGGCCCAACTAGCCGACCAGAAACGAACATACGAAAAACGCCTATAGGTTGAGAAATCTTCGGGTGGGGTGCAACTCATCGAACAGAATAAAGACCTTGTGGCAAAATGCAAGGTGCTGCAGATGTAAAATTAAAAGCTGCAGGTGGAAAAGTCGTATGCCAGCCAGAAAATGGAAGCTGTTGTTCAAAACCTAACGAAGGCTCGCAACAGAGATCGAACCCTTTACGAGGAGAGCATTCGCAAGTTGCTGGTCAACATCGACAGGAAGGAACTCGAGGTGGACCAGGATCCCGGTCGATATTGAAACATGATACTTCTTGCACACTGGTTACCATAAGCATCACCACTGGAACGGTACCTTCTCTTTGAGGTAGCGCATGCCCCACTCTTGCGATTTCTCTTTCCTCTGGAAGAACTTTTTGTCGAAGAAGGCTTACTCTTCCTCGTCATTTTATTAACGAAGGTAGTCGCCGATGAACCTTGATCGCTAAATCCAGAGATCCCGAAGGGAGTCTAGCTTTGGAAGGACACTTCCGCCCAGCCAGCTTGCTTGAATCGGTGGTATGTCTCGCGTTACAAGATCGACGATCTCGACTCTTTCGATAGTGTTGTCATAGAAGTTTATTCGCTCAATTAAACGGTCTTCAAGCACCTCAACCATTCCAGTGCTATGGGCAGCCCCTCCCACCAGTAGAATTGAATTAGCCATCTTCTTTCGGAAGTCTGCATCTTTGATGTTGGCGATTGAGTAGCAGATCATATCCTCCAGAGGACAGTACACATAAGGGTCAGTCATCTGTGGGTTATAATGAGGGCTTTCCGTCAACGCAGGGAAGATATCACCACCACCACTGAACTCTTCAAAGCAGTCCTCTTTGTCTTCGTAAAGATCGAACAACGGAGAGCGGTGATCAAAGAATTCCTTCTTGATAGGCTGAGGTAAGTAGTTCCATGCTCGAGTGAAGAGACAGTGGGGTGGCAAAGTTAGCAGCTCTGAATGCACAACGGGAATGGCCTCTTCCTTTCCTTCCCGGATAGCAAATACCTCGTAGATTCTATTAGAATAGTCTTCAATGTCTTTTACATAACACCCCTTCTCTTTGAGCTTATCAATCTGGCTCATGTCAGCTTCATTGTTCGGATCCACTGAGTAGTTCTTTTTGTTGTAGCCGAACATTTTTCGGGAATGAAGCATATAGAAAAGGGTATCGTTGATGTGCTTTGACCCAAAGTTCTTTCGTACCATTGTGCCTGGTAGCACAACTCCCTCATCAACACAGCATATCGTGGTCTTTTCGTAGCCAATATCAACCACGCAGGCACTCGCTACAGAAGTTCCAAAACAAGCTAGAACACTTTCCAAGTGCATGTACATACTTTTGAACTGTAGGTTGCGCAGAAACAGGTTCACAAGCTCCTTGAGGTGTGGTCTGGGGAATATATCAGGCACAACCAACACAATATTGTAGTTTCCAAATTCTTTGCGTTTTATGCCGAGGCGCTTCATTACACACCCGCTGATGATGTTCTCCAAGTCACAAAGCACTCCCTCGAGGGTGTGCTACTCGAGATTAAACAATCCATGACGGATTGGCTAAGTCAACACTCATGGTACCCTGTGGAGGACGTATTGGGGATTCTCCATCGCCCACATTGCGTGGTCGTCGAACAACGGATCCACTTCGTTGAAAGGTTTTTACGGCACTTTCATCTTAACATCGACCTTCGCTTTGGGCTTACCCGCTACATTGATTATCCTCGGTACCTTTCGGTTGCTTGTATTCTGTGCGTATGAAGCCTTGCTATTTGAGCCTTTCCTCAAGCTCGCTGAAGACACCCTCAAACTCCTCTTCCTGGAACGGTGTGTATTCGGTTAGCTTCCTTTCCACCTCTGTCCTGAGTTTGTATGCAATCAATGTCCTCACTCGGTACATCTTGTCATTGGCCAGCCCATACTTAATGGAATGTGAGCCCAACTGCAGTACGACTGTGCGGTTCCCCTTTTCCAGTATCTTTTCGATGTTCTCAGTACGGGCCTGGAGTGTTTTGATTGCGCTCTGCATGGACTCTTTCGACTCCGCCATTCAGTCAAATCGTTGAACAAAATATTGCAAGGACACACCAACAACTAAACGATAATAGCATCAGCCGCTCCCTCGCAGATTAATTCCAGCAAGCGAATATTTATTCTTCCATTCCCTACGGAACAGGAACAATGGACACTGAGAATATCGATCCAGCGGAGAGTCAGTCTGAGCTCGTAAGTCCCTTTGAGAAGGAGATGTAAAGATTCGGTAACTATCCCTAGTGCTCGGCTGTTCGTCTTGCAGAAGGATTACCAGAGATGTGGGAACTACCTTGAAGCGGAGTATATTCGCAGAAAGGTGATCAATCTCAAGGAAAGGCAAAGTAAGCGTAACACCAAGGATGTTGTAATGAACCAGAAGGATGAGGTACACTCGGGAACTAATGCAGAAAGACAGCCTGGAGAGGTTGCACATCAACGAACTCAACCAGTTCGATAGCCAATGCTAGCAGGTGATTGA
>ERZ724508.1649-NODE-1649-length-12848-cov-9.619089_pt1 | contig 12848 bp, 6 predicted proteins | sample MGYA00376041_ERZ724508 | MGnify/ENA primary metagenome ERZ724508 (study PRJEB28724, sample SAMN07190887) | wastewater metagenome | isolation source: effluent of sewage treatment plant in Hong Hong | place: USA: Christiansburg, Virginia | collected 2016-03-01 ...
TTCCCATTATAATTTTAATTAATATTCATTAATAAACCCATATACAATGATATTAGATGATCTCAAGACCCATTAAATTTATAACTATAATAATAAATGTCCTAGGCTATAAAACACGAACTGACTCTTTTAGAAATAGTAAAAAATATAGGCGATGAAGTTAAACTAAACAAATTTAATGTATTCGGAGTAATTGTTGATATTTCTTAATGCAGAAGATGAAATGAGGGAGAAAGTTTCAAAACAGTACTGAGAATAGTAGACCCATCATTTAACTATAAGCTTTAGAGCGAAAACTAACGTGTTAAATTTTAAAAGTTTTTTTAAATAAATATTTACACTGAAACTTATTAGAGCGCTCCTATTGAGGCCACAATAGGAGATATTATTTGACTTAAAAGATTCTCTTATTAAGTTACTGATTCCGGCTAAGTAATTTGCAACGAGAATAGCTTTAGCTGTTGGAAAATATATAGTAAATTTACATGAGAAAATTCAGAGGGTGAGTTGCTTATAACAAAATAAAAACTTATAACTTAGAAGCCTTAGATTGCTTATGAAACCTTTGAAATTGAAAGAGTGGAGTATCTATAAGTGTTTTCCCGTGATTTTCTTAAATATAACTCTTTGTCTTATATTACATGGTGGTCTCATTTCGAAAAAAAACAATAAAATAGCGTAGACCTTATTTTAAAATTAATAACATATACGGAGAATAATTATTAATTTGTAGATGAGTTCTGAACTACCTTTTAATTATGATAAAATTTGTTCTATTTTGAACCAAAACAAGACTGTGTTTATTTCTTTAAATAGTTTAATGTATAGATAAATTATGATCAGGTTACTTAGTTTGAGTTATATGAAGGAGAAAACAGTTATGTTGCTTGAATTGAGCATTATTTTTATGACTATTAAAAAATACTAAATGGAAACAAATAACCTAATAAATTAGTTGAATAATTGGTTAACAAATATGATTTTCTAAGGAATTATCACTTGCAAGGAATATAATATAAATCCAATTAGCTTCTATTCAAAGGATAGTAAAAAGTTGCTTCTGTTGTAAGGGAAGTTTTTTTAGACTTTCCATTAATCACCCTTAAAGCACTAGAGGAAAAGTTATCTAATACCAAACTGTAACACGGTTGTTTATTTAGGTTGAAAGTCAAAGTAAGAAAGTTCTGCCAAACAGACTCTATTATCATTTTTCAAATATATGAAACAAAGTCGTAAAAAGTGTCTGCATTTAATAAAGATAATTTAGAGAAGTTAATTGAAAATGCAAGCAAGTAACATTGAGTTATTTATCATTTCGGTATGTTGGTCTCAGATGATAGCACTAATGAGGCTGTAACAGTTTACCTGAGTTCTGTCAAAGGAGATAATTTGTTATTTTAAGCTTTGGAAATAATACCAGAGTAAAATGATTTTCAAAAATGGCTGAATATTTGGGAGGATTTGCCAAAATTCCAGAAAAGACTATAAAGACTTATAGATGAAGATTGGATTTTAAATATTTGTGTTGAAGTACAAGAGATAAAAAAAGGTTTTTATTTATAGCTTTGTAACACTGTTTTTCTTCCCTATTAAAAATTTATAATTGATTTAATTTTAAGATATAATTTATGAATGGAAAGTGAATAATTATATTGAAACTATTGAGAAACATGGTTAAAGATTATCAGTAACAAAAACTAAATTATGATTTGATAAGAAATACAATCTATTTTTAGTAATTGTGTAGTTTTTTTTTATAATGAGATTTTTTAGACTATTTTTTAGGTATTACTTAGTAAATGTATGTATAAAATGCCATTAAAAATACTGATTTTGATTATAATTAAATTTATTCTGATGGCTGCACAAGCCTTGATGTATTTAAATTCGCTAAAAACTATTATTATCCCATTCATGATCACTAAAATATGTTAGTTTTAAGTAAAGTGTTGCAGGGAGAGGTTTTAATAAATTAAAATGATTGAATTAACTCAACTAATAATAATGACACAAGGGTCTAAACAAAAAAAACTAATTTATTATTAGATTAAAACAATGGTCTTTAAATTATATATCCTGATCTAAATAACTATCATTCTTTAGAGTTTAAGGAGGATACTTTATTTATGAATTTACAATTTAGCCAATACAATAAAAACAACCTTTGTAATTACTATAATGAAATCAAATAAGAATAGAATATAATTTTGTTAGAGAAATATTTTTCCACATGTTAATTAATAATAATAATTATAGACTCAAAATTAATTACCATTTGGATTAAGGACTATTGTATTTGCATGCATTTTTATATTATCTAAAAACTATTTGTTTCTTGTTAAAAACTTATCGCACCAACCCTTGGAGGCTTTAAACTCCTTTTAAGTAGATAGTAGTCATCCTTGTTATTTTATTTTACTCTAGCTTGGCATTTTATTATCAATTAAAAATTCTTGTCAAATCCATTCTAACAGTAATTCCTCCATTAAAGGGTCTTAAGTTTTTCTTCCAGCCCCTTTTTTCCTGTTTACCCCCAATAACATCCATCACTTTATGTTTTTCTCTGGGATCTGTAATTCTTTAGACGCCTCTTTTATTCCCAGCATTCTTGACAATCATATTGCATCTTATTTAAGATGCAAAGAGCAAATATTATAACTGCCCCTCTTTGGTCATTATGTTCTGTTTTTATCTGAATTATTATTTTGATTAAGGTTTAATCATAATCAATTGTTTTCTTACTATGGGGATATTACACTATAATCTTCTAAACAAGCATCTTATATTAAAGGCTCAAAAGTATCTTGTTTATCTTTAAATTCTAGAAATCGATTTTGGGAATTAAATGAATATTATAGAGAATCATTTATCAAGTTATTAATATTGTAATCAGTTTTCAAATAAAAATTACTTTCTTATAAGTCAGTTTGGTTTTAGTAGAACGAGAAAGAGTTATTACTTTATAAACTTGTGTTTTGATTATTCATTTCTCTAAGAAACTATTGCTCAAATTAGTAAGTACTAAGTTCTCAGCTTTCTTGTTTTACTTTAGAATTATGTAGAATATTCTCTATAAGTTTATTTTGTTTTTATTGTTATAATTTTTTATTCTCAATAGAATCTCTATTAAAGTCTATATACATCATATTGGATGTTGAAGATGGTCTCGGTGCGTTGAGATCTTACTTAAGACTTTAAAACATTTTCCCTATATAAAGCAACTATGGATACAATAATCGATACTTTTAAATTATTTAGGTCACAAAGTAAGTAGGTTCTTATATATTATAAACAACATCATAGAACTCTCCTACTTAATATTTAAGACAAAGAAATTACTAATAAATCAGCTCTATTAACTCTATTATTTGTAAATCTTTTAATTACACTTTATTTTGCATTAATAATTAAAATATCCCTTTATTAATAGAACCTATTCTTGTTATTGATCATTATCTCCATAAAATAGTTTTTAATAAATAATTATAAATAGAATTAAAATTATTTTTATTAAATTTGTGACGCAAACCAGTCCATAGCTTCTTTTAGACCCTCTCCAGTTAGAGCATTAATTCCAACCACTTTTTTCTCTTTATTAGGTATTTAGTCAAAATCAATATTAACTTATACCTCCTAAGGGCTCATTATGTTTAAATCTTACTTGTTAGCTAGTATTAATAATGTGCAGTCTTTAAGCTCATCATCATGGACTAATTTGTGCAGCTCTTCTTTAGCAAGCTTGATTCTATCTCAGTCTCCCGAATCTATGACAAAAATTACTCCATTGGTATTTTGATAGTAGTGTTTCCATAAAGACCTAAGCTGATCCTGTCCTGCAACATCCCATACATTCATTTTAAAGTTTTTATGCTCAATTTATTCATATACAAATCCTAAAGTAGGCATGGTCTATACATTTAATCCAAGTTTAAGTTAGAAAATAATCGTTGTTTTTCCAGCAGCATCAAGTCCAAGCATAAGAATTTTGACCTCTTTTTTGCCAAACAATGATCTAATATAAGAAAAAGGATTACCCATTACTAATAATAAATTAAATAAAAATAAATAAAATGAAAATGAAAAGAAATGATATAAATAAAATGAAGTTTATTATTCTTCTTTTGGTTTTTCTTGTTCAAGAATGTTATTGTTTTTTTCATCAATATAATACTCAACCCAATCCTTAGGAGTATTAGGTGTTGGTTTTCCCTTATCATCTAATAGACCTAATTTCTTTAGATTCTTTTTTCTTTATGCTCTTGGACCAAGACCCCATCTTTTTGGATAAACATCTTTATCCATTATGACTCTTTTTATACTTGCTACAATACCATGATCACATGACATAATTTCAGAGGTAGTCATCTGAGCAGTGCCTATGGCTACAGCCTCTCCTTTAGTGGTAACCAAAACTACTTCTTAATTTATGTCAATGTTTGAGGAGTATCTTAATACTCCAGGCAGCAAAAGTTTGCCTCCATAACATATGGCATTGACGGCAGTATCTTTGACAATAATTTTAGGCATTTCCATCAACAAGGCCTCTATAGGCTTAATGATCTTTCTCAAATATTTCTCATCTCCTTTTGTCTCATAAACATACTGAGCATCTAGAATATCATGAAGAGTATATAACTCATTGTACTCATCCATACAACCTGATCTAACTCTTCTCAGCTCCTCCATAGATCCCTCAACTCCTAATAATAATCCTAGATGTTGGCACAGGGTTCTGATATAAGATCCTGATTGAACTGAACACCAAAAAGCAGCTAGTCTATTTTCTTCATTATACTCAAGTAACTTGATATCATATATCTCTCTTATTCTTAATCTTTTTTTGACTGCAGAAATAGCAGGAGGCATTTAGAAAATAGGCCCTTTGAGCATCTCCATGGCTTTAAGTAATGCAGCCTTTGATTAAATTGGGGTGTGTAGTTTGAGAATAGATACGTATTCTTTACCTGCAGCTTGCTAGGCTTTAGCTAGTCTAGTGCCTCTGTTAAGACAAACCAAAAGACAACCTGTAGTCTATGGATCTAAAGTACCGGAGTGACCAGTTTTTTCTACCTTTAAAATCTTCTTAACCCAAGCAACCACCTCATGTGAGGATGGGTTTGCTGGCTTATCAAGGTTTATAAAAGAATAGTTAAGATAGTCTTTAATTGGTCTGCTCAAAGGAGTGAACCCACATGGAATTGGAGTATAATGGGAAGACTTGACGCAGAGTTGATTGAAGTCATGAAGAAGTAATTCAAGTTTTGGTTGAACAACCTCAACATGATCCTCAGTTTTGTTGGACTGAGAAGATTTTTTGTCCTTTTTATGTTTGTCTGGCTTGGAGACACTCATTTATAAATTTATAAATGCCAAGAGTAGGTTCTAAAAGAGTAAGCTAAAAAGAGAAAAACTAAGACACATAAAGAGATTACAGAAGGAGAGTTGGATACTGTTCCCAAGTCTATGGTTATTAAAAGAACTAACTTGTCTAAGGACTTAAATTTACTGAAGAAAGAACTGAGAGAACTATTGTATCCTTTTACTGCAATGAAATTTCAGGAAGTAAATAGAAACAAATTAAAGGATCTTATTAAAACAGGGGAGAACTTCGGAGTTAAGAATTTTTTATTTTTAAGTGAGAAAGACAAAGGTGTTTATTTAAAGTTTGTTTAAACTCCATAAGAAAAAACATTTACATTTGCTTTGAAGTCTTTTTCTTTGTAAAGAGACTTTGTTTAGGCAGACATTTGTTAGCAGTCAGTGGATATATAGTCCTTAGGAATTCCTTATCTAATATGTTAAGGGTTTGATACTTAGATACCAAATGTAAATAGTAGTTTGGTTGATGATCTCTAAAGTTGATTTGAATCTTTGATGCCAAATGAAGAGTACTTTGTAAATAATAAGATAAAAAAGATAAAATGAGTCATTGTTTTCCAATTAAATAAGCTTGGATAAGTTGAGTTAAGAAATTACTTGATAAAATAAGAATTTGGTACTGTTAATGAAAAGGTCAATCAACTGCTTAAGGGTAAATAGACACCAGACTTATCTACATACTCAGATATATCTTAATATTTTCTATAAAATAAAACAAATATTTTTGACTAAGCATATTAAGAAGAGGTTTTTGAAGTAAAATAGAAAATTAATGGAAAAGAATAAAAAATAAAAGTTTGAATATTGCTAGAGGAAATTGGACCCAGAATAACAATGGATCTATATAAAGTATAGTAGCATATTTTATCTGGAGAAGTTTTATTTCATAAAAACATTAAACTAACTTAGGAAGAAAAGAACTTTAAATAATAGAAGAAAATTTAGAAATAACAACTAAAATAGTAAAGAAAAAACATTCAAGACTAAAATGTATAAAGAAAACAATAAGAGAAAGAGTAAAGAAAGAAACAAATGAAAAGTATTTTGAAAAATAAGTAACAATAAATAAATGATTAACAAGATTAAAAAATAGAAGAATAAATATTATAAAAATATAATTATTATTTAAAAATAAACAAATAAAAAATAATTTGAAAATTTCTTATTCTATTATCTTTATAATATATTTTCCATCTAGTTACTATATAGATATTTTCCTTTGGTTAACTATAAATAAAAGGCTTGTAAAAAATAACTAAAGACTAATTACATTTTACTAAGAGTTTATCATTTGTTGATACAGGTCTAGCATATCATAATCTTGATTTAATCATTAAGAATAAATGAATTTTTTTATAGTCATTAAACTAGCTTTTCTTTTAGTTGCATTTTAAATATTTTCATAAAACTTTTATTTAGACTAAGTTTCTTACTAAAAAATACCTACATCCATCTATTAAATATTATTACTCCAAAAATCATTATCGTCCATATTAATATTTTAAATGATCTCTTAAGATGATTGTAGTCTTTTCATGCTTTTAAAAGTCAGATTTTGCCTTTGAACAAATCCAAATCTAATATTATAAATTCTCAGGCTTTTTAAGTTACAAATTTATGTTAGGGCTAATATACATCTCCTATATTTTCCTCTATTAAATGCATAAGTCATCTTCTTTTCTCTCTCTTAGAGATACTATATCATTTATATTTATTATTGAATCCAGACTTAGCATGCTCTATATTGTTTATTATTTCAGCTTGTGTTTTTTATTTTTCATACTGAATTTTTTGCAGATATTTTTGTTTGGTTAAATATTATGTTACTTTAATGCATAATTCTCTAGCCCTACAAATTTCCAAAAATTGAAATTGTCTTAAAATTATTCTCAAGATTCGCTGAGTTCTGTCAATGACTATATACTTTTAGACCCAAGTTTAGACTATGATTAAATAAGTATATCATTTTCATAGTTATCATTATCACTGTCTAACTATTATAAAACATCTTCTCTGTTAATAAACTGTACTTGGCTATTAAGATCGTCCTTCATTTATTAACTCTATTATGATTAAACAGAAAAATTCTCTAAGTCTGATTGATTGCTATCCAAATAGCTATGATCATCAATATGTAGAATAGAAGTGCTTACATCTATTTAGAAGTCACTAAAATTATTAAAAATTTAATCATCATTTTTGAATAGGTTTCAGAAGTTCTACAGCTTATGATTTATTTATAAATTTTTGTTGTTTTGCTAAAAGGTTTTTAAAGAAGCTCTTTAATTTATTTAATTAAAAATGCACTATTCTTATTCTTTAGGTTTAATTAGTTCTTATCTTTTTGAAAGGTAGCTGCAGTTTAAAAATTATAGATTCGTAGATAGCTAATATATCCCGTTTTTTGTAATCTTATTAGTTGTAATATCCGTAGGTAATTACTCAAATATAAGACAGCCTGTTTCATCCAACTATCTTGGAAAATCTGTTTTGACCAAGCTTATCACATTTACAGACTCATCTAAAGAGGATTTATTTAGTTTACAAATTTGTACCTATGCATTCTCTTTTTCAGATTGTTCTATTTTTCTTTTATTTTGCAACTCATTTAAAAAGTCCCCAAATTCATTTATTTGATCCAACAATATCGATTGGTTGGCATTTAACACCAATGATAGTTTCTTCCAGCTGTCTTGATCTTTTAAATCTTTTTATATTACTTATAAATTCTTTCAGCTCGCTTAATGTGGGAAGGAGATATTTAAATGCGTTTTTTTTCTCCAGTCTATTGTCTAAATACAAATGAAGTATTTCATCTGCCATAGCATTCTGATCCAGATTTCTAAACAAAATTGACTAATTAAGAGTTTGAGAAGAATTATTATCAATTCAAGATTCATTAAGAGGCTATTGATTTCTCATGTTCTGCTTATTAATCATTTATTATATAACTAAATTAATATAATAAATTAATAAGATGCTATCTGAAAATGAACTCAACGAGTTGCTTCAACAAGAGATAATTAACACTGACTCCATAAGTGTTATTTAATGTTTTTAGACTACTTCTAAGAATATTAAATCTTATTAATCAAAGCTAAAAAGCTCATAAGAGAGTTTTTAATTAGAAAAATAAAATGTCGTTAATGAAATAAAAGGTTCTAAAAACGAATAAGAAGAGTTAGTTGCCAAGTATAAAAATCTACTTAAATCCTTACACAAGAAAATAAAAAAGAACAAATAAATATTTAAGATAAAAAAAGTATCTCAACTCTCATATAAACATCTAGGTATTGATTTAAAGAGTGTATTGTAAAGCTAAGACGCAAACGAAACTTTTGATACTCAAACTAGATCTCTATACGATAGTATAGAAAACACATAAGAAATTAAACAGCAAAGTTTAAATTCGTCTAGTCTCTCAATTGAGAAATAGTAGAACCATCTTTGTACCAACTCTTTAATAGATTAAAGCTATCTTATATTTGAGTCATGGTATTAATAAAATTTTGTATATTTATTTTATTTTAAATTAATTTTGTATTTTTATAATTATGCAACAATAGAGAGCCGGGACTTATTGATAGGATAAAAAGAAATTCGATTCATTTATGAAGAGAAATCTTTAGAAACAAAGAATTACAAAATCTGATCTAATATACATAATAGGACTTTCAAAGGAAATGTCCAATGAGGATCTGCTCATGAACTCACACTACTTTGGACAGTTTGGAAAGGTAAGAAAGGTTGTGATCAACAAAGACCAAACAGGAATCATCAACGGAAAGACCTAAAAGTCTAATACTGCTTACATAACCTTCCTAAACTGGCATGAAGCTGCCTTGGCTATTTTATCTTTAAATGGCTAGGAGTTTGAGGGTAAAGTTTTGAAAGTGTCTTTTGGAATGACCAAATACTGTTAGTACTTTATATCTAATTCTGATTGCACAAATCCCGATTGTCTTTACCTGCATGCTCTTGTAGAAGAAGATCACCCTGGATTTGGAGACATTTCAATATGCGATTAAGAAGGAATACCTAAAGATGATGAGGAATTAATAGAGAAATTGTTAGAAAACAAATTTAACTTAAAATAGTTCGAGGAAGGTCTAAGAGTATATAAGGATTAAAAGGGTTGCTTTCCTTCTATTAAAATAGGAATCAACAAAATTAGAGCATATATGGCAGATAATAGGATTGAGGAGATTTAGACATAGAAAATATTAACGTCAAGCTTTAAGAAATAGAAGCCTGAATAAGTATATAACAGTTACTAAACACCTTAGAAATCTTTTAATAGTTATGATTTATCTGAAACCAGCGAAAGCAATTAGAACAATGACAACAATATAGCTTTAATACAATAGAAACTAAACTACATATTAATGAACAACATAGACCAAATAACACATATAGAAAAGTGTGTCTTCAAAAGCTTATAAATCAGCATAAAAAACATAAATAGACAAAGATCATGATTCGACTTTGTAGATACAACCTTAGAATCCTGCACAAAAGAATAGTATAAGTACATTCTGAAACTTATAAACTCATTCTTAAGTAAAAATGACCAACTATCTATGGATGTTAGAGAAGGGTGAATTCGTTTACAAGATAGTTAAACTCTAAACCAAGTTTAAATAAATCATTAGCATTATTTTTTAATATTAATTAAACAAGAAAGTTCCTGAGTGCAGGATTTATTGACTGCTTTACTTAGTTGGTTTCAATTTATTCATCCAAAAATTAAGAGACTAATAAATAATTGCACTAAGACTCTGCAAGTGAATTGACTCGCTAAAAACCAATAGATCAGTGAGGTCTTTTATCTCTAGTAAGTTGTTTTCAATAATGTACTGAATTCTTTTAAAATCTCGCTATTGTTCTTCTCTGTCTTCTAAGCTTTAACAAGAAGAGTTTAAATCACATTAAGTGTATAAGTGTTAGAGAAATATTTTAAAGGCAGCAGCCGAGAGAAAATCAATCCTTAACTTTTCTTCGGCTTGGTCAAGATACAATTAGAGCCCAGGAGCTATATTAAGCAATACTCTGTCCATTAGTATCTCTTGACCTTGCAGCTTTACAATGATTTGGTTTTGGCTCATTAGGATTATAAAATTAAAGTTATGACTTAAAAATATAAAATTAAAATTATTTAAGACCTCTTATTATAAACCTTTGTCAATATTCTGTGCTTAGATTTTCATCTTTATAATTTTAAAACTTAAGAGGATTTTAGTACAAGTCATTACTTAGTTGATTTCTTACATAACCAGACATGTTTTGATTTAGTAAAAAGTCGGTTTATGGTTTCGTTTTTGGATCTTTAAACGCTCTACTATAAGTTGTTGCCTTTTCATTATCCTAAGTATCCATTTTCTGTTCAAGTAACAAGTCTCTTTTCTACTTCAGATTTAAAGTATGACCATTTTATAATAATTGCTATTCATTTTTTAAAGTTTTAGGAGGATTTAATTTTTATATTGAAATAAAATTCATATTTAAAAATAATAAATATAAAATACTAAATTGATATAGGATTCATTAAGCGACTATTTGACAAGCTCCACCAATAGATCTAATTTTTCTCTAAGCCCCAGCAGAGAAGTATTTAGCTCTAATAACAACTGGGGTCTATGGAAGTCTACCTCTTCCAGTAACTTTGAAATATCCATGAGCTACACAGTCTATTAGTAGACTTTCTTCGGTCTTTTGATTGAGATATTTATCCTTTGTTTGATCAGAAACGAGATTCCATAGCTAATCAACGTTGATTGAGTCACAATGAATTCTGTTTTTATGTTCTCTGAAAACTCTAATACCTTTTTTACCATAGTATCCTGGATGATATTTAAACATATTGATTCTTTGATGATGTTCTCCTCCAGCAGTTCCTCTTCCAGCGGGATGTTTTCTGTGTTTACCTACTCTTCCGTAACCCATTGAAACGTGACCTCTCAACTTTCTGGTTTTTTTAAGGTGTGTTGGCATGCTTTATAAATTTTATCTTTTTTAATTTTATTTAATTATATATAAAAGTTATTAGCCTAGTATCATTTCGAATACAGATAAAAAAATCTAAATAAGATCTATAAAAATGTTCATTGAGGCAAGAACGTAGTCATCAATTTTGTATTTCTTTTTGTGTTTGCCAATTATCAACTGAGTGTCGTAAATAAAATAAATAGAAAATAACAACGAGTAAAGACAATAAAAAATAGACTTGAGTTAGGTTTGTTAGAGCCCAAAAACTAATATTAGAAATATTGCTATTATCATTGTGAGACCTAGCATAGATTAACCCATAATTGATAAATCAGTTGTTGTAAATATTGCAAACAGTGTAAATCCTGCGCCTATTGTTGTTGTGATTGCCAGACAAGTTATAAAGTGCTAATTAAAGTTTATTTCCTAAAGCATGTTCATAGAGATTAAAAAGGAAACTGAGTAGCTTACAACCATTGTATAAAGAAAAAGCAATATAATGTTTATTGGCACTCGCCTACTTATTGTTCATGAGCAAGCTAAAAGAAAATAAAAAATTATGCTTAAGGTAGTTGTAGATATAAATATAACATCATTTTTTCAAATAAAATCTTTTAAATCTTCTCAAGTATATATGTAGTAATTAAATACTATAATTATTGTTAATTGAATGGAAAAAATCAAGTAGACCTTTCAAATAAAATCTAATTAAGTCTTTTTGCTTTAAAACTAAACTCAATCAGGCAGTATATCTTTATTGCTTTCAGGATTTAGATACAAGGGGTTAAATGGGTTTAATCATGGGTCTGTTTGCTAGGATTATTATACTATCAAAGGGTCTAATAAAATAGGTTATTACTTTTAATTTGAATTATTATTATTGCTTTATTACTATTATTATAATAGTTCTTATTAAATTGAGTCTTTATTTAGAGATATCTCCATTATAAATTAAAATCAAGTTATTTTTTATTAAAACTGCTATTTATTTTGCGAGGAAAAGTATGGAATCATTATGTAGAGAGAGACTCCTAATAATAGTTATTTACAATATGAATAAAAAAATTAATTACAGTTAATTTCATAAATTTTAAAAGCATTTTATCTCTCTAATTTTAAAGGTTTCAAAAATGGAACTTCGAATAGAGGTATTTACGGATTATAGTTTTCATCATTAACATTGTGTAGAGTCTTTGATTTTTACCAAAAGTGATGAGTTTCCTTTGCTATCTTAAGGTTTTTATGTTCTTCTCTTTCAAATCTCTTTCTAAATTCCGGATTATAAAGTCTGAAAGGTGTTCTACAGCTAATCATTTTATTGTTTATAAATTTATTGGTTTTTAATTAAGAATTATATATTTTTGAATCAATTATTTATAAATATGTTAAATAATCATTGTGGCTTAAGTGTGTAATATGTTTAATTAGTAATTAATTTAATTTATCATATAATTATTAGAAGATTTTTATGTATAATATATATT
>ERZ724508.1651-NODE-1651-length-12844-cov-4.308859_pt1 | contig 12844 bp, 7 predicted proteins | sample MGYA00376041_ERZ724508 | MGnify/ENA primary metagenome ERZ724508 (study PRJEB28724, sample SAMN07190887) | wastewater metagenome | isolation source: effluent of sewage treatment plant in Hong Hong | place: USA: Christiansburg, Virginia | collected 2016-03-01 ...
TCAATTTGCGCATTTTAATCGACCTTGGATCGGAGGGTACCGTTTAATCTTTAGATTTATTGGTTCAACAAATTTATCTTATTCGCATAATCGGCTAATTTTCTTGATATTTAACCATCACTTTCTTGTACTTTTCTTTTAAAATCTCCATTCTCAACCTCTAATGACCTCACTCTTGACTCATAAGTCGATATTTTAGTTTGGAATTCTTGAGTGATTCTAAACTCTAATTCAGATTTGGATCTTTTCAAGCTATCATTCTCTTGTTGGATTATTCTTAAATTATTATTGGCTTTCTCAAGCTCTTGGGTCAAAAATCTTATCTTATTCTCATTTTCAATTAAATTTCTATTTATTTATGAAAATTATTGTAACTTCCTCTTAAGTTAGTCGTTCAAATCTGAATATTGTCTTAATTTAAACTCATTCTATCCATTTATTTTCTTTATGCCATCTAGCTCTAAAAGAGTATTTCTGAGTCTACCTTCTAGATTAGATGATTATTCAATTTTAATACCCAGATTCCCATTAATTCTTTAAAGTTCCTGTCCAAGCTGCACGATTCTTTTTTCATATTATATTAATTTTCTGCTGGTCTCTGTAAGTTCCTGGACTCTTCTTCTCAGTTATTATAGTTACGCATCATTTTGTCTGATCCGAGACTCGTAGGTTGTAATCTTAGTCTTGTATTCTTGAGTGATTTTAAACTATAATTATCCCTGATTTCGACGCATTGCTTAATTCTCTTGCTGTGAGACACGAAGTTTATTCTACAAGTTTGTTATTTACTATAATTTGCTATTCAAGATAAAATTAAGTCTTTCTAATTATTGAGATAGCAATACAGATCTATTTTCCAATCCCTGAATTTTATAATTGGATTCAGCAAGTTCTTGAACTTTTCTTCTCAGCTCTTCAGCTTATTGGCTATTTTGTTTTATTCTTGATTCGTAAACGCTGATTTTAGAATTGAACTCTTGGGTAAATCTTGATTATATTTAAGACTGAGTTCTTTTAAAATTCTATATCTAAAGTATAGAGTTCCTCAGTTTACTGTCTAAATTGCCATTCTATTCTACTTTTTGTCTTAAATTATTGTTAACTCGTTCTAAATCTTGACTCAAAAGCGATATCTTACTTTAGTATTAGTTCGCTTTTCGATTTGCATCTCCTAATTATTGAATTCTTTTTCTGAGCTCATCATTTTCTTGAGTAACTTGTTTTAGCCTATTTTCGTATGAAGTAATTTTGCCTTGTAATTATTGAGAAGTTTGGCTAAGCCTGTAATCAAACTAGGAGTTTGTTCTTCTTAAAGCTTAATTTTAATTTTGCAATACTCTAACCTTGTTCTAAGTATTGTTGGCCTCTTCTATTTTATTTCTGAGATTGTTATTCAATCTCTACAATTATTAGCTAAGTAGGATTATCCTCTTCTCATATTATGGAATCTTTCTACTTTGATCTCCAACTTCCTGTAGCTTTCGCTTATATTCATCATTTTCTAGGATTACTTGTTTTATTTTTGTTTCGTAGGTCGTTATTTTTGTTTGGTATTACTGCGAGATTTGAGTGTACTTGTATTAATATTAACTGCTTCCTCTTCGCATATTGTCTAACTATTGCTGTAAAGATCTAATCCTGGTATCACTTTAATCAGTCCTACTCTTCAACAACCCATTTAACCTTTAAATTTATTGAGCCATTAAAGCGACCTTAGTTTAAAACTCTTTCAATTTGCGGCTATATTCATTAAAATCTTGCAATCTCCTTCTGTTTTATTAATTCTATTGAATCGATTGCTTGAGTTTACTCTCGTAGGATCCAATTTGTAATTGATATTCTTGGGAGATCTGTGCTAGCTTAGATTAATAGTCAGCATAGTTTCTTCTCGAAGTCTACACCTCTTGCTGTAATATTTTGCATCGATTCTATAAGCCACTATTTTCTTCCAACTTCTTCTTCAGATTTCCATTCACTCTTTCTAATTATTGACTCAATGATAACAAGCGACTTTAGTATTCTTGAATCTTACGATTAGTTTACTCGTACTCATATCCTACTTTCTTAATCCTTGACTCATAAGTCGATATTTTAACTTGCAGCTATTGGTTAAACCTATATTCCATTTCGCTCAAATTTCGCTTCAGGTTTTAGTTTTAGAGCGACAAGCTTCTTAGTTTGCTCTCATATGCTGTTTGCTCATCTGATTTTTCTTTCAATTTCGATGCAAGCACTTACAGTTAGCGTGCATATGATCCTACTTTATTCTATGATTATGATATTCTTATCCCAGATGACTCGTTTATTTGCTGCACTTATCTCTGTAGAGATGATATTCTGCTTTCATAATCAATAACTTTCCTGCTTAAATCATTGGCTTATAGTAATTTCCTTCTCAATTCATCATTCTATGATCGGCATGATTTAACAACTTCGTTCAGTCTTTATATTTATTGACTCATCAAAGCAACTTTGTTTTCGTACTCAGATATTTTTCGATTCACTTCGCTAAGATCTTGAATTCTTCTTCTTAATTCCTCATTTTATCGTTGGATATTGCTATTTTGTTGCTCTACAAATCCTAATTTCGATTTCCAATTCGACGATATTTATCTCTATAAGCTTTATATTTTTATTCTTAAATTTTCATTTTCCCTTTCTGTATTCTTACACCTTAATTACCAATTTCCTCCTTCTTCTATTTTATTTTTCAGCAAGGAGTTCAATCTTTCGTTTTACTGCACAATCATTGGAGTTCTTGTCTAAAAATCTATTAATTTTCTTTTTAATTCTGAATTTTCAGTCACAAATCTCTTTAGCTCCTCGTTTTAGTTTTTGATCATATCAATTACTCTCAGCTGATATTCTGAATCGTTTAATCTCGATTGGTAATCACTTATTTCGCTGACTTTTTTCTTCAGTACTGAGTTCAATCTCTAAATTTATACACTCAGTTGCTATATTTTAAGTTAGTATCTCTTTACAATTCCTTCATTTTCTCCTAATTACCTTATTTTTAGGTTGTACTCATTTAAGTTTGTGTTCAGTTCAGTTATTTTTAACTCATATCTTCTTATCCTTTCGGTGTATTAACTAATTTCATTGTTTTTGCGTCCAAGTTGATCCTAGGTTTGCCTTAATCTTAAACTAAAATCTTCACATTCATTAGCCTTGTTTCTGAGTACAGAATTAAGCCTCTATATTTCCTTTGATAGAATCTAAAATCGGCTTTCGTATTAGCGGATATTATTTTCAAGCTGCGAATAATGAGATTGTTTTCTCAATTCTTCCTCTAACTGAGACTGAACTCGGCGGTACCTGTTTTGAAAATCCTATATTTCTCTGTTTTTGGCTTAGTTTATTTATTTTAATCTCTTTAGCTCAAAATCTAATCTACTTATTTAATTGTGAAATTTAAAAGTGTACTCTTGCTTTTATCTTTAGAAATTCGATGATACTTGGTTTGTTAACGTGAATCTCAGTTATTATATTTATCGATTCTTAGCAGTTTAGAGAGCAGACATTCTACCTTTGAGCTGGTTGATTTCAAGACTCAAGTTCGAATTTTCGTTCTTTAAATATGTATTTTATTGTATTAATAATTAGATTTGCTTCAATGCTCCATCGTACTTGATCATGAGCCCGTCATCCGTGTTGGGCTTTTTACGCAACTCTTCCAGTTCAGCCTGAATTAATTAATTATTTTACCGTTTGCCTTTTTAAAAACTAACGGAGCTTCAGATTTTATACTTTATAAGATCCCTAATCTGTGAGCTGTTGGGTTAGCTCTTTAATTTGAACTTCATAGGAATGCCTGTCCAGCTCTCTTCTTTCTATTTATCGATATCTATCATTAGAACTAAATTCTACCTCAGGGTGTACTATTCTAGATATTGCGATAATCTTTCGATCTAGGCTGCCTGCATCAAGCATACAATCTCTAGATGTTCGCCCATGAAATTTTTCGCGTCTCCAGGCATCTTGGCTATCATGGACCTTCATAATGAAGGAAATTACTTTCTGATATCGTAAGGGTCTCCTGGTTATATAATATTCCAAAGGATTTATTTCTTCTGGCTACTCGACAGCAGCGGATACTCTTTCACTGATGAATTGACTTGATCAAAGTTCATTTCTATTATCAGATATAATTTATTGTTGCTGATAAATCTTAACTTATTTTTATAAATAATTTTTATCACGCATATTCGCACCAATTACAATTTTTACCACCCCAAAAACTCTTCATTTCTTTATTTTTCACTTTTCAAAAATATATATGTGTATATTTTTGTAAAGTTTATAATATTTTAGAAACTTATTTAAATATTAAAAGAAATTGTAAGAAATATATGACTTAAACTTTGCAAAACTAATCCACCCTTCCTAATGCGGTTGAAGGTGATGCCAAGATAATAAAAATCTGTTAGACTTGTAAAGAGTCCAAAGATTAATTACTTCGTTGCTCTAAATGCAAGAAAGTTTATTACTGTAATATTTAATGTCAGAAGGCAGATTGGGCTCAGCATAAGATCTCTTGTAATAAATAAAGAGCTCAATTGCCCACAGGAGCAGTCTAAAAGATCAAGCAAAAAAGATAAAATGAAGATGGGCTCAATGAGTTTGGTAAACTTACCCATGTTGGCACAGGCAATTTCTCAGTTATTTATAAAACTGCCTCTAAAAAAGATGGGAAAGTATATGCCATCAAGCAAGTCTAAAAGGCAAAGGTTCAGAGGATGAGGAAATAAGCTGACATTTATATGTAAAAACACTGTTTAAATAAATTAAAGGATTGCCCATATGTAGTTAAATTATATAAAACTTTCCAAGACGAAATCAGCTTATACTTTCAGATGGAATTTCCAGAAAATGGTGAACTATGGGAGGTATCAAAAACTTTTGGAGTCCCATCTGAGTCTCTGTTCAAATATTATGCTTCCCATATTGTAAAAGCAGTTTCTATTTTACATAATCAATATCAAATTGTTCATAGAGACTTAAAACCTGAGAATATCCTTCTAGATTCAGAAAAACATATTAAGCTGATTGATTTTGGTACTGCTAAAGATCTAGACCGTCCAGATATCAAAGGAGCTGGCAATGGTCTGAAAGGAAAGAAGCAATTTGAGCATTATGTTGGAACTGCTCATTATATGGCTCCCTAATGCATCCACAACAAAGCCTCTGAAAAAAAATCAGATATATATTCACTTAGTGGAGTATTTTACTTCTTAAAGGTTGGAAGTCCTCCTTTCCAGGGAGGATCCGAGTATTTAACTTTCACAAAAACTTTATAGACTTAAATTTTAGCATGTCCTGAGCTTTTCAATGAGGAACTGAGAGATCTAATGAAAAAAATGAATTGCAAATAGATGAAGGATCGAATTGATATTAATTAAGTTATGTCTCACCCTTACTTTAAGTAGGTAGATTTCGAAAATCTAGAATCCTTTAGCTAAAGTTAAAAAAGAATAACAAAATCAGAAGATTATTTGATGAATTTATGCTAAAAATTAAAAATAATTCTCGAACGTGAAAAATAACCCAAGTTCTAAAAAAGAATAGAAATCTATGAGAAAGAAGTAAAGCCATTACTTGAAAAATAAAAAAGTACCTTATAATAAACTTAAAACCCTGAAAAAAGTAACCTAAAATAAAAATTATTCATCATAGATATCCAATGCCAATGCTTCCTAAATGTTAGAGATAATAACAACATTAGCTTCACAGAGCTGTACAAAGAAGCGAAAGGAATAACCGAAAAGAAAGCTGAAGAAGTTATTGAACAAAAATAGAAAAAATAATTCCAGGCTAATTAAGATTAAAAGTAAGATGCCGAGTGATTTTATATTATTAAATTTGTTTTATCAGTATTGAGGCATGGTTTTTTAAATATTCATTTATTTTTGGTTTAATGCATATTGTTAAATACTATTTCCTTTTAATGTTGAAATGCAATTAAATTCTTTTACTAATATAATAATATATAATGGGTCCTTAATCAGACGAGTAAATCCAAAAATAAAACAACAACCCAATCAAAAAGGCTGAAAAGGAAAAAGAATTTAGGACTGTTGGCCAGTTGAAGTAGATCTTGACGACTGGGCCACAACTGTATTAAGCACTATCAAAGTATAGAAACACATTTAAAAGCGTGAAGAATGATCATCCTCAAAAAAAGAGATTCACAATTATAGACTTCAGTTTGAATGCCCGAGGGCCTGATGAAGACTAAATCTATGTTAAACAGCCATTCTATAGGAGAACAATCAGAAGGGGAAACTCACTCTTATATGACACCGATGAAAAAAAAGCCGAAATCATCAGGAGAGGATTAATTAAGTTCTTTGATATCAGTCAGGCATCACTCAAAGCCATTAAATAAGAAGATCAAGTCAGTTTAAGTAAAAAAGATAAGTACAATTACGCAACAGTCTTCCAATAAATGTAGTATGTTCTATCTTGCAATGAAGAACTCGATGAAGTTGATAAGGCGAAAGTTAATATTTATAAATTAAACAAGGCTAATGGTGAAAATGCTCAGGTATCCTATTGCAAGACTTTAAACGAGTGGGTCATATCATCAAAAAATGTCGCCATTTTATTAGGTAGTCCACTGGATCTCAAATACTATAAAGGCGAAAGATATGGATTTGCTATTTTGATTGCCCAGGCTTGGTTTAAAATCCTCTAGAAACTTAACAAGCAACAAGTATAAGCATTGAAGAATTAACTTGTTGGCAAGACTTTGATAGGCTAATATTGTGGAAATCCAGAGTTCCAACATTTAGTCAAATACGCAGATATCACCATTTACTTCTATGCAGTTGTTGAAGCAGAAAGTCCATATACCTGCATTCCTCCTAATCGGGCATTTAACTTCTTCTAAAAACATCAAATTCCAATCGTGAAGAACTATTAAAAGAGTTACATTGGGTCTTTCACAAATTTCTCAGAGTTAGGAGCGAAAATGTTAGATGTTTTTAAGGAGGTGTCAGCAGCATCAATTTTTGAAGAAGAAGAAGGAAGCGTTGTCTACTTTGTAATTGAAAAACCAAAGAAATTCTGTGAGTTTATAAGTGATAGATATCTTCAATAGACAGTGCCAATTCCAGAAAACTGGGAGACAAAATAAGTATGGGAGCATGTTTCCTCTCTTGGAAAATTAAAAACTATTGAGTATAGAATACTAAGGAAGTTAAGATAAAAATTAAAATTCTTCACCAGATTAAAACCAAAGCAATAAAATGAAAAATCAAAAGAAGATGATTTTAAAAAGTTCCAAGAGAAGTATGGCCAATTCGAAAAATAATGTTTCCAACTTCTGAAAGGATAAAAATTAAGTAAACCAATCTAATATTATTTCATTGCAGGTCTGTTAGCGATGGAGTACGCTTTTAAATATCATAAATCCCACAAATCTATGGAGACTCTCAATGATCATTATCTAGATTTTATCAGCGTGATATTTTGGTGCATGGAAAACAAGCAGCCAGTGACTGAACACCTCATGAAAGATGAAGAATTGCATTTAAAACTTCGAGGAGAGACTTGGTAGAATTACAGCATAGAGATTGTAGCCACTTATCCTGAGTTACTATAAAGAATCGTGCCAAAATATGCAAAAATAAAAAAATCTGTTAACATCGAGGAAAGAGCCCTCCAATAGTAAGCAGCCATTTAGGACGTCTAATGATGATTTTATTTAAATTTAAAATATTACTCACATATTATATGCAGTGCTGAATTTTTTCGATTTTATTCCCTATATCTTTTTATTATTTTTTTATAAGAAACAATGAACATAAAAATTATAGGACAATAAGTAGAAATTAATTTAATTAAATCTTTATGCAAGTTATACAGGCGTTCAATAATAAATAGTGTTCCAGTTTATTATTTTTGTATTTTTTTAACTATTATTGGGAAATTTTTAGAATTTTTCCGATAAGTTATATTTGGATTAGGATATAATGACAACGAATTTTAGTGAGATTATATATCAATGATGAACATGCCATTTTAACACCATTGAAATATTAGAAATTACCCACCATTCATTAAAAAACAGACATGCTATTTATCTTATAATCTTAAAATTAGTCAATAATCCTGCTCTAACCCGAATTTCCAAAAAATCTTGAGTTCATTCTTATATTTTATTGATTTTTTTGTTTTCTTTATAATAATAAAATGAGTGGAAATTGCTAAGCTCCAGAAAATAAAACGCCAATTTCATAGATCTTATCAATATTAAAGGTGCCATCCAAGATTTAACTCAAATAGATCCCTTCTAAGAAAAAATAAAATCCTAAATTTCATTATTAGGCAGGAAGGATCAATGTTGTCGCCGCTCGAATTAAAATATTCAAGGCGAATTTCCTTGCAAATCTAGAAATATTCTAATGGAGAAAGCAGACAGAATTTCCTATTGTCAAAACGTTTTTCATTAAAATATAAGAAAATCATAAGAAACTATATGAATTGATTGACTTGGAAGTATTTTATGAAGTTTGCCCTATGAGATTAACTGATATATAGGACGTACCTCTTAGTCAATCGCTTTATTTAACCAAGTAAGCATTGATTGGTTTCGAAAGGCTGTTCGAAAAGTTTGGTGGATTTTCAGTACACAGTTCTATGATAGCAGTTAATGAGGGAGGGAAATGCAAAGTTTGGATCAGCGAAGACTTCTCAAGTAACAAAATCTCAAAATTATCTATATCTGAATCTAAAATGTTAAATCAAATAATATCAACAATATAAGCTCACACACAACAAACAAAAACTTCAATTAAAATATTCAATTCCTTAAGAAATTGTAAGACATTTTTAACTGCCCTCAAATCTATTGAATTTTTGATCACCACCTATAAAATTTTAGTTCCTTGCATATTTATAAAACTTCATGACAAAAATTAGATGGTGAAAAATTTAACAGATAATTAATCAGATAATGTTAGATTATCCATCCCGGTTAATTTCTCCAAAAAATTTCGAAAATTTGCTACTCCATCCTCATACTACACAAGAATGAACTCAGGAAGGGATATGGGAATATCAGCTCTAGTAACTCCCCATCGATTAATGAGACAATTAAAAACTTAGGCAGATTAAAATAGAGAGAAGCTAAAAAAATTTAAATCATCCAATCAAACTACTTAGGCTTCAACTCCTGCATCTCAAATGTCTTTTTGCTTGGAAGGGCTTTAATCTGAGTTCAAGAAAAATATTCCTCTTTCAAAATTCGGAAATGTAAAAAAAATTGAAAGCATCATCAGCATCAATTCAGAAGGAGAGAGCGATATAACATTTGGTAAATCACCCTAAGTAACAATAAAAGAATAGACAGTCATTTAAACTTAGCGTTATGCCCCATAAACAAGAAAAATATAACAAATAAGAGATTCAATATTTTCTTAGAAATTCAAGTTTTTTAATGATATGAGAAAAAAGCCATATTACAGGTAGTTTCAGGAAGTATTAGGAGGCTATCCATTTAGGAAATAAAGAGGGAACTCATATTAAAAAAAGATTATAAAAAGAAACTAGTGGAGTCAGTAAATACTTGATCTGAATTCCCATAAAAAGATAGATGAATCACTCGAATTAAAAGAGTAAGTAACCTTAAGACTTGAAAGAATGAGCAAAAACCCCTTACAGATGAGTATTCTATCTGAACAGTTTTAAGAATAACTTTGATTTTATATACTCTTCCAATTTAGCATCACTTAATAATTATATAATTTTCTTCAATCTCTGAACGATCCTACATTATAATTTATTGGTGCTTCTAATATTTTGTTATATCATTTTACTCTGTAATAGATATGCAGCCAGCTGTTTTAGGTTTCAACCCTATTAACTATCTAATTTTCCCCCAAAGACTTTAATAAAACCTATGCATTATTTGCACTGAGAAGTCAATTAATTTGATGAGATGTAAAACTTGTAAAAAATGTTTATGTTATCAATGTGCAGCTGATCAGAAATAAAAGAATAATAAGTGTCCTCTAAGATGCACTCCTAATTAGCTTTAACTCGAACCTTTGACAGATCTGAAGCTTTATTTTCGCTGTCCTTTTTCCTAACAGTGCAAAAAATTCATTAAGACAGTAAAATAATTTTACGAGCATGATAGAACTTGCCAATTTATAGAATGGGAGCAGATAAGATAACAAAATAAGAAATGGGAGTTCCTATGTACGAACTATCATCCACTAGAAATTTATCTTGATCAATGTGATAAATTATAAACTAGAAGAAAATGTAGCCTATGTAGCCAGATAAGTCTCACTAGAGTCATGTGTCGAAAATGTGATCAATATTTCTGTCGATACTGTAGGCCTTTTCCTATTTATAACTAGAAATGTCCTCTAGGACATTAATTTGTTAAAAATAATATCAAGTCTCTGCTTCATAAATGTGCTTAATGTGAGATGATTTCGTCTATGATTGGTCCAGACTTCTATGATGATAACTGCTGCAATTTGGGACTATGCTCAAATTGTTATAAAAATAGACCAAAATTCTAAAAACCAGTAAAATACATATAGAATTTAAACAAATACTGCGAAGAGATAGGATGCACGGATAAGAAACAAACCATGTCAGTAGGGGAATATTATGAATTCAGATAAATGCACAAGTTGACCATACTACCTAACTTAAGTGAGCAAAGGTGCTCTTGGTGCTAGAAACGAAAACTGTGCTATAAGAAATGCCTAAAATGCTATCGATATTATTGTTTTAAATGTAAGAGATTGGATATTCTACAAGATGATGAGTGTGAGTTTGGACATGAGTTTTCAGCTATTTTTTCAGAAAAGGAGTAACAGATTGTTTGCTATTCTTGTTATAAGAAAAATGGATCCAAGCAGAATTCCTCTGCTTTTTATACTGATAAAAATTGTAAGGTCACATTATGTCTGGATTGCATCTAAGAGTGCAAAGTCTACAACTTTAGTGTGGTCAATCGGGCAATATAGTCATTCAATAGAAAATGCGCATTTGGAAATCATTTATGTCGGTTTCTCCCTGCGAACAAGGACTACAATGACAGATGCTCCATCTGCTAGAAAGAGAAGAAAATAAAATTCGTATGCAATGGATGTTCGGAAATAAGGAGATACTGCTGCTCATGCCTGAGGCCAAAAAACAAAACCTAATGTTATTGTAATAAAAAATTGAAACTATAGCCAAATTTGAATAAGAATTTCTGTCTTTTGTGCAATAAGTTATGCTAAAATGAGATATATGGATGTAAGCCTTGCGGATATAGTATTTGTCTAAGCTGTTTATCTGAAAAGGAACATTGAATATTATGAATAGATGTATATTAGATGAACACTTGAAGATTATTATATATTAATTTATTTAAACAAATATCAAATTTCTTAAAAAAATTTCCCCATCCCTTGATTTAGCTCAGTATGACTCCCAATTCTTTTTAATCCCTATTTAGGAGGTGGACTATTTTTATTTAAGAAGAGTGGATTTTTAAATCTCTATTAGAAATTATCCAGTTATATCATCATCGGTCTGGTCGATTATATATTCATATTGGATTAGTTTATTTTTCTAACCGGCTATTCTTTTTCCTTTTTTTATTTTCTTATTTCTTTTTTCAGTACTTAATCTTCTCCTTGATTATGATCTTAATACACTGTCAAACCGAGCTTCTTCATGAAATTTTATAATAAAGTTGAACTGAGTATTGTGGTTGTCATTACGATGACTAGGGATATTGTTATGATGTATTTTTTATCTTGACTCTGAATTTGCAAAGATAAAGCGAAAGCTATGGCACCTCGAACCATTCCGCTGAGCCAGCATACTTTGAGTTACTTTGAATCCAAAGGAAATTTTTTTCCCAATACTCGATAAATTAAAGGTAGACTATATACCATGATGGCTCTGATCGCAGGCATAGCGAGGAGCACAAAAATAGCCATAAGGACAGCCAGCCAATTACCTTAAATTGACAAAATTGAAGCACCGAGATAGGCAAAAACAAAAGCCTAAGAGATGTAACTGACAGTATCAAATGCCAAACCAGTCCCATGTTGCGACTACTCTGAAATATTCATGAAACAATAATTTCCCATAATGACTGCACATGTAAATAAACTAATAATGCCAGAAATTCCTAGCAGTTATCCCATCAAATAAGTAAAGTATCCATTGAGTAGAATCAGACTGGTCTATTTGAGAGAATGATTCAAAAATCTCTCCAGCTTTAGCTTAATAAATAGATAAGTAAGCCCAAATCCAGTGACGCAACCAAAAGCGACAGACAGTACAAACATATAAGTAAAATTAAAGAATATTCTCAATCCGATCAAGAAAGTAAATTAATTTTCAATCTTCAAGTCAGATATTGTTCGAAACAAAATTATTGCGACTGCATCGTTTATAATTCCCTCTCCAAAAAGTACTGAGTTCAGCACGGGGTATTTCTTTACCTGAGTAATTCGATATTTACTTTGATTAAACTCATTGTAGTAAAGGGGTCAGTAGCACAAAGCACACTGGAAATTAAGAGAATCTAGCCGAGAGTTAATGCTTTGAAGATATATGTATTGATTAAAATCAGGAACTAGGTTAGACAAACAAAGCCAATCAATGTCCCAACAATACTCAAAAAGCCAATAATCTTTAAATTCTCAAAGAAACGAGATTTTCGAATGTTGTAGCCGGCAGAAAAAACCAGCGGAGGCAGAATAATGGCAAAAAACAAGTTATCAGAGAAGGAGATCTACTGATTGAGACCCTGAACTATAAATAAATCGATTACATATTTAGCAAAGATGGCAGTCATGATGCCCATAAAGATCGCAAC
>ERZ724508.1652-NODE-1652-length-12839-cov-3.100203_pt1 | contig 12839 bp, 5 predicted proteins | sample MGYA00376041_ERZ724508 | MGnify/ENA primary metagenome ERZ724508 (study PRJEB28724, sample SAMN07190887) | wastewater metagenome | isolation source: effluent of sewage treatment plant in Hong Hong | place: USA: Christiansburg, Virginia | collected 2016-03-01 ...
TAAAATAAGATCTTTATAATGGATTTTCCAAATTTGTAAGCTCATCACAGGCTTTATTTTTTTCTAATTTTATTTATCAGCGGCATAAATAAAAGCCAATTAGGTTTTCATAGTTTTTAACGATTTGCACGAATCGGTAGTTCATGATTAACAACGAAAATAACAAAAATTTATTCAAAATATTTGATGAAGATGGCAGTGGGGAAATATCGGTTATCGAACTAAAATCAGTGTTGGGGGCAACGAAATAAATTCCCTAAGAAATATGGATGTAGCTGATGAAAGAAGCAGATGAAAACTCAGATGGTTTAATATCCTTATAGTAGTTTACACATATGATGAATGAGCTGAAAACCACAAACAATCAAAGACTATTGATATCAACAGATGATCGAAATTAATGAAACTGTGTTACTTTGTAATCCAATGGACTTGAAATTTATTTTTATTTCAAGTATAAAATACATTTATAATAAATTATTTTGACTTAATATTATTTGATGGGGAACAATATACTATCACTTGGGTAATCCAACGAGTAGGCAAATCAAAAATACCTTCAGAATTTGAACTATGTCACCTAAACCAAAACACCATCTTTTGGCTATGTAAAAATCTACAGAATGAAAGAAAAGCCCTATGAATATGTGATGTGCAAAATGTATTCGGCAATGCATGACGACCCTTCAATAAAAAATCGGAAATAAAATTACGAAAAGAATCTAGAAAATAAAAGTATAATCTCAATCGATGCAGTGGACTTTAAAACAGGTACGCACATAATAATTAAGTGAGATAAACTTGTGGAAAGCATATAAACTTGTCAATTTATTGTCGATATTACTTCTATACTCTGGAAGAGGCCATTCTAAAAAAAATGAAAAAGATGTCTCGATTTCCTGAATAAGAAGTACTATACATTCTCAAGACATTGATCTCTCTCTATGAAACATTTCACCTGAATGATCAAAAAGAACAAGGAATCTTCAAACCCTCCAATTTCTTTTTAACTCCCGAGGGGTTCCTTAAAATATATCCTTGGATCAATGAGTGGAGAGAAGAATAATCTTAGTAAAGTATTTCTATGAAAAATAATTTATTCAATATCTATAATTAAACCTAAGTTTAGCTGAGTTTGAGCAAGAAAAAAAAAGACGAGAAAAAATTGTTGACTGGCAATGATATCGAGGATATTGGGATTATATTACTTTGCGTTATATTTTTGGCCAAGGAAAGCGACTATCGGACAGCGGGCGAGGATATTAAATATGAAATTGTGCGGTTTGTCATAAACTCTTATAACTAATCTGAAAACAAAAATTTAGTTATATTTAGAAATTTACTGAAGGGGATATTTGAGAATAAATGGCACATATAATAAATAAAAAAAGAAGTCTAATGCTTAACAACTAGTCATGAGTTTAAAAATTCAATCAGGATAAAGATAGTTACAAATTAAAATTAAGACTCCGACTCAACAATTAACGGCTAGGGACTTTAAAAACAGAGAGAGTCCAGGCTGCAAATGATGCCGAAGAGTCATCTAGTGCCTGGCAGAATTAGATGTTACAGTTCTAAATTGTCTTCAAGTGTTCATTATGATTGAATTTTTCTACGACTCGTCCACCCAATCAGAAATGATTGCTAATAAAATTATATAGTCTTATTTTTTTTTTATATATAATTTTTGTATTGGAAATTTCATGAACCCTAACCTCCTAAGACAGATGACTTCAATGACAAGTGATGAAGCATCATAAAAGCTCTAGCTATTTGTCAGTTGCAGAAACCTGGCTGATCTAGACTTTATTACTGTCACTGATTCTTTTCTCATAATCAAGCTTCAATAGCCCAATAAAGCTGAAAAAATAATTCTCAAAACAAAAGTTTATGATAACGACCTAAACCCTGACTATGCTTAAACAGTCACAATTTAATACTTCTTCTAAAGTAAATTTTAGGTTAGACTTAGTTCGTCAAAAATTGAAATTTGAGGTTTATCATCATAGTAATCCACCAAAGCTCGTCGGTTTAGTTTAGGCGACCTTGGGCTAAATATTCGGCTCTCCAAATAATGGACTAAAAAAATAACTAAGAAATAATAAAGGCAAAAATTCAGGTTAACTTATAGTTCGATGCTAAAAAGTAGAGAAAACTTCAAATAATTTAATATAATTTAGTCTTTAATGCTCTGACCTTCCCACGACATCAACTTTTCTTTGCTTTGGAAGTAATTGCGATTCGTTTTTTCGTATATATCGAAAAAGAGAAAGAGATTAACTTTTAATATATTAAAGTCAACCTATTTATGGTACTCCTAGTCCAAGATTCAGTACTTGTAAGCTTTCTGAAAGGAGGCTTTGCAAAAATAACCCTGACCAAAATTTTGATATCAGAGTCTACAGTTATGCTTCTTCAGGAAAGCATTAATAGATTGGTCGAGCTATAACAAATGTAAATGGAATTATTGATCCTCGCGGAGTTCCATTATTAGACAAGAAAAATAGGGCAAAAGGCTACTTAAGTTTTAGAAATGTAAAAAAATCAGTAAAGAACAATTTTGCTGATTATTTAGTCGCTGGTCTTCAATTGATGCTGATAACTTGTATTGACTTCACGGCAAGCAATGGATCAATAAAATCTCCAACTTCTTTGCATTACATAAGTGGAAACAAAAAAAGTACCTATGAGTAGGCCATTGAGTAAGTGTCAAGAATTTTGCTAGATTATGATTATGACAAATTGGTGCCAGTATATGGATTTGGCGCGAAAGTGAGCATGCCAACCTTTAACTCATATGGGAAAGTCCATCATTGTTTCCCATTGAATGGGAATGAGGAAAATGCTCATGTGTTTATGGTAGAAGGGATCTTGCAAGCCTACAGGAACGCCCTACAATACCTATAATTAGGAGGTCCGACTTTTTTCAATGTTATTCTTGGATCTGCGATTCAATAATGCTATGAAGTGAAAAAGTAAGTTAATCAGTATATGATTGTTTTTATTGTGACGGATGGAGAAATTCATGATAAACAGCAAGTGATCGACCAAATTATCGAATGCTGTCATTTACCGATAAGTATCATCATCGTCGGGGTTGGCAATGGACCCTTCGATATCATGAACCAACTTGATGATGACGATTGCAACTTGATAGACAGCAAGGGTCGAAAAACCTCAAGAGATCTTGTCCAATTCGTCGAGTTTAAAAATTTTAAAAACAATGGGGTTTAACTGGCAAGAGAGGTCCTTTAATAACTACCACGCCAGGTCGAGTAGTACTACAAATTGATGAATATTGGACCTGATAGACTTAAAGAACTACAGCCTCAACAGCAAATTTTACCTCCATTGCCACAAATGAATAATAAAAACATGATGAGCAAACAAAACTTGGTCCCGAATCCTTACTTCACTGGACCATTTTGATGAGTTATTTTGATATTAAATTTTAAACCATTTAAAATAATAATATTTTAATTCTTGTTTAGCATGATAGCACAAAAGTTTATAATAAAATAATAGGAAGGATGAAGAACTCGAAATAAAAAATAGAGAACTTAAGAAAACTATTTAAAGCATATTTAGAGTAAGCAATTCCTTGTTAAGTTTAGTTAGTCAAAAGTGCCTATCATCTTAGAACCAACTGACAAATCAGTAAAAATGTAAAAGCCTCTTGTGTTTGTGATTGACCCTGACTCTTCTTTTCTGTATTTTAAAAACACGGTGGGGAAAAAATTAGCCTACATTGGAGCAATCAAAAATGATCAGGTATATTATTTTATTGACGGCCAACACCTTACCAATTCTTATCAGACGATGGGAGATATTTTCGATAAGTACAAATCAGAGGAGGGATGGCTGGAAATCAAAATAAAAGGGCACTCTGCCTTCTGAAGCCAAAGGACCTCATCAATATATACAATACTTTTTACATTTATATTTCAAAGTGTTAAAATTATTCACACGCAGTTCTTACAATTTATCGAACAGTTATTATGGTACCATTTTCGGCACTGCTTACAAACTGTTATCTTTTCCCATCCTTCCTCTTTCCCGCACACCGAGCAGTAATCCCTCTCAACAATGAGCTTTATTTGTTGATAAGATGCAGAAACATTCAGTCGTTTAATTTATTTATCAACTCCTTAAAACATTTTTTTTACTTCCTTAAACTTATTCATTTGGGCCTCTTCTATGGACTCATGCTTCTTCAGATGTCGGTGTCTTTCGCAATTCAGCTCAATTACTGATGTTTTGGCCCTGATGAGATTCATCTCTAGATTATGCCTTTTTGCGCACTAGGCATGATAAAATCTTCTGCACGTATCATTTGAGCAAGGGATAGTTGACCCGAAGCTTAACCCACAAAGGGAGCACATGCCATTTGATTTCTTCCTAATTATTTTGTTGAGGCCCTCCGCCATCTTTGTGTTATTGTTCCATTTTAACTCAGAGTTCCAAATAAAGCAAGCTAAATGGATATACTTTGACTTCTTTTTTTCATCCAAATTAACAATTTTTAATTAAAAGTTTGTTGTTTTGATGTTTTCCTCGCTCAGATTTTCTTTGTGGAGAACTTAATAATTTATAGCTTACTTGTCTTATAACTTTGCTATTGTAGACTAGTTTTAACAAAATTTCCTCCCACACAGCAGCAAAGTTAACATTTTTAATTTTCACTATCATTTTTGTTTATACAGTTTTAACATTAGAAATTTTTCAGCTATTATTATGAAGGCTTGTCGGTTTTGCTATCGATCCTATGAGTAAAAGTCGGATAACAGGCTGGGTGAACCTTTAAAGAACAATTCTTATTACAAATAACTATACTTTGCAAGAGATTAATTTATTAGGAAATGAGCAAAGAAAACATTTTTCTTTGTACATCTGTTTTTAATTTTCATCCATCCACTTTTTTCTTAATTCTCCTTCCAGTTACTCATATAGGAACATTGGATGAGAGCATCTATACTTTATATGGAATTTATCCAGCTCTTCTACAATATGCTATCTTTATTTATTGTATTTTTAGGTCAAATCTTCAATTTTATTGAGATTCTATTGTGCAATTCTGGTTAAATTATTTTAATGAGCTTATATTACTTCATCGATGGATGAGGATCTAATATCTGCTAAATTCAGAGTTCCTAATTTTTATTGAGATATTAGTTTTCTTGTTTTCAAGATAAATTAGAGATCTTCTAATTCTTAAAACTACTAAAAAGGTTGATAGGCCCCTCTCATGTAATCCTTAATTAATTTCAAATCCTCATTGGGATCCAAGTAAAAATAGAGAGAATCTATATAAAACCAAAATGCAGTCTTTGTTAGATTTCTAAGTATTATTAACCTTACTTTCCAATCAGGCATTCAGGCTACCCAAATAAATCGTAGGTTTTTCGAAGAAATTTTGTAAACTACTCACTTAAATTCATTCGAAACAGAGCTCCCTGTTTAATCAATTCATTCTCTGGGGTCATTATTCAATGAAATTATAAATTAACTATTTAAAGATTATTTACTTCTAAATTTCATACAAATTTGATTGAAAATCTGCCTCCAAGTTAAAAAATCATTGACTTTCAAGGCGATAGACTTATTTCTTTTATTATATTTTTATAATGAAATCTTTCATCAATTTTATCACCCTAAATCTTTGTTGCCTTATTTTTATTGCAACTTCCTTGTAACTTAGTATAATTATTATTCAAATGACATATGCCAATAATAACAGCAGAAATGTTGCCAATTTACTTCGATATGATGCGTTATAGCCTCTCCCACCGAGGAGGTTTCAAGTTCCATCAGAGGCTGTCCTACAAACGCAAACTCGACCTAAAAATTAGATTCCTGTCGAGGATATATTTACTCCTGAGGAAGGAGTATAACGAAAAACGTATAAAAGAAAAACACCCTTATCTTCAGGAAATGGTGGACAAGGTTCGTTATTCCCTACCAACGGAATTGGGTAGGATATCCAACTATAATCATTGAAAGTTAGACTTTAGCAAATAGTAAAATATTATGATGAAAGACATCGTAATCTTGAAGCCAATTTATCCTAAAGATTGAATGGTCTTTAAAATTTGGTGATAAGATAAATGCCTAAAGTCGATAATGCGAATATGGTTAAAGCAGATGTGGTCAGTTTCAAATAGCTAGCCAAAGATTTAAGAAAACAGTTATAGTATCAAAATCAATAAATTGTAGGCCTAAAAGCGATAATTGATCAAAGGAGCTTTACTGATGTCGCGCTTGTCAATGACGCGAAATAAAAATAAAAAATGACTGTCCTCTTTATGGAAATGGTAAGATTATCGGACCTCGTAGAGAAAATGGAAGTGGGGATGGGCTCTGTTGGCAGAAACTATGAGTCCAGACTTCAATAACTTTAACATAAGCTTGCGAATTCGTAAAAAAATTTATCCTTGATGGCTCAAAGAACCACGAATGGAAATTAGGTGTTGAGCGAGTTTGGAGATAAAATTATTGACCGACTACAAACAGCAGAAAATAATTTGTTAACTTTAGGGCATGAAAGAGTAAAAGACAAATAAACTGTTAATCAACTTTTAGTTCAAAGCTAAAGGATGACAGAGAATATGCAAAATTTGTTAAGGAATATGCAGGGAGATTTTCAAAATAAACTGGAGAACAGGATCTCAGAAACCATAAATCGTCTTATAGCAGAGCATTAAGAAAGAGTTAATGCACAGGAATAGATTAGAAGAAATCTTGACATCAGATAAAGAATGACCTTATAAAAACAGAATAATGATAAACAAGAGTTTCGAGCCAGGTATGAAAATATGGATGTTCTAGTCAGAAATTAATTTCAAAGAAAAGAGGAGAGCATAAGGCAACTCCACAGTTTTATAGAAAATCAAGTAAAAAATATTCAAAAATAAATACTAATTTAGGCAAGTAATCGCAAATAGCAAGAAAGTATATTCAAATCATAAATGAAACGAATTCAAGAAAGTTTTAGAAAGTAATATGATCTCTATAAAACTCATCAAAGTGATGTACTTTAAAGGATAGGCTTGCTTGTAAAATAAGAAGTGCAGGTCAGAGTTAATTCTTAAATTAATTTAAAAAAGCTAACCAGTGACATCGCGAATTAATTAGTCAATGATCTTAATGGAGTGAAGTAGGCTATATCGAGTTCAAACAAAAAATTAAGCACATCAATAAGGGAAGTTGCAAATGATTCTTCTTAAAGAGCTGGTCAGCTTAGCCATTATATTGATCAGGAAGTCAAAAAGGTTGTTGAGGTTGTGACTGAAAAGTATAGTAAGATGAAGAGTGTTTTCACTAAATTAGCTCAGCAACTGCGCTAACATTTGACGAACACTTAAACTAATAGAGTTAACGTATAGAAGAGGCTGTCAGTCTTGGAGGATAATTTCTAAAAACTGAAAAATTAAATAAACACTTAGATAGATGACTTTTACGGAAACCTGGAGTCGAGATTAAAAGATTAGAAGTAGTATGTGGAAACAGTGGTATTCAAAAAAAATAATGATCTCACAATTAGGGTCAATAAGCTTGAATAATATACAAACCAATATTTCGAACTTTTGAAAGGAAACATAGAATAGAATAAAGAGCTATTGAACAATAAAATTTCAAACAATCAAGAGAGTCGATCTCCTGAGAGCGAATAAGAAATGAAGTAACTTCGTACAATTGTTTTTAAAAGTAAACGATTTATTATTTATAGTTCGGGCATTAACGTAATAAATAAAAAATTAAAACAAGGATGCTCTTGAATAATTTAGGAAATAAATGAAGCTCAAGTAGACTCAGTCTCGACAAGGAAATCTTGAAAAATAGAACGAGTTGAAAGAAAAAGTATAGAAGAATTCAAAATAAATTACTAAACTGGAATAAAATATAGGATAATTACAAGTTAAAATTAACTCTCTGAGAGCCGGCGGAGACGCCCCAGATTCAACAATGTCAAATGAAAAAATAAAAAAACTTTCAGATGAAATAGAATCAGTCAATAAAAAAATGAAGGAAATATAAAAATAAGCTTCGGATCAATGCAAACAAAACGAAGTAGAGATTATAAAGCTCAGGACAGATGTTACAGTTTTAAAAGGAGAGGTGGGCGCCTTGGATGATGATCTGAAAAAGCTCAGCAGTTCTTGATTCAATGCTCAACTTTTCTTTATCTACTTTACTCAACCTACATTCCAAATATTCATTCTTATTTGTTTGGGATTCTATTTGAGAAATATTAATTATATTTATATTTTTCTTATTTGTGCAAAATATTTATTAATCTGTCTGAAAAGGAACACTCACTAAATATAAAAATAAATCTTCAAGAAGAAAGATTTACCAAAGTATGCTAAGATAACGTATAAAACCGAGGATAATTAAAAAAAACTTCGGAATATCGAAGAATATTAAAAATAAAAAAAATCTTTTATATTTCACATGATATTACACTGATCTCGTCCGCAGTTAGTAGATTTTATTTAAGGACCTTCATTTAAATTTTGTAGACTCTGAAATGCTCTTATTTTTTATCCATAAAGGGAGCTCTTCTCTTAAATTTCTTAAACTTAAAATACTAGATTTGTTAAATGAACGAATTATTTTATCTGTCTTTCATGACTAAGCACATAATTTTTATTTTATGTTGAAGTTATAATGGTTTTTTTCGTGTTCAGGAGCCCTTTCTTGTACATGAATCTGATTATTTAATTGAATGTAGTCTTTGATGTCATATTCAACTTTATTTCCTTTTATCTGCCACTTTTCTTTTTTTTGTATATGACTACTTCAACATTTTCACTCTCAGAAGCCTTTGTTGTGACAGAAACTCTCTTCATTTATAATTAATAATATCAACTTATGAAAATAATAATCCTTATTTTATACAAATCTAATAAAAATATGAGATAATCATTATTTTTTCATAAAAACATTGAGATACATTGTCTGAGGTCTTCACAGTTTCTTATGTGTTATTAAATTTTCTATTTGCTATGAGAGAAAGTTGGCTTTTATGATATTTCATCGTTATAGAATGTGTTTAGTCTCGCAACATAAGCCTTGGTAAAGGGGTACATATACTCAGGGTGGAATTGGCTGCTGAAGATTCTTCCATTTTTACTGACCAGGGCTTAATTTTCACAGCTTTTACTGACCGCTAGTTGGAGAAACTATTTGGGAACAGTTGTTACGAAATCCTCATGATGTTAGGACAAAAATAATTAGCCTGATTCGTATTTAAATAAAGGCTATAAAAAGCTAAATTTTTTTAATGTCTATTTATTGAATTTGATAAGTTACAAGCCATGACATCTCGCTCTCTTGACAACTGTAGCCCCAAAAATTTTAGCCAAAAGTTGATGTCCATAGCAAATACCTAAAATCTTTAACTTTTCTGATTTTTAATAAGCTGATAAAAGTACCTTACTTAATTATTAGATTTGTTGGACTTTGCTTAAAACTGATAGTCCACTTCCAGGAATAATAAGAGCATCGTATGTCAAGAGCTGTTAGACAGTGGGTATATTCCCTTTTAAAATATTGTACATATCATATTCTTCATTGTTATAAATTTACCCCAATAAAATGGAAGCTGCATTTATATTCGGATGGAAAGTTTGCCTATTTAGCTGACTTGTAGAGCAGTTAATCCAGGCTACTCTTTTTTCCTTCTTTCTTTAATTAAGCCCGAATATTGAAAAAATAGATTGACTCTTTGCGTAGGTTTGATGGTCAATATTTTTTTTTAGTTCGTTTCCGAATTACTTGCAAACAATTAATTTTAAGTAAAGCGTTTGATCAACTCTGAAAACATTGCCTTCAAATAAAGCTTCTGTGATGAGTTCGACCCATTCGTCAAATAAGGGGTTTAACGACAAAAAACAGGAAGGGTACTCACTATCTATTCTGTTATTAGGAGGCTTTGCATCAAAATACTTGGGGTGTGGAAGACGAGGAAATATTTTTAGGATGTAGGCAGCTGAACTTAAAATGACTGATTATGAAGCTGAAGGAAACGTCCATATCTCATCTTTTAATATAAAGACTTCATATTTCGACAAGTTTTAGCACTCAAAGGCGATCTTGCACTTTCTGAGCAATTGGTGCTTATTATCCATAGTATGGCTAAATTAAATATTGAAATCGAAAATAAATTTTGTCAGCCACAAAAATTATGTAATAAATAAGGTAAAATGATTATGAGATTCATTCCTAGGCTTCACCTCTGATGGCCGCTTCTTGAATTTGTCTATATTTTATTTCAGTTACATATATTAAGAATACTTTTAAAAGTCTAAAATGTGTTGCAGTCGGGTTATTGTAAAATTCTTACTCTCGATATTCAGCTTAGCTTGGAAAGTTTATCTCTTTATGAAGTTTTTCTGAATTATTATTTTGGTACTAAGATTTATTTGAGTTGGAGGAATTTTTTCCCTTTTCGATCCTTTTCTTTTATTTTTTCCATAAATATTATGAGCTATCTCGGGCTGTCAATCCCTTTTTATTCTTTGAATATCGACAAATCATCCGACAATATCTCATGTAACAAAATTGAACTTTTCGATACTTTGCTTATGTGCTTAATTAAATATCTGATTGAGAATTCATTCAGTCCCAATGCTCTTACGTTATACTAAATCACAAAAATCTATACTTATAAACAAAATTTTTCAAAGGAAGAACTTATTGAAAAGGGGTTTTGATTAGGAAAACAAAGTATTTTGTTGTAGTTTTTGTTCATCATAAGTGAGCATTTCATTAATTATTATGAGATGTCAATTTTGTCAAAAATATAAAAATTCTTTCGATGTGCTTGAGATTTTCGGGATTAAGTTCCCCAGAAATGTTACTTTATTTCCTCATATTCAGAATTTTATATTGTTTACAATATTTTCTTTATATTTGATATGGAACTTTTGTTTACAATGTGGTTTTTAAAATTTGACTGAAGGTAAGCTAAAGCGTAAATATGTTCATTATTAATAATTTTGCCAGAATGAGATAAAAGGCCACTCTCATCTGAAAGATTCAAAGTCAGAAAATTGCAGACTTTGGAACAAGTGATTTACTAGACTTCAGGAAGAAGCGATTAGAGCCTATTCATTAAAGTCTTATTGAAAGACTTGAAGTACATGAATATTAAATTGTATAATGCTAGAATTATTTATATATTATTTATTCAAGTATGTTAAAATAAATAAAATAAATCAATAGAGATCAATTGAGACATGTCAAGTCATGGACTTGATATTCATTTCCTGATCTGACACCTTTGAAGAATACATTGTCATAAACACTGGCTACATATTCGGGTCTGTTAGCTTCAAGTCTGGAGCATCCTCCAACTCTTAAATTATACATTTCTTTTGAAGGTCCTTGAACTGTGAAGTATCCAGGTTGAACGCTTGTAATTCTACCATATCCAGATGTTGCTGCTCCTCCTCCGCATGTGAAGCTACCGAGTCCTGATGCTGAAAAACCTCCTGATCTGGGTAAGAAGACACCGCCAGAGCTTGATCCTCTCAAAGCACTCCAAGTTGTCTGACTGACAGGATACATGATTGAAACTGGAGTTCCAACTTTAACATATGGTTACCAATATCTTCTATTTCCCTCACCATAGTTTCTGCTCATATAATCAACAATGTTCACAGTAACTGGGGCGCCGAAATTAGCGACAGTGACTGGGGAAGTTGAGATTCTGATAGTAGTTGAAGCAGTTGGAGCAGTAGATACACTTCTCAATATTCTGTTGACTTCTGCATCAGCAGCATCCTTTTAAGCTTGAGCAGATGGCAATTTGCTTCTTGCCTCTTGTAAAAATTTATTTTCAGTATCAAATTTAAGGGTGGCAGCTTGAAGATCATTTTGAGCATTTGTCAAAGCTCCAGATGATTGACTGCAGATTGAATATTGTCTGTCCAAAGCACTTTGAGTATTCTACAAACTAGCTTGCAATGGAGATTTTCTAATGGGATAACCGTTAATTTATGAGGTAAGTCTATTAATTTCGTTTTGCTTGCTTGAAATTAAGCCTTCTTGGACAGTGATTTGTCTGTTTACAATTTCATAATCGCTTTGAGATGAGCTAATATCATTTCTAATTTTATCTGCTTCTCTTTTATAAGCGTTGCATTCAACAAGTTGAGAATCTACTTTTGATTGAACTCCTGCGGCTTGGCTTCTAAGTCCATTGTTTTCGCTTTCGAGTCTTGAAATTTGATCATTGGCTGATTGAATGAGATTGGAATATCTACTTCTGTCAGATTCAAGAGTTGATTTTCTAGCTCTTGCATCTCTCAACTGATTTTCAAGATCAGCAATTGTGCTATCAACGTTGCTTATTTGTTGATTGACTAAGGAGATTTGTCTTGGAGCATCAGCAGCATTGTTTCTAAGGGTAATAATTTGATCAGAGTTTCTTTGGATTGATGATACATAGCCAGAATATTAGTTTCTAATGCTGCTAGCCTGGCTTGAGCATGAACTATATCTTTGTTCTAATGTAGAAATAGCGCTTTCAGGGGCTCTTCTAGTTTCAATTGAGCTTCTTTGTTGTGCAAGTTCATTTTTTCTTTGGATCAGAGCGGAAAGAGCACTGTTGTAATCATTGAGTCTTGATTGGGCAGAACTGATTTGATTGTTGATATCATTTAAAGATGTTTGTGTTGAAGTCTTGGCACTGCTTAAATCATTGATCTTGTTGCTGCATTGGGAGCTGGCTGCTCTTGCACTTTCAACAGCAGATTGAAGTCTGCTAATTGATGAAGTGGTAGCTCCTACACTTGATGATAATGTATTAATTAAGCTATTAAGTTGATTCAGAG
>ERZ724508.1653-NODE-1653-length-12836-cov-5.391127_pt1 | contig 12836 bp, 10 predicted proteins | sample MGYA00376041_ERZ724508 | MGnify/ENA primary metagenome ERZ724508 (study PRJEB28724, sample SAMN07190887) | wastewater metagenome | isolation source: effluent of sewage treatment plant in Hong Hong | place: USA: Christiansburg, Virginia | collected 2016-03-01 ...
TTCCATTGAATAGCCAAACCGGAGAGGGTTGGGACTGCGGTCATCCACTAGGCCCTCCCCGGCATAACCAAACGCCATAATAACGTCGTCCACTAAAAGTGCGTGCACCGCTATATGCTAGACATGTTGTATCATGTCGTGGTGGCACATGGAGAAGTATCAATGAAGACTACCTTACGCATGGTCACGCGCTGGATGACGATCTTGGTTTACCTGATTACCGGGTTCCCCGAGGTTGACATCCTGCAACACGCCTCTAAGCCAGTTTCACTTAGAGCATAAAAATCTTAGCACGACCGTTGCCAAATTTAGAAGTACCAACTAATCAAAAGTCCCCCTAGCCATCAGGCTATCGAAGAGGCTTGCGGGCTTTTTGCTTCAAGGAATACTGCAGTTTAATAGCAGGAGGAGTCTAGGCATAACGCCATCGATGTCCTCATCTCTCGCAGCCCTTCCTTGATCTCAGTGCCTTTCGCCACCGCCCCCAATACCGCCTGCAACACCGCCGTTGTCGTATCCTGTGCCAATGCCGCCGCACTACGCATTTCGCCATCCACCTTCAATCGCATACACGCCATGGCTTGTGCGCGCGTGCCGCTGTTCACGGCAAACTCTTCATAACTGTCCACTTCAATGCTGGCGCCAAAGCGGTGTGAAAGCGCTGAAGTTAACGCTTCAACAGCGCCCTCTCCTTTGCCTTCCAATATGTCACCTGTTGCCGTTTCCACCATGGCGGTAACGCCGTTGTCGTTGCGTTGCAAATTATAAGTGTGCAAGCGCATGGCCTCGGGTACCGCAAGAAAGTGGCGTTCAAACAAGCGATGAATGCTGTGCGAATCTATTTCGCCGCCTTGTGCTTCGCTTACGGTCTGCACGATTTGCGCGAGTTCAATTTGCATCCAGCGTGGCAAGGTGATGCCGTAGTCGCGCTCCAATACCAAGGCAACACCGCCTTTACCGGACTGGCTGTTGATGCGCACGACTTCTTCATAGCGTCGGCCCACATCGGCCGGGTCGATGGGCAAGTAGGCAACCTGCCAGGGGTCGCCCTCTTTGCGAAAGTGCAGGCCCTTGCGGATGGCATCCTGATGGCTGCCAGAAAATGCGGTGAACACAAGTTCGCCGGCATAGGGGTGGCGAGGGTGTGTGGTGATGTTTGTGCAGGCTTCTACCGTACGCACAATCTCGGCCATGCCGGAGAGATCGAGCTGGGGGTCGATGCCTTGTGAGTAGAGGTTCATGGCCATGGTGACAAGGTCCATATTGCCGGTGCGTTCGCCGTTGCCGAGCAAGGTGCCTTCCACGCGATCCGCGCCCGCCATCACGGCAAGTTCTGCGGCGGCAACCGCACAGCCACGGTCGTTGTGCGTGTGCACGCTAATGCTGAGGTGTTGGCGAAAGTTTATGTGCTCGCACACATATTCAATCTGGTCGGCAAACACATTGGGCGTTGCCATTTCCACCGTGGCTGGCAAATTGATGATGACGGGCTGGCCTTGGTCGGGACGCCATACGGCGGTCACGGCATTGATGACGTCTACGGCGTAGTCGAGCTCGGTGCCGGTAAAGCTCTCGGGTGAATACTGGAATACCCATTCCGTTTCCGGATGGGCATTGGCGTGCTGCTGCACGAGTTCGGCACCGCGCACGGCAATGGCTTTTACGCCATTGCGGTCGGTACGGAATACCTGTTCGCGCTGCACGGTGGAGGTGGAGTTATACACATGCACCACGGCACGGCGCGCACCCTGCAATGCCTCATACGTACGGGCGATGAGTTCGGGGCGGGCCTGGGTGAGTACCTGAAGGGTGACATCCGCCGGTACGCGGTTCTGCTCGATGAGCTGCCGGCAGAAGTCAAAGTCGGGCTGGCTGGCAGCCGGAAAGCCGATCTCGATTTCTTTAAAACCAATGGCCACGAGCAAATCAAAGAGGCGCTGCTTTTGCGCGATATTCATGGGCTTTGCCAATGCTTGATTACCGTCGCGCAGGTCCACGGCACACCAGGCGGGCGCTTGGGAGATGACACGGTCTGGCCAGCGCCGTGCGGGGCGATTAATGGGAGCGAACGGGCGGTATTTGCGATGGTCAAAGCTCATAGTGGTCTCTCTCTTGTGTTCTTTAATAAACCGCCGCGGGTAGCGGCGTTGCTGGAGTAAAGCGGGGCGGCTTGTGGCTGCCCTTGTGGTGTCTTCTGGTGGAAGGCAATCGGTGGTCCGGGTAGGACGCGATGAAGAAATGGTAAAGAGAAGCGGACGCAATTACTTGGCGTTATTGGCCTATAAATGCTATTTATTGGCAGTAGATAGCAAGATAAGCAAAGAGATTGAAATAAAATGTCTGATAAGTTGCCATTGCCTACATTAGATCGGATCGATCGCCGTATCCTTGAGTGCCTGCAAAAGGACGGTGGGCTGAGCAATCAGGAGTTGGCGGAGAAGGTGGGGCTGTCGCCTTCGCCCTGCCTGCGACGGGTACGGGCGCTGGAAGAGGCCGGCATTATTCTGGGCCGGGTGACCTTGCTGGATCGCAAAAAGCTAGGGCTGTCGCTTACGGTTATCTTGGGTATTGGCATGGACAGACACACGCCAGAGCGCTTTGAGCAGTTTGAGGCAGCAGTGGCGGCCTTGCCCGAGGTGCAGGAATGTTATCTGGTGACCGGGCAGGAGGCGGACTACCAGCTCAAGGTGGTGGTGCCGGACATGGATGCCTATCAGGAGTTTCTGCTGGGCAAGATAACCCGAATACCGGGGGTGAGTGGGGTGCGCTCCAGCTTTGTGTTGCGCCGGGTGATCGATAGCACGGAAGTGCCGTTGGGTTATCTGTGAGGCCTAGTTCTGAAAGTCAGTCGTGAGGGGCGGTGAAAGATAGTTCATGTGATTGTGAGTGCTAGATGACCGGCAGGGGTTCCCCGTTGCCGGTCATCTGGGAGGCATCAGCTAAACAGCTTGTTCGCTTTCTCTGCAATCAGCTGGCCTTGGTGACGGGCACCGTCCAGATCGATCACGCTAGGCTGACGCTGGCCCTGACCGCCGGCAATGGTGGTGGCGCCGTAAGGGCTGCCGCCAACAATCTCGTCAATGCTCATCTGACCCTGATGGCTGTAAGGAAGGCCAACGATAACCATGCCAAAGTGCAACAGGTTAGTGATGATGGAGAACAACGTGGTTTCTTGGCCGCCATGCTGCGTGGCAGTAGACGTAAAGGCACCGCCCACCTTGCCGTTCAGTGCGCCACGCGCCCACAGGCCACCGGCCTGATCCAGAAAGGCGGCCATCTGTGTTGGCATACGGCCAAAGCGCGTTGGGCAGCCAATGATGATGGCATCGTAATCGGCCAGCTCATCTACGGTGGCAACGGGGGCATCTTGATCCAGCTTGAAGTGAGCCGGCTTGGCAATGGCTTCCGGCACGGTTTCCGGAACACGCTTGATGGTGACGGTGGCGCCAGTAAGGCGAGCGCCTTCAGCAACTGCCTGGGCCATGGTTTCGATATGGCCGTAGGTGGAGTAATAGAGCACGAGTACGTTAGACATGGGATTCTCCGAAATAGGGGGGCTTTCGCTGCCGGTAATGCGGGGTAGGCGAATTTGGCTTGTCATCAGTATAGGCATTAAGTGGCAGTACGAGCAGGCAGCAAACAGCAATACACTGTTGCATTAGGCGCAACAATGAGTGTGATTAGTTCGGGTTGGGCAGGTTATTCAGGTCATTCATAAGATATGACACACATCAATCAGCCTGCATTTTTTTCCAATCGCAGAGTAGCTAATGTTTGACAGCTCCCTGCTAAGAACTGAGAATGGTTCTCATCTTGTCTTTGGCTAGCATTAGTGCCATGAAGCTTTCCGATCTTCCTCGTTATGCCTCCGGCACCGTGTCTGCCGTTGAGGCAATTAGTGTGGGCGATCCAATCGCCCGTCGTCTGGCAGAGTTAGGCTTTGTGCCGGGCGAAACCGTTCGTTTGGTTGCATTGGGGCCGATGGGCGGCGATCCAATTCTGGTGCAGGTGGGGTTTACCCGCTTTGCCTTACGCCGTAGCGAGGCCGACAGGGTAAAGCTGGAGGTGGAGGGATGAACACCATCACCTTGCAGCGCATTGCCCTTGTCGGCAATCCTAATTGCGGCAAAACCTCCCTGTTTAACCTGCTCACCGGGGCGCGCCAGAAAGTGGCCAACTACTCGGGGGTGACGGTTGAGCGCAAGGAAGGCCGACTAAACCTGCCGTCCGGACGCACCTTGCAGGTGCTGGACTTGCCAGGCGCCTACTCTCTGGAGGCAACCAGCCCCGATGAGGCCATTACCCGTGCTGTGTGTCTGGGTCAGCAACCAGGCGAGCCACTGCCAGATTTGTTGGTGTGCGTGATTGATGCCACTAACCTGCGCTTAAACCTGCGCTTTGTGCTGGAAGTACGCAGTCTTGGCCGGCCCATGCTGATCGCGCTGAACATGATGGACGATGCTCGCCGTCGCGGCATCGTTATCGATGTTGAAAAGCTGTCGAGCCGACTGGGTATGCCTGTGATAGAGACTGTTGCGGTGAAGCGCGGTGGCGCGCAGGCGCTGCTGGAGCGACTGGACGGTGAGTTACCGGCAGTACCGGAAATTCTCAGCAATCACACCGATTTGCATCACGAAGTGCGTGCCTTGCTGGATGAGGCGGTGGTCATGCCAACGGCGACGGATGAGCGCGATGATGCTATTGATCGGGTGCTGCTGCACCCAGTAGGCGGCCTGCTTATTTTGGCGGTGTTGCTGTTCGTGATGTTTCAGGCTGTGTTCTCTTGGGCCGAGCCTTTCATGGTGCTGATTGATGGGGGCGTGAGCTTGTTGGGGCAGGCGGTGGCAACCCTACTTCCCGATGGCATTCTTGAAAGCCTGCTGGTGGACGGCATCATCGCCGGCCTTGGCGGTGTACTGGTTTTCTTGCCGCAGATTCTCATCCTGTTCTTGTTCATTCTCTCGTTGGAAGAGTCGGGCTATTTGCCTCGTGCGGCGTTCTTGCTGGATCGCCTTATGTTCACGGCGGGTTTGAGTGGTCGGGCGTTTATTCCACTGCTCTCCAGCTTTGCCTGCGCTATTCCCGGCATCATGGCAACGCGCAGCATCAGTGATCCGCGCGATCGCCTGACCACGATTATGGTGGCGCCGCTGATGACGTGCTCGGCGCGCCTGCCGGTGTATGCGCTGCTCATTGCCGCTTTTATTCCGGCACAAACAGTATGGGGCATTTTGAACTTGCAGGGGCTGGTGCTGTTCAGTCTCTATGCCGGCGGCATTCTCAGTGCGCTGCTGGTCGCCGCGGTGATGAAGTTCTTTCGCAAAGACAAGAGCGAGCATGCGCTGCTGCTGGAACTGCCCAGCTACCGCCTGCCCGATTGGCGCAGTCTGGCGCAGGGCCTGTATGAGCGAGCCACCATTTTCCTTAAGCGCGTTGGCGGCATTATTCTTTCGCTTACCGTGCTGCTGTGGTTTCTGGCAACGTTCCCGGCGCCGCCAGAGGGTGCAACTTTGCCGGCGATAGACTACAGCTTTGCCGGCAGAATTGGCCATGCACTGACGTATGTGTTTGCCCCTATCGGATTTACGTGGGAAATCTGTATTGCCCTTATTCCCGGCATGGCCGCACGTGAAGTGGTGGTGGCAGCGCTAGGCACGGTGTATGCCATGTCCGGCAATGAAGATGCTGTTGCCAGCCAGCTCGGCACACTGATTGCAGCCCAGTGGTCGCTGTCGACAGCATTATCACTGCTGGTATGGTTTGTTTATGCCCCGCAGTGTGTGGCCACACTGGCGACCGTCCGCCGCGAGACCGGTTCATGGGCCCAAGTGGGCATCATGACGGTCTATCTCTTCGGACTGGCCTACCTTGCCTCGTATATCACCTACACTGTAGCTGAGGCATTAACATGAACGCATTCTTACAGTGGCTAGTTGTGGCGATGGTAGTGGGCTGGAGCCTGCATGCCACCTTGCGTCGATTGATGCCAGGCACGACCCGTTCACTGTATGTTCATCTGGCGACCTTGCTAAAGGTAATGGGGGCATCGCGTCTGGCGCACTGGTTGCTGGCGAAAGCGCCTGCTGTCCCCGCGTGTGACAGCGCTTGCTCAGGCTGTGATACCCCTTGCAGTAAAATGAAGCTAGCAGAAGAAGAGCCAGTAAAGTGGCGCTCACCTCCCTCTTCCGGCGCCTGCCATTAAAGCGATGACTGGCCGCCACAAAACCTGTCTTGTTACGCCATACTATTCCCGGTAAAACCCTGACCTCTGCTGTTTTTTCAAGGACGTTTCCATGAAGCGCGCGCTCCTCATTCTGGCTGGCGTTATGGGCGGTATTGTCGCCCTCGTCGGTATTGCTATCGCGATTGTGCTGTTTGTTATCGACCCTAACGACTACAAGGCAGAAATTGCCGATTTGGTGAAGAAAAACACCGACAGTGATTTAGTGATCAGCGATCGCATGGAATGGACCGTATGGCCAAATATTGGCGTAAAGCTGGGTAAGACCACGTTAAGTGATCCGATAGGCAAAGAGACGCTAGTTGCAGTCGATAAAGCCTCGGTGAGCGTGCAGCTGATGCCACTGTTTTCCAGCCGCATAAAAATTGATGCCGTGACGTTGGATGGCGCGAAAGTACGATTTATCCAGTATGCCGATGGCCGCACCAGCTGGGATCGCCTGCTGGCTAAGCTGGCCAGTCAGCCAGAAGAAAAATCCGAGAAAGTATCGTTTAACGTTAAGGATCTGGATGTTCGTAATACATCACTGTTTCTGAAAGATGAAGCCGCTGGTGTTGAGCGCGTAGTGGAAAATATCATCGTTAAAGCCAAGGATATCGATCCGGATAAGAGCTTTCCTGTTGAGGCGGCATTTGATTTCCGGCAGCAGGATGCAGATGGTAAAACTGTGCTGGCAAAGAATACATTTGCGGCCACGATTCGTTTGGATCAGGAAAACGAGAAATATGATTTCACCAATCTGGTGGCGACGAGTGATCTTTCCGGTACGCTGATGCCAGCGCCAGCTACTATCTCGATAAAGGGTGAGATTGCGGCAAACATGAAGGCACAGCAGGTGCTGGTGAATGCGCTGGATTTAGTGGCGGAATACAAAGACCCGACACTTACTGCGCCGGCAACCGTGAGTGTGAAAGGCAATGTGAGTGCTGACTTTAATAAGCAGTTGGTGAAGATGGACGGGCTGGATGTAAAAGCCAGCTACCCCGCTCAGGGATTAAGTGCGCCGGCCAGTGTGAGTTTTACGGCAGGGGTTGTGGCTGATCTGGAGAAAACGATCGCCACGATCAGTTCGTTGCAACTAAAAGCCAGTTGGCCAGATGCCACTCTCCCTTCCCCTGTGAATGCCGCGCTCGCAAGTAATATTACGGCTAACTGGACAACGGGTGAGGTAACCGCGCCACAATTAGCACTAAATGCAGTCGTGCCTGACAAGAGTTTTCCAAAGCCGTTGCAAGTGGCGCTTAACGCACCCATGAGTGCGAATTACCTTAAAGGTGCCGTTAGCATACCTGCATTTACGCTGGATGCAGTGGGTGTGCGCACGCAGGGTAGCCTGGAAGCGCTGCTGCCTTCTCTGCGCGAAGGCACGCCACCAGATACCCCGATGACAAAAGGCATGGGCATTAGCGGCGGCATCGCGACATCAGTATTTAATCCGCGCAGCGTGATGGCTGCATTGGGTATAGATGCACCAAAAACGGCTGACCCTTCTGTGCTGAAGAGCGCCAGTCTGCAGGCGGTGATACAAGGGGATGACAGTAAGATTTTGCTGAAGAATATTCGCCTTAAGCTCGATGGCAGCACGCTAACGGGTGATGCGGGGGTCAGTGATTTATCGACGATGCGTTTGTGGTCACGGTTGGTGCTCGACAGCATCGATGCTGATCGTTACTTGCCGCCCACCGATCCGAATGCAAAACCGGAAGCAGTTAGTAGTGCCGCCGCAGGCCTGCTGCCGGTTGATCTGCTTAAGTCGCAGAATTTGGATGTGGCGCTCAGTGTAGGGTCACTCAAGGTCATGACCTATCAGATTAGTGGATTCCGTGTGGCTGCAACCGCCAGTAATGGCATCGTGAATGTCAGTGAGTTGCGCGGCAATATTTACAACGGCGGGTTTAGTGTGCCGATGAGTATCAATGTACAAGGCGCACAGCCGGTACTGAAGCTACAGCCGACACTGAATCAGATGGAAATTGGTCCGTTGGCCAAAAAGCTACTCAAAAAGCAGTTAGTAGAGGGGCGTGCCAGTTACAACGGCGCTCTCTCGCTGACGGGCAATAGTGTTGATGCATGGATGAAGTCTGCTTCTGGCGACAGCAACTTGAAGTTTGAGAATGGCTTGCTGCATGGTGTGGATGTGATGAACGAAATCACTGGGGCACTCGGCCAATACGCCGCCCTGCTGCCTTTGTTGACGGGCAAAGATGCGGCAACGCTGGCCTCAAAGCAAAACGATACAGAGATTGCCGGCTTTGCAGCAAACAACACGCTGAGTAATGGCGTGGTAAACACAAAGACGATGAGTACGGATCTTCGTAAAGCCAAGGTAGACGGTACAGGTAATTTCAATCTGCTTACGCAAGAAGTGGATTACACCTTTAATCTGCAATTGGACAAAAGTGTGCTGGGGGAGAAATACGCTGGATATTCGCTGCCGGTAAAGTGTAAGGGCAGCCTTAACGGTGCGCTTACTTCGCTGTGCAAGCTCGACTCGCACGCCATTGGCAAAATGGTTGCCAAAGCAGTAGCAGCCAAGGAGCTCGAAAAACTAGGCATCAAAGGTGGCGATGTAAAGGGCGCCATTGATGAAAAGAAAAACGAGGCAGAAGCCGCGGTGCAGCAAAAAATAGAAGAAGAAAAAGCAAAGGCGGCTGAAAAACTTAATCAGAAGATCGGTGAAGGCCTGAATAAACTCTTTAAACGCTAATGAAAAAAGACAAGCCGTTTGATTTTGCAGCGGCCGTGTTGTCATGGTTTGACGAGCACGGCCGCAAGCATTTGCCCTGGCAGCAGAACACCACGCCGTATCGTGTCTGGGTGTCAGAAATAATGTTGCAGCAGACGCAGGTAAGTACGGCGATTCCGTATTACGAAGCCTTTATGCAGCGCTTTCAGGATGTGCATGCGCTGGCGGCCGCACCGATAGACGATGTGCTGCATTTATGGACAGGGCTAGGGTATTACGCACGGGCACGAAATCTACATAAGGCCGCACAGGCATTGGTTGCCGATCATGAAGGCGAGTTTCCGGCAACAGTCGAGGAAGTGACTGAGTTACCAGGGATTGGCCGCTCAACTGCCGGCGCCATTCTCTCTCTCAGTCGTCAGCAGCATGCCGTTATCCTTGATGGTAACGTGAAGCGCGTATTGTCGCGCTTTCATGCGGTTGCAGAAACTGGTGCGGCACAGGAAAAAATCCTCTGGCCTTTGGCGGCAGCCCATACGCCGGTAAAGCGCGTACACCATTTTAATCAGGCCATGATGGATCTTGGGGCGACGATTTGTACGCGCACCAAGCCTGCGTGTCTGCTTTGCCCTCTGCAAACAAACTGTACCGCGCTGCAGGAAGGTGAACCAACGGCCTACCCTGGCAAGAAGGCGACTAAGGCTCTGCCGGAAAAGTCTGTCAGTTTGCTGATATTCTTGAATGATCACGGTGAAGTACTGCTTGAGCAGCGGCCTGCGTCAGGTATTTGGGGTGGCTTGTGGAGTTTTCCAGAAATAATCGCTGCAGAAACCACAAAAATTAAGCAGGTATTAACAGTGGACTGGGGTATTCGTCGGTCTCGCCCTGAGCTGCTCACTGTTCGAGCTCATACGTTTAGCCACTATCGCTTGCACATGCAGCCGGTATTGGTGCGGCATGAGCCTCTACAGGTTAATAATCGGCTGTCACGCTGGTGTAAACTTCAGTCACTGCCGGCATTGGGATTGCCGGCTCCCATCAAGCAGATGTTGAGCGAGCTGGCAGCTCGCGAACGAGGTGAGTCATGAGTCGTATGGTGATGTGTCGCAAGTTGAAGCAAGAACAGGAAGGCTTGGCCTTCCCGCCTTTCCCCGGCGCAACTGGCCAGCAGATTTTTGAGACGGTTTCAAAAGAAGCGTGGCAGCAGTGGTTGAAAGAACAAACCATGATCATTAATGAGAACCGTCTCAGCGTGATGGACCCGCAGGCTCAGGCATTCCTTGCCGAGCAGCGCGAAAAGTTCCTAAATAACGAAGAATACGAACGTGCCAAAGGCTGGGTGCCAGAAAAGAAATAAATTCAGTCATAAGTATATGACAATTGATTTCTGTCATGTCTTGCGATCATTTGAAAGAATCAAGACAACTGAAACTTTGAAAGGATGTTGATGCGATGAAGATTGAAACCCTTGCTGTCCATGCGGGTTATACGCCCGACCCCACCACAAAGTCGGTATCGGTGCCGATTTACCAAACGGTAGCTTATGCTTTTGACAGTGCACAGCATGGCGCTGATCTGTTTGATCTTAAGGTGGCGGGTAACATCTACACCCGCATTATGAATCCGACCACGGATGTGCTGGAAAAGCGTGTGGCGGCACTTCACGGCGGCATTGGTGCGTTAGTGGTGGCATCTGGCCAGTCAGCTATTACCTATGCCATTCAGACGATTGCCGAAGCCGGTGATAACATCATTGCTTCATCAACGCTGTATGGCGGCACTTATAACCTCTTTGCCCATACCTTTCCCCAGTTTGGTATTGAAACGCGATTTGCTGATTACCGTGATCCTTCATCGTTTGCCAAGCTGATTGATGATAGGACAAAAGCTGTTTACATCGAGACCATTGGTAATCCGTTGGGCAACATTGTCGATATCGAAGCGCTGGCAAAAGTGGCGCACGATCATGGCGTACCACTGATTGTTGATAACACGGTAGCCTCGCCTTACCTTACTCGCCCTATCGAGCACGGCGCTGACATCGTAGTGGAGTCACTCACAAAGTATCTTGGCGGTCATGGCAGCTCTATTGGCGGTGCCATTATCGATTCTGGAAAGTTTGACTGGAAAGCCAACGCCAAGCGTTTTCGTCGCCTGAATGAGCCAGACGTGTCCTATCACGGCGTGGTTTACACCGAGGCTCTCGGTGCGGCAGCGTATATTGGCCGTGCCCGTGTGGTGCCACTGCGCAATATGGGTGCCTGCATAGCGCCGATTAATTCCTGGTTTATTTTGCAGGGTATTGAAACGCTGGCGTTGCGTATGGATCGTATTGTTGAGAATACGCAAAAAGTAGCAGAAGCATTGCAGCAACACCCTGATGTGACTTGGGTGAATTACGCGGGCCTCCCAGACCATCCAGAGCATGCGTTGGCAAAGAAATATGTGCGCGGTAGCGGTTCCGGCTTGCTGACTTTTGGTCTTAAAGGTGGCCGTGTCGCAGGCGAAAAATTCCTTGATGCGCTGCAGCTATTCCTGCGTTTGGTGAATATTGGGGATGTGCGCTCACTGGCAACACACCCGGCCTCTACGACACACCGCCAGCTGACCCCGGAAGAACTGGAGAAAGCCGGCGTGAAAGTAGAGATGGTTCGTCTGTGCGTGGGTATTGAGCATATTGACGACATTATGGCCGATTTGAACCAGGCACTGGCAGCAAGTCAGGCCTGATTTATCGCCGGTACTGGTTGATGTATTGAGAAGGCCCGCCAAATGGCGGGCTTTTTTATGGGGGCAATCGGCAGTTGGTCGCTCTGGGCTAAACCGATAAGGACTGAGTCGCTAGGGTCATCGCGGGCAGCAGAAAATTCTGTGAGAGTAATAGCTCGATAGCTCTCTTTGGGCTATCGCATAACAAGAAAAAAAGGATACTTCATGTCGACTCTCTCCCGCCTAGCTTCATTGCTGCTGCTGACGGCCCTCGTGCCTGTCGGGCATGCGGCCTATCCAGATGATCTGCGTTTGATGACACATAACGTCTATATGCTGTCGACCAATCTTTATCCCAGCTGGGGGCAGAACTATCGTGCGGGCCTGATTGCATCAGCAGACTATATTAAAAATCAGGATGTAGTGATTTTGAATGAGGCGTTCGACAACGCGGCATCCGTCACACTGCTTAACGGCCTTGCTAGCCAGTACCCGTATCAGACGCCGGTACTTGGGCGTTCGCAGTCGGGTTGGGATGCAACACTTGGAAGTTACACCTCTTCCTCGCCAGAAGATGGTGGCGTGGCCATTGTGTCAAAGTGGCCGATTGAGGAAAAAGTACAATTCGTCTATTCCGCTGCCTGTGGTGCAGATGCACTGTCTAATAAGGGCTTTGTATATGTACGGGTAAACCGTAATGGATTGCCCTACCACATCATTGGTACGCATGCACAAGCGCAGGATTCAGCTTGCACCAATGGTCAAGCAGAGTCAGTGCGCGCTCAGCAGTTTGCTGATATCCGTAACTTTATCGCCGGTAAGGGTATTCCAGCCAATGAGGCAGTTTATATCGGTGGCGACCTCAATGTGATTCGCGACAGCAGTGAATACGCGAGCATGTTGAATAATCTGCAAGTACATGCGCCCACTGCTTATGCGGGTGTGAATTACACATGGGACCCACTTAACAACGGGATTGCCAATTACAACTACCCAGATGCAGGCCGTGAATACCTAGATTACATTTTGGTATCACGCAATCATGCGCAGCCTTCGTTGTGGCACAACCAAGCAATAGATATTCCATCCAGTTCATGGGAAATCACCAGTGGTGGCCGTACCTATCGCTTCAAAGATTACTCGGATCATTATCCAGTGACGGCCTGTGCACGAGCCAATGCCACGACGCCAGTAAAGAGC
>ERZ724508.1654-NODE-1654-length-12825-cov-3.615740_pt1 | contig 12825 bp, 9 predicted proteins | sample MGYA00376041_ERZ724508 | MGnify/ENA primary metagenome ERZ724508 (study PRJEB28724, sample SAMN07190887) | wastewater metagenome | isolation source: effluent of sewage treatment plant in Hong Hong | place: USA: Christiansburg, Virginia | collected 2016-03-01 ...
AAGGTAACGAGTAGCAAATTAGGACAAGTATTGAACTGATTAAAAAACATAAGTTATTCAAGTGTGGACTTAAAGCCTATTGCAATACTCCCAAATAACTGAAATAAGTGAAAATGATTGTGATTGAAGAGCTTTTAGCCACAGGAGAGAGCAATGAAGCATATAAGCTTGCGCTCTCGATATCAGCTTTTGATAAAGCTCTTGAGATTGCAACCAATCTGACTGACGGTAAAAAAATAAAGGAAGTCATTGATTGCTATAATGATAAATCCAAATAAGAAAAGCAACAAGCAGTTTTAAGTATCATCGCCAAAATAGGAGAATAGGGATTTAAAAATAAAAATGATTTGGCGAAATTAAAGGGTTATGTCGGTCTTTACGACGAGGCCGCAAAGCTGTACATTCAAGCTGGAAACTATCAAAAAGCTTATAAATATTATGTGAGGGCTAGTTAATAATTTAAGCAATCATTTTAATTTAAAAATGGAATGGCCCTTGTGTATTCCCTCCAAAAAAATCAACTCATCAAGGATAAGTCTCAATTTATTGAAAAAATAACGCGACTTCACAAACTACATAAACAAAAATCAGTGAGTGGCCCTACTTTAAACATTAGAAACTTATAAAATGACGATATGTATAGTGAGATCTCAAATTCTAGTAAAGCGGCTAGCTAGTACACAATCTCAACGACGACAGGACTAAGGAAAAAAAGAGATAAAAAAAGAAGTATATTATCCCGAAATGTTAAAGAAGGTTCTCCCCTGGAAGAATAATACCTCGTCGCATTTTTGGTGGATTTACAGAACAGAGTTGAGGCAACTATAAGTACATATTTTTTAAATTAGAATAAACAAAGCTCCTGATTCAGCACCTGATCTACGTAAATATGATAGGATAGGCAGAGTCATTGAGAAATGTATGCAAATAATATGCTGAAGTGGCAAGTAAATCAAATCCAAAATTCTATGCACAAGTAAAATTCGAATCAGACCATCCTGAATACTTATAATTGCTATAAGTATATGAAAACAAAGGAATAATATAGAAAGACAAGGGGAAGTAGAGGAGAGACAAGTACAGTATCGAATCGTTCAGCTATATGTTTTGATAATAAAATTATAGATAGAGTGATATTTATTATCATGTATTGACTTAAGTTTTCCTTTCTAAATCCACCTAATCTTCAAATTAAACATGATTATCTCTCTGAATAATCTACAGTCTGGCATTTGTGTTCTCTTTCTTTTCAGTCTTTTCTTATGACTATAATTTGTTACTTTATTCTTTTTCTTGTTATTTCTCATTTATTTTTAAATTTCCTTTTTGGATTTACTTCACCTCAAATTCATTTTGAGATTATTCTTCATCCTATCCTTACTATATTTCTTTTAAATTTGGTTTTTTCAGTTTTTTCACTTCTTTATCATCAATTGATTGATTATCTTCAGTTGTTGGTCTCTGAGATTATGTGTGGTTCTAGCTTGTGACAGAGCCGTCTTGATTGTAGGAGCTTAATGAGGAAGAAATTTAAGTTCTAGTTCCTACTGTACTTCTGTCGATACCCACAAACCTATCCAGCCATTTTTATTTGAATATACTACTAAAATCAATGCCCTTTTCTTTTCCTGTCAAAATGATTTTTAATTCCCAGAAGGTAAATTTGTTAACTTTAGCTGCGTCTTCAAGCTGAGTGTTATAATTCCTAATTTAATCTATCAATTATTATTATTTATTTTGATCTTGATCTTCCAATGAGATGATTTATTTCAAATTCACTCGACTTAAGTTAACTGTACTCAAATTTAGTCCTCTAATCGCACTTTCGCAGGCATAAAGATCTTTCAGGAACTAAAATATGTTGATGTCTCTGCTAACTCTGCTTTCGAGCAATGTTACATGCCTTAGGGATTGATTCAGGTTAAAATTACGGGTAAAGAACGAAATATGAGAAAGAAACCATGCTAGCAATACTCTCCAATCAGAAAATTAGGTTAAATCTAGTTAAGATCTGTACTTGCTGGTTTTCTGTTTTTTTCCTCTCACATTTTTTGATTCTTTTTTCTTCTTTTTTCCCAGAATAGTATAAAGTTTTGAACCTATCAGATACTTCATCTTGTATTAATTAAATGATCTAGGGAAACACCCAAAGCCAAAGAATAAAAAGGCGATACAACCGCCAATTATACCAAAAACTTAATAGACTTTTATAGTTTTAACTGTATAGATATTGTATAGATTTTATCCAACGAAATTTAACTCTCTTAATCGATCAGTACTATCAGAGTAAGAGCTAGAAAATTAATCCAATTTAAATGTATGGAGTCCATAAGAATTGAACGATGGTCTTTAATTTTTAGCATACATTGCAGTATCGTAGGTTATCTGATTTTTAGTCAAAGTGATATTGAAAGATTTCGATGTTGAAACTTGATAGCTATCTGTTTTAGCTATATCTGTCATTGAGAAGTACTGGCCTCCACCAGGACTAAAATCTACAATTGGAGAGGAGATGTGATACCGAACTAAATAGTTTTTAAGCAGCTAAATTGTCTGGTTTGAGCTTGTACTGTTGATTGATTGCTTATTGTATATTTTTAAACTAAAGTATTCTCTGATTTTGTCTTGAGGTGATCCATATATTGAAAGCTAAGTACCATCAGGAACACAAAAGGCTTTATCTAGGTTATTTAGCAAATCAATAGAATCATGACTAGTGTTAAAATTATTCAAATAAGTGTTACTGCAGGGCTCAAGAGGGACAGTCTAAACTGTAGTTTGAAAAGAAGCATTAAGTCTTTATACTCTGTACTTCATCACTGCTAAACCAACATCAGTAGTAATGTTGAAGACATTGAAATAGCTGAAATCGTCGGCCTTGTAAAAGGATAAAGCCAGCTTCATATTTTAGCCTACTTTAAAATTCATTTTTAGATTTTCAGAGTTTTGTTCCACTATTTTATTGATGCTGACCCGAGGAATTTGAGAGATATAAATGGTTAAGAAATGATAAGTAAGGATACAAATAAATATGGTCAGGATGATAAAACAAAAGCCCCCACACACAGACTTGACTGATCTTTTCCCATCCAGAGTTAGTTGAGAATCGTTAGCAAAAATATCAAAATTATTCACCAATTTACTGCATTTCTATAATTCTCTCACAGTGGGAGCTGAGGGGAAAGCAGATTCTTGATTAAAATATTAAGCTTATACTTACTTTTATGAATTTAGAATTGTGTGCTGGGAATTATTCAGCTGATTATCTGTAAAAATTTATTAATTCTTTTGAATCACAAACTCCCTATCGATAAATTCATCAGCTTTATTCGCCTCGTGTCCGCTTTATTTCTTAATTTCTATTTGTTAATCTTCTTTTATTCTCTCCTTGAGGTAAATCAAGGCTAGATCTTTTTCCAATGCATTGTTATAAGTTGCGACTGACAATCTATAAACATTATCCACATTTTTGGCCAACTCAACACAATCTATGCTTTTCTATATCTTGGGTAATAGAGGAGCACCACAAAAGGGAAGACCTAAACTCTGACAAAATGCTTTAAACACTGTGATATCGACATATTATTCGTCATATAATGTTTATGCTAGTTTTCTTTTGATATTGTATCGGTTATAGGCCCTCCCAATGCAGCTAAAAATAATATAATAGAAAGCAAAACAGCCACCAATCATTGCAAGCAAGAAATCGAGTTTATAACTGGAAAAAATAACTCTAGAAACTTTCCCTGAAAGGACAACTTTAAGCTTATATTATGGGTCAGGGGTATCAGCGGATACAATGCGGCTCTGATAGGATTGAAAGTCAAGATTGAGATATTTCTCTTTAGGGGGTGGGTAGCCACTACTCATAAACCAATTGCCATAATGATCAATAATCTATAGAGTTTATAAAGAGAGTTCCTGGTAGACTGATTTATTGAGATGTAATGTGTTTGACTGCATGGATGTAATTACATCTTGAGGGACTGGGTTTTGTTGCACTTTTCCCAAATCAGGGTAGTACTTTGATTAGGATGTTAGAATATTTATTTTGTATTTGTTGAGAATATTAAAGAAATCATTGTTTATGATTGTCGTGTTGCATGAGGATGGAGCACCTGGACAAAAAGGAGTAATTCTGAATCCAACATAAGCTTAATTCTATGAATGCGAATCTCCATAGATCTTGATATCTATATTATTGTCTGGCTTTAAGCAGTTCGAGAAATCGTAAATATTATAGGATTCACTTGTCATATCAAAAAAATCATCAGAGTCAGATGTGACGATATTTGTATGATAGTATTGGAAAGATTATACCATTTTTTCACGAGTGTACTGATAGAACTAAACATTTACTTTTCTAGACATAGTTGTTATTAAGTAGTTATCAATTGCCACCGATGGAAAACATAAAGCCATTTTGAAATTCTTTCCTGTAGTTAAGTCTACATTCTTGTTCTAAGGATTTTCATATATGTTGTCCCAGTAAGTCCGCTGCACATTCATGTTTCTAATTGTCAAAGCGAAAGTCAATATTGAGAGTACAATAATGATAAGCGTTATAATGCAGCCAAATACAGTGTAGTTTTAGGGTGTGGCTGAAAAATTAGGTTTAGCTCCAAACACATCGAAGAAGGAAATAACTTTTGAGAAGTATTTTAATAAGCATTGAAAAACTCGAACACAGCAATGTTTCTTTTCATTTGCAAGATCTGGTACTTTATATTTAGAATACGATTAATTACTCATGATTGCATTCATTCTTAGCTTGAGCTTTGAGCTATTCTACTGGTTATATTTATTGAGTAAGGCCAGTAGGGGCAAGTGATTATTGAGAGTGTCCCCGATTTCAGGTCTATTTACTATTTAATTAATAACATCTTGCCTGATCTCTAATCTTTTTTATTCTTCACTGAATTATCTATTTTTTTAATCAAGAAATTCGGGTGTCAATGGCTAAAATTATAATTAATTGGATCGACTGAGATTTTTCTTCGCAATTTTCATCTTTTTAACTAATTCACTAATATCTAGTAATTTCTCAGAGCATTCCAGCGATCTATTTTATTGTTTGAACATCTTTAAGTCCAGTTGGATTAATCTAGTTATCCACCAAATTGGATTATTAAATGTAGGTCTGAACGCGTTATCTACAGAGTAAAAGTTTTATTTGTCATGTCTCACCAAGATTGTTGAAATACAAGTCTGGTACTTTTGTTTTAAGGTCGCCATGAAATTAAATGGAACATAAAAAATTATATAAAGAAAAACCATTCCCCCTCCAATAATACCAAGAAGCCAGTCTAATTTCTTGTACTCTCTTGTATAAACTCGTTGATTATCTTCAATAGTAAAATAGGTTCCGAATCCTGAATTCTGGACAGAAGATGAAGTGGTCGTTAATCCAGCTGTAAGTCCCATCCATTGAGGAAATATTATTGTTTAATTATTAATCCAGGGCATAATAGAATCATCCATGTAAACCTTGGCTGTTTAAAAAAGCGTGTACATAATAGGAATAATCGATTCTCTGGCCTACCATTCAGAAGAATAAGTTTGATAAAATTTCTTCTTCAGATTTCCGTAATCATCCAAATAACTAGAAGTAAATCGAACGACATAATAATGATTTGAGAAAAATTGAAGTCGATAAGAATTAGCTGCTGCATTGACAGAAGAGTTAAAAGTGCAGGCCAGCGGGTCCCTACAAATCGGGTCCATTTTAAATCCAAAAACAGATAAGTAATGATTTTATGTTTCAGACTTAAAAATTAATCCATTAGGAGAAATATAACAGTCCTTATAATTTGTATTTTCAGGTTTGGTATCCATTTATGAAAAATAATTGTCATAACATTCAACAACATTGGAGTAGTATGCTGTATCGGCTGCGGAAAGATAATAAATATTTGTTTTTATATATTGCCTCAGAGATAAATGATCTATAACTTTTCCTGTAGATTTTTCTACAAATGAAATTGATAGTTTCAAATTTTCACCTGTCGACAGGCTTAAATCTTCATGCTTTTGAGTTAAGTATGTCCCCTGGATATAATCTCCCTGAAAATAATTTACCACAGGCCACAAATACATCAAGACAATGGCACATATTAGACCTAAAGTACCGATTACTCCACATAAAGTTCCAGTTTTGCCAGTTAAAGTTGATTGAACAGAGAGACGATCTAAAGTATTTAAGAAGGTAGTGTCAACAAACATTTCGATTTTGAAGTAAAATATTACGAAATCTTTAAATAAAAACATCTATTAAAAGATAACGGAAGCATTGAGCTGGTTCTCAACTTATAGATAAAATTTTAGCTTTATTTACTAAAAAGACAGTCGGTCTTTATTCTATAGTTGAAAAAAACTAAAGAAATATTTTTTTTTTTTGTCATTTTGCATCTTTTATCATAATATCAATTATAATATTATTATCAATGATGAACTTTCCACATTTGCAGAACTACTTGCTTCTTTAATTATTAAATTAGGGGTTATCTAATCAAAATAATGTACCATTTAGAATTTCGTCAATTTTATTAAGATTAATAACTTGGAATTCGAAATGAATTTTAGAATGAATTTTTATAAATCGAATGATAAAATAGTCAGATATTTGCAATTATGTTTCCCTTATTAAGTCTTTAAAAGATGAAGATTGCTTTCATAAAATTTATACAGGCTACGAACCTATTTACTCGAATTTCTTTGCACGAAAAAATAGTTTTGGATCCAATGCATACTCTAGAAAAATAAACAACTCCAAATCGAAAAACCAGTTCAGTAAAACTATTAATTTCCCCTCACCCAAGCAAGACATAAAAAAATAGTCATCTCATTTCATGGTAAGCAGAAAGAAAAATATATTCGATATTCATCATGAGTAAAAAAAAAAGAAAGAATAAAAAATATATGAACGTCAATACCCCAACACAAATTATTATGTGAAAAATATGTTATTCAATAGAGAGAGTCGATAGAAAAAAAAAAACCTGTTCTTAGATTCTGAATCATATATTTCTGAAAATAAATTAAAGTTATAGAGAACAAATACAGGCCAATCTAACTCATCAAACAAATTTTTAAACTACACAGTTGATAAAATAGATAAAAGCCAAGATCTCTACATTAAGCCATTAGAAAATAGGAAAAAAAATGGAAATACAACCAGAAATGTGAAGGAAAGGGAACACAACATTAAAAGATTTCAAAGTATGAAGAACTCTGGCCGAAGTAGTCCATAATAATTTAATCAACCTCCTTTATAAAAATTAAGACAAATAACCAAAAGAATGAAAGAGTCCAAAATGAAATTAGCACCTTCTTTAGCTCAGAGCTCAGACTGGTTATCTAAGTAGCCTTGGGTCATTGACCCTTGGGAGCAACCTTTTGATAGCAGATAGTAAATTCCCTCGAGCAGAAATAAATGATAAATAAATATTTAAATATTAGCAATAACAGATCAATTAGGATGTCTAAGAGTCTCTTGGAGAGTTCTAACTACTTTTGATATAGAGTTGATAATTTAGTCTTTACTCGAAAATCTTGCGTTCATCTCGTTTTTTAATTCATCTAAACTATTTTTGAAATCATTAAAGCATTTGTTATGGAATTCTACTTTAAATATTATATACATTCATTAAACTTTCTCTGTGAACTGAGTTCAGTGTCAGTGTATTTTTGGAGCTCACTCAATTTCAAATTTCTCTCATCTTTTTATTATTTTAATTGCTCTTTTAAGACGAACAAGGACTCGTTAATTTTCCCCATGTTTTCTTTTTCGCTCTTAATTCGAGCTTCTTTTTATTTTTATAATCCTTATGTCAATTCTAACTTAAATATAACTTACTTCCAATTTTCTATCTTGTATCTTTCATTCCCTCTTCATGTTGATGACTTCTTTATTTTTTTTATTCATTTAAATTTTTTCTCAGATCTTATATCTCCTGAGTTTTTTGCTGGAACCTTTGATCTGTTGACTGAGACAGATTATTTATTTTTCCAGTCAGCTAATCTTTAGCTAAGGTGAGTTAGTGCTAAAATTTATGTTGGAAAGCTAATAAGGTATCATTGGTCCTTTTCGCTTCATTTGTGATGAACTGTTTACTGCTCTATATTTTTCTTCGTAAGAGGATGCATACCTTTAGATATCTTGAAATCGTGCATCAAGCTGCTTTTTCCATTCATCTCTATTCTTTTTCATGAACTCAAAATCTTAAGTCATTTGATTAAGCTGCTTTTTCAACAGCTCAGATCTTTGTTTATCCTGCTCGATGGTCGATTTTTATGTCATATTATTTAAATTTTGCAAATTTTAAAAGAAAAATAATTAATTTCTCAAAGATAATTTTAATCATCAAAGCAAAGGAGCCTTTCCTGGAGACTATCATTAAAGAGGATTCTCATAATAGAATTATTTTTATTAAATTGAATCGCTTTATCTCCTTTTATTTTATTATCTTCTTGATGGTAGACAATATTTTATTTATATTTTAATTTATTTAATTGAATGATTAGAAAGACCTACTATCTTTGTTCTGAAAAAATTAGTTCTTAGAAATAACTGTAAAATTCCAAAAAAGATTACGATAAAGTTTGGGAGATATTCCAATCTGTAATATCTACTGGAGACACTCTCGTCTACAATCCAGATACTAAAAAAGAGAGCTTAGAAACATATTGGTTTGCCCCTTCCATGCACACATACATCTACGAAAATTAAGATGGCTAAATAGTGGGCACCTACATCATCAAGCCGAATCAAATTGATCTAGGATCTCATATTGCAAATGCAGGGTTTATGGTCCATCCAAAATATCAAGGCCATGGGGTCGGTAAGAAGCTCTGCGAAGACTGCCTAATCAAAGCCAAAGATTTAGGATTTAAAGCAATGCAGTTCAACATAGTAGTGAGTACAAACGAGGGAGCAATTTCAGTTTGGAAAAGATTTGGATTTGAGATAATAGGTAGGATTCCAGAAGCATTTAATAATTTAAAAATAGGTAAATTAGTTGATGCTTTCATTATGTATAAAAAACTTTGAATTATCGAATTTATCTGACTGAATTTGCTCCAAACAATAAATTTGGTAATCCATAGCTTATTTTAACTAATTTATCTTTGCCCTAAAATTATATATCCACTATTATCCTCCTAGTTATTTATTTTAACATCTTTATATTTTACAGTTTAATATATTTACAAATAGTTTTTAACTCTTTTGCTTCAGTCTTTGAAATTACCTATTTTTTATATCAGGAATCATAAATCCTCATCTATTCTGACTTCCCAATTTATTTATACATAAATAAGTTTACGCCTAATTTTTCTCATATTTTTCCTCTATTTTCAAATAGAATAATGAAACGAAGCAGGCAACAGCGACAAATGCGATATTCGTTTCCCTTGAAAATTATCCCTGTCGATTTTATCCAACATGTCAGCTTAATTCATCCTGTAGATGCAGGTCTAGATTTAAGATAAATTTATTATTTTTATCTCTCTTTACAAAAACTATCTTTAATTCTCGAAGCTTGGTAATTTTTGGTTGCAAAAAAATATTACGTACCTGATAGAGCATTTTTACCCACATTTTTTATTGCTCGATATTTTTTCAATCCTTTAACTTTTATAATAAGATGAATTCAATATTAAAACAATAATATCTCATAAAAAATGAATTAAATCCCTATTCTAACTCATGAATTTTGATTATACGCTATTCTACTAGCTATAGGAAGAAAAATGCCCAGTTTAAAGTTTTTTTTAAACGCACTGAATTTAAAAAGAAACAGATTATTAAGTACTAAAAAACAAAATGATTAGAAAAGGCATATATAGAATATCAAGAAGTAACATTAAGCACTTGTGATGCTCCGGGGTTTTGGACATATACTAATGATATTAGCTGAGATTCGTAACACGGAAATTGGTAGAAAACTTAATAACAGCCGATACTTGGCATCACGAAAAAATTATTTTCCCTGAGGATCTATAATTCCTCATAATTTTTATATTTTAACCTATTTTCTTCTCCAATTTCTTTCCAATTCTTCATTTAATCATTTTTGTATTCGCAATATTATCTCTCCATTTCAGCTTGAAGTCTTCTTGGCTAACCAGTAAATGAGGCAGGCTATCCATAGTATTCAATGATTTTACGGATTTGCCTATGAGTCCTTAATTGTTTTATATGATGGCTTCGGCACTGGATCCCATCTCTAGATCCTACAAACTAAGCCATTTGTTTGAAAATTTTAGTGTTTCTGAGGATTATATGACAAGTACTTTCTTAGTTGGCGGGATTGGAGTGTTTTTCTAAACAGACATAAAAACTAAACATATTTTTTTTGCTCCTATTTTGTCCAGCCTCCCATATTACGTTGAACAAGATTGAGGTTTTCGCAATCGAGGCTCTCAAAGGCATCTATTTATTGTGTTTAGGCCTTGTTTAGATTTAAATTGCTCATTCCTTTTATTATAAATTATATGAATCCTACCTTGTTTGCATATAAATAGCGTACAGATAAAAAATCTTAACTTTTCAGGCAAAGGCTGTCCAGGTGGATATCAAAGAGTGGGAAACTTAGTTCGGCGATAGAAAATTTAACGTATTATTGACCTCAAGCCATGATATAAATTTAATAATCAAAAAAATATTCTAACAGAATCTTTGGAAATTAGAGAAGCAAAATTGGGAATTTATGAAAAATCAAATAAAAATCTTGGTAAATTATGTTCTGAACAAAGCGTATGCAAAATTGCGTGTAGTTTGGTGTCATGGAAGTAATTAGTCTAAAAAAACTAACATTCGTGGATCATTTAAATTATAATAATAGTTTTAGGTAAAAAATGAAAAAACCTTTGACGATTAAATTAACTAAAAATGGGAAAAAAATCATTTTTCTGTTGGGAAACAAGGTTCATATTTGTATTTTTTACTTATAAGTTGATATTGAGAGTTGGTGCCATTTTTAGTATTGTTGAATTTTGATCTAAAATGTTGAATTCTGTCCACAATGAGAGATTGCAATCAGATTTTTTAGTAAAATCTTTCTCCACACTCTCCATCATTTATCATATTTTATTAAGTTTCATTTTAAAATATTTATATCAGATTAATAATAAGAGAAAAATATAGTCGCCGAGCTGTCTTTATTTATTGTAACAAAATATTATTCAAACATTTTTTTCTCTTCCTACTTAGAAATTTATCAAATATTTTAACCGATTTTGACCGATTCTGACTCATTTCCCAATCGAACTTCAGAAATTGCGAAATTTTGAAACAGTGCTAATTATAATAAAATTAAGACACATTTTTGGTAAAGAGTGAGAAAAATCATAAATAAATTGATGGTTGATATGAAGAAACAGGAGATACATTTCGTGGGACTGGTAAATTTCAAAAAATAATGGTAAAATAAATATATAACTAACTATTAACTAACTATTAACTAACTATTAACTACCTATTAATAAAAAAATATATTTTATATTAATAAACACTTTCTTCCTTTTTTTTTATTTATCTATAGCATATTCTAAAAGTTTTGTTTTAGTTTTAATATTTTCTCACTTTATGAATTAATAATTTTCTATATTAAATCATGCGTAATATCATAAGAATTTTAATAACATTGCTCCTTTTACTCCTACGCTTGATCCTAGGATAGGGGGAACGATATAGTTATGGATATTCTCTTCTGTGTATAGCGGGTGCTCTACATACTTTGCTAGAAGTTCAATGAAGTTTTTATGAATATATTTATATAGTATTTTTCTATTCATTATACCTCCTCCAATGATAATTCTCTCAGGGGAAACTGTTAATGTGATATTCACGCAAAGTTGAGCAAGGTAGTATCCAACAATTTCCCAAACTTTTTCTACATCTTCAATCTCATGAAGTTTAACAAAATCGACTCTTGTTCTCTTTGAAATAGCTTTATTCGTCACCATTCCCTCGAGGCAATCTCCATGAAAAGAGCACACTCCATGAAAATCTTGATACTCGTTTGGATGTCTCTTAACTCTATGATATTATTAAATTATTACACAATATGACCTCCTTCTGGATGAGTTAAACCATGGACTGTCTGATTATGGCAGATCACTCCAACTCCAACTCCTGTCCCAACAGTCACATAAGCTAATGATTAATTGATTTAGTGATGTCCGAGCTTCAGTTCTGCATAGGCAGCGGCATTAACGTCTGTTTCAATAGCGAACTATTTGCAATCTATTTTTTCTTTGAAGAATTTTAAGACGGGAGTATCCTTCCATCCAGACTTAGGGGTTGAAGTAATATAGCCATATTTGGGACTCTTTTTATTTAATTAAAGAGGGCCAAAGCAAGAAATTCCTACAAAGCTAATCTTTTCGTTTTCGTGTATAGCATTGTTAATGGCATTGGCGATTTAATTTAATGTTTATTCTGGTCTATCAGTCACTCTCCCACTTGCCTGTCGAATAAGCTTATACTAAATTAAGTTTCCTTTTTTATCGAATTCAGGTTGACCAAATGCGATGTTATAGTTAGTTCCTCCTAACTAAATTCCCACATATATATGAGATTGTTCTTTCTTCGCAATTAGGTATTTCTGCAATCTGGAGCCCAAAAAATGTAGTACCCGAGGGCCAATAAATCCTATTGCGAGAGCTGCAAGAAATTTTGGCTATTTCACAGATTCAGAGATCTTTTGGATCATAATCTAAATTAAGTTAAAACAAAAATAACAAATAAGATGCAAGATAATATATTTTATATCGTTTAAGTAAATAATAATAACGGAAGGAATGAAAAATTTTAAAAATTAG
>ERZ724508.1655-NODE-1655-length-12824-cov-5.397995_pt1 | contig 12824 bp, 16 predicted proteins | sample MGYA00376041_ERZ724508 | MGnify/ENA primary metagenome ERZ724508 (study PRJEB28724, sample SAMN07190887) | wastewater metagenome | isolation source: effluent of sewage treatment plant in Hong Hong | place: USA: Christiansburg, Virginia | collected 2016-03-01 ...
AGGGGTAACTGTTGTTTGCCATTGTAGGTTTCAAATATGAGTGGCGAGTTTATGGAGCCACATTCTGCTCATGTAAATGGCGGTGCTGCCAAGACGCTAGGTTACCTCAAAGGGGATCGAAGACCGTCTCCGCAGAACTTCCGGCTTAAGCACACCGGAACAATGGGCGACAACTCATTGCCTCCAGTCAAGAACTACTCCTACGACTGTAACCACCGCAAAGAGCCTGTTCCCAAAGTCAGCTAAAAGCCAGTTATGGGCCTCCGCAGTAATAAGAACTTCATAGTGACTAATGCAGTCGAGAATATTCTATCAGTCCCGAAGGCAGCCAAGGAGGAAGTGGATTGGCAGAAGAAGCCAGATTTCGGTAAGGTGCCGGAATACCTTGGCAAGATAAAGGATAACATTGAAAATGAATATAGGATGATTCGCAACCTCAGCCAAGAACAGCAATAAGACAAGTACAAAGTTGTTAAGTCAGACATTGCATGTCGGAAGAGGAGGTCGCTCACTTGAGAAATGCACTCAAACGCAAATGGTAGGACGTCAACCGTGAATATCAATCGATTACTCACATCAGTAAAATCGATACCGTTGGTCTCAAGCGAAAGAAGGAGGGTTGTGAGAAGGAGCTAGCGCAGCTTGAACGGGATATTCATAAGCTCAACAAAATGTACGTATTCGTGGAGAACAACACCTGATTGCAGCTGCCTTGACCCTTAACGAATTGATATAAATAAATTTGAATGTCGGTAGACGAAAGAGAGCGCGAACGGCGTATTTAGCAACTAATCCGTGACAATAATCGAAAGTTCAGAGGTACAGCGCTGAGGAATTCAGAACAAAAGGAGCAGCAGTTCAAACAGAAAGCCTATGAGTACTTTTCTGCTGAGGAGGAAAAGGAACGGATGAAGGAATTCGGGAAAAAGGTACAAGAGGAAAATCTTAAACGAACACTTCTTGCGAAGGAGGCCAAAAAGGTTTGTGATGCATTGACACAGAAAAAAGCAGAAGAGGAGCGGAAGAAAAAGAAGCGGAGGTAGGAGCAGAAGAAACAGGTACAGTTGAAGGTATAGCTGATCAAGACAGCACAGTAGGGTACGCAACTGGTTAATGAAGAGCAAAGCAGAGTATCCATGACCCCAGAGGAATTGCTTGATGCTGAGCGTAGAATCGTGCAGAAAGCTCAATAAGAACTTCGAAGAATCAAGGAAGCAAAGCGGCAAGCCCGTGCCGACCAAGAAAAGCGGCAGTCTAAATTACAGCAGCTAGAGATCCGTCGGAAAAATATTCTCGAGCGCACTCGAAAGGTTCCTCAAGGTGGTGTCTAACCACTTCACAAGGAAAATGCGGGAGCAACTAACAACATTGGCGAGGATAAGGAGTTACTAAAAAAGATTGAGCAGCAAACCCTCAAGGAAATTGAGATCCTCAATAGCCTTATAAAGTAGGCGTCTGGGAGGGAAAAGTCCCGTCCAAAGATCTCGGAAACGCTTTAGCATTCAGTGATCCCTGAACACACGGAGGAAGACTGCTCGGACGAGGATGAAGAAGATGATGGTGAGGAAGAACTCCCTCGCAGAGCAACCTCAGAGGAAGGCAGTAGCAGTTCCCATGAGGATTAGAATGAGTACACCCAGCCAAACATTCCCCATCCGATCGGGTAGGATCATCTAAACTACGATATGTCATTCAACAAGCTAATCTAGACTGGGTTTCCCAACGCCCATGCCGACCTGTCTTCGGATGATGAGTTCGGTCCGGAAGACGACATCTTTAGACTTTCCTCTGCATAACTGATGAGCAAGCCCTACCTTCGCATCTGATATTTTGACGACAGTAGAATCATGAACCGAACAGCTTGCTGAAGTCGTTGTTGGAAAGTGGTTGGTCACCGTTCGATTTATTTGACGGGTTGGCACGTTCTGGCTGGCTCTATTTGTACTTTTTTTGGGTTATCAGGCGGTCGGATCGAAGGATTTTGAATTCCCTGCCACGGATCTTTCCAACCTTCAGGTCCAAAGATTTCTGGAAGTCAATGAACTTCTCGAACTCGATGTAGGCAATGCCCTTGCTCTTCCCATTTTCTGTTCGGGGGATCTCAACAGTGTTGATGCTTTTGATCTCATGGAAGTGGAAGAAATCCTTGATGTCTTCGATGGTTGCCTTATAGCTCAACCCATCAAGGAAGACTACTTGATTGTTTTTCTTGGATCTCTGCCTCGTACTGTCACTGAATTACTTGATTCTTACCACTCCTCCAGAAGAATTCTTTTCCCGTCAATGACGAGCTTAATATGTAGGAGTTTGGTGAAGGCATTTTTCTTGAGCTACTCAGTTCGGAACTGAACATAGCAATATCCTTTGGATGCCTACTAGTTCTTAACCAGCCGAATCTCGTCCACTTGATCGGAATACTCTGATAGTAATGCCCGGACCTTCTGCTCATCTGCAGTGGCTGGTAGCCCACACAGGAAGATAGTCCTTTCTTCGGCATACTGCTTGGGTGGTTTGCTCATCTACATTAAAATGCCTGCTGCAGGGTGTTGCCGGTATATCTTGCATTCTAAATCAATCGAAGGAAGTACCTTCCAGTGCAGCTTCAGTCGATTTGAAATCAACGTAGCAAATTCCCTTGCTCTTTCCTTGCTTGTCCTTAACGATTCGCACCTCTTCTATCTGCTCAGGATTTTCGAAGAGTTTGATTATGTCTTGGTCCTTGAATTCGTGATCTAGCCCCTTCAGGAAGACAGTCTTCCCATCATCGCCGTGGTATCGTCGTTTTTGGTCGTGCTCGATCTTACTGTTTAAAATCTAGTTTTCTGCTTCGGGTTCTCTCGGACGCTTTGAGGGCTTATTCTATGGAGATTATATTGGTGGTTTCTTCTGAGGTGTTGGGGAATTGCTCAAGTAGATGTCATCGTCGGACTTTTTGCGTTATTTAGCTTCAGGTGCTTCCGGTAGGTTTTCTTATAAGTCCAGTTGACGAAGCCCAAATATTGAATGGAATCTCAAGTATTACTTGGCGAGAAGATGCGGGGTGTTGCTGGACTCAATACCATTCTTGAGCACCTGCAATGCCTCCATAAGCTACCCGAGTGCGATCAACCTTTGAGCATACTGCAGATAGGCATTGGCTTCCTTGGAAAGCCTCATGGCGGCTCCAGAGATTGCATGAGTGGCTGGAATGTCCTTCAGCACGAAAGCTTCAACATCGGCCCAAAGGGAATAGAGTTCGTACTGCCTCGCCTGCTCGTTGCTTCCTTCTATAAATTTAGTTATTTGCTCACGGAAGTAGACAATCTTTTAGGCCCAGCTATCGAAGTAGGTCTGATCTTGAGGAGTGATCAGATGCTTGTTGATTCTTCGAATGATGGTTTCGAGGAACAGACGTTGGTAGTAGTTACGGTGCCGCCGATCGCAGCTTGCTAGGAACCGTTTATACTAGTCATCAATTACGTTCTCCTGCTCAGGGTGCAGATCGTTAAGAAGGCGCAGGTATTGCTCAAAGAACTTTCCCGATTTGGAGTGTCTACGCAGTATCGTTAGCTGTTGCTCTGGAGTCAGCTTCTTCATGATTTCCAGATAGGTTTGTTAGTCGAAGTTATGGTCTGTGGCTAATACAGCCAAAGCGCACTTCGGATGGAGACCTGCCAGCCGTTGATGTTTGATGTTGTCGAGGAGCACATCCAACCTCTCCTTAATCTACTCATAAGTAGCTTCCACCTTCTTCAGCTCCTCTTCATCAGATTCCCATTTCTTGTACTCGTCAAATACCACATCAATTGACTCGAAAGGAACTGACAGTTCACGTTGGTAGGCTTTGCGAGTCTTCACTACCGCTAAAGGCATGGCTTTGATCTTGTACAGTTTGCGTAGCCGATTGAAGAATAGCGATCCAGACTTAGGATCCTCCAGGAACATCGCTATGAGCAGCTCAAGCTTGGCTTCCCCCGTTGCCAGCGAAATACGATCCTGCTAGTACATGCTGAGCAGGAAGGAAGCATATTTCTCAGCCAGTTATGTGTACTCACCATGCTCAAGTCCTCGCTCGAACAGCTCCATCACCCCCTTGATTTACTCCTTCGAGTTTTGGCTCATTCTAGCTATTTTCTCTTCGCTCTCTCGAATCCAGAACCCCTAGCGAAGGTGAAAACGCCTGCTGATGCGTTCCACTGTCTGATCCACCTTCTTCCAGCTTTCGTTGAGCTTGTACATGCTCAGCAGTCGAATCCACTCACCAAGCGAGTAGCTACTGTTGATGATGTTCTCCAACTCTGCCAGTTTCTCACTGTCGACTGTGAGTAGCTCTACCTCCTCCTCAAACATGTTTATACGAGTCTGCGTGTAATATAAATGGATAAGGAGAAGTTAGGCGCCAAACGCGAAGCCTTTAATATGGAGATCCGCAGGCAGCATCATCAGAAGATGCTACAGTAACGGAGGGTGATGATTGAAGTGGATATCATCCAGCAGTGCCTCGAAATGCACGTCAAGAACGTTCAGCAGAACTAAGGGGAAGCACGCGAGTACGCTCTCTTTGAACTCGTAAATGTACTCGGCGAAACTGATCTGTTCGGTGGGATGAAGTCCAAGCCGGAGCTGATACAGAATTTGTGCCAGCTACTGTTCGAGATGCTTGTAAAAGTCGCTTTAAACCCAAATACCCTCCGAGAGGCGATAATATCGCTAGCAGGACTAAGCAACCTGACGGGCGATGTGCACTTCACCGACCACAGATCGCTGAAGTAGCTGATGATGTTCGTCGAGGAAATCAAACGGGTCAGAGTGGAGCTTACTGAGTCTGAACTGCAGGAAATTCAGTGGATGTATTCGAATGTGCTCCTGAAGGATCCACCCTTCACTGAGGGCTAGCTTGCAAACATACTGTGCATGCTGGGCGATACAACCCTTTACAAAGTTGAATCCGGAAATGATAAGTTGCGACTAAACGTCGTACAAAGTCTGGAGACGCTGCTCAAGAGGCATCCACTAACCATCGGCACCCACAAGCAATATATACGTGATATATCATCGAGACTTGCCGATCTGCTAACGGTGGAGGATAGGGAGGCCTCGCTGGAGATACTTCGGTTCTACAGGAGAGTCCTCAGTCATGATAGGTAAATGCTCTCTCACCGCTAGCAGGAACATCTGATTACAAAATCAATGGAATTGCTGAGCAGCCTGACTCCCCAAGTTAAAGAGTAGTCCTACCGGTTAATGGTGTGCATTGCCGAGCATCCTTCTCACAGTCGGTTCATAATCGCTCACTATTCCGAACGGTTGGTAAAGCTCCTGCTATCCGATGACAAACGATCAAAAGAACTGATCTTGGAGCTACTGAACGAGATAGTGGAGCAGCAGCAAGGCGACGAGGTGGTTCGAAGCTTGCTAGCCAAAGCAGGCTTATTCTAAGTGGTGGCAAAAATTCTAAACTGCCGGTGCTTTGATGTGATGAGCAAGGCACTGGACTTGCTGATTCGATGTGCCTACTACTCAAACGACCAGAACAGCAACATAGCGCTGATCAAACGGTATTCTGCGTTGGGCATTCCGAGATAGCTGGAATCACTTATGAACAACCACCCAAACAGACCAGGCTGCGACCAGTACACGCTCTTTCATGAAAAGTGCGAACAGTTGTTGGAGTGGATACGCAAAGTTGATGAAAGGATTGAGTGATACTTAGGTGATACTCAGTGCTGTTTAGTGGTTCAGCAACTATCACAGCTGCCAAATGTTTACGAATCCATCGTCGCCAGTGGTGGCAATGACTCGAGGGGTCTGCGGGTTGAAGCGTACGCAGTTTACATCGCCTTCGTGGGCTTGCTGCGAGCACACTTTTTATTCCACGCTCCCCTTGTTTGTTAGCTGGCTGATCACGAGTCTTCCATCGCCGCCACCAGTTGCCAGCAACTAGTTGGTTGGGTTGATGTCAATACTATAGATTTATGCCGAATGGACGTCTGTGAGGCACTGAATTTGTTGATACTTTCCATTCGGTTCGCATCCCCATGATCGGAGAGTTCCGTCATCGCCAATCGATATGAGATTTCTTGTAGGGCGATGCATCACGACCGACCACACTGTGGAGCTATGGCCTTCAATAGTCTGCCGGCAGACTACATCATCGTCCTAGTACTCCCATAATTTGATTGTATTGTCGTAGGAGCTGCTAATGAGTGTTCCGTTGTCTAGCCACCCCACCCACTTAACATCTTGGGTGTGCCCTTCCAACACATTCTCGCATAGAAAGTCATCTCCCTCTGCATTTCGCTCCCAGATGTAAATGTTCTTGTCACGAGAGCAGCTCGCCAGTTTCTTATCAGTAGGGCTCCAACTCACACACTTTACTTCGTTCTAGTGGCCCTCGAGTTTGGTCAGAAAATTGTACTAGCCTCCAACACACACATAAATGCTTATGGTGGAGTCGAATGATCCCGCACACAACATCTTCCCGTCTGACGAAAATTGCAATGAACGGATAGACCGCCCGCTATCTCCAGTGATAACTTGCTGAATTACTATTGAATCCGACCTGCCTATGGAACGAAGTAAGTTGGTTGTTCGCTGCAGCCCATAGAGTAATCTTCCTGTCTGAACCTGCAGTTGCAATCAGCTTGCCGTTGGGATGCCTACATATAAACGTATCCTCTACCAACAGACAGTCCAGGTATGCTGCTCCGGCGTGTCTAGCCTCGCCAGCAATTGCATCCAAATTATAAGCAGTCTCGTAAATTCATGAAGGTGTTGAAATAACTGCAGCGGCACCGACCAAAGAATAGGGAGCAATAAACACTTAGTAACAAAGGTCTTGCTTGGGAGGCCCTCCCAACTGACCGACCCTCGACTATCGGATCTCTCTATTATATTCTCGCAGATTCTTCTTCTAAATGGGCAGACGTAAGCGCAACTCCGAGACCGTCAAAAAGTCAGCATCAATAGCCTATGCTTTAAAGCAGCTTGAAGCTGAGCTATAGGCCGAGGAAGCAGCGCTGGATGGCCTGCGCTCCCTACCTAACTGCTTCTATTACTAGCAGGACGAACCCAGTAACATTAAGACCGAATTACAGTTGCTCCACTCTACAATCCCCTCACGGACTACTTCAACGAGTTCTGGCGAGTCTTCGTACTCAACGAGGTGATGGTCCCACAGCTGGAGCAACTAGCAGGTGAGGTGCGTACCCTCCAATAAGGCATCTAGAGGATAGAAGTACGAGCATTGTAACTCAGCTGCTTCAGGAACGCCAGCAGCAATTACAGAAGGAAACGCAAAAGAAGAAGCATAGGCGTTTGGCCACTGAGATCGCGAAGGAGTATCCTTGCCCGTACCCCAACTGCTTCAAGCAGTACGGCACAGATGTTTCCTTGAACCTGCACATAAAGATAAAGCACGATGGCGGCAACAAAACGTAACGTTAGGCAGTCGCAGTAACTCTCCCTACTAACACAGAAGCATGTTATTACGGCGATGTAACGCAACTTACCGCCACCCGTCACGAAGATAGTGTTTCCTCCGGGTTATTTGGATTAGCTGCGGGCGAAGTTCACCCGTCATCTAGCCTGACCGAAGTTTGTAATACCTACTGTATTTGAAACATGATCACCAATAAGGAATACGAGTCGCTTTATGAGCTGCTTAACTCAAAGGAGGAGTCCCTGGAGCGCGTGTATGACCGCTTTACGAAGACATGGGGAACGTAGTCGGTCAACCTATTCCGACCGTGTTTTAGCCTCGCCAACTTCCTATCGCTGAACGTAATCAAAAGGGTAAGGCTAGTTGCTCACGAGGCTGCAACGGATAGTTGCTATGTTTATACTGTTGGAATCGTTTAAGGTGGAGGGTATCCGCAAGAACCCGTTCGCTGGTACGCTCTTCTAAGTATACGACAAGACCAGCGAACCCTACGAAAAGAAGTTTCTTTGCGAGATGCTGCTGGATAACAAGCGAGATAGGGTAACGTACCAACTTGATGCAGTATGCCAAACTGAAGATCGACGTCATTAACGAGTAGTACGAGCAGCAGCAGGAGGTCTACAAGCCTCGCGATGAAATCGAAGCACTGCGCAAGGGCTTTATCGAGAACGTGCCGAAGGTATGAACAACCTTGCTATAGGAGATGACGGCTACCAAACAAAATGAAGTCAAGAGCATTCTTCCTAACTTTAACATCAAGGAGAGAAAGGCAGCTCCGCTAGACCTACCAGCGAATAAGGACTCTATCAAGGAAAATGAGCTGACCTGTGAAGCTTACAGCTCAAACTTTCTGCTGCCTGTGCCCAAGTTTATTGAGATCAATCCAGCAGAGCTGCAGTGGCTGGGCCCAGGAATTATCTACGATGTGGCTTGGGACTCCACCTACTAGAAGGAGAAGAAATGTGCGAGAGCTAAACACCTCCTGACGAAGGCTGAATCGACTCCACTTACGCTAGACTAATCACGCTAGCTGATTAAGCTATCGGAGGATCACCCCTACCTGATCGAAGCTGAACTCAAGGTGAATAGCGTTGAGGGGATTACCTCAACGAACCCCTCGGTATCCCTGTAGCTGCTGACTTGCACCTACGACTCACCACGCTTCCAATCAATTGTGGACAAACTGATCAACATGCGAGTCAATCGCAATACCATAAGCATAGTCGGTAAATTCTTCCTCAAGTTCGACGTTCCGAAGGTGGTGGTTTGCTACTACATTAGCCGAATGATCCAACAGTGCGTGACCACAGACCCCAACGCTTAAAGGACAGTCGGATTAGTTGTGTCCTTCACAGAAATGTGCTTGAGGAACAAAATGTTGGACATCAAGATGATCGAACAGTACATTCGGTAGTTCGCACTACGGTTTCCCAAGAACGACCGGCTAAATCAGCTTTGTAAGGCCATATAGGAGGGTGAACACTGAGCGGCAAGTGGTGATTGGACTGTATGTTGGGCTGCATATGGTTTAGTTCAGAGAGTCACGCAGTGAACGACCAACATTGAAGGTTAGCACTCAATTGCTGCTGGAAAGTGGTGTCTCTTGGTTGCGATTTTAGCTTCGCTTGGCGAGTTTTTAATTGATCTGCCTCTTTGAAGGACTGGCGAGATTTCTCGCGGATGAAGGTTGCTGTGATAACTGTTCGGAGCTCATCGTAAGCGTCATGAATTTGTGGAGGAGGTGGAGGTTGCTCTTGCTTCTTTTCGCTATGAACGAACGGATTGAGTTTATTCAGAAGGCTGCCTAATGACGCGAATCCTCCTCCCGCAGAACTATCCGTCACAGGTGTCGATGTGGTTGCCGAAATTGCTGAAGGATCAGCAAAGAAGTCTATTTTCTCTTCCGCTTATTCACCCTTTTCAATTTCCTCCTCCTTCTCCAACTGTGCAAAGAAGTCTATGCTTTCCTTCTGGTGTTGGAGCTCAGGCTCAAAGCGTTAGACATTATTCGAGCTCAGCAGTTTTTTCAGGAATGAGATGATTTCACGAACGCACTTCTCAGGTCTCTTGGTGTTGTGGAGCCTACGTTGGATATGAGGTACCCTGGACAGACAATAATGTCCTTCGGAGCAGGGTATGCCTTGAAAATCTCCTCGGTATGCTTGGGATCCACCAACTCATCTTCCTTTGAGACAATGAATAGGCCTGGTGTTGTGATCTGTGGAACTTCGTATTTTAGTGGGTTGAGCTTGTAGATGTCAAATTTGGCTTTGTCTTCTATCGTCTTGCTTATGATCTTGACTGCACCTGATAAAATGAACATGGGAATCTTGCTGTTCTTTCGACAAAGATCCTCAATCAGGCTCGCAAGGCTTTTGAATGGGCTATCGAACACTGCAGCAGCAACCTAATGGTCACGTTTGAGATACATCAAACCGGTGACTGCCCCCATAGATCGACCCCAAAGTCCAATCTTCGTGATCTGTGGCTTAGCCCGCAGATACTTGGTTACTTATGCAAGGTCTTCCCATTCATACCATCCGAGTGAAATGTACTAGCCCTCCGAATTGCCACATCCCGCAAAATCGAAGGTGAATAGTGACATACCATTCCTTACTAACTATGAGAGATATTCCATTCTGAATCTATTGGTGTGGTTACCCTTCGGTACGGTTACTGCTGTTGCGATGGAGGTACACCACACACGGATACTGCTGCTGATTTAGAGGAATGAAATGGGAAGCGTACAGCAGGAGACCTCGAGGGTTGGTTAGTTCCACGTCGATTCGTTTTACTTGTACACCTTCTAACATGAACGTCTATGGCCCTAGTTCGCTGGTTGGGTAGGTGCACCGAGGTGGTCGCACCACCATTTTCCACAAATTTTCATAGCCCTCCTCCAGCTTGCTGAACAAGTTCATCCTCAGTAATAATATATCATCCGTCACCAACATGGAAATGGCGACGTTCGCCGTGTAGAACGGCTACGCGGAGGGAATTCTGAGGGGACTGCGATCTGGCTTCCTCACCGAGCAGCAGTACATGCAGGCGAAGAATTGCGGCAATCTGGCCGAGCTGAAGAGCTTCCTCGAGGACACCGACTACGGACCGTACATGCTCACCGAAAGTCCTAACATGCCGATATCGCTACTGCGCTCGCGTCTGAAGAAGAAGCTGGCCGAGGAAATCGACTACGTCAGCTCAAATGCCACAGGTGTGCTGTGCGAACTGATTGAGATCATGTCAATTCGCTACCAAATTGACAACGTGGTGAACCTTATCGAAGGACTCAAGAACAAGGTAGACTACGAAATTCTCATGGCCAATATTGATCCGTTGGGGTATTTCCCAGAGATTCGTAACATCAAGGTGCTTGAAGGCGATGACTATTCGGGGCTGTACCGCGATGTGCTTATCGATACGCCAGTTGGCCCGTATTTCATGCGCTTCCTCGAGGATGAAATGAAGAAGGCTGGAGAGTCGAGAACAATGAACGAAGTGCAAAATATCTTCAGGGAGATCAAGCCGGAGTACATTCGGACGTCTCTCAAGAGGCTCTGGCTTGAGGATTTCTATGAGTTCTGTACTAACATGTTGAATCCCACTTCTACTGAAATGCTTGAAGACCTCATTAAGTTTGAAGCAGACTTCAAGACCATCCAGGTGGTGTACAACTCAATCGGCAACAAGGTATTCTACGATCTTAAATTAGGAACTCAACACGACTGCCAAGGTCATCGAGGCGAGGAAGAAGTTATGCCCTTCACTGGGATACCTCTATCCAGATTGCAAGACAACCTTATTGAACGCTACCTCCGTTGAACAACTCAAGGAAGCTGTTAAGGGTTTCTCCAACTACTACAATATCGTCAACGAGGCCCCTGATCCCACCAAGCGTGAAGACTTCTCAGCTGCTCAGCGAACCCTTGACGACATCATGTACGATGAGGAATGCAAGAGATATGCGTTGGGTTTCGATCAATGCAACCAATTCGCAGTGTTCTACGCTTACCTTAAGCTGAAGGAGCAGGAGATCCGAAACATCGTATGGATGGCAGAGATGATCAGTCGGAACACCGGCAAAAGCCACCCAGGATGGAGAAAGGTCATTGTGCCTTTCTCACATTTGTCGTGATAAACAGTCAACAATACGCCCTTGTATTCCTTATACATATATATCAGTCGGCCCAGTTGACCTTGTTATCTTCCACAATGAACTTCGGTTCGTTGCTCCGGACCTTTTCGATTTCAGCATTTAACTCATCGATGAGCTCAGTGCCCTGCTTACCCCTTTCGAACAGGAACATGGCGTAAACTGTTATTTCATTGAAGAAGGTGCTGTACCGGAAATTCTGAATAGCCCCGATGGCTTTGAGCAGAGTACCGAACACGTAGATCGCATCTGAATGATGCAAATGGTCAGAGTGGCGGATGTACAGTTTGGTAAGGAGCTGGTTGATCTTACTGAAACGGTGCTTTTTGGGGTGCAGTTAGTAAAACTAGGGGTTTGTTCGTACAAATCGATCGGTATTGAGGAAGAGAATCGGCTTGTGGAGCTAGCGGTAGCATTGCTCTGATAACGGGAACAGCCATGGATCCAGACAAACATAGCGATTTACCTTCTTGTATAGCGGATGGCTCACTAATCTGCTTCCAGATGACAGGACTGTAGTTCCACCAAAGGAATGCCCGAAGAGCATGACCTCTCCAATCTCAATCTTCCTCTGGAATATCTTCCCTAACAACCCCTTTTCGACCTCACTGAATAGCCGTATGAACTATTTGTTTCGCGTCCTCAAGCTGATGTTCCTTCGATTGTAGAGGTACTCCTTTATATTGTCCTCGTTGGGAATATGGTGCCTAAAATCCACGCGAATCTCATCGTGGAGGTGGGCCACACAAACGACTATCCAACCACGAGAGGCATACCAAGTCGCATAGCACGACATCATGTTCTTGTTTGCGGCCAAACCATGACTCACCAGCAGTACCTTGTATTGCTCATGTTGCTGAAGTGTAGTCTGTAGGTAGGCCTTCTGCTTGTACGTGCGGAGGTAAGATGTACAGAATTACATCACCCATAAGGGCAAAATTCGCTTTTTGCGTGGATCGATATGAACCGATTCATAAAGGCTTTTGGTATAGTTCCAGTGCGGATACCAGTTCGCTGCTGGTTTTGACTCGGTGTTGTCGGTTGTAGGGTAGTATATTGCCAGGTCTAAGCCGTCTTCGATGTGCTATGCGTAGCCAACATTGTTGAGTATTTAACCCTGTGCATTCCTCATATAGAGGTTGAAGCGTTCTGGTAGCTCGAACACCCTGAACACCACGAACAGATAGAGCAGCACAGCTTCGATGAGCACCTCGACAATCCTGAGTGCGAACCATGCAGTGACTGCCCTAA
>ERZ724508.1661-NODE-1661-length-12794-cov-8.574378_pt1 | contig 12794 bp, 23 predicted proteins | sample MGYA00376041_ERZ724508 | MGnify/ENA primary metagenome ERZ724508 (study PRJEB28724, sample SAMN07190887) | wastewater metagenome | isolation source: effluent of sewage treatment plant in Hong Hong | place: USA: Christiansburg, Virginia | collected 2016-03-01 ...
TGGCAAGAGTGGGATATGAACCATTGCAAAAGGGCATATGAAAAGGAAAAACTTCGATCGCAATGCCCCCCAGAAATGAGAAATGCACAGGTTAAAGAAAGCGAGGAATAGAGAATGGCTAACGTAATTAATTTACTTAATGCAATGGATAAGTCCCCATTGTCGAACTACCAACAGCAGATTAAAGCACATGCGGATTCTGGTACAGCCCCTTGGTTAGGGGATGGTATGCCGATGACTGGGTATCAGTTTAGCGAACAAAATAGCGCAGCAGCTGATACGGATATGGAGGCTTTGAGGTCGGGATTGCTTCGCAAATACGGAGCTGGTTGGTTCAACATGGCTAGGGATGCTGGGCAAGATACTTCGCTTATGACTGATGATGTCAGGGGAATGTATGAGGATTCTTTGCAAGCTCGGGCGGTGCATGATGCAGCAAGACAGCCAACTCAGCAGAATCAAAATGTATTGCAACCATTCCAAATGACGCAGCAATATCAGAATTACATGGCAGGCAATTACAGCCAGCCACAGCGAAGCTATCAGCAACCGCCAATGCAGCAGCCTAGGCAGCAATTGCAGACGTTTCAAAGCCAAGCGACGATGCCACAAGCCAGTGGATTGTTAGGCTATAATCAGCCAGCACCACAGGGCAACCAATACGGATTACTAAACCCTTATGCCACTAGTCAACGTTAAATTAGTAGGTACGCTCGGGCTGAATAAAGATGTCAGCTCGCATGAGTTGCCATTGTCAAATATCGCGTGGACTGACGCTTACAACATTCGTTTCTTGGATGGTTCTGCTTATCAGTCTTTTGGCTGGGGTGAGGTATATAATTCTCCGACGTACGTTCCGCAACACGTCTTGCCTGTGAATATTTCATCCAATCGCTATTGGGTATATGCGACAGCTACTAAACAGTTTGCGGTCACATTATCTGGCGGCGCGGCGGTGCATACAGACATCACGCACGTGACAGCACGCGCAGGAACAGTGAATAATTGGACTTCGACATTGCTTTCTGGGCTGCCAGTTTTGAATGCTGATGACGGCAAATGCCCTATGTATTGGGATTTGAATACAGCAAATAAATTTGTTGATATCCCTAGTTTTTCAACTTATGCGGTTTCGTGTAAATCAATCAAGGCTTATAAAAATTTCTTGGTAGCGCTTAACGTTACAAAAGCATCAGGAAATAAACCGTTTTTAGTAAAGTGGTCTAACCCTGCCGACCCGGGCGCAATGCCGACTTCTTGGAATGAAGGCGATGCAACAAAAGAAGCTGGGGAAGCCGATCTTGACGGGGCAGAAACGCCTATTGTAGATGGGCTGAAGCTTCGCGACTCATTCATCATTTACACCGAAAATTCCACTCATAGAATGGATTATACAGGTGGGGATAATGTATTTTCATTCCGAAAAATATTCGGCATGTCTGGAATTTTAAATAAAAATTGTGCTGTAGAGTTCGATGGGTGGCATTTTGTCATCACAGGGGCAGACGTAATTATCCATGATGGGCAGACTTTGGCATCAGTGCTTGATAAAAAGATGCGCAGGTCATTTTTTCAAAATCTCGATATCGTCGATAAGACAAAAGTGTTTGTCTTTAAAAACCCATTCTTAAATGAAATATTCGTGGCTTATCCGTCTATCGGGTCAACGACATGCGATAAGGCGCTTGTTTATAACTATGTGGACAAGACCGTTTCTATCCGTCAAATACCAAGTTTAAACCATGCTAATTATGGTGCTGTAGCGAATGAATTGGGTGGGGCATGGGCGCTTGATAACGACTCTTGGGACTCGGATTTAACATACTGGAGTGGCCCCGATTACACGCCTGATACTGCTCGCGTTCTTATGGCATCTCAAGATCAAAAATTGTACATGCTTGATTCGTCGGCATCGTTTAACGGCACGCTCCCCACTTCTTATTTAGAGCGAATAGGTATATCATTTGATATGCCCGAAGCTATTAAATTAGTCCGAGGAATTAGAGCTAGAATTTACGGGAATAATGGAGAAACTGTTATTGTAAAAGTTGGGTACGCAAATAATCCTTACGACCCGCCGACCTATACAAGTTCTACTCATACGATAGGGGCAACTGTTGCAAACGATTTGTTTGTTTCTGGTAGATACATAGCTATTAGATTTGAAAGTGGCACAGCGGCGCAATATAGGATTGATTCGTTTGATATTGACGTTGAAACAATGGGGGCGTGGTGAAGCCAAGAAACTCAAATTCAGTTCAATTATCAAGTAACAATGTTCCTGTTTCAGCGGAAGAATTGCCAAGATATTTGAGTGATGAAATACCGAGGCTTTGGGCGGCTATTCAGGTTTTAGCAGTAGGTCATTTAGATATGACTTACTCAGCACCAGATAAGCCGAGAAATGGTGATATCCGATATGCTGACGGGACAACATGGAACCCGGGATCAGGACAAGGAATTTACTATTACAAGTCATCAGCATGGACGCTATTAGGATAGGATAAAAAATGAACGGATTATTAGGCGCACCACAGCAAAACTCTAATATTGGTGGTTTGCTTGGGATGAATCAGGGCGTACAGCCGCAGGGAGTAATGGCAGGGTCTCAAACTCAAATATCAGACCAGCAAGGCAAGCAAATGGCAATGCAGTTAGCAAGCTCGCCTACCCCCGACGTAGCAATGCAAATTGCTAAATCTTTAAGCGCTTCTGGTAACCCTGAGTTAATGGGGATAGCAAAGTTTTTAACTGATCATGCAAATGATAAGCAAGCATTAATGCATTTGGCTCAATCAGTTCTTGGGCAATGAAAATAGAACGTACTCATGATATGTCGGTGGTGAAGTCGATACTTGACCATCCTAGGATTGCAAAGCACATTTGTGAGGACGGAGTATTAAATTATGATCCAATAGACCACGAAGGGTTTTATTGGATGCTGATAACCGATAATGACGTCGTTTCCGGCGTGTTTTTGCTTCATGCTTTGAATTCGTCATGTATCGAAATGCATACTTGCTTACTTCCTGAAATATGGGGAGCAAAAGCAGATCAAGCAGCAAAGCTTTTAGGTGACTATGTTTTTTATGAATTAAAGTATAAAAAATTAGTGACAAACGTTCCGAAATATAATGTTTTAGCATTGAGATACGCAACAAAAAACGGAATGACAAAAGAAGGGATCAATCGATCAAGTTTTATGCATAACGGCGAATTGATTGACCAAATATTTTTAGGTGTAACTTTGAAGGAGTGGGAAATATGCCAGCCGCAATCCCTATCGCAGCAGCAGCCGTAAGCGCTTATGGCGCAATAAAATCATCACAAAATAACAAAGAAGCTGCTCAGACTTCAACCACTCAAAATAAACTTGACCCACGATCAGAGGAAATACTGTATGGTTCAAATGGGCAAAATGGTTTATTAAGCCAATTCCAAAATTTAATAAATACGCCTCAATCGCAAGGTCTGCAAGCTGCCGGCAATGCGGCCAATAATTATATTGGCTCACAGTCAAATAATGTAATTGACCAGATAACATCTGGGGCAAATCGCTTGATGCAAGAAAGAAATCCTGCGTATTCTTCCAATGTTAACCCGACATCAGCAGCAGAAGCCAGAGCAGCCACCGCACAGGGTAATATGCCGAGTCAAAATAATATTGACTTGGGCGGTGCTTATAACCAATTTATATATGGGAATAGCGCTGAAAATCCTTACTTGACTGGTGCAATTCAAAAAGGCATTAATCAAGGTATGGAGGCTTTTGGTAATTTACAAAGTGATGCCACTCGTAATTTAACAGAAGCTATTCTGCCTAACATCCGAGGTGGCGCAATTGCATCGGGTCAATATGGTGGAAGTCGCCAAGGGCTGAGCGAATCAAAAGCGGTCAATGATTTTTCTACTCAAATTGGTAGAGCGGCACAAAATGTTGGCCGTGGTGCTATTGATTCTGCAATTTCTGCCCAAGCTGGGGCATATGATGCTGGACAAAACCGTGGGCTTTCTGCTTTAGGATCATTGGGAGGCCAACAATACGGATCAGCTTCGCAAGTTTTGGGTAATCAGCAACAAGCTAATATGCAAAATGCGCAGAATAGACAGCAAAATGCTCAGTATTATTCAGGTCTCAATCAGAATAATAATCAGTTCAATGCAAATTCAGCAGACCGACAATCTCAGTTAAATAGTCAAAATCTTATGGCTGGTATGGGGTCTTTGCAAAATCTTTACAACACCAATTATGGTATGGCTCAAAACTCTCAAAACTATGATATTAATCGAGCGCAACAAGCCAATGGATTATTGGCACCGTATTTAAGCGCTAATGGAAGTATTGTTAATACTCAACCGATGTATCAAAATACGACTGCAAATGCTTTAGGTGCTGGTGTAGCTGGATATCAGATGGGCAACCAAATCATGAATATGTGGAACAGGCCGTCTTCTGATTATCAATTCACGGGTACTCCAACAACAAATTATTCACAGTTGCCTAATACATTTACTTTTGGGGGAAATTAATATGGCAGGCTTACTAAACATTGATTTCCAAGACCCTGAAACAGCAGGATTGTTAGGTTTAGCAAATGGCCTATTTGCAGCGGGTGCGCCTAGCCGTACCCGTATTGGGACAGGTCAAGCGATCATGATGGGCTTGCAGGGAATGCAGCAAGGACAGATGGGCGCTAAGGAGTATGCTCAGCAGCAAGAAATGCTTAAACGTAAAATGGCTGAGCAAGATTTGAACATGCAAATGAATCAAATAAAACTTGGCGGCGTTCAGCAAGAAATGGCAGCTCGCAAAGCGGCTCAAGAGTTCCAAGCAAAATTGCCACAGATAGTTTCTCAATTTGGTAATGATTATCAAGGAATGATTCGTGCAGGAGTCCCTGCTGATTACGTTAAACAGTTAGCTGAATCTCGCAATTATGGCCGCGATAAAGTAGCAAGAACGCAGGAAATAGAAGGCGAAAACGGTCAGAAAATGATCCAGCAGTTTGATGATTACGGGAACCCTGTAGGTCAAGGAATGGCGGGTTATGTTGCGCCTCAGTTAGTTGATCAAGGTGGCAAGACATCATTTGTTAAGCCAACAGCAGGATTAAGTTTTAATAAAACATTGTCGCCAAGTGACCAAGCAGCAAATGCTAGGGCATATGCGCAAATGGCTCAAGCAGATCGACATTTCTTAGGTAGCCAAGAACTTAAAAAACAAGAAATTGGAGTTAAAAAAGATGAAAAACTTCAAGCAGAAACACAAGCTAAAGCAGGGCAAGTTGCAAGTTTTGATACTATGCTAGATTCACTAGATAGAATTAAGAGTCATCCCGGATTACAAAAAAGTGTTGGACTTTACAGCAAAATACCAACTATTCCCGGCTCTGATTCCGCAAATTTTCAAGCGGAATTGGAAACATTCCAATCGCAAGCTTTCTTGCCGATGGTATCGCAACTTAAAGGAATGGGCGCATTATCTGACGCTGAAGGTAAAAAACTAACTGCTGCTGTCGGGGCTTTAAATCCTAAAATGTCAGAGGCTGCCTTTAAAGACTCACTTAATCGGATTCAAAAAGACATGGAAGCGGCGCGTCAACGCGCAATTCAAAATACAAATTTACCATCCAGAAAATCTGCGCCTGTATCAACAGGTAATGCGGAAATTGATAGTTTGCTTTCTAAATATGGTGGTCAATAATGGCTGAATTAGATCAATATTACACGGCGCTTAAAAATGCTGATGCAGCTGGTGACGTCGAAGCTGCAAGAAAGATTGCGGCTCATATCAAAACCATGCAAGCAGCTCCCGCACAAGCACCTGAAACAACTGTCATGCAAGACATTAAGCAGGGCGCTGGCAACTTACTTGCTGGTGGGGTTCGTGGAGCTGGATCAATTGGCTCTACACTTCTTGCCGCGGCTGATTTAGCCTCGCCTTTTGGGCTAGCTAAAGACTTAATTCAAGGAAAAAGTGTATTTGACAGAGTTAAGCAGATAGTTAAAGACGACACAGAGCGACGCCAAGCCATGACAACTGGATTGCGGGACATGGGCGCTGATACTGATTCTTGGCTATTCAAGGGCGGCAAACTAGCTGGCGAGGTTGTGGGAACTGCTGGCACTGGCGGCGTTATTGCTAACACTACTCGCGCAGTAGCGCCTACGATTGCTGCGTCTCGCTTTGGTGCACCTATCGTTGATGCAATTGCGACTAGTGGAATGAAAGCTGGTGGCTTGACGGGGTTAAAATCAATAGCTCCAAGAATGCTAGGCGGCGCTATCACAGGTGGCGCGTCCGCTGCTTTAATTGACCCTGAAACGGCTGGCACTGGGGCTATGTTTGGTGCTGCTTTGCCTCCTGCAATGATGGCGCTAGGTGGTACAGGTAAAGCTATAGGGCGTACACTTTCTGCGTCAAAGCAAACTGATGATATGGTCAATGCGATAAACGCAGCGCGCGCGGAAGGGTATGTTATCCCGCCAACGCAAGCAAATCCAAATCTGAAAAATAGATTGCTTGAAGGTATGGCTGGCAAGCTCACTACTGCACAGAATGCAAGTACAAAGAATCAAGTCGTAACAAATCAGTTAGCGGCTAAATCCCTTGGGCTTCCTCCCGAAACAAAGATTACACCGGAAGTATTGCAGCAAGTTAGAAAGCTAGGCGGCGACGCTTACGAGGCTGTAGCGAATACCGGAACGATTACGCCAAATCAAAGCTACATAAAAGCGCTTGATGACATTGCAGAGCCATTCAATAAGGCAATGCAAGGATTTCCTAATGCCAAGCCTTCACCAGTTTTGCAGTTAGTTGAATCGCTTAAATCACCACAGTTTGACGCTGCATCTGCGGTCTCAAAAATTAAAGAATTGCGCACAGCTGCGGATGATGCTTTTAGAACTGGTAATACAGATATTGCTAGAGCATCGAAACGGGCGGCTGGTGAGCTCGAAAATGTGCTAGAAGAACATCTTCAAAAGATCGGGCAGCCAGAATTATTGCAAGCTTTTAAAGATGGACGCCAATTAATCGCGAAAACCTACACAGTAGAGAAGGCATTGAATCAGGCCAGTGGATCGGTTGATGCGAGAAAATTAGCTAGTCAGTTACAAAAAGGAAAACCGCTGTCTGGCGACTTGAAGAGTGTAGCTGAGTTTGCTTCTCGGTTCCGTCAAGCGGCTCAAGCAGTAGAAGGCATGGGAAGTTTGCCACAAACAAGCCCATTGGATTGGATGGCGGGTGCGGGATTATCTGCGGCTTCTGCCAATCCTTTAGGGCTGCTCGCAGTGGGGGCAAGACCAATCGCAAGAAGTGCAACATTATCGCCATTTATTCAAAACAGATTGATACAGCAAGGAGGGGGCTTGTTAAATGTTCCTGAATCATTACAGCAATTAGGATATCAAACAATGCCTGCTATTCTTTCTCGGTAACACCTTTGTAAATGCCATAAATAAACGCTAAAATGCACAAGACAATAAATTTAACTACCAAATAATCTGTATATTCCATTTTCCCGCCCGTAAGGGTAACTTTTGAAAGGTAATACCATGTTAAAAAATCATATCGGCGGCGATCTTCCAAAAAAACCACCAACTCCAGAGCCAATGGGGAAAAAATCTCCAAAGAAAAAGAAATGCTAAATCGGCTTAAATTAGCGGCGATTTTAATATTATTTGAAATCGTCTCTTATTTCGTTCTTAGTATAGCACCTAGAGATGATTCTTATTGCGTCATTGCGGGTGCTTTTTCGTTTCTAATAATACCAGTAATCGCAAAAGTTGGAAGTGACCAATTAGTAATTGATATGCTGAAACTGGCATTGATTGTGCTTATATTTCAATTCATAGGTTTATTAATTTACCACTTTGATCTAAATGAGAAAGTGTATAATTGGGCAATACATATACTTTTGTCGCTTCAATTTTTACGATTACTTATTGTTAGGAAAAACGATGGAGTGGAGCAGAATAATAATTTTGTGCATCTACTTCGCGGTTTTAATAATTCGAGGGGTCGTAATTTATGTTAAGACAAATGATGCATTTAAGCGCAGACTCAAGCAATGCAGAAATCGCGCAAGAAGTCGCAGTAAGGACTCTGGACAGTAAGCCGTTTGCGTTTTTTATGGCGGGATTTACCGCTTACTTTACGGCTGAAAGAATATCGTATTACGGATCAATTGCGGCTTGTGTGCTAACTACCATACTAATCGTTCGGCATTCTTTTGGAATATGGCGTGATTATAAGAAGGCGAAAAAAGAAGATGCGGAAACCGAAACTAATTCATAATTGGAAGAAGACCGCTAGATATGCTTGGTCGATTCGTTTAATGGTTCTCAGTGGCGTTTGCTCTGTCGGTGAGATACTTGTGGCTTATTATCCTGATGCGTTGCCTAGGGGCGCTATGGCTGGGTTATCTGGTTCATTTGCATTGGGTGGGATTATCGCTAAGTTCTTCTCGCAAAGGAATATGAGTGATGACGACTAAAAAGAAAACGCTTGCGGCTATATTGGGCAGTGCTACTGCTGCGGCTGCATTATACGGTCTTACGCCAAAATATGAGGGCACTGTGCTTAAGACATACAAAGACCTCGGCGGCGTCCTTACATATTGCACCGGCGCTACAGAAGATGCACAGTGGGGCAAGACTTACACAAAAGAAGAATGCATAGCTCAACTTGATTACGATCTTGCACGACATGCTGAAGGGATGCTTAAATGTACCAAAGTGCCATTGACCGAAGGGCAAAAAATAGCTTTTACAGATTTTACTTTCAATGTGGGCGTATCGGCTTATTGCAGCTCAACGGCAGCAAGAAAAGCCAATCAAGGCGACGTTAAAGGTTCATGTGACGCGCTATTAATGTGGGATAAAGTCAATGGCAAGCCAGTTAAAGGCTTAACTAATCGTCGGCAAGAGGAAAGAAAAATATGTCTCGCATCTACTTAATCATTGCTGGAATGCTTGCCGTACTTTCTGCAACTTATTTTGTTTCAAAAATACCTGAGCATTACAGAGAACAAGGTAGAATGGAAGAGCGATCTGCGTATAAAATTGAATCTTATTTTGCAGTGGCTAGAGCTGAAAAGCAATTGGCCGATAAAGAACTATCTACCGAAAAAGAAAGGGTGAAAAATGCTTTTGAACTTGCCAAACAAAATGAAAAATTTGAAGCTTATGTTGCTGATGTTCGCGCTGGTCGCATTGCAGGGCTGCGGATCAACAAAGCCAATATATGTCCCGCTGCCAGAGAAGAAGTTGCCGGAGCCGGACGAAATGAAAATCAAGAGACCGTTGGACTCCCAAGAGAAATTGAGGAAGGTCTTTTCCGATTTGCAGACGACAGAGATAAAATAATATTTGCGTTTGAAGCATTTAAGCAAGAAGTAAGAATTGCTGGATGCTTTGAAAAGACTAATTGATTATTTATCCTTCTCTTCTAAAATCTCAACTCGTCGTTGAAGTTGCAAAACACAGATAGAAAGCTGGTTTTCATTTTCTCTGAGTTCTTTTATAAGGTATCTTGCGTCTAAAATCTCATAGACAAAAACAAAGAAAATCATTAGACCATATCCAATAGTCATAAATTCAAATATTGTCATTTCTCATCCTCCCACTTATCAAGTTCTTTAATAGACCGATCCCAATTGTTTAAAAGTAGCGCTGCCATACCGATTATAAATCCTATCCAAAGCATGATGTAAATTGCTTCTTCTATTGTTACGTCAATCATATAAACCTCATCAAAGTAAAAAGTACCGCGCCAATAACGGCAGACCAGCACAAGTATTTAGCGACTGTTTCTAGGGAGTTAATTCAATCTCCTTGTATTCTGGTGCTGCTGCGATCAGTCTTTTTAAAACTATCGCTAAAGTAGTCCAGTGCATATTTAATTCTCTGCCTTGGCACCAGTCGTCAAAAGCTTCTAGCTGCTTCTCTGTCGGCTCAATCGGCACAATCTTATGCGTTGCCGTGTCATAGGTTACTGTGCGTAGTGTCATGGTTCTGTGCCTTTCTGTACTTGTCCAAATTGCTGCCGAAGTTGAGACATTTGCGAATCTCGAATCTTTTTAAACTCATTCCATTCTGCGAGTTCTCGCTCAAGCTCAGCTATCCGCTTTGCCTGTGCTACTCTGATTTGCTCATTACAATCAAGCACAGTTTTCCATTGTTGTATTTCCTTTGCCTGTGCTGCGATCTCTGCGTGCAATTTATCGGTGATTCTGCCAATCGTTTCGTTATGGTATTTTGCAGCATCGTTCATAATGGCAATTTGATCTTGCAGTGCTTCTAGTGCTGCGCGTAGTTCTGTGACCTCGTTTGCGTACTCTTTAATATAAACTGCATCGCTGGCTAAATGCGTATCTCGACCATACTGATTCAAGACACGCTCATTAGCTGTTAGCACTGGCTTTATTTCAATCATAAGTATCTCCAATCGCTATATATTTCAGCTAGTACTGCATAAGATGTTTTGTGGTGCCTTAAGTTAAGATATGTAGTTGTTCTACAATGTCCATACTTGCCGTAACCCGCATACCATCCCTCGCGCTTATTGCGGCTTATTAGATAGCGTTGGTTAGTCATGGTCGTATCTCTGTTTTTCCACGCAAAAACCAAATTGCAATTCGTTCACGGGTTGTTAAAAACCTGCACTTCCCGCGAGCATTGATGATCAATAAACCATCTGATTTCTTGTGTATAGAAACAGAATTTCTATCCAAAGCTTGGGCTGCTTCAATTAGAGAATGCTTAACTGATCCAATTAGATCGCCATCGTTGTAAGACAAATTTCTCGCAAGTCCTTGGCATTGGCTGGCTAATTCTGAAAGGTATTTACTATGCATCCTTATTCTCCCTCTTTACTGTTGTCTGTCATGGTTGCCTTGTAAAAGTGCTGTATCAGCCACTACTCTGCTATCCAAGTTAAGCGTTTCACTACGACCAAAACACGTAAGCCCATCAGTAAAACCTGCGGAGATTGGTTCAGCATGTTCACGTCTCCAATTGCGTCCACCTTCTTTGATGTACGAAAGCACTTCTGCAAAAGCATCGTGATCTATGGCGCATGGAAAGATGAAAATTTGCTCTTCGTTTTCACCGCGCTTTACGACTACATATTTCATTCGGCTCATTCCGTCACCTCTTTAACTGGTGGTGCTGGCATCCAGCCTGTAACAACATTTCTCGAATCAAAATAGACGCTTGAAAATTCATCCCAATTGTCGATCAGCTCTACCCATCCTTCTTTTAGATAGAAAGTGTCGTCATCTTCGGAATAGTCGGTTTCGCATTCAGTGTCACAGGTAGATTCTGCCGTGAACTTCTCGATGTACTTTGCAAAAACAGTTCTATCGTTTCCATAAGCATTCTTATAGCTAACAATGATCTTCTTGCCTTTTGGCGCTGTTTCAATTGGCATCCAGCTCTCTTGCTTCACTGGCTTCACTGGCTCTTGAAAATAAGCTGTCTCAAGAATTTTTCTAACACCATCTGGCAATGTCCATCCTTCTAGCACCAATGCAACTGCATTCTTTAGATTTTCGCTCACTGGCTCTTGTGCTGGCACTGCTGATAATTTAACTTCTGAATCCTGAATAGATGCTATAGCTGCGTCATCGTTACAGATAAGTTTGAACATTAAGTCGCTATACTCGTCTGTATAGAATCCTTCTCCCAAGTAGACAGTGAATACCTTGTCTTCCTGATAAAGATTGTGTATTTTATTTATACAGTCAACCGCTTGCTCTAGCTGGCTTTCTAGCTCTTCTATTCGACGAGCCATTCCTTCATATGTGCTTTCTTCGATGCTCATGCTATCTCCTTAATTTTATTTGGGTTAATAAATCCTTCAACTTCTAACGCCGCAAGTTCATAAGAAAACTTACTTACTTTTGCTAGCACCTTATCTAGTCCGTTTGCCGCTGCGATTAGACTATTTTTATCTAGTTCACTTACAAATACTTTGCCAGTGCGATCATGTCGATTTGAGATTGCCTCGATCACATTAATTGCCGTTTGAATTGCAATTGAATATAAATCGTGCTGACCTTTAATTGGTGCGCCTTGGTTGTTTATTGACATTGCACCAGCAATAATACAAAGCTCCTTGCTTAACTGATTAATCGTATCAATGCTTGGCTCGTTTGTTGCTGCAACTAATTTTAAATGCAGTTCTAATGCCAATTCTGGATAAGCATCTAACGCGGAAACAAAAGGTATGATTTTTGGTATTTTTATTTCTCGTATTACTCGCTTACTTTGCTTTTTCATACGCGCCTACCGCTATCCTGATTCCTGCGCTTGTTGAACCGCCAATTTTCTTGGCTTTCTCAATCGTTGCGCTGTCTAAGTACAAGTGAGCTGCACGACCATCCTTGAGCTTTGATGGTGCCCCTACTGGATTTTTTTTGTCTTGCTTCATACTTGCTTTCCTTGTTGCGGCGCATCGCCAAACCAATGCTCAATTAAATTTGCAATGCCTAAATAAGACCATCCAATTTTTGAATCAATACCATGTTTTTTATTTACTGCATTGCGGAACTCTTGCAATGAACCTTTAAAACATCCGCGAGTAATTTCAATTGTTTTTTCTTTTGTTCTGTAAGCAGTTAATGTCCCGTTTTCAGAGCCTACCCCTTGAAAGACTTGAATATCTTTATAAGTTATTATTAACGCATTGCCATAGACCCACGCATTGCCATAGACCCGCGCATCGCCAGAGACCCGCGCATCGCCAGAGACCCACGCATTGCCATAGACCCACGCATTGCCATAGACCC
>ERZ724508.1662-NODE-1662-length-12788-cov-5.037305_pt1 | contig 12788 bp, 22 predicted proteins | sample MGYA00376041_ERZ724508 | MGnify/ENA primary metagenome ERZ724508 (study PRJEB28724, sample SAMN07190887) | wastewater metagenome | isolation source: effluent of sewage treatment plant in Hong Hong | place: USA: Christiansburg, Virginia | collected 2016-03-01 ...
GCCGTAACTTGATTTCTTGGAATGTTCGTCGAGTCCTTACTCCAAACTTTCGTTGATAATTGCGTGCTTTGGCTACCTATTAGCCTTGGTGACGTTGGTCAGGATGGTGGTATGATCGTGAAGATACTTTTCATCACCTACTTTGCTTTCAGGGCGGAAGCGGTTTGGTGGCACACCAACAACAAGTAGGAAGAACATGTTGAAACTGTTAGAGCTGTAGCTGTTGCCGTAAATCTGCTCTAAGACTGCCGTCTCGTTGCGCCAAAGCATCTTTAGGCTGTTGTAGATTTCCTTTGGAGTCAAATAGGACTGCTTCTTATGGTTAGGACGCTACTTGGTAGAATCTTTGTTGGACTCACGGTCTTTGCTTTGGCTTGTATGGCCGCTGACGATACTCTGAGCACCTTTCAGACGGTCAGAAACGACTGATCTTTACGATGCCATTTCTCCTGACTCATCTGCATGAGTTTCTCCCTTAGAAGTCGAAGCCGATCCTTTCCTGCCTTCTTGGTGTTCATTCATCCTGAAGAACTTACTGGCGCCCTCTTTCTTCACAACTCGATAAACTTTGGCGCAATGAGGACATTTGTGCACTACTTACTTGAGGTAGGCCTTTGCCATCTCAACCAGCATACTGATCGATGCGTTTGTCATTGGTACATCCCGGACATCCTTGGCTCGTTGCAGGATGTTGTTGCGTCGCTCTTTGATTTTGTTGATCTTCTCTTTTAGCTTTTTTTGCTATTCTTGCTCATTCTCTCGTTGGGTCTTCGCAGCTTCCTTGGTTTCCTTGTCTTTTGGTTCTTTCAGTTCAGCTTCCTTCTTGGTCATCCTTGCCAGCTGTTTTTCCATGTGTTCTGTATGAAGTTGGGTAAGTTCGTTGGCTTCATTCAACATCCCCTTCTTGATCAGTTTGAAGGCTAGTACATACCTCTTGGTGATGTGTGCCCTAACTCGGAACCGGTGACATTCCAAACACATAGCCTTCAACGTCTGGAGCAGTCTGTCGATCACCAGAGGATTGTAGACGGGAACCAACAGTTCGATGTGACCCATGTGTCCCGAACAATCCAATCCGGCATGGCCACAAGTCACGCACACCGCTGATCTGTCGTTGGGAGACACCCCCAATGCTGGATCGTATAATCCACCGATCTGAGGCATCTTGTTATTGTCGAAGGCGATGGCATTAGTTAGTTCCTTCACGCTTGCTTTGCGGATCTCACTGGGCTCGTAGTAACCGAACTCAACAGATTTAATAGTGTACCAGGGATGGTCGAGGTTGAGGTCGTGAGCCATCCCTTTTGGTGATGTTTTGCTATAAAAAATAAGCGTAAAAGCGTAAAAGCGGTGATCAATTGCCTATAGACCGCCTTGTCCGCCAGGGTGGGACAATTAGGGAAGGTTGAGATCAATAATAACTATGAAATAGATATTGATTTGGCTGGTGGTGGTAGCTATCGGACTAGCGAAGCCGCCAGTGGAACTACCTGAGTACACTGAGGATATCGAAGTCTTCAAGAAGGACAAGAACATGGTAAGAATGCAGATGCTCGCTGGTTGCTGGTTAATTGTGGATGAGCACCTCAGTACTGCCAAGCTGTTCGAAGACGAGCTTGAGAAGGCAGTAGCAAACGATAATAATTTCTCAACCCCCACCAACCCGGAGCCAGTTCAATAAATGCTGTCCGAAACCACACCAACAAGTTTGGCGATGGTCAAGAAATGCCTGCAAAAGATATCATTGAAGGAAGCCGTGAACAGAGTGACTTCATTGGTCGGTAAGAACCTCACCTCACCCAAAGGGTTCCTATAAATAGTGGAGGAGTTTTCCCATACTGACCCCAGTCCTGAATACACTGTCTTTGATGAACACATTGTGGCAGTACTCAACGTACCCTTTTGAGTGACTCAGAACTACACCCGCGACCTGAAGGAGCTGAAGAAGAAGAATATCAAGGAGTATCTGGAGAGTGAGCTGAACAAGAACAAGTACTTCTTCGGCTTGATCCCTGCAACACGACTAACTAAGATAATTTTGATGGTTGTGGTCACCATAGCCTTCCTGTCTTGCTGTACATGCGTGAAGTACTTCAAAAGAACCGAAAAGGATAAGGCTGAACGACGCCAAAAACGAAAGAACGCGGCAGCTGCAGGCGTTGTTCCCGTTGAATAGCCCATTCTCCCCGTAAAGAAGACGAAGAAGCTGTGACTCCCATTGTACATGAGACTATATTTGATCAGGGCTTAGATTTCGACTGACGATTTTGAGTATTTAAGCGCACCCACCGTTGTAAGCACTGATTTCTTGTCCATATTTATTAAAAATCCCAACAATGCAGGCATCTTTGGAGTACGAAACTCGATTGTTCATTGACGGAGAATATGTCCACGCAAAGTCCGGCAAGAAATTCGCGGTGTACAACCCTGCCACCGAGGAAGTTCTTGCGGAGGTCGAGGAAGCTGGAGAGGATGATGTGAACTTAGCAGTCGATGCAGCTCGACGCGCATTTGATTCGGGCGAATGGTCGAAGATGGCAGCCTACGATCGAGGCCAAATCATCCACAAATTCGGCGAACTCATTGAGAAGAATCAGTAAGAACTTGCTCTTATGGAAACCCTCAACAATGGCAAACCATTAGTGAATTCAAAGACTGAGGATCTTCCATTTGCAGCGAAGTGCTACAAATACTACGGTGGATGGAGTGACAAAATCAAGGGCTCCACCTTCGAGATGGCCGGTCCATACTTTGGAATGACAAGGAAGGAGCCTGTGGGAGTCGTTGGGCAAATCATCCCTTGGAACTACCCACTGTTGATGCAGGCCTGGAAGATGGCGCCTGCTTTGGCTGCTGGTTGCACGATCGTTATCAAACCAGCTGAGCAAACCCCGCTGACAGCATTAAAATTGGGAAAACTTGCTAATTAGGCAGGTTTCCCGAAGGGAGTGATCAACATAATCTCGGGAGATGGTAAAGCCGGAGCTCTCCTAACTCATCATCCAAAGGTGGATAAGATTGCCTTCACGGGCTCCACTGAGGTTGGTTATAAGATCATGAAGGACTCCCACCAAAAGAATCTCAAGCGGATAACATTGTAGCTTGGAGGTAAGTCTGCTAACATCGTGTTCGAAGACGCAAAGCTCGAACTCGCTGTGACTCAGGCAACCAGCATCTTCGGTAATGCCGGGCAAAGCTGCATCGCTGGAAGTCGTACTTTTGTGCATGAATCCATCTACGATGAGTTCGTTAAGCGAGCTGTCGTAGTCGCTCAAGGTATCAAGGTCGGGGATCCTCTCCATCCCTCTACAAACCAAGGACCACAGGTTTCGAAGGAACAATTCGATAGGGTTATGGGCTACATCGAAAAAGGACAAAAATAAGGTGCAACTCTTGCTACTGGCGGAAAGCGGGTTGGCGAGAAGGGGTATTTTATCTAGCCAACCGTCTTCGCTGATGTCACAGATAACATGGTCATTGCACGAGAGGAGATTTTTGGGCCAGTAATGTGTATCCTCAAGTTCAAGTCTGAGGAAGAAGCCATCATTCGAGCAAATTCCAGCCAGTACGGATTGGGTGCAGGTATTGTGACCGAGAGTGTGGAACGTGCTATGAGGGTGATGACACAACTGAAAGCCGGCACAGTTTACGTGAACTGTTACGACTACTCAGAACCAACCACACCTTTTGGTGGATTCAAAGATTCAGGCATTGGTCGCGAACTCGGCGAGGAAGGTCTGAACACTTACCTAGAGACCAAGACGATCATCATCAAGAAATGATGTCATTCGAGTGAACAGTGAGATAGCGTCGTAATGGTGTTGAGTGGAACTCAACCGATCCCACGGGTGGTGTTTATTGGCAGCAGCCAGCCCATCCATTATAATATATCATGAAAGAGCAGAACGCGTAGAAATGCGGTCCCAATCGTTGTATCAGCAAGTGCACAAACCATCTGTTCCAACTCACACCTCTACAAAAGAACCTACACTTTAGCCGCGACACTCAGGTGAAGTTCTGTCCCAAACTCAACAAGTAACAGTTCGTCGAGTGTAGAACACTGCAGGTCGGTGAATCAGTGATGCCAGAGTTCAACTCAGATCATAAACACTATACCCGGGCATTTCTGCTGCCCGTCGACAGAGTACAGGAAATTCTTAGAGGTAGGCTCAGTACGTCGAACAGGACGACCGCATCCGTCAAGAACACGAAGTCAAGGTCAAGGAGGCCCTCTACTCAGGTTTTTCGATGGTAGTTGCTTCAAATAACTTAGTGGTTGCCCAAGCCCAGCCGGAAATATAGGTTCTGTGGAGTGTGCAAGTGCGACTATGAAGACTACATAAAGGTAACCGTTTGAGCTATTCAGCATATCAAGTAGAACAGTCACAAACAATGCATTCGCAGGAACAAGTTCAACGGGTACATTCTAGAGGCAGCCGACGAATTCAACAACTATCCACTCAAAACTACCCTCAGTGACGCACCCACGGAGGTTTCCAGGGCTACTATCAAGAAGCCATAAATCATCGATTTAGAAGGAGAGGATGAAGTCATCGTGGAAAGGCTGCCTGCTAAACGAAGAAAAACTCAATCGGCCTTCATCTACCCGCAGTAGAGGGTGGAACGGCACGAATTACCAGAACAACCTGAGGTGCAGGAACAACCACAGGCACAGGTGCACTACCCTACGCTACCATTACCCGTTCCTACTGATTCACTAATGATGAAGCAGTACCTGTGGAACAGTATGATGATGCAAATGATGATGAACGGTCATCCTTCGTATCCCTACCAGCAGATGGACCCAATGCTGCAGTACTCTATGTACTACTCGCAAGCCTTCGGCGAGCCGTTGGCGATGATGAATGCTGCCTACAATAATATATGAAGCAGTCGCTTGCCCTTATTATCTGTTATGAACTTTATCGAGCAGATCGTCGAGCACATACTGCGGCCAATGCGCTAGCAGTACCGGCCGAACCGGTTAGGTACCGTTCTGGGTTATGCAGGACCCAAACAGTTTAGTGTGCAGTCGGTGCAAACCGGTCGACCTCTCACCATCGAGCGATTGGACGATACACTTTTGAATAGGCACGGACGCAGACTGCATCTTAGCCTCTTCGAAATTCAGCAATCGCAAAAGTCAAGCAGTCCTTGCCCGTATGTGATCTACCTCCACGCTAATAACGGATGCCGGCTGGAAGGTACCTCTCACGAGAAACGCAGGAATTACCTATCTAAAAGCTCTTTTAGAAAACGAAATGAATGTGGTAGTGTTCGACTGTACGGGATCTGGACTATCAGACGGGGAATACGTGTCTCTGGGAATTCGGTAAAGTGAGGATCTTGAGCATATTGTCGAGTATCTTGTGAGCAAGAGAAAGGTTAAGGACGTGTGCCTGTGGGGACGCAGCATGGGGGCAGTTACAGCTTTGCTCTTCGCCAGCAAAAGTAAACACCGAGAATTAGTGCGTTGCTGCATTTACGACAGTCCTTTTCGTAGCTTGAAGCGACTAATCAAATAGCTGGCAAGTTAGAAGACCGGCCTGCCACAGTTTGCGTTTACACCGTTGATTCCTATGATCGATGGGAAGATTCAGGACAAATGTGGGTGGGGTCTGAACGAACTTAAACTGAAACCACACATTAAGAACATCAGTGTTCCAGGTCTGTTCGTAACATCCAAGAACGACAAGATGGTGCCCTGCTAGCATGCCGAGAAACTGTTCAATAGCTACCCAGCCTACAGGCAGATCGAATACATCAAGGAGCAGCATCATGAAAACCGACCGGACTCTTTAGTGGACAAATGCGTGACTTTTCTAAAACGAGGCTTGGAGATGCGTCACAACAATGAACAGCCGCATCAGACCATGAAGAGGAAGCTCCATAATATCTTTACGAGTGGTTCCCTTCTGAGCTGCAAAAGTGTCAAGTCAAGTGGCAAGATGTGCGATATTTCAAACATGGAGGATAACGAAAGCGTTAGCAGTCTGTATTCCAACATCCCTAGCAGTGTCTCTAACAAACCAGGGAAGGTCAGCGTTACATCCCTCAAGAAAATTCTGGACAAGTAGTAGCATAAACCCCTTGAAGTGTTCCACGAGGAGGGTAGGTTCAATCCTTTTGATCACTCCAAACATTTTGACCATCCCAGCAGCACCCAGCCACTCATGCGCAAGGTGTTGCAACCCGAACCAACCTCGATAAACCTGCAACATCGCCCAAATGTGCATAACAAGCTGGTGGTGCAGAACCACCTTCGCGGTCAACATGACTTCAACAGCAAGGGTATCACCTTGGTTTCCAAGCGTGCAGAGGTTTGATGTTGGTTTGGGGTTGAAGCTCTTAGTTGTTGCGATTGGGTGGGTACAGTTAGCTGTTAATACGTGGCGGCTTGCCCCGTAGCCAATAATATACCTCAATATTACGTAATGGAACCAGAAACAAAGAGTTTTACTGTGGGCATTCGCCGAGAAGACAAGAGCGTATGGGAACGACGGGCGGTTCTCTCGCCCAAGGATGTCAAGGAAATCAACGAGCAACACCCTGAGATTCATTTCGTCTTCCAGCCTTCCCCCCTGAGGATCTTTTCTGATAATGAATATATTCAGGCGGGAGCCCAGCCAGCTGAAGACCTGAGCTGCTGCGATCTCATCCTCGGCGTAAAAGAGGTGCCTGGCGAGAAGCTGCTCGCCAACCGCACTTACATGTTCTTTTCGCATGTCATAAAGGTACCAACTAAAGGTTAACTAAGGCTCAAGCTCATAACATGCCTATGCTCGACAAGCTACTTGAAAATAACATCCGACTGATCGACTATGAGAAGATTGTCGATGAGAAGGGCAACAGGCTGATTGCATTCGGAATCTTCGCTGGGATTGCAGGCGCCATCGATTTCATTGCTGGCTTTGGACACTACTTGCTATTGGCGGGCTACTCCACTCCGTTCCTAAATATCAACTACAGCTACAAGTACTTCGACTTGGAGGATGCCTATTCAAGCATCAGAAAAGTCTCGGAAAGGTTGGTTCAAAAGACAATTGATGTGGGGCTTCGTCCATTGATCTTCGCGGTGACAGGTCGTGGACGCACAGCCAACGGCGTGATGAAGGTTCTCGGTAATTTTCAAACAAAAACCATTCAGCCGGACTAAATGGAGAAACTTGTGAGCGACCCCAACAACCCGGAACACGCGACCACGATCTACGTCACAACCATAAACACGGAGGATGTAACGGTCCCTCGTGACAGTAGCGTGAAGTTTGAAAAGGAGGCCTACTACAAAAACCCTGAGAAATACAAGAACGTGTTCAGCAAAAAGTACCTTCCGTACATTAGTTGCTTGTTCCATTGCATCTTCTGGGATAGTAAGTATCCACGTTACATCAAAAACAAACATCTGAAAAAATTAGCCGAGGCTAACAAACTCAGACTGTTTGGGATCAGTGACGTCACTTGCGATTCGGATGGCTCAATTGAGTGCTTGAAGAAGTTCACCAGCCCTGACCGTCCATTCTTCTTCTATGATCCAATTACAGAGGAGGAAACACACTACTTTGAGTACCGCAAGAACAGGATCATGTACTTAGCGCTGGACTATCTACCCAGCGAGCTCAGCTACGATGCCAGTAACCCATCTCTCTTATTTAGCTATGTACTTCTCCAACATCCTCAAGCAGTGGATTCCAAACGTCTGCCATAGCGACCGTTTGAAGCCACTTGGTGAGCAGGGGCTGCTACCGTAGCTCCAGAGAGCAACAATTACCCTCAACGGGCAGCTGACTCCAAACTTCGAATACATCCAGGAACTGCGAATGAACCGTATTGAGTCCAGCAAGGCAACTCAATCGATGATCAAGCAAAAGTAGCTCGTGCGTAACAAGAAGGAGGAGAAGGACGAAGACGACCTGAAAGCATCCACTCTGCAGAACAAGCATCTGGACAAGACCCTCGTTAATGTGCAGCCAACCGCCATCGACTTTTCAGCCGATACAAACTGATAATGAATTTAGTGAAGAGCGCCATATAATTATATCCGAATGGATTAGCCTTATCCAGAACAACCCGCCCGTCGCCAAGCATCGTCAAGTGAGTAAGAGGAACACGTAAAGCCAGCTATATTCCGCCCTGGCGTTGGTAACTTGTTCAGCCGGAAAAGATCAACGCAGTAGCTCATGAAAATCAGTCAAAAAGAGTTCAATATTGGCAACACCATCTTCGATTTCCAGTCGTCGGAGTGGTTTGCTTCACACCGACTCACCAAATCCAGGCTTATCTCTCCAAACATGTATGTCAAGGCAATCAACGCCATGCCTTGTTATAAAATGCTGACGAGAGAGGAGCTCCGGATAGCCTACTACGAGAGGTTGAATCAGCTAGGTGTAGATATCAAGGAAGTAGAGTCAATGCCGGCAAAGCCCTTAATGCAGCAATACAACTTCGTGGGGAAAATCGATAGGGAAGCACTGTCTACTGTGCTGGATGATATCGCTCCTCCTTGCTCAGAGTGTTCGAAACCAAGGAAGATGTTCTGCTTGGCGAGTTGTTGTTCGGGGGAAAGTCTTTTCTGTAGTGCTTGTGAAGCTTCCAACCATTTTCTGCATCGTACGAATGATCTGACTCTCCTTTTCCTCAACAAAGGAATAATCGGCAATTTCGAAGCGAAGCGGCATGCCACGATGTAATCTCTGACAAAATGCTTGGAGTCACATATTAACGAGTGCAGCAAGATAGTGGCTGCACACCTTAAATTCATTGACTCTCTGACGGCAGACATCAGGGAGATTGAGAACAAGAAGGCAAACTGCGGGGAATATTGGCATGATCTGGCTTATAGCGTGGTGTAAAAGTACCTCAAGAGGACGATAGATAAGCAGGATGCTTCCGAACAGTTCCTCCAATCCCTGAAAAAGCTAAATGTATCGATGGACGTTAGAGATATTTGGAACGGTAAGGAACTCTATCCTGTATTAGAGGCTGAAATCGACTCCCAAATGCGTTAGTACCAGCAGACGAGAATCGGTATAGACGACAATATTCGAAATCTGATGGTTGGGGGAACAAAAATAGAGACTGTCGAATAGCTAGTTGTAGCAACTTCATTTGAGAAGTATTTCGATAACTCCAGGATCATCCTTCCGGAGAGAATGATCCACGACTCGAAACGAAGTCGGGCAGTGGATACCGATGCAGTTTCCGAAGCGTTTGGAGACGTTGACAGACTCAAGGTGTACTCATCGCTATAGAAGGAACTTACTACTGCATGGCCTTTAAGTGAGCGATTGAAAGAGCTCAGTATCTGCGGCATTCAAAGATAGTTTCCACCAGCGTTAAAGTCACTGACCATTGTACTATTGAAGCGCAAATCGTCATCCGAGGAAGACGATAGTGAAGAAGACAAAAACCAAGGCAAAAAACACGCTGAGCTTGGTCGATTTCCTTTAAGCCTACAAAAACTTCATGTGTACTTGAATGAACGGGAGTTCCTACTTAACTTTGACTATCTGACCAACCTTAAGCAACTAAAGATTGCCGATACGAGCATCCAAAAGAAAGGGGAGTTAAAACGACTCTTGCAGTTCGCCATACGCAACCAAATGTATACTTTTGAGATCGGCAATTTAAGATTCAAGAGTCAGGGACCTATTGTCTGGAGAGAGAACTCAATAGCCTACCAACGAAAGCTCGCACAGATTATGGCTATCCAACGCGACAAAATCCTTAGATGCGCAAGTATGCCTTTCCTGGAGAACATTCTAGAGGTCTGCGAGGATTTATGGGAGACGGATCTAGCTACTTTCACCAAACCTTCTTCCCCGAAAAATAGCCTGTTTGGTGGTTTCTTCGGGAAACCTCTGAGTTGATTCAGTGCACCCGACATAAAACCGAATATGAGCTTGCAACAGAGCATCATTTCCTATTGTTTGGAGTCGTCTTGCTGAGTCCTGTATATTTTTTTGGGTCGTTCCTTGACAATAGGGTTTGGTCGCGACAACCTTTTCCACCCTACCAATGTCCTGACTTTTCGGCACCCTTAATGAGCTCTTTTTTGCATCTACGGCAGTTTGTATCATATGGTTGTTCGCTGCATTACCCAAACAATTACTAGCTGCACAGTCCGCAGATCATCACGTCTGCTCTATCGTAGTCGTGCTTATCGGTGTTTTCCTCATGGCAGCGATCGCATGGAAAGGCTCTCCCGCAACACGCAAACCTCAGCCATCGGAAGCTGAACTTGTAGTGTCGGCAAGCCCCTTTGTTTGGGAGTTCAGAGTCTAGCTTAAATCTCATTCCGCCGACTTCCTTCTGCTTTTCGAGCTTTGGTCTTTGGCGTTCCTGTTGGGGCAGTTCCGGATGGTCCACGAACAGCCCGTAGTACTGGACAAAGTACTAGCGGAAGCAGTCAAAGCACTTGACTATTTTCTTGACACCACTCAGGCTGAGCTGGTCGTTGATAATCACCTTTTAGCATACGCAGTTAACTTTCCAGAGAACTGCCCCGACCTACTCGATTTTGGCATTGATACACCCCACTTCAGCGATACGACCATTGTTGTTCCTCAGCATAATATGCCTGTTTGTGTACACGGTTATGGGCTGTTTGCACTTATTGCATTTTATGCGCGACATCAGCATCAACGACCGACGTCCCTTGGCTTTGATGATGTAAGTGATCATCGCAGAACATTGGCACAGCAGATGGACTAACAGCTCCTCAGCAAGCAACGACTCGCAGTTGGTTTATAGAGTCTGCACACTCAGTACGTGAGTCAGTTAGATATCGGGCAAGATTTCCTGTTCTTTTGGCAGCTAATGGTGTCCGTCCTCCTCTTCGTTCTTACGCTCCTCTTTCTTTGCCATATCGTCCTTATACTTCTGAAACTAAACATCACCACTTTGCTCAAGTTTGGGTTTTTACACTTCATTTGGTACTTACTGCTTTTCGAGGGCAGGTTTCTTTGGAGCTTATCCAACAGCCATTTCCTCCTCACTGTCCATATCCTCACAGCCGCCATCAAACTCGAAACATAGATCTTTTTCGTTGAAACGTTTGTTCTCGAGGATAAAATCGACCTGCTCGCATACCTTTTCAAAGTAGTTTTCGATGTATTTCAGGGTATCATAGATGGAGCGGGTCTTGAGCAGGGCCTAGAACTGCCAGTTGAGTTCATGTCTGAAATACTCAGGTATCGATTTGTTGTTGATCTCCAATTGCTTTGGGTGAAGACTTCCGCTCAGCTCCAAACAACGTTCGGGAATGTCGAAGTTCAGCTTCATTTCCTTATCGTCGACGATTGGCGATAGTTTTAGAGTGAACTTATTGCCGTCTTCTGACAGGGCTCTAAATGAATATTGATAACGTCGCATGATAGGGGCTTGCTCTTTAAGAGTAGCGTCTGTGAGATCCTTGAGATACTCCATATAGGGCTTTTGGTAGACCTCTCGATTAATTCGCTAGGTGTTTTCCTTGCCGTCCTGGGTCTTCGAGAGATCCACGAAACTCACTAAAATCCTGCGAGCATAATTGACTATCGGCTCTTCCTATTTCTTCTACTCCTTGACTTCAACTGGCTTCTCCACCTCCTTCAGTTCGTTTTTTACACCCAGCATCGCATTGATCGCCCTTATCTTTTCCATTCTGCTGGCGTCACTTTCTCCCTGTGGTCGAACTTCCCTCTGTGGTTGAGGCTAGGGTTTTTATTACTTTGGTTTTCTCACTTCCTTCTCTTATATGTATTCCCCTGTGCCTACGGGCTGCTTTGGCGCGTGGTAGAAATTACAGTTGTTTCCGAATTTGCAGTAGCCCTGCATGTGGAATTTGCATGGCGCGCGTTGTTCCCTCTTGTGAACGTAAGGACAATTGCCCCTCAGCTTGCAATTCCCTTTTTGAAAGTACCTGCAGATTGCTGCCTTCTCCATGATGCCTATATTAGTTTGTCTTTGATTATGAAAAGAAAAGAGAACAGCAAAGGCAAATATGAATCAGCATTAAACTCTGCAGCCCTCCAAGATCATCTGCTCAAGAAAGGCAACTACAAGATTGATCTGATGCCGTTCGAGAAGCAGGTGTTTCGATCAGCGATCAAACCATCATCGCAGGGAACGGTATCGACTATGTCTGCCACCCGAAGCAAGCTCACATCAGAACTAACCCTCCCATCAATCAAGAAACAGCCTCCAAAGACACAGAGCATTCTGCCCTACGAAGCCGATGAAATAAAGAAGCTAAAGGAGCTGGCCAGTTAGGAAGTCAAACTGCATCAGTACAAACAGAAACTGACATTGGCTCAGAGGATGGGGATAATATCGGCACCGCCACCCCCTCTCTCTGCTTCAGAGTGGGAAAAGATTGAATAAATGAGCAAGAAAAGAAAGGATTCTGAGAATGTATGCAGCATCTGCCTCGAAGACTTTCGATTAACGCCTCAAACGATCCTTTCGTGCAGCCATGTGTTCCACATGAACTGCAGTCTTTTCAGAGGTATAACAAAACAGTTGTGTGCCCTATATACCGGCGAAAGGACTACGAAAAGAAAGTCATCGATGAGGGAATCAGGGTCTTCACGATGAAATGCATTATTCGCATTCAAGCCAACATCCGTGGTTCACGTTGCCGCAAACAGCTCTACGAACGGCTCATTAAGGAAGGATATAAAGCAACATCAAAGCTCTTTGGGCGCCGACTTATCGGTTACAAAATGTGGAAACTATCCAGCCGACTCCACGAACGCACAAAGGCCAACCAGCAAGCCTACAAGAAGCTCCTCGACACTGTCGACAAATAA
>ERZ724508.1663-NODE-1663-length-12788-cov-4.452918_pt1 | contig 12788 bp, 13 predicted proteins | sample MGYA00376041_ERZ724508 | MGnify/ENA primary metagenome ERZ724508 (study PRJEB28724, sample SAMN07190887) | wastewater metagenome | isolation source: effluent of sewage treatment plant in Hong Hong | place: USA: Christiansburg, Virginia | collected 2016-03-01 ...
CTGATAAGTGGCGGCATTTCACACTGAAACACTATCATTGATTTTGGGACTATTCTTGCACTGAAGAGTCATAATCCATGTCGGAGTTTGAGTCTGCTTGATCGAACTGGTCCTATTCATTGAATATTTCGAATTCATCGAATTAGTTATACTGTTATAGTTAATGTTGTGTGTAGTTCCGCGGCTGCTCCTCAATTTCGTCCTCGATGGTCATTTCGAACCGACTCGTAGAGATGGTCGGATTGGAAAATCCGAGATGTTGATTGCAAATGGTTGTTATTACCAGATTTTGTGGTGCTTTGGTGTTCATTTCCTCGAATTTCTAATTTAATTATAAAATAATTATAAACTTTCGAGAGGATATTGCTTTACGATAGTAAATTATGGCGGAGTTATAAAGAATAAATCTGATTGGATAATAAATTTGGTATTTGGCACGATAGAACGACTGGGATCCACTCCGTATCCATGCTGGCATCAAGGTATCAAGGATGGAGAACTTCCTGAGAGTGCCAGCCCACAGGGATTCACTGATCATGCAAGACTGTCGTATGATTAACGAGCCAATGATAATTCAAGTTGATAAAGTTGATGACCTACCAACCATTTCTGGTGGAGACTGCTACAATTTGCTGCCTTCCATTTCAGCTGAGTGATTCGATAAGTGAAATTTTAATGAAATCAATGTCAGCGATCTCTTGGCGTCCAACCCATTAGTTATGAACTCACATTCTCATTCTCAAATCCAATTTACTATTCTCGCAAAAATAGAGTAAAACGAAAAACCATTAGCACTCCTCCCTTCCGTAGTTCATCAGAGCACTAACTCCTTCGTCTCTCCCTTCAGCCATGGGTGTGCCAATACTTCCTATACCGTCAGTCGCTTCTTGGGGTCGTAGCTGAGCATTCCCACCAGCAGCTCTTTCAACTCGTCGCCCATCAGTCCGTGGTCTTCTTGCTCTCGCTTTGCCCATTCCCTACCGTGGTACTTGAAGAATTTCTAATTTTGTGGTTAGTCTGAGATAAGCCTGTAGACAGAATTTTACTTCGTAGCGAACTCGAACGGCAACTTGCGAAACAGCATCGAAAACAGAAGCACTCCGAGCGCAAACACGTCTGCCGGTCGACCATCGTAGCCATTCGAACCTTCCTCGAAAACCGTGTGTATTTCGGGGGCCATGTAGCCTCTTCTTGTTCCCTTGTAGCTTCGAAAGCAGCGGATAGTTCCATCATCCGTGTTGAGGCAGCTCTCCGCGAACCCGAAGTCCGATAGCTTGGCAGTAACCTTTCCCGTTTCGTCATCAAAAACTAACACATTCTATAGCTTGATATCGCGGTGGACCAGGTTGTTTGAGTGCAGGTGGACGACTGCTCGGGCTACCTGCCTGAACAGCTCGCGCACTTCTGCAACTAGCAACCGCCTCGTCTTCACCATGGCTAGTAAACTCTTTAGCTTAGCAAAAGGCAGAATCAAGACACTCCGACTGCAGCCCACGATAGGTACCTCCTTCCAAAAGCCAAGAGGTCGAACAATGTTCTCGTGCTGCAGCCGTTTGAGCATCTCGTATTCGTTGAGGAGGTGGTTGCACTCTCGCGCATGACTAACGTCGACAGTCTTCAAAACCAGGTCAGCAGCGCCCGTTGGATCTCGACTCAGCAACAACTAGGAGTTCGTCCCCGTCTCCAGCACTTCGAAAGTTTCACACAAATTCACGCTCATTGTTGGTCAGGATGGAAAAATAATATTATTCGAGATTTGCCGCTCAGGCGCTTATAAGATCCAACCTCGAGCTCGTAATGCGGAAATTCAACCGCAGTGGATAGGAAAGGAGAAGCGAAGACGGCTGCTTAATCAAAGAATTTTCTAGAATGGAGCATAGTCACGTTGGCTTCGCCGACCTCCGTAAGAGACACGGTTGGTCGTCCGCTATAAAAGAATATCGTTGCTGAGCAGAGCCGCCAAAAATGAGAAGCTATCAGTAGAAGCTCAGACAAATTAATGTCTCCCACAGCGATTCGGGACGGCCTTAACCGTTTAGGTTCTTCATCATTCATTCTCTCATCACGTGGCTTGGTTATCATATGGAAGCCCAGGCATATAATCACCAATCGACATGAACAGTTGGACTATGGGTTTTAAGTCCGATCGCTACCGCTACAACTTCAACCCGCAGCAGACCAGGCACAAACGCGACAAGCTGGAGACTGATGAGATCGTCCTGGGCATCGCCGATGACGATGAAGCGAAGATCAACGAGTGCAGCTATGCATACAGCAACTACAACCAGTGCTTGGAGGAGACGTGGTTCGATTTTAGTATCTGTGAGCCATTCCAGAAGCACATGACGAAGTGCGAGCATCAGCGGGGAATCTACCAACGGCGGCTTGAACAAGCAATACAACAATTGAGCAAGAAGACAGTGGGCAGTGTAAAAAATGTGAGCTCCAAGTCATCGTGATTGATTGTGCTGCTACAGACCATTGTCTCAACCTTTTAGGTGGTGTTCCGCACTTCAATTTGCACATGTAAACCAATGAAGCTAGCTAGCAATGATGAACTAGACACAGTCAGATAACATGCATGATCAAGCACTCAGTTGGACGACTTGGGAGCCTTGTTTCGAACATCGGTGGTCGAGATGGTGTTGCGCGGCTGCTGCTCGGGTTGGTCTGAGGCTACTCCCCCAACAGGTTTTTGTTCTCGGGTTGGTCCCTAAATGGGTTTCAGGTTGCGCTGTTGATAGCAAGGTACTTTTTTAAATGGCGGTTAGAAGGGTGAAAGTGGACCGCCGAATATTTACAGTGGCTTCGGTGGGAAGAGATCCTGCGTGTTGGCAACGATAGGCTCGTTCTGCGACTTGCTGAGATAACCGACTTGTTCAGAAGCCTTCTCCTCCCTTGGTAACTGAGAACCGGTATAATCCTTCGTCTAGATGCGTCGATTTCCCTCGAATGTGTTGCGAGTAAGCTACGCACTGATATTTGGATGTTGATAAAGAGCTGTTGAGGTGGGTTGAGTGCTGACACCCTCATACAACTCCTTGTTTTCCTTGCACTTGTCAGGAACCTTTTCTTGTCTGGGTGTCTCAGCATCAGACTTCATCTTTTCTTCAGCTGAAAGGTTTTTCCTGTTGCCTTTCTCGGCCGTCACAATTGATTCTACTTTATCCTGGGTTGTACCTTCGTGAAGCGAAGAGAGAGAATGCGAAGGACCAATCTCTTGAGGCAAAATCCGAGAAAAAGTAATGTCTTTCATGTTTTGGAGGGGTTCGTCCACCTTCAAGCACATCCCAACCTCGGACTTCTTCGGAGGCCTTCCTTGTTCCTGGTCAATCCTTGCTTGCTTCTCTTCTTACACGAGCAGCCTACACTTATCGGCAAGCTCCTTGTTCCTTTTTGGATTGTTGCTGATCCCGTGTTTATTGGTCCAGGTTGATCGAATATACTTCAATGACTCCTTCTGATCGATCTGCGGAAACAACCTTTTGACTGCGAATAGTGCGAGATCTATGCAGCCGTAGGTTATTGTCTATCCCGCCTGTGCATCCCAGCTCATGCAGCCGGCGACGAACCTTTTGAAGAACTGTTCATGTAATTCCTGAGTGTCTCTTTGCATTTGAATTGTTTATACGTTGGGCTGCTAGCCCGTACATTTATACCGCACTACCAAACAGTCGATTTGTATAATTCGACTCATTCAAATCCCAAAAGTTGCTAGTGAAGGCGCCGGACAGCCCAACCACCATTGCTAATGCTACCACCCCACCCCCTTGAAGCCATTTCCTTTGTTTAATTGAAGTGTGAGATCCTTCCGGAATAGGAGGATGCCCACACAACCAGTGAGACTGGTTAAAACTTGGATAGAAAAGTCAAAACAACAAACATCGTTTTTGATACCTGAGAATGCTCTGCCGGTCATTATATGCGGCGCTAATGAACCGAATGTTATGGGTTTCGGGAGAACTGGATCATTTCATATAAGATTTGGCTATGGTGAAGACCAAGAAGTCGGAAGTGTCAACGAGCTCCGAGTGATGACTGTTAGACGTTCAGGAAGTCTTCAAGGATTTCGCTGGCTCGTAGTGAATGGTCCTACTCTTCTTTCGGCATCTCGGAAGTGGGTTTGTTGTTGAACTGCTCGAGGGTGACTGGCGGAGGGCAGTCGGGATGCTTCAGGTACTTCACGATATCGGAATGGGAGATTGTCGGTACCTACCGGTCGCGGATGGACTCGAACTTCATGACGAGGATATCGTGAGGTGTCATCGACTACTGGTTTCGCTGCTCGAAGATGCCCTGATCCTTGGCCTTCTTCATGATGTAGCGAATGCAGCGGATGCTCAGCCCCATGGCCGCAAGGTGAACACAATTATTCCCCTTTTTGTCGCATGTGCTCAATCTCAACGGGGTGTTCTTTACAAGGAACTTTACAGCCGCCAGTTCCCCGTAGAAGCAAGCACGGTGAAGCGCAGTTTGTCCCTAAAAGTTTCGACTGTCGATGTTGGCTCCGCTGTCGATTAAGAAAATGAGAAGATCGACGAATCCGTTGGCAGCTGCAGCGAGTAATGGAGTTGAGCCTTCGTTTTCCCTGGCGTTGATATTCGAGCCGCTGTCCAGCAAGTACTTAGCAATTTCGATATTGTTCGCTAAGACCGCCAGCATCAAGGGGGTATCACCTTCCTTGGTCTTGTCTTCCAGGCTGAGCTCAATGAAGTTGTCTACCACTGTCTTGACCATCTACAGGTTGCCCTGCAGCACAGCGACCTGCAGAATATCTTCGCCATTTTCGGCAAATGGATACCCCTTCCTCAGAAACTCGAGCACCTTCGGAGTATCGTTATCCTGCACAGCCTGCTTGAGCTTAATGTACCCGCTCTTGCACATCCGTTCCAGGCAGTTGTTGGAGATCCCGACCTGCCTCAAGAACTGCTTGATAGTTTACATTTCCAAATCGAACTAATAGCAAAGAGCATGTGTCAGAGGCTATTGACCCACAGTTCTAATTGCTCTGATCGGTTAAGGTCGTTTATTGATGTGACACGATTGACAAATTAATCAAAGTCTTATAATCAGGCACCCTCAGAACTCTGCTCAAACAAACCCATAATGGAATTGACCGACGAAGAGGTGGGTATAAGAGGCAAAGTGGGGCTCTAATGTTAAAAGCCATGCCGAAGAGTTACTTCAATTGATTATTTCAAGCCACACGGACCCCATCCGTACTCTTGGCGCTCCGCTTTTTTCTTCAGATGTCTTCAGCACTGGAAGTTGGCTCGCAGTCACTCTACTATCTTTCTCGCCAAAGTCTTCCTCGAATCCCGTCTTGTTGCTTGCCATCGTTAGTTTAATACTAAGTTTAACATGCGTCAAGACTGCTTCAGCAGATGTCCGGTCTGCTGCCGCAACTTCGATTCCAACGAGATGCTGTCAGCTGAGAACTCAGAACTACGCAATCAGAACGAAATACTCGCGAGGGAGATCTCAGTTCTACGCAGACAGATCGAAGCAAAGTAGTTCATCTACGATTCCACAAGAAACCTGCAAAATCCCGATCTGCGATTATTTGAGGTGTTCTGCGTGGAGCTGCTAGAGAAGTTCGAAAGAGCAACCGACGAGCTGCAGAAGAAGTAGCGATACTATGAGCAGGAACTCTATCGCTATCGGGCCTTGGCTGGTAGAATGATGCGAGAACTCCACCGCCCAGCAGCCAAGGAGAACCAGCCGACCATAGCAAACCAGCAGTACCACTCCCAACCAAAAGCAACGAGATCACAGGACCGCAGCACCGAAGCCAACATTACCGTGCATGAATCGATAGTCGTGCAGCACACGCCGCCCAAACGCTCCTACCTATCGTACTCGGAGAGCCTTTAATGAGTACCGCATAAACAACCAAGCAGCTTGATATTCATTTCGGAGTGTCCTCGTAGACGATTGTTCGCTGGCTCGTCAGCTTGAGGTCTTGAAGCAGCTCCAGTGTGCTTGGACAGGCAATCTGGCCGGCTGCCAGTTCGCTGTCGTGCTTGACTGCTATCAGGAACTTGCTGAACTATCGATTCTACTCCTTAACTAACATTACGATGCTTGTACTGAAGAAGGCTGGCATTTGATCATGCGAAAGTTACACTGATGGATGGTTTTGTGGGGGTTACAGCTCCTCCCTAAAGCATCAGACTTGATAATCGAGGCTTGAAGATCGAGATCGCTTGGTCTTTCTACCATTACAGGTCTGGGGCATGCAACAGTCTTGAATTATATCTCAACTCGTAAGGCGGTTTCCGAAAGGACAGGGCTGGCCCCAGCAACCGTTTGTTTGTTTTGCTTTGAAGCTTTTCTTCAGCCTCACGTGCTTTGACGGTCAATGGATTGTCGTGGGAGGGTCAAGAGCTCTCTTGACTGACTCATTATCAACACTCGATAGGGTAAAGGGGAAATTTCGATTGAAACATTGTTTGATGGAGGGGGGGGGAGGTTTACAGCTTCTGCAGTCCTAGACAGCAGGAGTTGGGTAGTTGGTTGAAACGTGTTTGGTTGCCTTTGTAACTTTGGAGGCTGGTTGCCGGGCCTTCGAAATAATTCTCAGTGAAATTGCACTCGGGTTGTTTGAGGTTGATGTTTCCAAGGTCTGAGTAGGAGTTGAAGGAAAAGGGTTGCATAGGAGGTTGTTGCGGCAGAATGCTCAAACAGGGTGGCAAATAAATGGTTGTTGCAGAGGAAAATGGAGATGTTGGTGGAGGTGGAGAATTTGGAAGGCTGGTGTGATCGGAGAAGGTTGGGATTTGGAAGGTGCGACAAGGAGGTGAGGAGAGGAGCCGAGCCAGGGGTTTGAAGGTGCTGGAGTTGATCTCCGAGTTCGGATAATCTTGATCACTGATAATTGGAAAAGATTATAGGAAATGTAACTTCGATGCTTTGCCAGAATCGCTCTCAATAGGGTTATACCATACGAGAGTGAAGCAATGGTGTTTGGGAATCCCGTTCAAAATCTACCTCGTATTCTTGAATTCCTGTTTCCAATAACGACAGAAACAACAATGATGTGGAATTGCATCACCTAAGTGAGCCCAGCTTGGGCGGATAGCTTAAACTGTGCTTCGCTCATCTCCTCGTGGCGTATGCATAGGAATGGCGTGCTATCTCATGTTGTTGTTATAAACTCGATATTCATCGATACACCAAAGGAGGTTCTCAACGAACTGTGCTGCTTGTGCCTCGATAAGGCTGACTCCTCTTAAAACAACCTCGACAGCCCAGCCACTGCAGTACAAATGCCTCTAAAAGACCTATTTACTTTCTTTAGAATCGCCCGGCCCCTCTTGTCCCTATGACCCTATGCAACCACTTACTCACCCGCAGAAGAAGCAGCCATTACCAGGAATCTTTCGGAATTTGCCAGCAGAGCTGTCACTATCGCGGCTTCGCGAGTTTCCAAACGGCTCGCAGAATTTCTTCAGGAGGTATCAAACACCGCGACCCGAGAGCAGCAGTAGCTAACGGTTGGAAAGAATTGGTTGACTTTCTTCTCAAAGACCTCTTGAGTTACTATCGTCCTTTTACCTAAAGAGCACAGCCGAGCATCCAAAGCACCTTTGAACGCTTGCCGCTGTCTAGCAGGCTGGCCTATGGCATTTTTTAATGTCCCCGGCTCATGCGAAGTCCAGGATCGGGCACCCAAGGCAAAAGATAACTTTACACGAAACGAGGAAAGCATTTCCAGCTCCTTCGAAGAGGAGTCGCTTACGCTTACGACAACCGGCCGATGTACTGCTCTCCTGCGAGATGCTCGAATATAACCCGAGGACCAGGACATGAACCGATTATTAAAATGCGGGGACCAAAGGGCGCTTGGCTAACCTCCGTTACATTCCACATTCCACATTAAAATGGGGGAGAGACGCTGGATATTTTGAGGTTTTAAATCGCCGTCATTCCCTTCCACAGTTATATTAATTGATGAACAAATTATCAACTCTGCTGGTGCTCGCACTAGCCTTCGTGGCGATGGCTGACGATGTGTATCCGACCTTTTCCGACTACAGGGCCAAGCAGTCGCTCAAGTTCGCAAGTCCCTTAGAAGCCAATTACCGAGAAGCCAAGTACAACGCCAACTTGAAAAGGATCAAGGAGCACAACTCCAATCCCAAGAGAACCTACAACCAAGGAGTCAACAAATTCACCCACTACACCAAGGCCGAGTTGAGGGCTATATTCCTCAGTGGGATCAAGAAGCCTGCGTAAGAATAGCCTCTCAAGTCGGTGTCATCACCTATCGTTGGCACTTGGGCTCCGATTCCTGTCGATTGGAGAAAGAAAGGTGCTGTTACTCCCGTAAAGGATCAAGGAAGTTGCGGTAGCTGCTGGGCTTTCTCGGCTGTTGCTGCTCTCGAAAGCCTCAAATTTATTGCTGACGGTATTGCTGGATCGGACTTCTCTGAACAACAGATGGTGGATTGTGCAAGAAAAGATGGTTGTTTTGGTGGATGGATGCTGTAAGCCTTTGTGTATACCCAAAAAAATGGTATAACAACTGAAACTTAGTACCCATACAAGGCAGTAAGTTCCCTGTGCTCCCAGTACAAAGTTTATACGAGTCAGTTCAAAATATCCGGCAGCTTTGTGTCATATTCAACAACTCGTGATACTCTGACCAGAAGTGTTATTCTCAGACCAGTGTGTGTTACCTTGGCTGTTCCAGATAGTATGATGAAGTACAAAAATGGAACCTTCAATGATTGCGGAAACACGGGGATGGACCATGCAACCCTCTTGGTGGGAGTTAACAGAACCCATTGGATTGTCAAGAACTCTTGGGGCACCACCTGGGGAGAGGACGGCTTCATTTTCATGGACGCTACCGGCGGCAAATGCTGTTCTGATATCTGCCGTACGCTATCTTACCCGATCAAGTGAACCCAGTGATCAATAACCACAATCAATACATTTTTGAGTTGATTTGAATCTGGAAGATATCAGATTGGATCCCTTGAGTATGAGGCCGAACCTTATAAGCGAGACCAGCATCTTAGGGTGGTCTGCCAGTTTCCGTCAGCTGCTTCTCGTCGACACGAAAGTCAATGAATAGATTACCTCAGGAAGCTCGTATTCTTCAAGAGTTGGTTCAGGTTACAATATTCGATTGGCTTGTCTTGGGGAGGATCCAATTTCGCAATTCAGCTTTCGTGAAGCCCTAGCGAGTTTGTTCGCGATTAATCTAAGTCCGTGTACCTCGAGATTCGAATTCAAAGTTGAGTTACGGGGTTCTCTGAGAGATTTCGGAGTCATCCATTCTGGATCAAGGTATGAGCAATCGAATTCTAGTTAACCTGGACCACATAAATACGGTGTCGTCGATACTTCATTTCAACCATTCCGAAAGCTCTATTATCGAATTAGGTATTTTGGTCGAGTTAATGCTGTGTAAGAACATAGCTGCTCCTCAATTTCGTCCTCGATGGCTATTTAGAACCGACTCGTCGGGGCTGCGTTGGAAATTCCAAGCGAGGTTGATTGAAAACGATAGTCTTGCGAGATGTGTCGATAGCCGTGCATTTGCTGTTAACTAACTTTATTGGAATATTTAGGAGAAACTTCGAGGACAGTCTGATCGTGATGGCCATGAGCAATTGTTGTTAGGCAGAAAAGATAAGTTTATTGGGGTTATTAACTTATGGGAGAGCATACAAAGCCGGCCTTTAAATTCTTCGTCCTGGCGGTCCAGCCTTATAGTAAGCTGCCTGCTAACCTGTGGATGTTCTTACAAATTGGAACTTGCCGATTCGGATAAAGTAATGCCGCTGTTCAACCAAACTGCAATAACAAATAGCAAGACAGCAGTCACACGAGGTTGTACCTTCGGGGGTCAGCAGAGTCAGCTCGTCAACGAGCTCCGAGTGATGACTGTTAGACGTTCAGGAAGTCTTCAAGGATTTCGCTGGCTCGTAGTGAATGGTCCTACTCTTCTTTCGGCATCTCGGAAGTGGGTTTGTTGTTGAACTGCTCGAGGGTGACTGGCGGAGGGCAGTCGGGATGCTTCAGGTACTTCACGATATCGGAATGGGAGATTGTCGGTACCTACCGGTCGCGGATGGACTCGAACTTCATGACGAGGATATCGTGAGGTGTCATCGACTACTGGTTTCGCTGCTCGAAGATGCCCTGATCCTTGGCCTTCTTCATGATGTAGCGAATGCAGCGGATGCTCAGCCCCATGGCCGCAAGGTGAACACAATTATTCCCCTTTTTGTCGCATGTGCTCAATCTCAACGGGGTGTTCTTTACAAGGAACTTTACAGCCGCCAGTTCCCCGTAGAAGCAAGCACGGTGAAGCGCAGTTTGTCCCTAAAAGTTTCGACTGTCGATGTTGGCTCCGCTGTCGATTAAGAAAATGAGAAGATCGACGAATCCGTTGGCAGCTGCAGCGAGTAATGGAGTTGAGCCTTCGTTTTCCCTGGCGTTGATATTCGAGCCGCTGTCCAGCAAGTACTTAGCAATTTCGATATTGTTCGCTAAGACCGCCAGCATCAAGGGGGTATCACCTTCCTTGGTCTTGTCTTCCAGGCTGAGCTCAATGAAGTTGTCTACCACTGTCTTGACCATCTACAGGTTGCCCTGCAGCACAGCGACCTGCAGAATATCTTCGCCATTTTCGGCAAATGGATACCCCTTCCTCAGAAACTCGAGCACCTTCGGAGTATCGTTATCCTGCACAGCCTGCTTGAGCTTAATGTACCCGCTCTTGCACATCCGTTCCAGGCAGTTGTTGGAGATCCCGACCTGCCTCAAGAACTGCTTGATAGTTTACATTTCCAAATCGAACTAATAGCAAAGAGCATGTGTCAGAGGCTATTGACCCACAGTTCTAATTGCTCTGATCGGTTAAGGTCGTTTATTGATGTGACACGATTGACAAATTAATCAAAGTCTTATAATCAGGCACCCTCAGAACTCTGCTCAAACAAACCCATAATGGAATTGACCGACGAAGAGGTGGGTATAAGAGGCAAAGTGGGGCTCTAATGTTAAAAGCCATGCCGAAGAGTTACTTCAATTGATTATTTCAAGCCACACGGACCCCATCCGTACTCTTGGCGCTCCGCTTTTTTCTTCAGATGTCTTCAGCACTGGAAGTTGGCTCGCAGTCACTCTACTATCTTTCTCGCCAAAGTCTTCCTCGAATCCCGTCTTGTTGCTTGCCATCGTTAGTTTAATACTAAGTTTAACATGCGTCAAGACTGCTTCAGCAGATGTCCGGTCTGCTGCCGCAACTTCGATTCCAACGAGATGCTGTCAGCTGAGAACTCAGAACTACGCAATCAGAACGAAATACTCGCGAGGGAGATCTCAGTTCTACGCAGACAGATCGAAGCAAAGTAGTTCATCTACGATTCCACAAGAAACCTGCAAAATCCCGATCTGCGATTATTTGAGGTGTTCTGCGTGGAGCTGCTAGAGAAGTTCGAAAGAGCAACCGACGAGCTGCAGAAGAAGTAGCGATACTATGAGCAGGAACTCTATCGCTATCGGGCCTTGGCTGGTAGAATGATGCGAGAACTCCACCGCCCAGCAGCCAAGGAGAACCAGCCGACCATAGCAAACCAGCAGTACCACTCCCAACCAAAAGCAACGAGATCACAGGACCGCAGCACCGAAGCCAACATTACCGTGCATGAATCGATAGTCGTGCAGCACACGCCGCCCAAACGCTCCTACCTATCGTACTCGGAGAGCCTTTAATGAGTACCGCATAAACAACCAAGCAGCTTGATATTCATTTCGGAGTGTCCTCGTAGACGATTGTTCGCTGGCTCGTCAGCTTGAGGTCTTGAAGCAGCTCCAGTGTGCTTGGACAGGCAATCTGGCCGGCTGCCAGTTCGCTGTCGTGCTTGACTGCTATCAGGAACTTGCTGAACTATCGATTCTACTCCTTAACTAACATTACGATGCTTGTACTGAAGAAGGCTGGCATTTGATCATGCGAAAGTTTGCTGGTCTCGATGTATTTTATCTTGGAGTTGGAGGTGGGGTCACGGCCCTAAGTAAGTGCATGGTAAAGTAGACGAGAGTGTTCGACAGAAACCGAGTCGTCAGTAGAATGAACCATAAATACTCGGCAGTTCAACCGTTTTGCGGCAAGGATGTTGTCCATTGGCTCTTGTTCGAAATGCGCTATATCACCTTCCACAAAGGAAGTTAGTCCAGAAATTGGCGCTATCAGTACCCTTGGCATTATTGAGTCGAGAAGCAACGTGGGGTAGCTGCCCAAGCTGAAGCCGGCCAGCACAATCCTTCCGGGATGGTAGCCCTTGGAGACAACCCAGGCCAGCACAGTCCTGATGTCTTCCTCGAAGCTGCCTCTCTCCTGCCGACTCTCGCCGTACCCGGTATAGTCGTAGGCCACGACCGCGACGCCGTAGAGCTCGTAGAGCCTGCGCGCCAAGTGATAAACGTTGTTGAGGTCGGAGCCGTTGCCGTGCGAGTATACGATGAGCGTCGACCTGGAAGGGTTCATGAGGGGGAAGTGCACGATGGGCACGCTGCTGCCGTCCCTCTCCAGGAACTGCAGGTGCCTCCGAGAGAACTGGTACTCCGTGCGCGCCTTGCTCAGAACATATCTGCGGATGAGCGGCTGCAGCAGTCCGAGCGAGTGCAGCAGCCGCATCTTGAGCGGCTGGCGCCTGCGGGGGATCAACGAGGTCGTCTGCGGCGGGAGCTCGGAGTCGACGACGCGGCAGTCCCGACAGAAGAAGTCCATTCGAAAAGTAATGCTGCTACGAAACGGCAATAACAAA
>ERZ724508.1664-NODE-1664-length-12779-cov-6.712276_pt1 | contig 12779 bp, 9 predicted proteins | sample MGYA00376041_ERZ724508 | MGnify/ENA primary metagenome ERZ724508 (study PRJEB28724, sample SAMN07190887) | wastewater metagenome | isolation source: effluent of sewage treatment plant in Hong Hong | place: USA: Christiansburg, Virginia | collected 2016-03-01 ...
CAGCGCCGGCGGCCGCTGCTGGGGCTGGCGAGGCAGCGGAGGCTGTTGCTGCTGCTGCTGGCGCTGGCGCAGGCGCTGGATGGCGGCGCTCATGCGCGAACCGGCGCTGGCGTTCGGTGCGGGAGCGCCCATGAGGCCGCGGCTGATCGGGGGGGTGGCCATGCTATTCGCCTCGGTTGCCGCGGCTCGTGCCGCGCTTGTCGTGGTCTATCCAGACGATCTGAAGGGTGTGTGGCCCCTCGTTTCCGGACTGGCCGGAGAATCGCAACGAAAACTCGTACCCTTCGCCAGGAAAGTCAAACGAGGCGCGCAGGTTCTGCGGCACGATGGTCGCGGTGTAGTCGACCCGGCCGATCAGCATCGGGACGATGTTGGACTCGTCCGACCGCTGGAACGGCTGCATGTCCATCTTGCGGGAGACGTTGAGGTTGGCGTAGCCGTACCCGCTTGCGGCGACGAAGCCCTGGCCCAGCTTGACCAGCTGCGACATGCCGCCGAAGTTGATCGGGTTCAGCTCGATGTGGTGCGGAATGCTGTCGGCGTCGAGCGTGTTGCCGCCATCCATCTCGAACAGGTAGCCGCGCTTGATTCCGTTGAAGCTGCAGAACAGGCGCTCGCGTCCGTTGGCATCAATGCCGGCTGCCAGCGCGCGCACAGCCCACGGCGTGTCGGGATCGAAGTCGCTGCCGCTTTCGGTGAAGTAGCGCTGCATGGTGTACTCGACGTTCTCGCGCACGGTCATCGTGAGCACGAAGCCGTCGCGGAAATACAGTCGGTACTGGTTCTTTGCGCGCACCGCGAGCGAGGCAACCGGGCGCAGGTAGCGCTGCTCGGTGTTGCGCGTCGCCTGCAGTCGCTCGCGCAGCCAGGGCTCGACTGGCACGGACAGGTAGTTGCGTTCGGCGGCCGCAAACGATTCGGGCGTGTCGGCGGCGAACAGCCCGAAGCTGTCGGCCACGATCACCCGGCCCATGTCCGCGGCGCTGTACTCCAGGCCGCCACGTCGCGCGCTCACCGTGCTCTTGTAGAAACTCAGCTCGGTCAAGCCGCGCAGCAGGCCGGTGCGCGACTGGCAAATGATGCCGAGCGCGTCGCCCGCCATCTCGGACAGGGCCATGATGCGGTCGCCCATCTCGAGCGCGGAGGCACCTTCCTCGGCCCGGGTCTCCATCGGGTTGCCGGGTCGCGTCACCAGCAGCGCGCCGCCGAAGTAGCCGAGCACCAGCGAGTCGCCGTGCTTGGCGATGTGGCGCGGCACATCGTTGTGCGGCTGCAACGGCGAGCGAATCTTGATGATGTGACTGCCGTCGAAAGCGAAGGCAGGGCCGGCACCGCTCACGCCATAGATCGCGTCGTAGCTGTCCTGCCCGAAGAAGTTCTCCTGTCGGAACTGGTAGCGGCTGCGGTTGTGGTCGATGTCGATCTGGCCTGGCAGGAACACCGGCTTGTCGCGCGACGCCGTCAACGCAAGCAGCAAGCCTGCGCCGGCAGGCGCTGTGCGAATCTGTTCGCCGATGTTGACCAGGCGCGTCTTGGCGCTGTTGACGTCGGCCGTGAGCGCGATGGTGCCGGCCAGCGTGTTGATGGTGGCGTCGCCGCTGGTGGGCTGCGCATGCAGCATGACGGCCGGCACGTCGCTGGTGCCGTCCCAGAAATAGATCGGCGTGCCCGCGCGCATGGCGTAGGTGATGGTCACCCGCACGAAGTCGACCAGCGGCGAGCTCATGGGTGTTGCCTCGACGCTGCGCTTGGCCACCAGCAGCACGCCAAAGGCCGCGTCCTTCACCTGCTCGGTGCGCAACCCTTCGATGCCCCAGGTGTCGCTCTCGCCACCGTAGATGGCAACGCCCATCGCCGCAGGCCACAACCCGCCAGACTTGTTGTCGCAGCGACCGGGGAGCCCGACCAGCGACACCGCAGCATCGATGGCGCTGTTCGCCGCTGCACTGCGCTCGATCTCGACCTTGATGCCGAGCACCTGCGCGCCATCCGGCAGCGACGCGAAGTCGAAGCCGAGGCACTTGAGCACCTGCCCGCTGGTGGTGTCGAGCGCGGCGTTGGTGCCGTCGTTCGCGTTCGGCGCCGTGGTGACCGCGCCATTCAATTCGCTGTCGGTCGGGTAGCTGGCCGAGCTGGTGATGATGTCGTCAGGGTCGATGGCCAAGCTGCGCGGGAAGTTGCGCAGCGCGTCCGTGCCGGCGCTGAAGGCGATCTCGCGCGAGCTGCCGACCATCTCCCACCCACCGGCGCTCTGCGCCTGCCAGAGCGCTGCAGGTGTCTGCTCGACCAGGAAGTCGACCTCGGACAGGTCGCCACCTTCGTCCGGCACCTCGAGCGGCTCATCGTCGCCGTCGATCACGGTCCAGACGTAGGGCGGCAGCCCGCCGGTGACCTCGTAGCCATCGCTGTACGGGATCATGGTGTAGCCGCCGTCGAGCGAGCCGGAGATCGGCAGGCTGGTCAGCGTCGGTGCGCCGATGGGCGTGGCAGCAGGCGCCCCGGTTTCATCGACGCGTGGATCGTAGATGACATACCCGGACTCGAACCCGGTGACCTGTGCATCGAGGATCACGTGGTTTTCGTAGGTCGGCTCGCCATCGCCGACCGCGATCTCGATGGCCTGGCCCTCGTTGGCGTCGGTGTAATAGCCGCCCTCGTAGTAGACGACAGGCAGGTCGCGCACGGCGTAGGCGGTGTTGCGGAAGAAGAATGCGGCGATGACGTCAGAGCCCGCGCGCCCCGGCACCGGAAGCACCGCTTCGCGGCGCGTGGCCGCCAGCGACGCGAGCGCGGCGTCGAGCACGTCCTGCCGCCCCGCTGGCTTGAACGCGGCATTGATCGAGCCCACGACAGCGGTCGCATCCGTGTCGTCGCACCACAGCGTGTTGGAGGTGGACAGCGTGTACTCGCCACCCTCGAGCGCGACCGTGACATAGGTCGTCCCATCCTCGACATCCACGCTGATGACGAAGCCGTCGTAGCCTTCGTAGCCGCCCTCGGTCGGCGTGCCGTACACGATGGCGTCGCCTGCGCTGAAGCTGCCGCTGCTCTCGGTGAAGCCGAACTGCATGATCTTGAACTGCGCGACTCCAGGCCCGCCATCGAAGCGCTCGACGCCAAGGATGCGGCTGTAACCGCCGCGGGTGGTGACCTCGTAGTTGAGGCAATCGGCAAGCGTCCCTGCGCGCGCGAGACCGGCCGGCGAGTTTAGGTCGACGCCACCACTCAGCTGGATCGGTTCCATGTTTATCCCGTGGTGATCGGAGGCAGCTGCTTGTTGTAGAGCCGCGTCATCTCGCGCGCCAGCTCGAGCCTGCACTTCTCGCGGAACTCGGTGGTCTTGTCCCGGGTCAGGCAGTAGAAGTGCAGCAGCGCCCACCACACGATGGCCATGCGGTGCTCGGTCGGGATCAGGCTCTCGGAGGTGACGGTGGTCATGCGTTGCGCGGTGCGCACGTAGTCGAACGTGAGCTGGTAATTCTGATCGGCCGTGGTGTCGAACATGATCGAACCCTGGTCGATGGTGCAGCGCCCCGGTCGGCCCGTGCGCGTCTGCGCGCCGCGGCCCACGCCGTTGCCGTACCAGTGTTCGTAGTCGAGGTAGGCGACGCGGGATTCGTCCGCGAGCGATTCGAGGTAGCAGCCGATGGAGCGCTGTCCTCCGCTGTCCTCGGCGGGGATGACCTTGCTGATGGTGTCGAGCGCGCTCGATGGCGTGACGGAACGCTCGCCGGACGCCAGCGCGATGTCGGCGTGCATGCGCATGAAGCGCCAGCCATCCCTGAGTCGCTGGATGTCCGTGTCCGCATCGGCGATCCACTGGATCGCCTCGTAGGTGATGCCGCTGGCGCCATCGAAATTGGCCAGCGGCTCACTGATGCGCGCGTCGCTTGCGCGAGTGAGCAGCAACATTTTCTGCACAAGCGACAGGTAGTTCACGTCAGGTGGCCTCGGCGGTTTCTTCGGCTTCCGCGGACGGCAGGTAGCCGAACAGGAAGATGATGACGTCGCTCAGGATGTCATCGTGCGGACGCTGGCGACGGTCCTGGTCGGTGGTGGGCACCTCGAGATTGGTGGCGACGGTGCGCAGGTCGCGCGCGCCCAGCTTCTCGTAGAACTCCGGCCCCTTCTCCTGATACCACTCGGTCATCGACCGCGGCAGGGTGGCGGTGATCGGGTCGTCACCCTTGTCGGTGAACGGGATCGTGTTGTGATCCCAGGCCGTGGTGAACTCGCCAGCGGTGCCGATGGGAATGGTCTTGGCGCGCGGGCGCTTGGTGTCGAGCAGGATGGCGTAGATCGGGTAGGGCACTGCGACCAGCTCGTCGTACGGCAGCCAGTAGGTGGCCTTGCCGTTCCAGCCGAAGCCCTCGGCGCGCGCATGCTTGGCACCCTCGGGACGCGGCAGCATGATGCGCCGGCGTGCGCCGCCCCAGCGACCGAACGGCGTCAGGTTGACCGGCGGAATGACGGGCGAGCGCGGGATCGCGCGCGCTGTCGTGCGTTGCGACACGCCTGGGCGGGAGTGCCCGAGCGCCGAAAACAGCGCGTCCTTGATCTTGTCCAGGTCGCCGCGAGGGTCGACGGTGTCGAGCCCGAGGGTCTCGCAATAGAACACCAGCTCGTCGCGGGTCGATGACTCGAACCCGACGTTGAGCGCGTCCTCCAGCGGGATCACGTTTTCCTTATCCACAGCCTGCTCCTGAGTGAAATAGATGGGGCCGCGCGAGGCGGCCCCATCATGCTACAGCAGGTTCACGCCGCCTTGATCGCAGGCGTGCTTAGGCCGACACGGTGGTGGTGACGAGGAAGGTGTGGGTGGCCGAAACTTCGATGGCACCCGCCTGCGCGGCAAGCTCGAAGGCGTCGCCCTCGGCCGCTGCCGCGACCGCGATCAGGTCACCGGCGCTGTACTCGACCTTGGTGGTGGCCTGCATGCCCGTGGAGGCGGAAGCGACGGCGGTCGGTGCCGAGGTCCAGCCCAGGTTGAAGGTGAAGTCGTTGGCTGCGTCAGCATCGCCGGAACGGTTGTTGGCGACGCCCAGCAGGCGCTCGCCAGCAACGGCCTGGAACAGCTTCAGCTTGTCGGTGGTGGCCGCAGCCATGACACCGGTGAAGGTGCAGCGGCGGACGCAAACCTCGCCGACGGCTTTCGGGCTCGAACCCTTGTAGATGTATTCCGCGGTGTTGCTCGGATTCTGGCCATACAGGGAGCTGTAGTACGTGGTCATGGAGGTGTCCTCGAGGCGAAGTGGTTGAGGTCTTCCCGGCGGGCTGGAGCGGTTACCCGCCCCAGCCCATCACGATCAGGCCGGGTTCTCGGTCACGCCGCACTCGATGCGGACGAGCCAGTTGTTGTTGAGGATCACCGGCGCGTCCCACCAGCGGCAGCTCACGAGGCGACGCTGGTTGGTCGGGTCGGACTTGTCGGCCTTGTCGAGCACGTTCATTTCGACCGCGCCCTCGCCACCTTCGGTGCCGGCCAGCGAGCACTTGCCGAGCGCTTCCTTGCCGAACACCAGGTACGGGTAGACGTCGACGTTGACGCCGCCCTGCGAGCGCATGCCGGTCACACCGACCGCGGCACCCTCGCCGTAGAACGGTTCGAACTCCGGGCTGGTGATGAAGCAGATGTTCTCGACGTAGCCGAACAGCTGCGGGATGCCGTCTTTCAGGCCACCGACGCGCGGCGCCACGGTGAAGCCGGAGATCGCGCGGATGTCGGCCTGGGTGTCGGTGTGCGACAGGCTGATGTACGCCGGCTCGACCGGGGTGGTGTTGATGTTGATGGAGCCCTTCGTCATCTCGCGGATGACCATGGCGCGGTTGTTCTGCAGGGTGCGCACCGCGACGCGCAGGCGACCGAGCGACAGCGCGCCGTTGACCTGGTTGCGGTTGGTGTGCGCCGAGCTGTTGAGCAGGCGGCTGGTGCCGGCGCGGAACTCGTACCACGCATTCTTCTCGCGGGTGCGCTTCAGCAGGTCGACCATGCGGTCCTTGCTGTCCATGAGCACGGCGAACTCGCCAAGCTCGGCCTGGCGGCTGGTGGTCGCGAAGACCTCGGCGAACTCTTCGAACACCTTGGTGACCTGTTCGTAGGTCAGTGCGCGGGCGGTCGGGTTCACGCCCTCGGTCACTTCGGTGACGTTCGGGTCCGGGGTGACGGTGCGCGACATCGTCACGCTCTCGCTCTTGTTCTTCGGCACCGGGATGGTGTGGACGAAGCGGTCGATGCACTCGACCGCGTCAGCCGAACGCAGCAGCTTGCCTACGGCGTAGCTGTTGGTCGGGTTCGAGTTGCCGCTACCGTAGGAATTGATTGCCATGTTCGTGTCCTGTCAGGGGAGGTGGTGTCAGTCGTCGCTGTGGTATCCCGCCATGAAATCGTTGCCCTTGCGACCCTCGCCCGCGGTTCGGCGAATACCGCCGCCTGCGTTGCGAGGTGCTGCTGCGAGGGCGACAACCGCACTGGCGGGCTGCGGCTGCGTACCTGGTGATGCTTGGGTCTGCGTCTGCGGTTCTGCGCCGATGCCGCGGACCTTCTTGTAGGTGGTGAGCAGGGTGGAGACGAACTTGCGGTTCTGTAGACGCTTGGCCTTGTCTTCCTCGTCGGTGAACCCGTACAGGTGTTCGGTCTCGCCGAAGAAGTCCCAAAAGTCGCCAGATTCGTTCAGTTCGCGCCAATCCGGATGCGCTCGAGACAGCTCGTCCAGCTCATTCGAACGCGCTCGTTGCGCGCTCTCCTGCTCGATCTGCTGTACCCGGTTGAGTGTGCCGCCGAGGACGCCTTCGAGTTGCCCGAGCCGCAAGTCGTTCGCTTCTGCGACAGCCAGCGTGTTGCGCTTGTGGATCGCTGCTTCGTCGGGGAACAAGTTCTCGTACTGCTTGAACTCCGGTGTCTCGAACTGCGCCATGGCAGCGCCGACCATCGTCGGGCGATCCTGGGTGGCAGCTGGCTGGGACTGCTGCGTGGGCGCCTGCGTTTGCTGTCGGCGAGCAAGCTCTCGCTTGGTGGCCTCCAGTTCGCGCTGCACCGGAGCAATCCGGCTGTGCAAGGAATCGAAGTTGCGACGATGCTCGACGCTCTCCGCTTCCAGCCTTTGCTTCTCCGCGAGGATTGCGCCGACGCTCTGGCGGAGGTTTTCCGGCAGCTCGTCAAGGTTCAGCCCTTGCGGTTGAGGCGAAACCTGCCCCCCGTTTTCGGAGGTGTCAACACCCTGTGATGGATCGCCGCCAGGTGGGTCGCCGGCAGGCGCACCGTCATCGCCGCCTTCGCCAGGCGTGCCGGATGGCAGGCCGTCGTCGTCATCGCTGAAGCCTGCTGCGAAGTCGCTGCCGCTGGAACCGGCCGGGGTCTCGGTGTTGATGCTGTGGTGCAGGCGCACGTTCTCGCCCTTGTTCTCGCTGCTCATTCCTGATGCTCCTTCGTGGGTTTGGCTAGGTCGAGTAGCGCGCGCAGTTCGATGATGTGGCCGCGGAGCTGCGCGTACTGCAGTTCCGTGCGGTCAGTCGATTCGAGCTGCTTGCGGTACTTCTCGAGGCGGCCGGTGATCCACGACTCAACCGTGCGCCACGTATCGCTGTTGCGTTCGATGCTCACGCCAGGACCGGGCCTGGCTCTCGATTGGCTTCAACCTGCGCCTCGAACTGATCGGCGCGGCGCTTCTCTGCCAGCTTCTCGATCTCGATGCGGCCCCACATGCTGTCCTTTTGCAGGTCGGCGTTGATGCGTTCCATCTCGGAGCGCTCCGCCTTGTCCAGCCCGGCGAGCGCTGCCTGGTAGTTGAGCTGCGCCACGCGCTCGCGCGAGGCCGCCTCCCACTTGTCGGTCTCATTCTTCGCCGCGAACTCTGCCGCGCGCTGCTGCAGCTCCTGCTGCTTGATGGTGAAGTCGTTCTCGATCTGCTTGCCGCGGTTCTGCTCGGCGAGAATGCGCGGGTCTTGCGGCGGATTCTGCGCAGCGGCCTCGTCCTCCTGCTTGACGACATCCTCCGGCTTCATGAGCTTCTCGGCGTCCATCTCCATCACCACCATGCCCATGCGCGCCCACTCGGCCCACTTCATGCGCTTGGCCATCTCGGGGTTGGCGGAGTAGGTCTGCAGCGCGAACAGGTAGCGTTGCGCCTGCACATCCTTGACCAGCAGGTGCGACACACCACGCGGGATGACCACGTAGTCGCCCTTGGCCTCGTCCTTGCCGTTGGCGAGATTCCAGTCGTACATCGCGTTCATGAGCGGGGTGGTGATGTCGTCGTCCCACGACTTCGCCAGCTGCCTGGTCACGATGTTGGCCGCGTTCATGAGCATCGACAGGCCGGAGCTGGTCTGCGTCGAGGACGTGGCGTCGCCTTGCGCGATGGCTGGCAGCAGCGCGTGCTCTTGCGCGTTCTGCTTCGCGCGCTCGTACATCGGCATGATCTTGTCGATGATGCTCGGCACTTCCCACGCCTGGAATGCCTTGCGGATGTCGTCGATCTCCTCGTTGAACTCCCACACGCGCGGGCGGGTGAACGTCATATCGTAGGAGCGACCCTCGGGCGCATCGAGCGCACCCTTGCGCATCGCGATCTGCAGGCCCGCTGACATCATGGCGTTGAGCATCATGGCCTGCCAGAGCTGGTTGGCAGCCAGCTGGTCCTCACGCAGCACGTACGGCAAGCCCTTGCCGAACACGGTGTCGGGGCGCTTCTCGTAGTTGTAGACGTGGTACATCACGGTGTTGTCGTCGACCGAGCGCAGCACCAGCTTGATGACGATTCCGTTCACGAACCACACGTCGCAGGCGACCGACAACAGGTCGTCACCCGCGATGGTGGCGATGACTTCCGCGGCTTGTTTCTCGCTGATGCTTGCCTCCTCGAGCAAGCCTTGCGTGAACTCGATGACGGTGTCGCCATCCATGTCGCCGGAGTAGTTCCACACCGCGTAGCGGTTCTCGAGGGTGAGCAGCACGGCCTGGCTGGTGCTGCCTTGCGCGCGCCGGAACAGGGGCGATTGGGCGAGCCCGCCGAAGCGGCCCGCCGTCTTCAGCGCACGGGAAATCTGCGTCTTGCTGAAGCCCGGGTCTTTCGCCAGCGCGCGCAAGCCGCCGCGGGTCATGAGGTTCAGCTCGAAGACGCCGGGGCATTCCTTGATGTTTCGGCACGGCATCGGATAGAACTGGAACAGGTCGACGTAGGTCGCGGTCGCGCTCGGCGTTTCCTCGTACTGGCGCGTCCACTTGCCAGTGACCGGGTCGGGCTTGCGGCACAGCTTGTTGCGCGGGAACGGCCCCTTCATCACGCCCGTGCCGTAGAGCATGGCGTCGAAGATCACGTCGCGGCCGATGCCATCGTAGTTGGCTTCCTGCAGCTGGTCGTCGATCTGCGTGCGCATCACCTCGCACCGCTCCTCGGCCAGCTTCTGTTCGGACGCCTCGAGCTGCTTGGGCGTGAGCTGGATCGGCTGACCGTCCTCGCCGACCTCGGGCTCGGGTGGCACGAAGCCTGGCACCTTCGCGTCGGGGCTCGGGGTGATGTCCCAATTCCGGTCACTGGTCGGGAACAGCATGTCGCTCACGCGCGAGGTGGCGAGCAGCACAGCGGGCCTGGTGATGTTGTCGCCGGTGCGCCGGTAGTCGGCCTCGGCAGCGCTGGAGACGTGCCGCTCCTCCTTTGCGGGCGACAGTGGCGACTGACCGGACTCGAACTGCGCGAGGTCGGAAAGCCACTGCTCCTCAGAATCGGAGCGCCAGCTGATCGCCTCTGCGAGGTCGGTCATGAGGCTCTGGCCAACGGCGTCGAGTCTGCCCTGGCGCCTGGCCAGGCGCTCGGCGCGCTCGGCCTCATCCTGCGGGCTGTCGCTCGGGTCTTGGCCGCCGGTGCCGGCCGCCATCTTCACCACGGTGTCTGTGTTCATCCGAATATCTCCTTTGCCCTAAGCGCGAACTCGGCTGGGTGCTTCGACGACTTCATTAAGTTGCAACGAGGGCAAGTGGCTTGAATGTTGCTTTTCACGTGCTTCCCGCCAAGGGCGAACGGCATGATGTGATCGATGTGGCAGGTAGCGGAATCAATCGCAACCCTGCAGTACGGGCACATGTAGCGCTGCTTTTCTAGTAGTTCATGGACGAACAATCGATTGAAAAGTTCCGGGTCACCGCTCTTTTCAATAGCCCTTCTGCGCGATCTGTAGACCCTTCCATATTCCCTGTACCTATCTCGATTCTCATTGAACGATTTTTTTGACCTGTCGATATACGACTGCTTGTTCTTTTCGTAATCCGCGCGTTTCGATGCGCGCACCTTCTCCCTGTTTTTTTCGCTCCATGCGCGCATGTAGTCGGCATGCTTTTTGCGTTTCTCAGCTTGGTTGCTCATGTACTTAACCGAACCGAACCGTTTCAGCCTTGGAGGAGGGGGCGAGCTTTTGCACTGTTGCGATCCTGGGTCCGTCCTGCACCCCGTAGCGAGTCACGTCCATGAGGTGGTCGTCGCGCTTCACGATCCGCTGCTTCTCGTCGTACTGGTAACGCCGGTATTCGTCGAGCCACTTCTGGCACGTGCTGAAGACCTTGAAGCGCCCTGTCGACAATCGACTCAGTAGCTCCTGAATGCCGGCATCGACCGACCCCTTCGTGGCGAGCCGGAGCTTAACCCCCAAACCCTTGTACTTGTCGATGATCTGCTTGCCATCGGATTCGCGGGCGCTGGCGTCGCCGACGCCCGGTATCCATGCGCCTCGCGCGAGGATCGCGGTGGCGTGCGTGTCGAGCGACACCTCGCCGCGCTTGTACTCGCTGTAGAGGTAGATGACGTCGTTGTCCTTGTCGTAGGCGAACCAGGCCGCAGCGGTGTTGAAGTAGCCGTGGTCGAACGCAAAGAACCGGCGCCAGTGCGGCGGCAGCGGGATGGGGTTGATGACGAACTCGTCTTCTTCCACGGTATAGACCTTGCCGATGCCGGCGGATGGGATGCCACGACGGCGCGCGTCGCGCAGGTAGGGCGGGGTGACCGCCATGGTGTCGCGCTTCCAGTCCTCGTCGAGGTGGGGCACGTCGTCCCAGCTGCAGTGGATCGTGACGATGCTGCCGCCGGTCTTGTTGGTCTTCTGCCAGCTCAGGAAGATGTCCACCACGTCCGAATTGCCGGACAACGGGGTGAAGGTCAGCAGGATGCGGCCGTTGACCTTGCGGCCGCGCTGGATGCACTCGAGGAAGATCGGAAGCGGCGGCTCCTCGTCGAGCCAGATGAAGTGGACGTTGGTTCCTTGGAACGCCTTGCGCCCCTGCTCGTACGCCTTGAACTGCAGCTTCGACCAACCGCCGCTGCGGTGGCGCACCAGGATCGAGTCGCACGAGTGATTGGTGCCGTTGATGACGCGCGGTTTGCCGAGCTTCTCGCGGCGCAGGATGCCGCTGCCGAGCGCCTCATCACCCTCGCTGGCGAAGTCGCCGAGCAGGTACTTCTGCACGGTGTCGCGCACGGTCTCGCGGGTGTCGCCGCAGGCCCAGCCGATGATGGGCGTGTCGAAGCGAAGGCCGGTCCACCAAAACGGGTAGTCGCCGGTGAGGTGCAGCGCCATCTCGTAGGCGCCCAGGCCGAAGGTCTTCCCCGTACCGTTGCCGCCCATGAAACAACGCTGCCGGTACTTCGCGCCTGCCTCGAAGCACTCCATGTGCTTGGGGTATTCGGAGCGCGCGAGGTGCCCGGTGCCTGGGTAGATCGACTCGACCTGGTTGTAGCGCTGGTACTCGTTCTCTGCCTCGAGCAGCAGCTCAAGCTCCTCGATCTCCTGTTCGCTGAGCGACACTTACACGCGCTCGGAATTGATGGTGATCGTCGCGCTGTCGAGGATGACGCCAGTGCCGCCTGCGCGGCGAATCTCCACGGTGTTGCTGCTCGCGACCGGGATGCCGTCGTTGACTGCGTCGGTGTTGGTCCACGTGCGATCCGAGCCGCAGCCGAGCCACGTCGCGAGGGCGGAGCCGGTCGGGTCATCGCCACTGTTCTTGGTGAAGCGCACCTCGAAGTCGGCGGCCGCGCCCGCCAGCAGCCACGTGCCGATGGAGGTCGTGGTGGCGCCCTCGACCTTGTAGACGTCGCCATCGCTGTCGATGCGGTAGCTCGCGGTGAGCGCCGAGGACGCGATACGCGAGACTGAGGCGTCGGTGACGTTGACCGTGTTCGCGACGACGACCTGCGTGCTCGTGGTGTCAGCGGTCGCACCAAGGTTGTCGGTCACGCGGATGACGAAGGTGAAGGTGCCCGGGGTGGTCGGGGTGCCGGTCACTGCGCCCGTCGAGCTATTGAGGCTGAGCCCGGTCGGCAACGCGCCACTGAGGACGCTGTAGGTGTACGGCGTGGCGCCGCCGGATGCGGTTGCGCTCCCCGAGTAGCTCGCATTCTCGACGGTGTCGCTGAAGCTCTTGCCGATGCTGAGCGCCGCGGTGACGTCGAAGGCGAAGGCCGCGGTGTCGGCGGTGCGGCCGCCAACGTCGGTCACCCGGAAGGTGCCTGCGTAGCTGCCCACGCTCGTGCTCGAGCCGCTGATCGCGCCCGTGCTCGCGTTGAGTGTGATGCCCGTGGGAAGCGCGCCAGTCTGCACCGCGTAGGTGTAGGGGCTGTGGCCGCCGCTCGGAGTCACGCTGCCGGTGTAGGCGGCGCCGCTGGCCACGTTCGGCGTGCTCTCGACCGCGGTCAGGATGTCGGCGTACGGCAGGGTCTTGACCGCCGCGTCGAAGTTCCCGTCGACGTCGGTCGCGCGCACGGTCAGGGCGATGGAGCTGTAGCTCGTCGAGG
>ERZ724508.1666-NODE-1666-length-12775-cov-4.871777_pt1 | contig 12775 bp, 14 predicted proteins | sample MGYA00376041_ERZ724508 | MGnify/ENA primary metagenome ERZ724508 (study PRJEB28724, sample SAMN07190887) | wastewater metagenome | isolation source: effluent of sewage treatment plant in Hong Hong | place: USA: Christiansburg, Virginia | collected 2016-03-01 ...
GAAGTTCCTAACATTAGATGGTGTTGAAGTCTTTGGTCAAGGCGCTTGCGAGGCGATATTGACAAATCTCCATAAGCTCTAAGTTCTGGTTATCTCTCGTTCGAAACTGCCCCATCTATGCCCAGCAATGGTCATGCTTTTGGTCAACAATCATCCGATTCTCCAGACTCTCGCGCTTTCAAACGCTCTTATTGGATCTGAGGGTGTAGATATACTCACACGAAGCCTTCCAAATCTCACCAAGTTGCGCCTTCCAACTAATAACATCGACAATGAGGCTGCTTTCATGATAGCCCGCCGACTAATGAATTTACAGCACCTCGATGTCAGTAAATTGAGTCATAAAGCAGGCACCAACAAAGTGGGAAACCAAGGTGCGGAGATCCTCAGCAGAGACCTCTCCCGTCTAAACACTCTGCACATCAGTACAGCGATCTGCAACTTAGGCAAAAATGAAATCTGCTGTTTGAAATTCCTCATCGTTGCCACTGGTCTTGCAGATCTCTCCGTTGTCTACTGCTGTAAACCTTGGCCTACTTAGTTCAAAACCCGCTGGTCCTGGTCTTCAGCATTCTCGAACAAATAGGAAAGCGTAGGTTCAAACTCAAATTCTGAAGAAGCAGCATCACTTTTTGTTGTTGTACTTTTCTACTGATTTCAAAAAGTGCTTGAGAAATGTATAGCCCGACTTGTCCTTCTTCCCTTCTTACTCGAGCAGAGTTCGTTCGTAGGAATACAGTATATCGTAAGCCTCGCCAACACTCAAATGTTTTGCTGCTTGGTAGGTCGGCTCCAGGAGGTCCTTATGGTTAAATGGACAATACAGCAGCTTCTTGCCTACAAGCGTTGCTACAATCCACTGAATCAGCAGTTTGGCGTGTAGATTTCCACCAAAGGCACCGCATCCCCAATTCCCACTCACTATCTCATTAACTTTCGGATAACAGGTAAAGCCTGCATGGGCTTTCCTAATCTCCCTCAGGATCATCTATTCTTTAAACTGAAGGTTCTTCCGATAGGTGGCATCCATGGCCACGATGTACTCTTCCAAAATTCCATCTTCTCGAGTATTATACTTGCAATTTTCAGGTCCGTCAAACTCGGCTGACGACTTATAACCGCGTACCTTAAAATACTTTCGAAAGCCTAGTAGTCCGATTGCCTCATCATCCTCCATCTTGGGACAGATCATGATAGCTGCTAAGAGCTCTGGATGGCACATGAACATGATTTCTTCCTGGACACAGCCGTATTCCAGTGCTCCTCCACCAAGATACTCGTTTGCAAAGTCGATCTTCACTTTGCCGTTGAAGTCTTCGATGCTTGTACCATTCTCAAGGAGCTCAAATTCTCCCAGCTTTTTGTCACACTCCAAGAGAAAGTAGCTGTCGATATTCCCAACTTCGCAATTTCGTCTGATGGCGAGAGGCTCTTCGGGATTGAACTCCTTACCCAAGACGATGTCTAAGTAACTGATCACGGCCTGCGCTTTGTGTTTTTATGAGTCAAAGAAAACTGAAAAGTTATTGACTTGGGTTGGGTGCACATAGGTAGGTCTGAGGGTCAAGCACATCGTCATTAGACACATGAGCAGAACAATTTCCCGTTTCGTAAGCTTGTATTCTTTGATGGTATGAGGCTGCACCACAGGGATCGAAGGAGGGGCTTGCTCATGCTTTAATATGAACGAGGCGACTGCGCCGAACAGTGATAGCACACTCTTGAAGTTACCAAGCTTCATTTCCTGAAGCACATTAAAACTATTGGAGTGGTGCAACTCACGGTTGGTGATCTTCAAGAATTTCTTAAGGACGCCGACAAGCTGGGTGAGGCCAAGGTTGCCCTTGGCGACTTCTTGCAGTTTATCTCGAATTTCATTCCAGTTCTAGTGGGTGTAGACGAGTCGGTAGATTGTTCCTGAGTTCTGCATTCTTACAATGTCGGAATGTGAAATAAATGAACTCAAAAACATTCTTCTTTACGGATTAATGGATAAATGAAAGGGTATCCGGCGAAGGCTTGAGGGTGCGAAATGTGCGTGGAAGGGAGTGGCGAGAAGCAATTGTGGCGATCACTGCAGCGTTATTTGAAAATTCATAAAATTATTTGTCAGTCCAAAGGTTTCTACATCTATTTTTCTAAAATATCCAACGGCTAGGTCTGAGCACCGAGAAAACTATTTTGTGCCTCCCAAATGGCCTCTACGAAGGGTACAAGAGTCTGGAGGCTTAGCTGACTGCCACACCTGCCGAGCCTCTTCCACTGAGCATCCTCAGCAACATCACCGTCCTTTCAAAATGAGGAGATGGCTGATGCCCATGATCTCTCTTCAGAGTCTACCTCTATAACTTATAAAACCTTGAAAAAATTGGTTATCTAAGCAGGCTGGAGGCAGCCCCTCTCACCTGTACTTCAAAGGCTCAACGTTTCTTGGTTGTTAGTCCGAAGTTCCCCATCGAATATCGCCATACTTAGCTTAATATCAACAATATAAAAGAACTGGAACTTTATGTATGAGAGCCATAAGCGAGTGTTCCATGCACAGTCAATGCCACTTCCGTCTTGTCCATTGGCAAATGCAACGTGGTAGTGAACAAGAGCAAAAAGAACACCATTGCATATGAAACCGTTTATAGGTGGATATTCGAAGTGACGGCTGAAGTGGTAAGCCTGGGAGTAGGATGGGCGACCCCGGAAGCCAGCATATCCTCAGCTATTCACTTTACGATAGTCTTGAAGGTCCATGCAGCTTTCCTGCACTGATCCTATAAACTCTTTCAGTGCATTAAATTATAGATTTGCAGGGTTAAAGAGTCCGCGTGAGTTTTGCAGCTGTCCTTAACGCGAACTACACATTGCAATCAACAGTCGATGGTCACTTTGAGGAATTTGCGCTAAAGCTATTTTACCAAGTTATGAGCAAGGGTTAACTACCTTCCACCTCCAATGCTCTCAGCACTCAATACTATGTTGAATTTATCGAAGAACCCGTTTCGCTATTCAGCAATAACTGCAAATTAAATGCGGCGAGCGATTGGTATGGACAACAACTTTATTAATGAACAAACAACTTCTCCTGATCGTTGCAGTCGCTGCTATCGCGATGGCTGGCGGCTATAACCGTGGAAACAAAATCGTGCTCGACAAGACCAACCAAAATGTGCTAAACTTTGCCTGTGGTGGAACCGATGATACCGGCAATGCAAAGCTCATTAACAACGACTACACGTACAGCTTCAAGGGATGCCCAACTTGGCTCAAGCCCAATGGAGCTCAGCTTGTCGGAACCGCTCCAGCTGGCACCACTGGATCTTGGCAAGTTACTGTTTCTTATGCTGCTAAGGTTGGTACCACCAAGGGATCCTCTACCTTCTACCTCTGTTTCCCTGACAGTGCCTCTAAGATCCCTGCTGCGACTCATGCTTCCGTTTACTACGTAAACGGTGCAATTCAGGGTACCGGATTTTCCACTGCTAAAAGTGGAAACTATGTTGTTTTGATGCCTTTCCTCACCGGTGGCGCTGTCTTCGGTACTGTCAAGAACACTGCTACCGGTGGACAGAACTGCGCTACCATCCAATCCTCTTTGACTGCTGCCCAGAAGAAGAAGACCGACCTTCAAACTCAGCAGGATACCAACAATAAGCAATACGCTGATTTGGACGCGAAAATCACAAGTTTGAAGAGCCAGCAGAAGACTCTCCAGGATCAAATTGGTGCGACTGGTACTGATGCTATTGACGCTCAAATTACAACTCTTCAAAAGACTATTGATGGACTCGAGACCAAACTTATTACTGAAAAGAATGCAGCTGATAGTGCCGCCGCTGCAGTGACCCAAGATCAAGGATTCCTCGACGCTGCTAATGCCAACAAACAGACTGTTATTGACAAGCAGACCCAATACAATTCCAATAAGGCTAAGATTGATGCCGCGAAAGCTGCATGGGATGATGCCACCACTAAGGCTACCGCTGCTCAGGATGCTGTTGCCGCTGCCCAATCAACATTTGATCAAGCAAACTCTGCTTCCACCAGCGCTTCTCAAACTTTGGCTGCCGCTAACGCTAAGGTCGCCGATCTTCAAGCTCAGCTCAACCAAGCAATTAAGGAACAGCAAGCTGCTCAGGCTCAAGTCGATGCTGCAGCTCAGGCTATTCCAGATGCCAAGAGCAAGCTCGATAGCGCTAATGCTAACCTTGCTGCTGCCGAGGATAACGCTGCTTCTGCCAAAAAGGCTTACGACGATGCCTCTTCTGGCTTCACTGTTATTGATTTTACTGCTGAACTTGCCAAGGCCGATCAAGATATCGCTAATGCTCAGAGCCAGTTGGAGTCTTCCAAAACTGCCAACGACCAGGCTCAGACCAAATACACTTCTACCCAAACTACTTACACTTCAAGCAAGTCTCAATTAACGGAATTGCAAAATAAGCGTGATGCTATCCTCACTCAAGCAGGAGGCCTTAAAGCCAAACTTGCCAAGCTGAACCAGGACATTTGCGATGCTGAGAACAGCTACAACGCTCTTACTCTTACGATTGCTTCAGTTAAGACAAAGCTTAGTCAAGTCGACTTCTCTATCGCCAAGTGGACCCTTAAACTGAAGACCTGCCAACAACAAGCCACTCAAGGAACAATTGTCGGTGATGCTACCTGTGGAGGAGCCACCACCGCAAGTGGTTCTGCCCCAACTGGCACTAATGGTACCGGCACCGTTTCCTACGTCGGAGTTGACTACGTTGTCGTCAATGGCGTCAAAATTTACCTTGGATCCTGCTCAAGCAAGGTGTACAAGTCAGGCAACAAAAACTTCAAAGTTAACGACACTGTTGACTTCGAAATTGTGCAGAGCAGTGCCGGAAAGGTATGGGGTAAAAAGGTTGCCTGCAAGTGATTATGGATGAATTTATGTTATAAAGCATTTCGATTGAGAACAGTCCAGGGGAATGATTTTACTTTTGATTGATGCATTTACACGAGCAACTTGAGGACTTGAAAATCGTAGAATGGCTTGGCTTGTTGAATCGTTGACCGATCCACACTCTTCAACGGTTTAACAATGACTACACATTGATGAATCACACTGCGTGATAGACGATATGGGTGTTGTCCGTACCAGGTATTTGCGTGGATGGAGCACCGTTTAGCACCAGTTCGTTTCCCATGACCACTATGAAATAATTTCTGTCGGGTTCTACCTCTCTGAATCCGCATAACAACCCAAATAGAACGAGCTACAGTTAACATCGTAAGTACCCGAATGAAGATCGAAAGAAACACAAGCAGAACCACGGCTGAGTTCAGCAGTACATGAAGTTCGGCAAATGGCGAGTAGAATCCAGGATAGCTGTGACTTCTCATCTTGATGACGAGCCAAGCTATGTCGAATCCTACGGAGACAAACAGCACAGCCATCAGGAATTTGTTGTAGGTGCTGCTGAAGAGGTTGAGGACGAATAGAGCTATAACAGCAAGACCAGCTAAAATAGCTAAGAAGTGGTAGCGGCCTAGCATAATGAACATCTCCACAAGCACCAGTAACACGCCCAACCAGAAGATAACAGTGAGTTTACCACTGACCTCCTTCTGAGCCACTGTCACTCCAGAGGGATATCCCGGGATGGACGATTGAGGCACTGGGCCAGTCAAGGGACCAATCGGTGAGGAATCCCTAATTATTGGGTTAGCAAGGTTGTTGTTGTAAGCACTGAGATTGTGCACACTTGTGTTCACTGGTGCCTGTCGTTGCGGCTGATTGCTCAATGCTGATCGATTCAATGCACTGTTGTTCAATGCAGCATTGCGTGCATTCAGTGCTGAGTTATTCAGGGCTGATTGGTTCACAGCAACGACGCTAAGGGGAGCAGTGTTGTTGAGTGGACCCGCGTTTGGATTGGAGGCAAGTGCGCTATTGTTCAGCTGGGCCCTTTGGATAGCGTTTGCGCGTGCCTGCACATCCTGTCCGACGGCTTCAAGTCCAGGTGGAACAGGTGGTGCCTGTAACTGTTCAGGAGTCAATGCGCTCATGTCCGAAATCTTATTATTGGGTTATTAGACCAAAGTATTGTCGTTTCTGCACTGGAATTGACCGTTTATTCCGATTGAAGTTTGTCTTCGAATGAAGCTCATGGCTGTTCAATGGGACTCTCCTGAGTCAAACTTTTTTGTTGGAAAAATACTTGGAAGAAGTGGCAATAAAGGATCATTCACAAAAGGATTGCTTGGGCATGCTGAAGTAGACTTGTTTGGCTTCTGTGCAGCGACTGATCTTATCCCAGATTGGCCCCTTTCGGTCGCCTTTCCAGCCAACAACTATCAGCTTCAAGCCAGTGTTTTAAGCTTTGCGGAGGAGATAATAGACCTACTTCATTAGCCGTTTATCCTCAGGACTGCAGAAACAATCTTCTGATTCAACCGGCTCATTTTCAGCTTCAGGCAGCTGCTAACCGACTCTGAAGTATAAGCCTGAACTTTGTCTGAACGCGTTGTCAAAAGAGTCTGAGAATGAGATGAAAGCAGTGTCCTTGAGCTCAGCAACTTGCACCTTCCCTTCGTTGGCTCCTTCTTCATAAAAGTAGCATGGGATATTTGGTGCATAATGCCTAAAGAGTTGCCCAGGAGATTCCTGAAGGTCTTTGTCTTTCTTAACTACCTGAACAATCTCGATTTAGATGTTCTCCAAGTCGGTTCCTTTGAGTCCCTCCTTCAACTTTTCTGTTGTGAAGCTTCCCTGTCTGAGGACACTCAATTTCTGTTCGGTCAGCTTAACTACTGTACTCTCCAGACCATATTCACAACGTTCACCGTCAATTATCGCTACATCTTGGTCATAGAAATCGTTGAAGACGTGAATCGGTTCGGTGGGGCTCACATGGCCGAACAAGTTGGCACTGGGAGCACCTATTGGCAGTCCCGATAGCTCGATAAGCTTTCGTGCAGTTGGTTGCTTGGGTGAACGGAGCCCCACGAACCCTGTTCCTGCTGTTACGACTAAAGGTAGTTTTTCAAGATTGGCCTTGAGTATAACCGTCAATGGTCCAGGCCAGAACTTATCTGTGAGGGCTAAGAAGACCTTGCGTTCATCGACAGTTGTAACTGCAAGATTCAATGCTTGTTGCTGGTTAAGCACATGCACGATAATGGGATCGGAAAGTGGTCGCCGCTTTGTGGCATAGATACTGAGCAAAGCCTGCTCGTTCGTTGCGTTGGCACCTAGCCCGTACACAGTTTCTGTTGGAAAAGCTACCAGCTTGTTCTCCTTGATCAGTTATGCTGCGTGCTGGATCTCCTATAAGTCTAACACCGTGGCTTGCACCTGATCTGCTTTCACTCCTGGCAGTAGATCCTGCCTAAACTTGTCCATGAACTTCTTGAGCACTTCCGTTCGCTTGCTGGTCGTTGTTGTTGTTTACATTTTCTTATTATTCTTTTACGACGGCAGAGCACATGAACGATTCCGAATCCGATATAATACGATAAAGAACAACGTAAAGATGTCACACAGTTGGCTTCATGCAGAGGGGGCACCTGTCATCGCGCATCAGCCAATCAGCAACGCATGGGATGTGCAGCATATGGTGACATTTTAACTCGATCAGCTGGTCCTGGAGGCGCATCTTGATGCAACAAATTCCGCAGTCGTCCTCTTCGAAGTTCCTTGGCACATACTGTCGACGGGGAAGATGGTCGACTATACGAAGGCGCAATTCGAGCTTCTCCCTTTCTTTGTTGTAAGTTTTGTAGTCTTCGAAGATAGGATCTGCCGCTCGAGCAACCTTGGCAGTGCATTCCCGCGGAATGCACTAAGCAGTCGAACGCGATTCTTGAGAGGGTAGGACAGGTGCGGTATTGGCTCTAATTGGGGGACTAATAGGTGCCGTTCGCAAAGCCATTAACCGCTGTCGTTCTTACTCAAGTAACTGTGCTTGAGACCTAGGTTGTGACATAGGATAGAGGCTATAAAACATTGGAACCCCAAATGGTGATGGTGGAACACTAATAGGTCCTGGTGGGCGTGGTTGGGGTTGACTGGCGTATCCGACGTTTGGTGGGGAAGGTACCACCGTCGGTGGTTTACAAGGTTGGGGTGGCTTACATTTAAGACAAGAACAATTCTTCTCAAGGTTGTCGTAGTAATTGATGGCATCTTTATACTTCTGTGTCATTTCCTTTTCCTTTTCTTTCCTTTGCAGATACTTCGGGCAGAAATCCAAGTGCTGGTCATAGATAATATGGGGTAGACACTCCTTACAGTCGTAGCACAGCACACTCCTTGCGTGGCAGACGGCATCATGCTTTACGAGGTCCTAGCTGCTTGGGATGAGATCCTCGCACAGTTAGCATATCACTTGCTTACAAACAGCAAGAGGCTGGTTAGCCTTGGGTAGATTGGCCGGCGCTTTCTTTTCTTTTTTCGGAGACAACCGAGTTGATGTCGTATTGCTCGATTCAACTGGAATGGCTACGGGATCGTGTTCCTTAGATTTCTTCTTAGGCTTTTCCTTTTTGTGTTGCTTGGGTTAGGCTGGGCTAGCCTCACGGCTTTCCTCAGCATTCTTATGCTTCTTACTTTTCCCTTTCTTGTGCTTCTGTTTAGGCTTGTCCTCTCGAGACTCCTCCTCGTCATGATTTCCTTTGGGCTAACCGTGTTTTCGTTAAGGAAGTTTGTCGACCATCTGGCGAACTCCTTCCTCTGTATAGCACACAACCTTGAGTTTAGGGCGTTCAACCTCAGCAGGGCACCCTCCGTTGGATGAACCCTCCTTTTTGAATTGGGTTTCCTCTATCATAACCTTAGCTAATTAAACAATGTAGTTTAGCGCAATGAATACACCTCAAAGTTCACACAATCGAGAGGTAAGTCTCTTAGAGAGAATGTCATCACAAATCTAAGGGTAGAGCGGTGATGTTTCAGCTATAACTACAACGCTGTCGATCAAATACCATTGTTTCCCGATCTCACCCGAGGACTCGTAACAGTCACAGGCAGTACTCACAAATTATCAGAAGAAGTTGGATTCCTTTACGCTAACGTACATAAATCCGTCGGGTTCCTTCAGCTTGTCGTACAGCTCCCCCATGTTAGTTGTTGGGTTCAATACCGTAGCACCTGCCGCTAAGTAGATGCTGACAGTTTAGTCGTGGGTAATCATCTGCCGTATCTCCTTCATGACATCAAAAAGCTGTAAATTTTGAGGCGTCACAAAGATCTTGTACCCCTTTTTGAAGTCTTTTAATGCCTTCGAAATGTTAGGTCGGTCGACCACCATGAAGGCGAGTTTATGCTTACTACTCCCATTGGACTTGCTCTCCATACTCAATCTTCGACGAATACGCTCCCCCAGCTCGTACTTCTGCTGGAAGAGAGACACACTCTGAGCACCTATAATCTCGAGCAACTTGTTTGCAACGTTTGACATGGCCAACTTCGCTGATAGTTATACTAATTACTGGTAATGCCGACACTGATTCTTATGAAGTTTGTCGTCCACCGCCTAACATTTTGAGCGGGAGAATATACCTAACGTTATAAACTCGAATGCTTGCCGAAAGCTAAGGAAAAGCAAAAAGTACACCTAATTTATAATCAATAGGGCTCCATGAAGAGCTGCTCATAGAGTTCCTTGTCAACCTTACCACTTATTGCAAGTCTCCGGAACTATCTGTAGTCGGTTACATGGCTGCCAGTTGTCGTCTCGGCGATGTGTACCAACAGTTGCTACACCACTTGGAAGACTGGTGCTGAAAGACGGTACGATGCAAGGTTGTTCCTCGATAGGTAACCTAATCGCTTTTCGTCCAGCACATTGAATAACAGGCTGAGTGTTCTCTCAGTCTTTTCTGCTGGCGTTGCGTAGAGCTCTTCGGTGGAAGGCTGCGGACTGTACTTCCTCGTGGTTGACCTCTCTGTACATCTTTGTCGCCTTTCATTAAGTTTCTTTTCCGTCTCCTCCAACACTTGCAGGTGTTGCTGGTTTAGCTGTGGACGCCTGTTGGCACTCCTTGAACAGTTTTCCTTGTCGTAGTCAACCGTAAGCAACCGCTTACTCTTGCTGAATCTCATAACTCTGCTAACCGTTGATCAATTATAAGGACCTTATCACTATCATTTCACTATGGACCTTCGTGAAGGGTGTTGGCTGTAATGTTGTTTGACTTGCCTTCTGAGAGCCCGAAACTCTTCTCAACGAACTCATGCAGGTCCTTAAAGAGTCTTTCCATGAAGCGTTTGTCATGACTGAAGAAATGATCTGCGCCTTAATAAACCTTCAATTATCCTCTCTTACAAGCTTTCAGCCATCTTTGCTCAGAGTCTCGGTGATCTTCGCTGCCATTGATAAAAAGAACTGGGCCCTCGAATTTCTTGAGGCCACTTTCGGGAGCACTGTTCTTGAGCATTTCTACCTGTTGGTCTCCTTGTTGGAAGTAATAGCCGGCTCTCATCATGTCGGCAAGCACTTCCTTATCGACATGCTTTGCGGACTTTATCAACCCATTGACTAGTGTTTCACTTGAAAGGTAGTTAATTGCCTTTCCCATCCCCCAAAGGCCAAGAGAAGCTTTCCATGAGCGTCCCTCTCCAACATTTTGACCGCACATCATAATGACGGCTGCTTGGTATTCAGACTGCTCGGGGTAGTCCTTCATGAGCTCCATAATCAAATACCCACCGAACGAGCCGCCAATAAGAATTGGTGGAATCTAGCAATGCTTCTTTCGAATGCTGTGAATGGTCTACTTGCAGTTTTCGAGGGTTAGCTTCTCATCCATGAGCGTCCCGTGTCCGGGTAGGTCTACCAAGATGCTCCGAAACCCTTTTTCAGCCAAAAACTACGCATGCGGCATAAACATAGTTCGACACGAGCCTCCACCGTGCAACCAAATTAGGGTGTTTTGATGACTCTCACCGACAATCTCGAATGTTTTGCTGAAGTCCAATGACACGTTCTGTTTGAAGCAAGACCGGCATAGCGATTTGACCTTGAGAGATGCACGGTCCTCCTCCATTAACACAGGGTTCTCCAAGCAGACTTTACAGGTAAGTTGTCTGCACAAAGGGCACTCCTTAAGTTTAACTTACTCAGCAGGTCGTTTGCAGTAATGGCATGATTGCCCAACATTGCTGTTTCCCATCAAAATGCGATTAATTTTACTGAATGATCCCGTTTTAACGAATGACCGTATGACCTCACGACTGACCGATTAATATTGCACATACAATTTTGTGTGGAACCAACGGCGATACAGATTAATATGAGGTGGCGGATGATGCAATGGCATCTTCCAAACCAAACATGAAGTGAATGGTTTCATGGATTGGGTAGATAGTTTTCGAGGTTGATCTGCAGTTGGCCTCTCATTTTCGAAAGACGCTTTTTCGTGAAGATTATCTTCACACGCTTCCTTTGTTATCGCTCGATGCTATTTAGCAATCTCCGCTTTTGTGAATTCTCTCGCTCCTCACGTTCCAAGACTGTACGGTAGAAGGCAGATTCGTCGTAAGGCGAGCTCAGCTACTAGATTGGCTGAAGTCGCTTGTCGATGTGGTGATTACTTTATTTTGTGAAACGCTGCTCTGCTGCTTTCTCTGAAGTGGACAGGCTGCAGTTCTTTGGTTAGAACATTTTTGTGAAGCGGCTCAGTAGGAAGTTGAGCCTGATGTTATCCTGTTGGGGAATACCACTTTAGCGGACATTGGGTGAAGCATTAGGCGTTCGTTCAACGGATCCACTGACCCTGGGAAACTGCTTTCCCAATGAACTTTGATACGACATCCTTCTCTGCGGAGTGCACTGTATTGTCTTGACTCGTTCATTCAGTTGCTTCATGAATTCAGTCTGCTCATTAGTGGTTCGCATGCGCTTCGTGGTGGTGATTCGGAAGTGTTGGGTAACATCTGTGGTACAGCTACTCTACCCAGCAGGGGTCTTATTAACTGTCAACCGCTGCTAGCCTTTAGCTTTCATGTAAATATAGTTTGCACTAACACAACCGATCAGCTAATACGAGCTTGCTCAGACATCTCGTAGCCAAAGCCTGTTGGATCTACCAAAAATCCCCGTACGACTGCTGAGCCTGGCACTGCTATGATCTTCAGCGGAAGCGTGAGAGGTTTTATCGGTTTGATTCCATGTATTTTGTTGAATCTGATCTAAGTCTCGAGCACTCTATTGCTGTTGTTCTTGACAAGGATGTAACCGAATCCCTGCCGAGGATCCATGTTCACGATCTTGTAGCAGTTTGGTAGTCCAACCCTTGCGTATGTATTCTTCTCACCCAGCTCAAACTCGGCCTTGCTCTCCACGAAATGGTGTAAGAACTGCTTATCCTTCTCAATTTGTTTGAAATGAACAACTTCGGCGCCGTAGGATGCCAGCACAAAAGAGTTACGCTCATGGTAGTTCCAGCGAATCTTGCAACTTACAATGTAGTCGCCAGGCTCCAAAGTCGATTACAGGTGCAGGTTTTCTGACATACAGGCTTTGGAGGCAATTGCTTCGATATGCCCACCGACCGACCTCGCAAGGAACAGCCGGGACTTGGATAGTTTGTAGTTGGATGATTGCTGATACTTCCGACGGTTTTCCTGGTAGAGAGAGATGAAATAGTCACCACGAGTCTTAACTGTGAAGGCCACCATTACGCTGTGAGTACGGTCTGATTCAAGTTTGATGTGGCTGTGAACTTTGCCTAAGGAAACATAGCAGACTGTGATGCGGTAGAAATACACGAGGAAGTCGCTCATTGACATAAAGAAGGACCCGTCGTTGGG
>ERZ724508.1672-NODE-1672-length-12758-cov-3.931748_pt1 | contig 12758 bp, 8 predicted proteins | sample MGYA00376041_ERZ724508 | MGnify/ENA primary metagenome ERZ724508 (study PRJEB28724, sample SAMN07190887) | wastewater metagenome | isolation source: effluent of sewage treatment plant in Hong Hong | place: USA: Christiansburg, Virginia | collected 2016-03-01 ...
ATAAATGGAATCTTGAAGTTTATGAAATAAGAAGAGGCTAGCCTGTTCGTTAGCAAGTATTGATATTTTTACTTAAAGTTGTGCTTTTTTATTGATGTTGACTAAATTTTAGTTAAATCTAGTATAAATAGAAAAATATGAAATCGTTAATGTTTTAAAAATGAAGCGTAATAACCCCTCTGAGCAGGAGCAACAGATGACAATGTGGCTAAAATCAGTGTTGAATGTATCACATGCTCTTATCCTAGACTCAATAAATACATTACGAACAATTAGGAAATGGTCTAGTGTATTGCCTCGTAATGAATCATTATTATCCGACTCTGGTGCCCATAAAAAAAATATGTTTAGTCCCCAGGAGGCATACTGATTACTTAAATAATCTCAGATTGTTAAATTAAGTGTTTTCTCTACTCAAATGGACGCATTTTACTTTCGATGTATTTTTTCATCTATCTTAGATTAATAAAATAGTCGCTTTCGTTTACGCAGACAATATGCAGTTACTCACCAAAATGTATCAAACTCTCAACAAAAATTAAACAAATTTTGGGAAAAAGCCCGAAAATATTTCTCATAATTATGGAGCCAATAGTCGAAACCTCCACACTCAAAAGGCAACAAAAATAAACTCAACAACATATCCAGCAGTAAAAACAATAACTAAATCATCGAGTTACACTGAGAAGACTTGCAAAAACGAGTACACCCATCCTCAAATAAGCTCGAGCATAAGTTTAAACATGAATTTAGTAGCCAATTTAGGTATCAATTCAAATTCAACGACCCCATTGAAAAATCCTGTGAAAAGTCAATCAACAGTTATAGATGATATTAAAGTCATTGTTGTGCTGAATGGGAAGACTGACAGATAGAAAGTGAACTTGCTAAAAAACTTACTAGGAATTGAAGTGGAGTAAAAAGTAAATTACGAATAATAATGTGAGAAGGATTTGTTGAATGATGATAGTAAAAAATAATCTACTATCATTATTGATGATGCTTGATCTAATAATTAAGAATCAGCAATTCGTTGATATTTTAAGATATTCATTTGCCAAATAATCTATTTATTATATTGATTATATTTTGGTCTTCAAAGAATAAAATGTTGCAAAGCTAGAAAGAACCTAGCCATCAGTAGGCGTAGGGCAAAACAAAGAGCTAGATAGCAAACTCTACAACTTTAAGTGAAGGAAACAGCTAAGTTGATGAATAGTTTCAAGTAAAAAAAGGAGAAAAGTTTTAATTTATAAACTAAGATGCTAAAGATTGGCCACAATGGTCCTTAAATCAAAAGAATGAGAAAAAAAATTAAAATATTAGCTAAAAATTGTTAAAATAAATGGAGAAAGAAGAAGATGAGGAGACTAAAAAAAAACTACAAAACAAAGTGGATCAAATCGCTTAAATTTAATAGAATTTAAGATATTATTAATATTATGACAGAGGACTCGAGTATGTCAGGCACAGAGATTTAAAAGAGGTATAAAATGTCAATGAAGTTGGAAATTCTTAAAAAAAATGGCTTGGAGCGAGAGTGGTGGATAAAATAAAAAGATTATTCAAATGATTAAACTTTTAATCTTCAATAGATATTTTCATGTCAAATGTTTTTAAGTTGTGATAAATATGATTAAGAATAAAAATTTTTACTCAGCTTTAGATTAATAATTCATTACTTATAATGTCTTCTGAGGAATATTATGGATATCGAGAGCCCAGATTGAGTAATCGGCCACAGATTAAACGAACATAGTTATCTTCATAAAAATTAATCATAAGTCGTTCAAAATAAAGAGAGAAACAGAGATAGCTCTAGGCATAATAACAAAAACTGCAGAAGTTAAAGAGAAAGTATCATCAGATTAGTATAGACAATAAGGAGGAGGGAAAGTTAAAGAACAAAAAAAATAAAAAATTGAAAAACAACTATAATATTTATCTGAATGATTTGAGGTTTAGATTAAATCATTATGATGATCAAGGGGCCATAGGCTTTAACTAAATCATTAAAGAAAAGGTTGAGAAAAGAGCTCTCTAGTTTTTATAAAAAAATTTTAAAACTAAGTCTGATTTGATTCCTACAAATGTAGGTAAGGTGAATTAAAAGGCTATCCAGTAAACTTAACAAATTATCCACAACAGATTACTGAATCGAGGTAGCAGAAAAAAATATGATGGTTATAGTTCTCGAGTTGGAAGGGGATAGATGAGGTCATGCTCAACAAATTCTCAGCGTTTTTTTTAGAAAAGAAGATAATAAAATAGTATTCAGAAATCAGAAAGAAGTTTGAACAACGATAACTAGGACTATAACTTTCAGTCAAGAAACAAAAAAAATTTAGAAATAAATTAAAAATAATCAATGGTTTTAGGAACTCAAACTATCAGAAAGCCATACGAAGAACAAAAGAACTAAAAGAGCACAATAAAATTATAAAATGAAAAGAAAAAATAGGAATAAAAAAATGAATCAGAGATCTCAGTAAACAGCCGGCATGAAAATAGCAGGATTACTCAATAGTTATAAGACGAGTATAAGAACATAAATAAAATAAATTAAGCATAAAAAAATGAGCAAGTAAAAGCTTTTGAAAATAAAAGGTAGGAAAATAAACTGATTGGAAGTGGGTTAAATGACAATAGGCAGAGCTATGGATCAGTCAGTGATCATAGTTATGTAAACAATAGTATAAATAGCAATATGGGGAGAAACAATTATAACATATTGGCCACCAGTGACTACGAGCGCATAAAATAGTTAGAGAAAAGGGCAAGAGATTAGTCATTCCTGAGATCATCAAAGTCAATGACTAACGTTAATGGTTACGAGGACACAAAAAACGGGGAATAGTACAATAAATTGCTATAACAGCAGTAATCTTCATTGGATCTTAAATACTAAGAGCAACAAACAAAAAAGGAAACCAGGCAAGTTTAGGTATCAGTAAATCCCTCATCCAAATCAAACTCCAATACAATCTCAAACCTGATTAAAAATTCATCAGATTTGATAAAGAATGGAGTAGGAGAATATGGAGAAAGCTCACAATATAAATATAATACGACATAAAACAAGAAATACATAAATAACTTATACTCGGCTATGAGTGTGAGTAACAGTAACAGTAAAATGGGAGAGAACATAGAAGCAGGCATGGAGATAAATAAATAAACAAGTGTGACCAACACTAACACAAACATCAATTAAAACATTAACATGATAAAAAACCCCAGTAACAACATCACATTCCATAACATCATCTATAGTATGGAGAACAGCAATAGCAACAATACCAATAACAATAAGAACAGCAACAGTAATAGCAGCAATTTTAATCTACATCTCAATAGCAACCACAACAGTAACAACAACAGTAATAGGAATAGCTAGAACATCAGCTCCCATACCATCACCAACATCATTCTAGGCAGGAACAGCAATAGCAGCAAAAGTGCTTAGAATAAGAGCTTAGGTCTCTCATCTGACTGTGAGAACTATGAAGATATTTTGAAAGGTTCGAAACAGTTAGAACAGAGGCCAGCACATACGCCATCAAACTTGAATAACTTAAACTCAACTCATCAAAGTCTACAAAATATAAATAACAATTAAAATAAGGCGCAGTTCATCCTAAACGAGGAGATAGCATAGAAGAATGAAAATTTATCAGATAGTATAAACGAGACGGATGTAATATCTTCGTAGAGCTATATAAAGTCAAAGAAAATGGTGAGAATTCCACTATATTATGCCACACCTGACCAGATTGCATCGAGGATGGATGAGAACAAAACCGGGTCTTTGTCAATGTCCAATACCAACAGTATGATGAGATAAGATAAAAAGCAAACAGAAATCTAATTTTAATTCCAATAGAGTAACCAAGTCTACAGTCTCATGCATAATAACCACAGCAAACCCAATAGCAATTTTGATATCAATAATCAAAAAAATATGCAGAGGGTCAGTTTAATGAACGAAGGGTACGAAAATAATAGATGGGACAACAATAGCCTCAATAGAATGAGTAGTCAAGGCAGCCAACATTCCATATCGAACAGTAAAAATTCATTCAACAGAAATTACTAAGATGTTTAAGAACAATAGTTTCATAATAATGCAGAGCAGTCGCCCATCTTCTCTTTTTCTCATAAATAAGTACCAAAAAATGAACCATTTGTTTTATCTGATGAATTGAAAGAGTGGAATGCAGAAGAGCAAGAGCAAATAATTTATCTGTATACCAGTTTTGGGAATGAGTAGCCCTAGCTGCAAACGTTAATGGATAGGTTCTATGAGCATATTACAATTGTGAATAAAATTGCTGATTTCTTATCAGAAACCGAATAATTTTATTTGGATCCTCAACAAAGGTAAACTTTCCATCTCTCCATGTTTCTCCTCTTTAAATTCTTCTTTCAATGCAGACTATAAATTATTTAATCCTTAACCCATGGTCGATCCTGCTTTATATTAACGAATAAGGAAATCTCTGAGTAGGAAGTCGATAAATATTACGAAGAAAACTCTGTAAAGTAGTTATGCTTGTGCTTATCTGAAGGAAATAAAAAACTATAAAATATTCTGTTAAGATTTGAAAGTTACTTAAAAGAAAGATTGCCAGATAGCCTGATAAACTTAGAGCAGATAAGAAAGTAGGACTTGAACATCATAACATAAAAATTAAATTAGGAGCTGTAGATGTTGGTGACAAAAATTTAAGAAATAATGTAATAGAAATCAAATAGTCTGATTAAGGATAACTAATATGAAGTTATAAGTTTAAGGGCTTTTGCTATCATGTAACTCATATTTCTGATATCCGAGTTGAGGGGGAGGAAAATTAAAGGTTTTGAACATGTCATCGAACCCGAAGATTTCGAAATGTACTGCAAGAAATACTATGGTTTATTCAAGGAGACTGTTTTATATTTTCATTGATTTTAATTACTTCTATCATTTTCTATTTCAATATACTCATTTTCTCATTCTCAATTTCATAGAACTGGCCATCTTTTCGAGTCTTTATCTGTTTTCTATAAATAAGATGGTTATAAAAATTCTGATGATAAACCCAAAACCTTCTGCAAAATATAATAGCACATTTTCATTAACAAATTATTCGCCTTTAAGCACACAATCCAATTATGTGACGAGTTCTTCTTCAAAAATGAAAAAGCCTTATTTTAGTTCAGGTTTTAAGCCATTTGATAAATTTTCTCAAATAGGAAATTAGAAAAAAGTTTAAATTAATGATCCGAAGATTGTAAGATATTCAAATATGTCCAGGCTGTCAAAAATGTCATTTTTCTCATGTTAGGGATTTAATTTAGAATTGGAAGAAAAAAATAAATAGAACCTCACAAAAGAAGATATGGAAAAGGCTTATAAGTAAATAGCAGATATCAAAAAGGAGATAAATGATTTTCGAAAGCAATATTCGGAACATATCGGAGAGAATAACAAAAAGTTAAATAAAATGAAAGGATTATTAAAAGCAATACTCAATAATAGCACAAACAATGGGATGTCTAAAAATATTCTTAAGAAAGAAAACAAAAATAAAACATAAATTGCAATAATAAGATAAAAATAAGAACTCGACGATTGAGCATAATGAATGATAAGTTACTGGCTATGATTAATTAACGATAAATTATGATAAATTATGAAATCATTTAAATTTTTATTGGATTAAGTCTAAAACTGTCTGATTTCGATGGTAACTAGACTTTGTTACAGTCTTTTTTCCTTTCTTTTCTTTATCTTGTTCGGTTTTAGTTTGGGTTGCTTCATTTATTAATTTGTTATTAAGATCTCCATTTCCTACCACTACCCATTCGGTATAATCGCCATTCTCATAAACATCTTTATATTTTATTTATGTGCCATTTTCTACTTTAGTCACTTATTGCACTTTTGATTGTCCGATCGCAGGAATTGATTTTCTATAAAAATCATCCCATTTTTTATCTTCTTATGTTAATTTTACATCTTCATCATGATTCGTTTGATCATGCACAGGCTCTACTTGAAGATATGGTTTGAGCGATTGAATTAGAACTACCATCAGACTAAGCACAAAAATTTTTATCATTCCTTTTCGTTAATAATTATTTTTCATATTTAATAGATAAACTTTAACAAAGTTAATTTTTAACCGTTATAATATTTGCTCGCAATCAATAAAACAAACTTTTTCACACATCTTTTGCTCAATAAGTAATTTCTTTATGGAATAGTCTATATTGAACTATTCCATAAGTTTTTTTACTTCTTTTTTATATTTGCTCTTCAAATTTAATTTTCAAATGCGAATAAATGGAATTTTTCAAATTTCAAATTAAAAATAACTCTTTAAGTATCAAGTTTTTCAAGTCCATTTGCTTTTATACTTGAAGATAAAATGTAGAATTTTCTTTATCCAAAAGAAGACCCAAAATGAGGGTGGATTTTTAAAGATTGAGAAGCTTTTTCTTCGAATTGGCTGTTATTATAATATCAATTTAAAATCCGCAGAATTCAAATATGAATAGCTTCTAAAATTCCCCAAGAATAAGTCAAAGTCAAATAAGGCAATAAACAATACAGCGTTAAGGAGACTGGATATGTTACCAATGCAACAATCTAAACTTCTCATTTAGAAAGAGATGTAATCGATGTAAATTACAAACAAGAGAACAAAATTAACAGTATTTCTCATATTTGATGGATTCAAACAATGAGTGGGCCTATGGGACTGATTTATATCAGGATTTGGCAAATTCTCCTGAGAACTTTTCACTTGAGGGAAATAATACATAGGCTGAACACATTTATCTCGAAACACAAAGCGAGCCCACCGAATTTATTTTGAACCCTGAATCCCTATCAAGTTCTTCATAAATCTCAAACGGGATCTACAGTTCAGATGGAATGAATTGGAATATATTTTTAAATAAAGAATAAGAATATAATTCTGAAGATTATACTTAGAGTGACGAAAGTGGATAGAACAATTAAGAAAACATTCAGCTTGATTACGATATCTACCAAATGGTGAGCAAAATTATAATATGAGCAAATATTTAATAACTTTATGATTTTTATATAGGGTTTATCTACAACTATTTTTTCACCATCATAGCTCGATTCCCGAAAAATCTGAATCAGTATTGGGATCCCAATCCATTAAAAAAGGGGATTTTATCTTACTTTTACTTATATTGCATTGCAGTTTGATGGATACTCCTTTTTTGTTAGTTTTGTTATGTTTTTTGTGGGTTTTATGATCATTATTTTAGTTATAGATCGTTTAATGCTATGTCAAAGTATGATGAAGCTGATTTCTGACATAATTTTAATGAAGGCCTGGATTGAAACTAAAATAGGGCTAATGTTTCTCACCTAGTGTTGTTAATTGGCTCATCTTTGTTTTTAATTTCTTGTTTTTCGAAGAACCACCAGCTTATTATCGATTGTCTTTATTTTTGCGTCCCTTTTTCGTTTTAATTTATACTTTATTCTCATTTACAATGTGAGGAGTGCCATATTATTTATATGCGTCATGATTTCTTTGATTAGTATATGATTATTAATTTTTTCTTTCTGATTTAATAAGAAGGTGTCCACTATCAGTAATTGATCTATTTAAAATTAAATTTACTGGACAAAAGGAGGGGCATATACGATTCTTGGACCATCGTAAATATATCGAGTTTTTGTGCTCAACGACTTCTATTTTCTTTTATTTTGGTTGATATACCTTTCCCTTTCTTTTGATAGGACTTTGGGTGTATTTTGTCGTTATTAACTATTCTTTTCCTGCCTTATTCTTTTTTTCCTTCATCGTAATAATTATACATTTAAGTATCATCGAGGTGATGTCGAGCAGGTTGGTAGAACTATGTCCTGGTGATATTGGGAATAATTTAGGTGATTTTGGGAGTGGGAGAAGGCTTTTCGATGGCATCTTCGTGGATTATGCTCTGAGGCAAGATATTCTACTAAACTTAATCCATTTTATTAGTCTCCTCGCATTCTAATTTGAGGAGATGCTGTTGGATGTTCGCGATTGAAGATTTCATTTGCTAAATTTGTCCTTACATTTGATTTTTGAATAATTTTAATATAATTTGCAAATAGAAAACCAAAGATTTTCACTCATTTCCACAAATTAACGGCTAACTTCAGTAAATTACTGTCTAATTTTTGATGATTTTATGTAAATGAGGCTGACTAATATAAGAATATATATAATTCAAATTCAAATTAGATAATAATACAAATGCCAAGATAAATCATTACAATACAGATCGGCCAATGCGGAAATCAAAGTAAATGATCGCCTATCTCAGTTGGAAGTTAATTTTGGAAGCAACTGTGCAGAGAGCACGGCATTAGTCCATCAGGGATTCTCTAATAATATGCAGTAAACAATCAAGTGGAGGATAGAAAGGATGTTTTTTTCTATCAAGCTGACGATGACCACTACGTCCCTAGATCTGTTCTCATTGATCTCTAACCAAGAGTTATTAATACTATTCAAAATGGCGCATATTCTCAGTTATATAACCCATAAAATATTTTTATTTCCAAGGAGGGAAGTGGGGCTGGAAACAACTGGGCGAGCGGGTACTCTCAAGGTTAGAAAGTTCAAGAATAAATTATTGATATGATTGATAGAGAAGCTGATGGTTCGGATAGTCTTGAGGGATTTGTCGTCCTTCACTCAATTGCAGGAGGAACTGGCAGTGGACTTGGAAGTTTCTTACTGTAGAAACTAAATTAAAAATTTCCAAAAAAAATCATATCAACTTACTCAGTATTCCCTAACCAAAATGAAGATGTTTCTGATGTAGTGGTGCAGCCATATAATTCTATATTGACAATGAAACGATTAGTTCAAAACGCTGATTCAGTGGTGGTGCTGGACAATACTGCGTTAAATAGAATTGCAGTTGATAGGTTGAAAATAATAAAGCCAGATAATAGTCAAGTAAATTCATTAGTGTCGACTGTTATGGCTGCCTCCACTGCAACTCTGAGATACCCAAGCTATATGAACAATGACATGGTTGGATTACTTGCTTCCCTTATACCTACACCTAGATGCCACTTTTTAATGACTGGCTACACACCTCTCACAATAGATAAGCAAGTGTCGAACATCAGAAAAACAACAGTTTTGGATGTGATAAGAAGACTATTGCAAACAAAAAATATTATGGTGAGCGCACCCACTAGACAGGGAAAGTATATGTCTATTTTGAATGTAATACAAGGTGATGTTGACGCAACTCAAATTCACAAATCCCTGCAAAGAACAAGAGAAAATAAAATGGCGAACTTTATCGACTGGGGACCTGCATCTATACAAGTCGCTTTAAGCAAGAAAAGTCCGTATATTTAAACATCTCACAAAGTTAGTGGTTTGATGATGGCAAATAATACAAGCATCTATCATGTACATATTTAATAATATCATAGCTTTTCAAAAGAATCGTGGATCAGTTCAAACTCATCTACAAAAGAAATGCCTTCTTGAAGAATTATCAGCAGTTCCCTATTTTCGGGGATAATCTGGACGATTTCTAAGACAGTAAAGTCACAGTTTAGAATTTGATTGAGGAGTATCAGGCAGCGGAGAAGTCGAACTATGCTGAATGGGGAAATAATATGGAGATGTCAGAAATATGAGCAAATGATAAATAATAGAGTGTATAAATATAATAGAAATATCAATATTCAGTTTGCATGATTAATTGCAAACACTTTACATAGCTTGGGCTCTATTTCTCAATGTGAGGCGCAATCATTATCAGTTATTGTTCTATCAGTTTGGACTTGACTGCTTTTTTGGCGATTTCCAACTCAATTACACATGATTAGCACTTATAGCACTTTCTAGATACTTATATTTGTTTCCTGGGCATATTAATAGTAGACAGCTTTTATATACCTTCAAATATCGGCTGCTCAAAGTTCATCAAACTGTTATTCATTTCGAATGGGGTAATTTTTTCGTTCATGCTGGCATTATGCGATTTTGGAGAGTATTTGCTGTCTTTATTTTTATACTTGTCCAAATATTTCTTCATCATATTGATATCCTTTTTCATGTTTTAATTTTATAAACTCTATTAGTATCTTTTTTAATAATCCTTATTCGTAGGTGTTTTTATTTTATTAGGTGTGACTTTTTTGTCCATATTCTCATCCCTTATAAAATTATTTTCCCCCTGATTGATTCCTCTGTTTTTTGCCTGTGATTCCTGAAAATTGTTGAGCGTATCGGCACTCATTTTGAAACTATAGGGTTTTTCTACAAAATTCACTGATTTTTATTATTAAATGGTTTATAATTTTTTTAATTTGCTTTTAATAGCTTTAAGTTTATTCTCATTTACTACTTTAAAAATATATCGGCAGTTAGGACAGCACGCGTTCATTAATATATCGTCCTCAAGGTTAGCATGTGAGCCTGCCTTGCCATTCATTGATGATGGAGATTTGCTTGATCTCTCAGTAAGAGTCCTTGACATTGGCTGCTTAGAGTCTTTGTAGCTATCGAACCCTTGTCCTCTTGATTTATAGTTCATCAAATTTATATAATGTCTATGAATATTATTATGTAGATAAATCATTTGGTTGATCATATCTAATTCCATATTATTTTCCTCGATTTTCTCTCTCATAAGGCTCTAACTGAACTCTGCATTGAATTTTGTGAATTTATTGTTATGCTACTTCTGTTCGGATTTGCAAGGCTCAGCAACTCCATATATTTAATCTTTAAATCATTAATTCTATCTTAAAATTTATATACGTTAGCTAAAGGCTTTTGATTTTGGCTAATAGCTTTTCTGGGTCAACAGAGTTTGTCAATGAGGAGATGACTGTTCGATTTGATTCGGTAGATTTTCTTGATTAGTTCCTATTCACTGTAGATCTACGAATCTCCTCCTGCTCATTGATAGAGATCTTGGCTTTCTTAACTTCGTTCTGTAAATCTTGGTTTTTTCTTTTTTCATCGTATAGATTTGATTAAATCTGCTTGTTCTGTTTCCTGAGATCCTCAATATCTCTTAGATACAAAGTTATTCGGTTCTTGATAAGTAATAATGTACATGTTGCTTTTGGTTTAGTTTTTGTAATTATTCTGCTTCTTACACTGAATTTAACCTTTGTTTTTATTTCAATTTTAATTCCTAATTCTATTTTGATTTCTTCTTCAATTACTACTACAATCTTTTTAAATTCCCATTCAGCTCAGTAAAGATTTCTTTGTTACTGTTGTCAATTTATTACATTTTTAGTTCATAATTGAATAATTTAGTTTGGTATCCATCATTTTAGGCTCTAAGCTTACTTATAATCCTCTATTTTTCTTCAAGTTATGCTTGCAGACCCTTTCGCTGGGTTGAGATCGCAAAATTGCCTAACTTTTCATCTTCCAGTTTGCAAATATCCTCATTTTTAGCCTTAATCATCGAATTTAATCTGTCGATTTACTGAGTCATGAGTGATAGCTTATTCTCATAGAAATTAATAGTACTGCCAGTTTCTTTTATCTTTGCTGACTGCTTACCAAATTCATTTTAGAATTGCTTTAAATTATTTACCTATTTTTAGTACTATGAGATCTTTGCCACTAACCTTTAGTTCTATTTCTTCAAGCTTGAAAGAATAGGTTATGTTGATTTTAATTTGTTGTCAGATTGCTTAAGGGCACTAAATTCTTCTTCTAATTTTTATATTTCTAACTACAGTTCCATGATTCTTTATACTTGAGTTTTATTTTTCTCTTATAAATTCTTTTTCTCCTTTTCAAGTCGACTTAAGTTTATCAGATCATTTTGAGCATTGATAAACCTATTTTTTATTTATTATAGTTCTCGACTGCGCACTTTATTTACTCCTTCAACTCTTTCGTTCTAGGCTTGCAGCACTTTTACTTTCGATTAATTTTAGATCAAAATATCCTAAAATTATTTATATTTTATGTTGTCTTGTTCTAATTCAAAGACTGTCCTTTTCCATTTCTATATTTAGAGGGATCTTTATTTCAGAAGTTTGGTTTGTTTTTATATTTCAATTGTCAGGCAGCTTACTTTTGTCGATAGCTCAGAGTTAACATGAGCTAACTATCCACTCTGCCCTGACTTTTACTAAAGCTCTTTAATTTTTTGCTGATATAACTCCAATTATTCTTATTTAATCTCCAATAATTAGCGGTAGTGTTCGTTATCAATTGCAAGCTCTCTGTCGGTTTTAAGTTTTTGGCTTAATTTAAATTACTTTTTTCTTGCATTGTCTAGCTCAGATGTGTTATAATCGACCATTCTACTCAGTCTGAGCTGTTATTCGTTCAAAATACAGATTTGATCCTCGTACTAGTTTATCTTATACCCGTACTATTTTAGTTGTCTGATATACTCTTGGGGATTTTGGTTTTTCTCGATCAGCTACTCTATATCTCTCTATTTTGTATTCATTAATTCATTTAATTTTCTTATTTGGATTTATAGCTGCCCGATTTAGCTTTCATGTCTAACTTGTATGTCCTTTATTTATCTATCCATCATACTTTTTCTTTGCTTTTACATCAGACCTAACATTTCTTATATTTAATTTTGTTTATTCTGTTCATTCAGCTCATATTTTTTCTTCCATCTTTATACTTCCTCAGTGAGCTCCTTATTTTTTTTACTCTATTCTTCTAAACGACTCTTGAGGACAGAGTCTGTATTTTTAAGTTTGTTCTTCACGT
>ERZ724508.1674-NODE-1674-length-12743-cov-4.359710_pt1 | contig 12743 bp, 8 predicted proteins | sample MGYA00376041_ERZ724508 | MGnify/ENA primary metagenome ERZ724508 (study PRJEB28724, sample SAMN07190887) | wastewater metagenome | isolation source: effluent of sewage treatment plant in Hong Hong | place: USA: Christiansburg, Virginia | collected 2016-03-01 ...
AATATCGACTTGGGCCCCACGTTCCTTGACGTCGCCGGTGCCCAACAGCTTCGGGAGATGGACGGTCGAAGCCTGGCACCGCTGATGGCAAATCCCGCTGAAAAATGGGACCGCCCGATCCTCCTGGAGGGCTTTCAGCCTCCGGCGCCTTTCCGCCCCCAATATCAGGGTATCCGCACCAACAATTACAGCTATATCGAGTACACCGGGGGAGGGTTGCAGGGGGCCGAACTGTACGACCTGCGTTCCGACCCCGAGCAGCTCGTCAACCTGGTGTTGGATCCGGAAAAGCAGCCGCTGGTCACCGGCATGTCACGGTTGGTCACCGACTTACGCCAATGCGCCGGCGCGGTGTGCGACGATACGGAAGTGCCGGCCGAGGCCACGACGTAGACCCAGGTTGGGCAGGCACCCTCAACCACGTTGGCTGAAAGTCAGTGAACGACGTCGGTCAACCTGCCTATCATGTGACCTACGTCAACCTCAGGCCTCCGGTCGAGGTTCAACATTGTGGGAGAGGGCATGAACCAACCCAACGCGATGCGCCGTCGTGCGCTGAGATCGATCCAAATGGTCGCAGTGGTGTCGCTGGCCATGGGCACCCTTGTTGTGGGCGGCCAGGCGGGCGCGCAAGGTTACGACAGCGGTGGCAGTTCGGGCTCGACCAGTGGCTCGGGCACGTCGACCAGCGGCTCGGGCACGTCGACCAGTGGCTCGGGCACGTCGGGGGGCGCGGATGGATCGGGCACCAGTACCGGGGATTCCGATACCAGCGGCGAGACCACCGGGCCGACCAGTTCGCCCAACCCATCCTTGACCGAATGCCTCCCGGCCACCGGCGGGCTCACGCTCGTGTCAGGCGAACTCGCCCCAGGTGGCGACTTCGTCGTGGCCGGCGATGGGTTCGAGGCCAACGCAGTCATCACGCTGTACGTATGCTCCACGCCGATCGTTATCGGCAATTCCACTGCCGATAACAGCGGAGCCTTTCAGGGAGGCGGGACGCTCCCGACCGACCTGGCGGCCGGAGTGCACCAGGTGGTGGCCTACGGCAGAGGCGCCGATGGCAAGCCGCTTGCGAAAGACATCGGCTTTGAGGTCGGCGGCACCAACGCACCCGGTACCACGGTCGACCTCACCGGCTCTACGAGCGAGGTGCGCGACACAAGAAATTGCACCGAGATCAAAGCCCAGACAGGCAGGAGCAATATTCCTACGGGCGATCCTTTGTATCGAACGGACCTGGATCGTGAGAAGGGAGGCATTCCGGACGGAATTGCTTGCGAGGACCCGGATCGCACGCAGGCTTCAGGAGCCGCGCCCGTTTACTCCGACACCGGTGGGCCCACCGTTGGCGGTCAATCGCAGCCGGCCGTCAGCGGCGAGCTTGGGCGCACCGGCACCGCGGCGGGTACCGTCGCCGCCGTTGCCGCAGCGGTCGTGTTGCTGGGCAGTGCCCTGGTGCTCGGCGGCCGTCGTCGCCGTTCGTAAAACTGAGCCGCCCAGCGACCGTTAGTGCTGCTGTTCTCGCAGCAATTCGGCCACGCGAAATGCCAGGTCGACACTCTGACGTGCGTTGAGCCGGGGATCGCACATGGTCTCGTAGCGGAGGCCCAGTTGGTCATCGGAGAGTTCTTCCGATCCGCCGAGGCACTCGGTCACGTCGTCGCCGGTCAGCTCAACGTGAATGCCACCCGGCCAGGTTCCCAACCGGTGGTGAACCTCGAAGAACCCGCGGATTTCCTGCTCGATCGCGTCGAAATGTCGGGTCTTGCGACCTGAAGGCGCGGTGAAGGTGTTGCCGTGCATGGGGTCGGTGGCCCAGATCACCGGGTGGCCGGATTCGGCAACAGCCTCCACCAACGGGCCAAGCCTTTCGGTGACCAACTCCGCGCCCATGCGGGCGATCAACGTGAGACGACCTGGAACGCGATGTGGGTCCAACGCATCGCACAACGCAACCACCTCGGCCGGGGTGGCCGTGGGGCCCACCTTGGTGCCGATCGGGTTGGCGATTCCGGAGAAGTACTCCACGTGTGCGCCATCCAGGTCGCGGGTTCGTTCGCCGATCCAGACCGAATGAGCGGCGGTATCGAAGAACTCGCCGGTTTCTGTGTCCTGGCGGGTCAACGCCTCCTCGTAATCAAGGATCAGGCCCTCATGGCTGCTGTACAGCGTGGCTTCGTGCAACTGGGGCACCTCGTCGGTGTCCAGGCCGCAGGCCTGCATGAAACGCAGCGCCCGGTCGATGTCGTCGGCGAGTGTCTCGTAGCGCCGCCCGACACCGGTGGCGGCCACGAACGCTTCGTTCCACTGGTGCACCTTGGTCAGGTCGGCGTACCCGCCCTGGGTCATCGCACGCAGCAGGTTCAGCGTGGTGGCGGATCGCTGGTAGGCCTGGGAGATGCGTCGGGGGTCGGCGCGGCGGGCGTCGGTTTCAAACTCGGGCAGGTTGACGATGTGTCCCCGGAAGCTGGGGAGGCTGACCTCGTCCAGGGTCTCGTGACTGGATGAACGCGGCTTGGCGTACTGCCCGGCGATTCGACCAAGCTTGACCACCGGAACTCCCGCCGAGTGGGTAAGCACGATCGCCATCTGCAGGATGACCCTCAGGCGCCGTTCGATGCTCTCCGGAGTGGCCGAGTCGAAGCTCTCGGCGCAGTCTCCGGCCTGGAGGAGGAAGGCCCGACCCTGCGCAACCTCAGCCAGCGACGCGGACAGCTGACGGGTTTCGCCGGGTATCACCAGGGGTGGGGCCGATTCAAGCTCGTCGGTGACCGCGCGCAACTCGTCGAGTCCATCCCACTCAGGATGTTGGACCGCCACTCGATCGCGCCAGCTCGCCGGGCTCCAACCGGCCGGCGCGACCGCCGGTGCTGCTTCGCTGGGCGCATGTGGGGGGGTCACGGTGCTCCTCTGGTTCGCTGCAAGGTACGTGCAGGAGTGGGGGCACCCGAGGCTACCGACCTCCCGGGTCAGCTCACGAACGCGGGCGACTCGTTGGCGGTGCTGCGCACCCGATGCAGTGCACGCTTGACCAGGCGTCGGGCCGCCTCGGCCGACAGCCCCAGTTCCTCCCCGATTTCCCGAAAGGAGCGCTTGGTACCGTCCGCGAGGCCGAACCGCCGAGATACGGCGATGAGGGCCCTGTCGTCGAGGGACTTCAACAGGTCACCGAGCAGCTCTCGCTCTACGTCGGCCATGAGATGCTCGGCCGGACCGGGTCGGGTGTCGGCCAGCAGGTCGATCAACTCCGTTGAGGTGTCGTCGCCGACGGTCTTATCGAGTGATCTCACGGAGGTCAGGTGATTCAGTTCGGCCAAATCGGCGTCAAGTGCCTCGCTGTCGCCTCCGTTGCGCCGGAGTGCGTTGCGGAGCGCCGCGGAGCGATCACCGGGAAGACGCACCAGGCTGCCCTTCTGGTCCAGGGCCCGGCCGATTGCCTGTCGTATCCAGAACGTGGCGTAGGTGGAGAACTTGAATCCCTTACGCCAGTCAAACTTGTCGACCGCGTGTTCAAGACCCAGGTTGCCCTCCTGGATCAGGTCCAGCAGTTCCAAGCTCGGCTGCATTGGATAACGGCGGGCGATGCTGACCACCAGCCGCAGGTTGGCCCGGATGAAGTGGTCTTTGGCGCGGGCTGCGTCGCGAATGGTCCGGTGTTCGTCGCCGACGGTCGTCCCGGCCGCCAACGCCGCAGTGGCCAGGCGTCCGGCGTCGATGCGTCGAGACAATTGACGCTCCTCCTCCGTGGTGAGTAGGGGTACGGTTCCGATTTCTGAGAGGTACAGGCCAACCGAGTCGTTCATGTGTTGTTTGCCTTTCAGGTAACGCTGCTGTTGCGGCTCCATCGGACAGACCTGAAAAAATTTGAGGATTCGCGGCGGAAGTCGTTTGGATGACTTCTACAATGATGAGAATGTCCCAACGACGAGTCGGCCTGTTGGGCGGAACCTTCGATCCCCCCCACATCGGTCACCTGGTCGTCGCCGTTGAGGCTCGTGCCACCCTGAACCTGGACGAGGTGTGGCTGCTGGTGGCCCACACGCCCTGGCAGAAGACCGGTCGCGGAGTGACCGATGCCGAACACCGGCTTGCGATGGCGCGCGCTGCGGTTGTGGGGCTGGACGGGTTGGTGGCGTCGGATTTTGAGTTTGACCCGCCTGGGCCGACCTACACGGTCGACACGCTGGAGCGTCTCGTCCGGTTGCGACCGGAGGTGATGCCCACGTTGATCCTGGGCGCGGATGCCGCTGCCGGTGTTGGCACATGGCATCGCAGCGCCGACGTGGCAGCGCTCGCCGAGATCGCTGTGGTCGACCGGCCGGGTTGCGGGTCGACCACCCCGGCCACCCTGGCCGTGCCACAATTGGATGTGAGTTCGACCGGAATTCGCGCTCGTGTCCAGACGGGTCGCCCTATTGATGTGCTCTGCCCACCAGGCGTTGTTTCACTGATCAGCGAGCTTGGCCTCTACGATGGTGGCGATGGCAGTTGAGGCGGCCCCCGAGTCGGGGAGATCGACCCCGGGTGGCCCCGACGCCGCTGGGAGTGACGAGCTTCTTGAACGCGAACTGCCCGAAGCGCCAACGACGGCTTACGTCCCTGCACCCGACGAGGCGCCATCACTCGTTGGCGGCGATTCCGTCGGCGGAGCCGGCGACGATCAGTTCGCCGATGTGTTGGAGCGGCCACTCGATGACGGCGGGGAACAGGCAGCGCCGCACACGCGCACGTTTGACGCCCAGTCGGGGTTCAGCGACACCCAGGCCAACGAGGCGCGGTCCCTGGAGGGGGACGAATCCTCTCGACCAGGCACAACGCGACGTAGTGGGTCCAGCCGTCGTTTCCTGGCTCTCAGCGTCACTTTTGCCGTGGCGCTGGTGGCGCTGTCGTATACGGGTTATCGCAGCTCCCTCCGCATGACCGGCGGGGCGTCGATCAGCCCGCAACAGCGATCGCCCAGCCAACCGGGCTACGAGGCCGCCGTCAGGCCTACGCCTGTGACCTTTCTTGCCATCACCACCGATGGCGGAGAGCTGCGATCGCTTTCGGTGGTCACCCAGGGTACGGGTGAGACCGGGGGCACCATCGTGACCATCCCCAGCAGCCTTTTCCTGAAGAGCGAAGACGGCAAGGTGCGCATCCCCAATTACATCGAAGCCGAGGATGGCATGGACGAGTTGCAGACCGAGTTGGAGGCATCGCTCGGTTTTGGCATGACCGACCAACTCGTGGTCACGGAGTCCGATGTGGACTCGCTGCTGGGGGGCAAGCCGCTCGCTGTTCGAAACCCGGAGCAGCTGCTGGTTGACTTTCAGGGGGTGTTGGTGCCGCAGTTCGAGTCGGGTGACGTTTCGCTCGACCCCGGGGGGCTCATGGCCTACCTGAACTACTTGGGGCCGGAAGAGTCGGAGTACAACCGGCTGAACCGGCAGCAGTTGGTGCTGGAACGCCTCTTGGCGCTCGGAGCGGACGGCTTCAAACCCACGGCACCTGACGACAACGTGACCGCACTGGCCGAGTTGTTCACGGCGCTGGGTTCGGGCGAAGCGTCGGTTATCCAGCTGCCGGTGAAGGAGGCCCGCATCGGCGGTCGTCCGGACGGAGGCACCGGCCAAGGGGCGTCGTTCACCGCACCTGACAACGAGGCGATCGACGCCACATTGGGGAGTATCGTCCCGTTCCCAATCTCCGGGTTCCCCGGACAGCGCCTGGGCGTGAAACTGCTCAACGGCACCAACCAGCCACAGCTGGAGCTGAAGCTGGCCTCGGACGTGGTGAACGCCGGCGCCGAGGTGAAGGTGGTGGGCAACGCGAAGGTGCTTCCCCAGGCGACCAGCAGTGTTGCCATCTCATTGGACGCTTCCCCGGAGGAACGCGAGCAGGCCCAACGGTTGGCGGACGCGCTCAAGGCGAAGTTGACCGATCAGGAGAAGTTGGGCGAGGACGTGCGCGCGGTGGTCGTGTTGGGCCAGGATCAACTGTGACCTTGGAGACCGACGAGCTGACCAACCTGGATGTCGACACCGTGGCGCTGGCCCGAGCCGCTTCGTTTGCGGCCGATGCCAAGGACGGCGCGGCCATCGAGGTGCTGGATGTCTCCGGCGTACAGGTGATGTGCGACGTCTTCGTGTTGGTGAGCGGTCGAACCGAGCGTCAGGTGAAGGCGATCGCCGACGAGGTTGAGGCCGTGGTGCGGGAGCGAACCGGACGAACCCCGCAGTCGGTGGAGGGCCGTGACTCCTTGCGCTGGGTGTTGCTCGACTACGGCGACGTGATCGTGCACGCTTTCGTCGAGGAGGACCGCGGCTACTACCGGCTGGAACGCCTGTACGGCGACGTTCCGCGCCTCCAATGGCAGTGATGCTGTGGAGCTGATCGGAATCGAACCGACGACCTCTTCCATGCCATGGAAGCGCTCTACCAATTGAGCTACAGCCCCGTAGGGGAAGCTGACACGATAGCAGCAGGCGGGTGGGTTCACGCCACTTCGAACCGATCGCCGGTCGCTTGTAACCGGCTCCTGACCGAGAGGGTCCAAACGCCGTGCACAGCCTGATCTCCCGAATTGAACGCGCGGCCGAGAGCGATGCCACCCTCACGGTGGCCTCGCCGGAAGGCTACGACACCACCACCTGGGCACAGACCCATTCCGCCGCTCGATCGCTGGCTGCGGGGCTGCAGACTTACGGGGTGACGCCGGGGACCCACGTGGCGCTGCTGGGGCCCACCACCCGGCCGTTGATCACGGCGATCCAGGCCACCTGGCTCACCGGTGGTTGCCTGGTGATGTTGCCGTTACCGATGCGCCTGGGATCGATTGAGGCGTTCGTCGAACAGACCAGAAGCCGAATTCGCGCCGCTGACTGCTCGCTGGTGTTGATCGACGAGCAGTTCGCTGCTTTTGTTGAACGCGCCGAAGGCGATCCGCCCTTCGTGGTCCTGCAGGATCTGGTGGCCCGTTCCTCCGAGTTGGCGCCGGCCGATTGGAAGCGCCCCGACGACGATCCTGACGCGCTTGCCGTGCTGCAGTTCACTTCGGGATCCACCGCCGAGCCCAAGGGGGTCATGCTGCCCCATCGCACCATCTGCGCCAACCTTGACGCCTGCACCCAGGCCGGAGGCCTGATCGACGACGAGGTGTTCGTCTCGTGGCTGCCGCTGTATCACGACATGGGGCTGGTCGGCCTGTTGACCATTCCGATGACGACCGGTCGCAACCTCGTGCAGGCGGCGCCTCAAGATTTCCTGTCCCGACCTGCACGATGGATGCAGTGGATCTCCGACCACGGCGGCACGATGACGGCCGGACCCAACTTCGCGTATGCGCTGGCTGCCAGGGCGTTGCGGCGGGCCGAGGAACTCGACCTGTCGTCGCTCGAGGTGTTGCTGAATGGGGCCGAGCCCATCGATGCCGACGTATTTCGTCGGTTCCTCGCGGCGGGGGAGCCGTTCGGGCTCCGTCCCGGTGCGGCGTTTCCCGCCTTCGGGATGGCCGAGGTTGGCATTGGTGGCGCCTTTTCTCGCCGCTGGGACGGCTTTCGTACCGATGTGGTCGATGCCGATGCATTGGAGCACGAGCACGTCGCCAGGCCGCCGAGTGAGGATGGCGCACCGGAGGGTGAAAAGACCACCACGCGGGAACTGGCTCTGCTGGGCCGGGCGGTGCCCGGGCTGGAGATGCGCGTCGTCGATCGTTCCAGTGGGCAGGAACTGGGTGACCGCCAGGTGGGTGAGCTGCTGATCCGCGGCACCTCGGTGACGCCGGGCTATTACAAGAACCCCGAGGCGACCGCCGAACTGCTGGTGGACGGATGGCTGCACACCGGTGACCTTGCGTATCTGCTGGACGGCGAGCTCGTGGTGTGCGGACGTATCAAGGACGTGATCATCGTCGGTGGCCGCAACATCTACCCACAGGACATCGAGCGTTCGGCCGGTGACGTGGCCGGCGTGCGGCCCGGCAATGTGATCGCCTTTGGCGCCGACGGTCGGGCGGGCGCGCAATCGATCGTTGTGGTGGCCGAGTTGGGCGATGCCGAGGCAGCGACGGTGCGAGACCTCCTGACCGAGCGGATCACCAGCGACATCGGGGTGCCCCCCAAGGAGGTGGTCATGGTGGCCAAGGGAACGGTGCCCAAGACCTCCTCCGGCAAGCTACAGCGCTCACTGGCCAAGTCCCGGTGGCTGAACGGCGAACTGGAGACCGCCGGAACCAGTTAGATTGGAGGAGGTGACGGCCGGGGGGCAGGGTTCGATGGACTGGCGTCACAGCGCGTCGCCGTATTTGGCGCCTGCCGTGCTGCTGGTGGCTCAGTTGGTGCTGTTGCCCGTACCGTTGGGCACCTTCGTCGCCGGCGCGCTGGCCGGCCTCGTCGGCTCGTTGGCTGCGGTTGGCCTGGCGCTCGTGTGGCGCGCCAGCCGGGTCATCAACTTTGCCGCCGGTGACCTGGGTATCGTGCCGGCCACCCTGGCCGTGCTGCTCGCCGATCAATGGGGCTGGAACTATTGGGCGTGCGCGGCCGCCGGGCTGGCGGCGGCGGTGGTGCTGGGCGTGGCGGTGGAGGGCCTGATCATCCGCCGCTTCTTCGACGCGCCGCGGGTGCTTCTCACCGTGGCCACCATTGGCCTCGCCCAGCTGCTCGGCTTCGGTGCCCTGATCCTGCCGCGCGCCTGGGGGGCCTCGCCGTCGGTGCGTTCCTTGCCCGAACCTTTTGGTATGTCCATTGAGATCGGTGGGACCGTGTTCGACGGTTCCGACCTGGTGGCGCTCTTCGTGGTGCCGTTGCTGCTGATCGGATTGGTGTTGGTTCTCAACCGAACGACGCTCGGGGTCGCAATTCGTGCCTCGGCCGACCGCAGCTCCCGTGCGCTGACGCTTGGCATTCCGGTGAAGCGGCTCCAGAGCCTGATCTGGACGCTGGCAACTGTCGGAGCGTTCGTGGCCCTCTTCCTCACCGCGGGCACCGGAGGCCTGGGAGTTGGGTATGGCACCAGCCTCGGTCTGCTGCTCCGGGCCATCGCCGCCCTGGTGCTGGGCCGCATGACGCACGTGGGAGTCATCGTGTTCTCGTCGGTGGTGCTGGGCGTTCTCGAGCTTGCGGTGCGGTTCCAAACCGGCGATGGCGCACTGGTGGCGCCGTTGCTGGCCGCCATCATCATCGGTGCGCTGTTGTTGCGGCGCATGGGGGTCACCCGGGCGGACCGTGACGACACCTCGTCGTGGCGCCTGGCCTCCGACGTTCGGCCGGTGCCCGCAGAACTGGCCCGGCGCTGGGAGGTGACCGCCGCCAGGTTGGGGTTGGTCTCGCTCGGTGTGACGGCTCTTGCGGTGTGTCCGTTCGTCTTGTCCACGGGCGCCATGTTGAAGTTGGGAGCGGTGCTGATCATCGCAAGCGTCGGCGTGTCGCTGGTGATTCTGTCCGGTTGGGCGGGTCAGCTGAGCCTTGGGCAGATGGCCTTCGCCGGCATGGGCGGCGCGGTGTTTGCCTGGGCCAATCAGACTCACGCGGTCGATCCGGCGCTGGCCATCTGCATGGGTGCGGGTGCCGGGGCGGTTGCGGCGGTGGTGGTGGGTCTTCCGGCGCTGCGCATCCGCGGGGTGTACCTGGCGGTCACCACCCTGGCCTTGGCAGTGGCATGCTCCAACGGGGTCTTCGACAACGGCTACTTCGACTGGATCCCCACCGGTTCGTTCGCCGGTCATCGGCCGGCGCTCCTGGGTCGCATACCCATGGACACCCCGGCCGAGCTTTACCTCCTGGCCTTGGGCCTTCTGGTGGTGTCGCTGCTGGCGGCGACGGCCCTGCGTCGGTCCCGCTCGGGACGGGTCCTCATCGCCATCCGGGAAAATGAGGACGCCACCCGGGCTTACGGTGTGGCGGTGACTCAGGCCAAGCTGGCTGCGTTCGCCGTGTCCGGGGCGATCGCCGGCGCCGCCGGTGCGGTGTTCACGCTGCACCAGGGCGCCTTCAAACAGGCGTTGTTCCTCCCGGAGGAAAGCGTGGCCACGTTCATCGGGGTGGTTTTGGGCGGCTTGGCCAGCCTCCCCGGCGCCGTCATCGGTGCGTTCATCTTGCGTGGCAGCGGGTGGCTGCTGCCCGCACCGTGGAACCTGTTCGCCACCGCCGCCGGGGCGTTGTTCGTGCTGTTGGTGATGCCCGACGGGGTTGGCGGCGCCCTTGTTCGGTTCCGCGACCTGATGCTGTCCAACCTGGCACGGCGCCGCGGCATCATCGTGCCGTCGTTGTCCGACCTCGGCGATCCCGAGGTGTTGACGGACGCGTCGGCGGGTCCTGCTGACGAATCCGTCGACGAATCGGCCGAGGTGAGCCCATGAGCGTTGAGCAGCCCGTGGGCTGGGGCTCGCTGCTGCTGGAGTCCAGCCGCACGGTCGTTCAGCCGTCGCATTGGTGGCCGTCGATTCGACACCCCATCGAGGCGCTGCGTCGGGCCGTTGGCGACGGCCCGCTGATGGCCCTGGTTGTGTTGTTCGGCCTCAACGCCGTCGACGAGTTGGACCGCACCGGGTTTGGCATCCTCATCCCCAACATTCGCGACGACCTTGGCTTGTCCAACGCAGGCATCCTGTCGCTCGTCGCCATCAGCCTGCTGATCGCGTTCTTGTTGCAGTTGCCCATTGCGGTGGCTGCCGATCGATATCCGCGGGTGCCCATCGCCATCGCGGGGGCCATCGCCTGGGGAGTGTTCTCGCTGTTCACCGGGCTGGCCAACGGCGCGCTCATGTTGGTGATTGCCCGCTCCGGTGCCGGCATCGGCCGCGCCGTCGTCGACCCCACTCACAACTCCCTCCTGGCCGACTACTACGCCGTCGACCGACGCTCGTCGGTGTACTCGATCCATCGTGGTGCCAACGTGCTGGGCCAGTTCGCCGGGCCGCTTCTGGCGGGGGGCCTGGCTGCGGCCACCGGTTCCTGGCGGACCCCGTTTTTCGTGTTCGTCATCCCGACCGTCGTCTTCGCGGCGCTGGCGTTGCGCCTGCGTGAGCCGGTTCGGGGCGGCCAGGAGCGCAAGGCCGCCGGTGGCGACGAGGCGATGATTGCATTGGCCGAACCTCAGGCCAGCTTCGAGGAGGCATTCCGGCTGTGCAACGAGATCCCGTCGCTGCGGCGCCTCTGGTATTCGGTGCCGTTTCTGTCGGTGTCGCTGATCGGTTTCGTCAGCCTGGCAGGCATCCTGTACGAGCAGACGTACAACCTCGACGAGCTCCAGCGCGGGTATCTGGCCGCCGCGGTTGAACCGTTCCAGTTCGTCGGTTTGGCTGTCGGCGCCGCCATGGGAACCAAGCTGTTCATGCGCGACCCTTCGTTGGTGTTCAAGTTTCTTCGGGTGGTCGCCATCGTGTCGGGCGTGTTTGCACTCGCATTCGCGCTGGCCCCCACCGTCTGGCTCACCGTCGTAGCCAACATCGCACTCACCTCGTGCCTGGCCATCATCCTGCCCGGCCTGCTCGCCAGCCTCTCGGTGGCCATCCCGGCTCGGGCCCGAGCGGTGGGCTTTGCCATCGCCAGCTACTGGGCCATCCCCGGCTTGTTGGTGTTGCCGCTGATCGGTTGGCTCACCGACCGCTACAGCGCCCGGGTGGGCATGCTGGTCATGGTGCCTGTCCTCGTAGTGGGTGGGCTGATCGTGTCGACTGCGGCCTCCACGATCCAGGGTGACATCGCCGACGTTTGGACAGGATCCCTCGCACGGGCTGAGGACGCACGGGAGCGCGCCGAGGGGCGGGCCAAGCTGCTGGTCGTTCGCGACCTGCACGTCTCCTACGACAACCTGCGGGTACTCACCGGCCTGTCGATGGAGGTGGGGGAGGGGGAGGTGGTGGCACTGCTCGGCACCAACGGCGCAGGCAAGTCGACGCTGCTGGGGGCGATCGCCGGCACGGTGCACGCCGGCCGGGGGGCGGTGATCTTCGATGGGCGCGACATCACGCACGCCCCGCCCCAAGCGATCGCCCACCTGGGCCTGGGCGAGATGCCCGGGGGCAAGGGCACCTTCCCCAGCCTTACCGTTGCCGAGAATCTGCGTACCGCCGGGTGGATGCTGCGCTCGGATCCCCACAACCTGAAGCGTCGCATCGAGGAGGTGTGTGCGCCGTTCCCGGTTTTGGCCGACCGGATGGCCGAACCGGCGGCCAACCTCTCTGGCGGGCAGCAGCAACAACTGGCCCTGGCCATGGCACTGCTCGCCAGGCCTCGATTGCTGATGATTGACGAGTTGTCGCTCGGACTGGCTCCGGTCGTGGTTGAGGACCTGGTGAGCCTGGTGCGTCAGGTGGCAGCGTCGGGCACCACGGTCATTGTGGTGGAGCAGTCGGTCAACGTGGCGCTCACCCTGGCCGATCGGGCACTGTTCATGGAGAAGGGCAAACTCCGCTTCACCGGCCCCACCGCCGAACTGCTCGAGCGGCCCGACCTGTTGCGCTCGGTGTTTCTTGGAGAAGGGCCGACGCACTCCACAGGTGATCGGCCATCCTCGGCGCCGATGCCTGATTCGCCCGTGCTCCAGGCGAGCAACCTGGTGTGCGCGTTTGGCGGGGTACGGGCCGTCGACGGGGTGTCCCTCGAGGTTCGTCCACGAGAGATCGTGGGTCTGATCGGACCCAACGGCGCAGGCAAGACCACCGTGCTCGATGCCATCTCGGGGGTTGTACCTACGCAGTCGGGCACTATCGGGCTCGGCAGCGTCGAGCTGACAAGCCGGAGCGCGGGCCGTAGGGC
>ERZ724508.1677-NODE-1677-length-12723-cov-5.379381_pt1 | contig 12723 bp, 14 predicted proteins | sample MGYA00376041_ERZ724508 | MGnify/ENA primary metagenome ERZ724508 (study PRJEB28724, sample SAMN07190887) | wastewater metagenome | isolation source: effluent of sewage treatment plant in Hong Hong | place: USA: Christiansburg, Virginia | collected 2016-03-01 ...
ACAAAGGCTTGGTTGTTGTCCAGCTTCACAGTCTCATCGAAGTTCAGCAGTGCTTCCGAAATATTGTTCTGCTTGAGATATACCATGGCCTTGTAGTACAGAGCTTCACTGCTGGAGCTATCTCTCTGAAGGTGAGCCGAGAAGTCACTCAGAGCTAAAGGGTAGTTTCCCTGTTCGTAGTAGCAGACCCCACGTTTGAGGTACGCAATCGTGACAAGGTCAGTTTGGAGTGCTTCTGTGAGCGCAAGTATTGCTTCGTCCAGCATCCCAATGCTCTTGAGACAATCAGCACGACCAATGTATGAGAAGCCTTTGGTTGGCGCTTGCCTGCAGGCCAGCAGAAAGTCATCAGCAGCCCGTTGGAACTCATTCATGCGCATGTGTAGTTTGGCTCGGTACACGAGACAGTCGTAGTCCTCGGGAAAGGCTTTGAGGCCTCTGCTGAGCTGAATCAGTAAAATAGCTTACAATGGCCGTTGCGCTATCCAGCTTATCAAGTTTCTTGTAGGCAATTGCGGTCAATAGGTAGACGTTCTTGCGATAGTCTGGCTGCTCGTCCATGATCTCGTAGAAGACGTTGATACCCTTTTAGAATTCGCTGCTGTTCATATAGCAAACACCCAGTAAATACTGTGCTTCGACCAGTTTTTTCTGTTGCAGCAGACGTTTGAAAGACTCAATAGCCTTATCTAACCGTGATTATTTGTAGTATCGGCGGCCCAGCTCCAAAAGCGACTGTACACTGGGTTCGTCGGGCTCCTCCCGGCTGAGATAGTTGCGGCTTATGGATACCACTCGCCTGTGCTTTTGAATCTCGTAGGGATTTGACAATGAGCTCTTCGGATGCCGATGCAGGCTAGGCGAATGATTGTTTGCGATGCTCCCTGATCGCATTTTGTGGGACTTATTTAGTAGCGACTGCCTACGATCTGGAACCTTCGACTTACTATAAGGGTTCCTACGGATGCCTTCCTCGGAATCGTCGTAGCGAAGGTTGAGCTGCTGTTTGGGTCGGCGGTTGTTAAGTTCGTTCGCAGTTATTTTCTTTTCGAGGTAGGCAGCTACCTTCTGAACGTTGAGTTGAGCTCCCTGACCTGCGAGAGTTCTATCTTGTGTCTTCCTTCGGAAGGGTTGCTGAACGTTAATTGTTTGGCTATCGACGTTTTCAGACTGTTGGTGGGGTTTGCTGTGCCTATCCAGGGTGTGCTGGAGAGTGTCAAAATACTCCCGAGGGATGTAAGGCTGCAGCAATCGGATGCGTGGCTTCTTGAGCTTGGAGTTGAGCTGCATTAATTCCGTTCCGACCTTATAAAGTTATATAATGCTGGGACGTTCTGGATGCTGCATTGTCAACTAGCTTATCGCCAGTCGGAGGAAGGATCAGCAGCAGCTACCACAGCATTTCACACTATTTGGAATATTGGACAATTATTGTCGATCACAATGGAAACTGGTCTGTCCGCTGACGGCAAGCACCATGATCACCATATAGTAGCATAGTTCAGGCCAAACGATTTCTTTATTCCATTTGGAACCAACGGAATTCATATTTATTTCATTCGATGCTTCAGAAGAGGTTCGATCGACTTAGTCAGCCCCTGCGTTCGGCCTGTGGAAAGCACTGCACTGATTCGACCGCGAGTGATAGTCTAGATAGTACTTCGCCGGAAACCACACAATCTTCCCGGAAATACCTTCGGCAGCAGAAGACCATTCCCGAAAAGCACAAAACCGAGATGTGCAAGAGTTATTCCGAGTTAGGGTCTTGCCGCTACGGTTAGAAGTGTAGGTTTGCTCATGGAGCCCATTAGCTCAAGAAGGTTAATGTTGGCAACGAAAACTACCGAACGAGGCCATGCAAGAACTGGGAAGGTGGGGAGTGCAAGTATGGAATACGATGCCAGTTTGGCCATCAACAACCCTTGGGCTGGTAAGCAAAGGCAAGCATGGCCGGTCTTATAGCCCTCCTTGACATTAGAGAAGATGATCTTCCTCTAGAATGTTCCCGATTGCTTAAGCTCCTCGACAATTGACTCAGACCTACTGATATTACATTGCTTCCGAAACTTTCTAACAACGTGCACTATCACCTGATGAATGTGCGCAGATCTTCCAGCCACGCGACGTAGTGAGGGTGCTCTGAGTCAATGCTGAAGTCTTCAATTGCAGCGATGGTCTCCTCGTTGATACCAAGAGACTAAAAGTACTGCTCAAGGTTCTCCAGAAGGGTCTCATCCATACTGTCCAGGTCGGGACCCTGATAATCTTTTAGTTGACGGTCCAGCTTGCTGGTCTTTCGGTGCACGTCGTAGTCCTTTGTGAAACCGAGAGTAGTGATAGAGCACTAGCATAAGAAACTGGTATACCTGTCCGTCAGCTGTGAGGTAGTCAGCAAAGATTAGCTTGTCGAAGCCAGGACGCTTGACGTAGACGCTGAATTCGAAATAGTCAGGCATATCCTACTCCTATTCTCCTTCCTTCTTAGCCTCACCCTCCTCTTCCTGTTTGGCAGCCTGAGGAGATCTCACATTGAAAGTGAGGAATACAGTCTTGTCTCCAGTCTGTTTCTTCAGTTCGATGGAGGTACCGTCCTGCTTCACAGCCCACCCATTCTTTTCGAGGATCTTGACAACCTCAGCAGAGTCAGGCTTGTTTTCCTTCTCATACTTGATTTCTTCCTCGAGTTGTTGAGAAAGCTTGCTTGTAGTATCAATTCCCTTGGCAACTGGAGGTTTGGCTTGGCACATCATCATCCTGGGAGCAGCAGCTCTCAGCATAACCTTGCTGGTTCGAAGGGACACTCTCAATAGGCCAGTTGCAAGCCTCAACATCTCCACCGCAATTAAATTATTATTATCAACAACGTTTGGCAACCTATCAGCGTTCCTGCTACATAGTGGCGGGGGCCTGCGAACCTCCGTTGTTGTCATCTTCCGGCTTGTTCTCATTGTCTTCAGAGTCGACCGATGAATGCGAGGAACTCTAGTTTTCTTCGTTGGGCACAGCCTGGAACTCCTCACTGATGATCTTAACCTTACGCGGACGGCCACGTTTGCGTGGCACACGGTTGACATCTTCGGGAAGGTCCTTCTTTACTTCCTTTTAGAAGATTATGCTCTCATCATTGAACTCAATATCGCCATGCAGGAAGTACTCGTGATACTTCTCCATAATGTATCGAACTTGGTTCATTGACTCTTTTGGCACCTCTGTGGACTTCTCGAAGATCTGCTTGATCTTCGTATAGATCTGAGAGAAGGACTGGAAGTCTTCCTTCTAGAGCTTCTTCTCACGCGCCTCGTACATCAGTAGAGGGATCTTATTGGCAATCTTCTCGTAATACTTCACGGAGAGTTTCACCCGCTTGTCGTCAAGGTTCAACGCCTCGAGAAGCTGGAAAGGCATCTTGCAGTTTTTGCACTCCATTCCAGGTGTGACATTCTCGCTGCGGCAGTGCTTGCACACTTTCTTTTACTTGAAGTACTTGTTTTGGTTGGGATTGTATGCTGGTGTGGGGTTGCGCTTCATCACGTCAATACGCCGCTGTCTTGATAGCTTTTTCTTTTCGTTTTCTTCTCTTTCTGGGTCCTCCTCGAGACCTTCGTTGTTGAACCGCACAGTCGTTGGAGGTCTCGCAAAGGGTTATTCAGTGAACTCCTTCTCCTCCTGCTTCTTGCGCTTTGTGTTATTTTTGATGTGCTCAACAATCTGTGACAGGATCTGCAGTTTTAGCTTCTCGCAGGTCTGTTTGTCCAGTGCCAGACATTTGCACAATTCCTCCACAAACTAGTTTGGTGCGACGTTCTCCTTTGCGAGGTCCCAGTCAAACCTTTCCTTGATGATGGTGTTGTCGTCGATTGGTATGTCGATCTACGTGAACAACGATGCTTACCTCCAGTGGCACGAGCTTCTTTTCATCAGTGAGCCTTCGCATTCCAAGCTTAGGCTTCTTGAAGGAGCGTTCACGGTTGCGCTCTTCGGGATTCTTACTGTATCGCTCAATGAGGAAGGGTTGCACTCGAGGGTCAGCTAATGCATCCTCCATCTTGATCTGTGAGACCTGCTGTTCTGATAGTTGGCTCATCTTTAAATCAATTATTAGTTTGAATGATCGCATGCTAGTTGAAGTGACTATTGAGCGGGTTTGCCAATCAGTTAATTAATTTGCTCGTATGCGCTCGAGTTGTGGAACTAGCGCCGGAGGCATTTCCTTCTATCTTGCGTTTAGGAAGGCACTTGCTGGGAAGGATGGACGTGTCGGAGAGGCACAGCTTTGTCTAACCCGCTAGGCTGTGGTTGATGTGGGAGAGGGCATCCATGATGTCCCAAGTCAAGAACAGCTTGGGCAGGTGAAGTATGTTGTGCTCGAGACAGAGCTTGATGAGGATGAGTTCGGGGTGTGCATGGGCCTGCTTAATGATGCCACCACAAAAAGCCTCAATATATTGGCCGTACACGAGACTGTTCTCTTAGAGAAGAGCAGTGAACTATTATAGTCGATAGGCACACGCTCAGCCTACGATTGGGTTCATCAGCTGAAAAGCGAGTTCACCAGTCGCAATTCTAACCCTTCGAATTACTTCTATGTTCTCTACTATTCCTAATAGGCAGATCTCAAGAAATTCCGGGAGTATGCTGGACCAACTGGTAACCTTAGTGACGTCTCACTCAGCTTTCAGAAGCAACCTTCGTTCGATGAGATTAACCTACCAGAGATGAGGATGGAGGTGCTGCTGATCATCATCGGACAGTCCAGCAATTTCATCAACTATCTGAAGAACGTGCTTGTCGCTGAGAAGGGTACAAAGGCTTTATTGGTGGTTAAGGAGGCAGCCAACTTCGAAAAGATCCGAAAGCTCGAGGATTCCTATTACTTTGGGATAGTAGGTAAAGGAGCTGAAGGTATGCGGGCCTACGATAGAGTGTTGAGGAGTGAGGAATGGCTCTCCTTGCGTCGAAAAAACAAGGAAGCCACCTTACTCCTTACCCGATCAGTTTGCGAGACAGTTACCAAGGGAGTCGGTGTTCTTAAGAAAACTTTCAAAGGATTTAATGCCTCGTTGGCAGAGGAATACTTAAACGTCCAGTACAATAAGGAGGCTGAGCTCGTGTACCTATTCTGCAAGGCCCTCGCTAAAAGTGCCTGTCTCGGTCTACTTGAGAAGTCCAGCAAAATTTCTGTCGGTGATTTGGCCCAAACTTAACAAAAGGAGGTTAATCCAACTGGGTTGGTTCCTGCCTGCAAAAAACGAATTCATGAAAAGGCGATCCCGCAGCAACCCTTCAAAAATCCGTTCATTGAGAGCAAGAAGCAGGAACCTAAACGAACAATGAAATACCTGAACCGAAATGATTCTGATCTCCAAACAGACTCCTCCTTCGAAGATCAGGTTCGCATCAGCCACGAAGTAATGCTCAGAAAACTGCCGATCAAAAGAATACTCCCTCTGCTTCCACTGATGGAAAATCTCCTCCCACAGTTCCAGGAGCTCAGCAGACAATCATTCCAGTGCTAAATAAGCCTGCAGGAGGGTAGGGTTCTCCTGTTAGAAGGCAGCAGCGACAATATCGATGCTTTCCTCAATAAAATCAAACTCGAGCTTCTGAAGGAAACATATCTCGAACCAACGAAAAGTTGCTACTCTCTGCTTGAGCTTAGTCCACAAGAGAAATTGATGCTCAAGGAAATCACTGGTATGTACTTCCGATGCTGCAAGAAAGTAGAATGCGAGTCTCGTACCAATCAGTGGCAAATCAAACTGTTGAACGACTCGCTACAATATAGCCGAGTGGAAGCCCCGTGGGTGTATGCCTGTGAGGGAGGACCAGAATGGGCAGAAAGGTTATTGGAGTCCCTGCAGAAGACTGGCAAGACGGGTCAAAAATGCCTGCATCTCTACACCGATACCGGAAATTTTCGCAGAAGGGCTAACAGCAAGGGCAGTTACATCATCTTCCGGCTAATCCTCAGCGATAACTCCCTGAACGGCAAAGAACTCCAACACTACCCCGAAGAGAACCGGTTCGATCACTATTTCGGAGACAACCTTTTACCGGTCTTCTATATTAGTCGGGTTTGATCGGATCCCTCTTGATAGCACCTGCAGAGATATATTTATATTAATTGAACTCAATGGAGAAGCTGGAAGACGCACCAATCTACTTCTATCGCAAGAACGAACCGTTTGGTTTTATGAGTAACTTCTACCCCTCGCCAATCACGATCGACGGAAAGCACTATAGTACTGTGGAGCACTACTTCCAATCCCAGAAGTTCGTTGGAAATGCTCACGAGCTAGAGATCATCAAGGCAGCCAAGCCTGTTGAAGCCTTCAGGCTTGGGCAATCCAGGGAGTTCCCGATTCGAAAAAATTGGGAAGAAGTCAAAGATGAAGTGATGTACCGAGGGCTGCACGCTAAATATACTCAAATTGAAGAGCTCAAGAAGCTGCTGTTAGATACGAAGGACAGAAAACTTGTTGAGCACACCACAAACGATAAGTACTGGGCCGACGGTGGCGGGAACGGGAAAGGCAAGAACCGGCTGGGAGAACTATCGATGCGCCTTCGTACGGAGCTCCGCAAGCCTCTGAACAGTTGACTGTATAAATGCCTCCTTGAGATAATAAATGTTTACAAATAAAACCCAAGGGAAGAGCTGGCAGCGAACCAGCACAGCCTCCAGCCACGCCTCTTCTGGAGCTGGAGTACGCCCACCAATCCTTCTGACCAACCCCAAACGAAAGCAAATGTAACTTGAGGAGTCCACACGTATTTATCGTGAGAATATGCACTTATTGGCGAAGCTGCGTGATGTTGACTTCAAACGAAAGAAGCGTGAGCGTAGCTTCCACCTGTCAAGCTTGAATATCAAGAACCGCATCGACACGGAGTAGCGTATCTTCCACGAGAACATCCACATCATCGGAAGATTGCAGTCCCAGAAATCCCGTTATTCCAGCAACGACTACCGCAACCCAGCTGTATACAACATCAGCAGGAAGAGAATAACTTCAGGCAAAAGCGCAATGAATGTCACCCAAACCCGCACTTTCGAAAGCTTCCATAGACACTACTAAAGCCAGCAATCAGCCGACAGCCCTTCCAAAGTGGCAGCCACACAGGATGGTTACAACGAGCGACTCCTACTCTATACGTAGTTACTTACACTACACAAGCAACTCTACCATTTTGAACTGAGCCAAAGTAACTCGATATTCTACGTGTTGCTGCATGAACTCGCCACGGATAGATCCTTCAAGCTACGACTTATTGAGCAGACTGGTGTGCATCTTATCTCACTCATCAAGAACAACCGAATCAACTTTAGTAATCAGCTCACCAAACGGCGTGGAGTGTTTGTGCTCAGCATTCCATTTCATCCGTTCATGAGGCATTTTACATTTTGGCCGTTGCAAAAAAAGTATGCCAACAGGGTGAGTACAGCACCAGCTGAGGACGACGATCGGAATCGGCATGAACGTTAAGAGGATTCATAAGAAGTCCTCCGCAGGGAATTTTAAGATTCCGACCAGCAGGACAAATGGAGGCACGACAGCGTGGACTCCGAAAGAAACAGTATTGAGCAGCCTCACCGATAATCCTCGGAGCTAAAGAGTAAGACCCCATAACAAAATGGTTCCTTGGACAGCAAGTAGTACAACTGGTAGGTGGACTAACCAAGCGATAGACCTGGCCCCTACGAACGACTGGATGCAGAGCCATCGTAAAGTATCAGTCATCCCGATATCTTTGAGGAGAGCAAACAGTCAAGTCGCAAGGACGATGATGCGGCCTGATGATCAGGAATAGGTTCTGTCTGATCTGCGTGCTTCAGTGAATCTACAAACTGTTTTATTGGAGATTAATTATTAGGGTAGAATCATTCCTATTAGTTGTATCGGCATTCTATGCACTCATCAAACACCGATTGGCGCAGACAAGTTAAAGGGTGACGATGACGGCATCCTCCCTGGCAGAAACCGCGAGGTTGGACGTATGCCTAACATTTCCTGCATCGAATCATCACCGAGAAATCAGAGGCGCGACAGTTCGGACACGATTCCATCTTCTGAAGCCACACAACCAAGCAGGCCTTGTGAAATACGTGCCGACAGCTACTGATAACGTTGGTACTCATTTCCAAGCAGACAGAGCATGGTTCATCCACAACAGTGGCTGGAGTACTCTTGAAGGCATCGTTGCTCAGCTGGAATTAGTTGAGCTAGGCTTAGATAACATGAACTCGCTGCATCTTAAACCGGTAGTAGCGAACCACAGCGAACCCAATTATCACGAGGGCGAGCACAGAACTAACTGCAGAGGCTATGATGACCGTCGGCGATTTTTTACTGCAGGAAAGTGTAGTGCTGCTCCAAGTATAATCACTATCGCACGCACAGTTGTACTGATCGAGGGCAGTGGCGAAGGCATTTGCCACCTTGGTGCAGTCTATTGAGCACCCTTTGGCTGAATCCCATAGAAATGGACTATTGCAGGTACACTGGTTTTGAATGGCTGCAGCACCATTACTATTATCAATTTTGCTGCAATCAAGTGCTAAGCTGTACAGCAGTGCTTTGTCTGGGTTCCAAAATACAGCCTGGTTGACTAGCAGCAAGTTACTAGGATCGAAATTCAGATAGATAAACGAACCAAAGATTGATTGGTTAAAAGAGTACGTTCCGTCGGATTGCAGCTTCCATATCTTCAGGGATTGGTCTGCCGAAACTGATGCTATCTGCGACTGGTCACTGTTGAATTTCGAAACATACACGATTGCAGTGTGCCCACTCAGGGTCTGCTGAAGGGTGAATGGAGCGGTGTTGTTTGGTCTCTTCCAGATTAGTAGAGTTCGCTGGGATTGTGAAGATACTATCAGAAGTTGGTCAGGGCTCAGATCCACCTCACTGACCGGACTGCCTGTTAGTATAGTTTGGTTGAGAGTGTATAGACCCGATACATTATCGTACTTCCACACCCTAACCGACGAGTCACCACTAGCAGACACCACCGTATCAGCAGTGTCACGAGTGGATAGGCTAAAGACCGCCGACATATGCCCCAGTAGTTTTTGACTGAAGATGTACAGCTGCGTTCCTGAATTGTACTTCCACGCAATAAGTGAAAAGTCGAGGCAGGAAGCTACCATTCTATTTCCATCAGCCGAAAATACAATCTCAGTGATGGAGCTTGCAATGGTACTTTCTGCTCCAAGCCTCTGCCGCCATTCGTACATCCCTGAACTGGTGTTATAGCTGTACACATCGAGGAAGCTAGAACCGCCTGCAGCGATCCGCGAAGCATCTCGGTTGAAGTCTCCGAAGTAGGCACTAGCGTTGAGCGAGATGGCCTGGAATAGAGAGAAATGACCGCTGGCTGCCTTCCTCCAGACCTGAATTACAAAACTCCAGACAGTGATAGCCATGGTGCCATTCGCATTGAAGTTACAGGAGCTCACCGAGCTGCTGGTGGTGGGTGATAGCATATCCTGCTGCTGGGAATATGCCATTGGGAATGCCGCAGCCGGAACGAACAGTAGTAGAATGACTGCAAGCATGTACACTATGTTGGACGGAACTGCTTTCATGAGCGAGATGGAAGAACTTAAAATAACTCTAAGGAAAATGGAAGAATACCAGTCTAAGGGTATTCAATAAATTTGCCTATGAGGGAAGCACAGATCTGTATCGCAAATGTTAAGATGCTCTGCGATCGGCACCAACGATATTGTCATCTGATATTGGCTAGTTAAGTAGATTAGCACAGGGCACAACACGGGAGTAATCAGGAGTGGATTATTCAATATTGCTCCTCTCGTCGAAGCGTATTGATTTCGACACGTACGAGGATACCCACTCCTTCGATCGGTTTGAAACTCTTGTCGAGTAGTTGCACGAGTCTGATGCCGGTGCGCATTATTCTGATGGGAATGGCATTACACCCCAAAGTGTCCACTTAGAACAGCAAAAACGCGAAATATGGTTGTTGGATTTCCAGGACTATTTGATTGGCGTATTTGAAGCGGGTGTTGGGGATCTTCACACTTTAAGTTACCTGCCGCATCTTTCCGTTTTGGTTCTGGCTGGAACAGTCTACAACGCTTCCTGAGTAACGACTCTCGTACCAAAGAAACCCATGCGAATCCCGTATTCGAAGGGTTCATGTGTCTTCCGCTGTCGAATATTACGTGCAGCTATCACCTTGATTGTAACTCTCGTGGGAGAAGCAGCAACAAAGTCTCCCTTCCTCAATTCAGCAGGCTTCAGCAAATACCCACAGTAATTTTCACTGAAGTGTGCGTGTTGGAGGTACCGATAGGTCTCCAATGCTTGAGTATTAAGAGAAATAAACTGTGCACCCAATTCAAGGAAGGGAATGGGGTTGTAGTTGGTACTAAAGAACTGCAGACCGTTGGGGTATACCCGACACCAAGCCTTGGCAGTGTACCTAAGGAGCTTATCTGGCTACTTCCTCGCACATTTTATCAGCGAGTACCAGTCGCCGTTGATGTACTAGTAAAAGTTGGGTTACACAAGGTGATTTTCTCCTTTGTACATGCTGGTGATTTTGTTCATACAGGTCATAGGGTTTTCCATGACCCAATCTCGCATAATCTTCCAGTCAACTGCATCCTGCCGAAGCCTTGGCAAGGCTGCATTGATTCTCTGTGCAACCTTATCGGATACTTGGCGATACTCGAAGGGTTTTATTATCGCCGTTTGGAGGAGATCTCTGAGAACATCACCGATGGGTGTTGGAGCAAAATTCTACTCAAAGTTGGACGGTTTAGGCTCGAGATCAAGAAATTTCAGCACTTTTCCTGTATTTTCCTTGGTGATTCGAAGACCGGATAGTGCTGATCGAACCGACTAAGCTATTCCCTGGCGCAAGCCGTACTCCACAAGTTCATAGGTCTGAATCATAATTCTGTTGCGCAGTTCGATGGCAGTGGGAAACTGCACAAACTCCCGCTCGACTATGAGTATCTTTGGCCCGAGGTAATGCAGCAACACATCCACCATAACCTGCATATTGCGCCAGTGCAGGTGCACTTCGATTGACAGCATGATAGGCAAGTGGTTCTTATTTGCATCTGAAAAGCGTGCAAGTGTTCTCACCACATCTTCAAACCTAAGTTTACCAGTGCGGGTGTATCCATGCGTAACCTTGATATTGGTGTAGTCGTTATGCACATCAATTTCGACACATCTCACCCCATTCTCGAGGTCCTCCACGTAGCGGTCAAGCGATGATTCAGAGTTGAGCTGGTTGCCAGTCAGGTAGGTGTTATGACTGCTGTAGCAGTAGTAGTGGTTCAGTGGGTGGTTCATGTCCTGGTAAAGTCGGCGGAGATGCGGGTCGAACAGATTGTTGATGTTTGAGTAGAGATACCTGCCGAACACATAGGGACTGATGCCATATTGTATTGTATACTTTGCGGATAGCTTTTTCAACACCTTCCTGAGTTAACCATCAGTGTGGTGCTGAGAGACCTTCAAGAACTGTCCGAATTCGTCAAGCTGCATGAGAGGCTGGAAGAGAGACAAACTTGGCACCTCCTCATTATAAGAGACCTTGCTGCTGGAGTAGCAATTGAAGATCTCCAGAATGTCAAAGTTGTTGGCGAATTGCCATCTGAGCCATTCCAGAAACTGCGGGTAGGTGACTGTCCATATCAATTCGGGTTGACGTCGCCGAACTATTTCGAGTATGGAGTAGTTCAGCCTCCTGTTGAGGTAGCCATTGCGTTGCACCAAGGAGTTGAATTCGGCTAGTGAAATCTTGTTTTAGGAGTTGCACAGTCGAAAGAACTGCCTGCATTCTGCCGAGAACTGCTAATCGTAAGGTTCAATATGGTTATAGATCTGTTGGAGAAGTCGCAGATCTTTGCTTAGGTCGTTTCTGGCTACGGCACTTTCTACAATCACAGCCATCCGAAAGTGCCGTTCGGTAAGCTACAGGTCTATATAGGCAGCTTCTTACAACTGCTGTCCTCCAGCTCCGGGTGTATCGTCTAGGCTCGTAGGCTAAACATTTCAATGCAGGTGTTGCGCAGGTCCATCACCATTTGCAGCTCATTGTCACCGTTATAGATGTGCAGCAATGTCCTACAGTTCCTAATGGCTCTCAGTGTGAGAGGTTGCTGCTACCTTCTGTTGATGAAACCAGTGACTGAGATGCCCTGCAAGAGCCTCTCCTCAAACTCCTTGGAACAGCCCACAGCCTCTATCGTTAGTGGTTGCAGCAGTGCTTGCTCGAACGGTGGTGGGTTTAGCAGACTCTCCTATGCAAATAACGATCGATTTTTCTTGTGCATCTTCTCTCGTTCCCTATCGAATAAATATTAACACGCGCAAATTTATGAAGTCGCTGCTGTTGGCGATGGCTGTGTTCACCGCTGTGGGCTGTCGGTACTTTTCGTTCGAGTACTACATGCGTAATGTAGAGTGGCCATGATACCGCATCCGGATAAAGCGCATCGAGGTGGAGAGGATGCCTACTTCGCTTCCGAAGAGTACAACTTGAACTAATAAAGTGTGTTGGTAGTGGCAGATGGTGTTGGTGGCTGGTCAGACATCGGTATAGACCCCTCGGGGTTCTCGAGAACACTCTGCAAAAAGTAGGGCATTAAGTTAACATAGTGTACGTGATGAATACACCAAAAATCGGGAAGACTACCTAACAAACCCCAAGAAGCTTGTTGTACAGGCACAGCAGAAC
>ERZ724508.1678-NODE-1678-length-12719-cov-6.406507_pt1 | contig 12719 bp, 16 predicted proteins | sample MGYA00376041_ERZ724508 | MGnify/ENA primary metagenome ERZ724508 (study PRJEB28724, sample SAMN07190887) | wastewater metagenome | isolation source: effluent of sewage treatment plant in Hong Hong | place: USA: Christiansburg, Virginia | collected 2016-03-01 ...
GGTCTCGATGACTGGCTTAGTCTCGATCTTGATCTCAGAGGCAGCAGGGATCGGAACAGTCTCGGTTCCTGCTGTCAACTGCTTTTCAGTCGCTGTAGTAGTTGCAACAGTTGTCGGAACCTGAGCTCCTCCTTCTTTCCCTTTTAGCTACGTCTATATTGTTGCAGGATTTTAATCTTTCTTAACTACGGGAGTCTTGACTTCAATATTTATGTTATCACCTGTCGCTGCAGCATTCGCCTTTTTTTCCGGCGTTTTTTGATCGTTAACCATTGCTCCATTCTGTATTTTCCCAGTTTATTTCTCTCCTTTCCCTACTGTGATCGCCTTGGCTGCAAGATTAACTTACTTTGTTTCTGTTGCCGTATTTCCAGACTGAGTATTCGAATTTCCCTGCGCAATGGCTTTCTCCTCTACTTTCTTGATTTGAACTGTGACTTATGGGCTAGTTTCAGTGATCAGATCTGCCGGATTAATTTCTGGTGGGATGGGTAAGTTCACTACGATTTCGATCGGGTTGCTATCCACAGCAGGATCACTTGATGTCGCTTATGTATCGACCTGTGTATTTGCTGCTGGTTGTGTTTGATTAGCTTCCTTATTCGCGGCTTCGATCACTTTCGGTTGATCGACTTTCTTCTCGATTGTTATGCTCGTTGTTTCTTGCTTCACTTCCTTGTTGATGGTGGGTACAACGACTGCATTGCTCGGAACACATTCGTAAATTGACGCCAGCACCTCTTCCCTGGGTGTTGTTATATTAACTCCACTTAGTTCGCTAATCCTGGCTCCGCCGAAATCGTATATTTTATAGGTGAAGGTTTCCAACGTCTTCTTACCATTGACATTCCTCTCAATCTCCTTGAGGTAGGTATAGATCGTGATATTATCGTCCTTTCCGACGGTATTATTGAAGCTGGTTGTGAAGGAAGTTTTCTCACTCTGGGAGGACGTCCAATTCACGGGCAAAAGATTTCCATTTCTAAATATCTTTTGGTGGTACGCTTTTGAAAGAGTCTATGGTTTGGCATTCTTCTCTCCAGCAACTTGTATTTGACTGCTTTGGTCAGCGCTATCCGCAGGAATTAGAACACCATCCTGCCCTTTGATAGATCGGAAGGGATGGTAGTAACCTGGCTGAAGCTCATTGGTTGGGGGTGGTCCTGTGAGCATTGCTTTGGAGGCTGCTTTGACAACCACCTTTCCATCGGCGGTACTGGAGTTATTTATGGTTGTTGTTGTGCTTTGACTTGCCGTTCCTTCTTATGTTATCACGATAGCTTACCAGTGACGGTTGTTTTTGCGGAACCAGCTGCATTATTAGTTTGGGTGTTGGACAGCCCCACCTTTAAGACAAGGTGAAAGCCGGGCGGACACTACAGTTGCTGTGCAGTGCACAAACCGATCAGCAGCACACAGATAATCAGTGGTAGCTTCATCGATGTTAGAAGATAATTATTGTCGAGATATTGTCAGCGGTATTAAAAGAGCTGAAAGCGTCCAGTGGAGGCTCGCTGGGCACTTCTCTCGAGCACTTTTTGGAAAATTCCAACGCAAGTGGCTTTCAGAAGTTGTCATTCAATCCACGAGAATTAAATCATCCAGCGAAGCAGTATGGCGCGTTGGTCGGACTTACGAATTAAAAATCAGGTCGTTTAAAAGCAAGAAGAAAATAATGTCAGCGTAGCCGCATAGCACTCGCAATTTCGAAATTGATGGGGGTTTCCGAGGAACCAGATCAACTCCCACTGAGGCAGAATTCAACCGAGAACTTAGAACCTCAGCCAAAGGCACAAAACAAATTTAATAATTTTGCACTGGGAAGCCGAACCATTCCGTCAACAATACCGATTCGTGTATGGCGCATTTACTAAAGGGAGTTACGTCATGGCCGGTTCAAGCTTGTGAGATTGTACTGAAAATGCCCGAGGCGGCCAATTTCTTAAATATACAATTCATTCCAAGCGCATTCAACAGCACTGTCACTTACTTAAGACGCTTGAGTTCTGTACAAATTTCAAAAATCTATAACTTATGTCTGGGGACATGGAGGAGCACCACTTCGAGGGTGAGGAAGACTTTGATCACGAAAACGACGATTACCGTGAGCACGATTAGTAGGAGGAGTACGAGGATGACGATGAAGAAGATGGTGAAGAGCACCATATGGATGTGTAATTGTCTATCACTAATTCAGTTATCACGATAGTCAGGATGCCTCTCAACTCTCACCAGGACAACCCGACAGTCCGCAGGTGCACAGACATGCCCGTAGGTCACACGATAATGAGGGTGACTTATCAGACGATCTGAATGCCTCATTCGAAAAGGATGTGCCCACCATGACCAAAGTAAAAGCCACGATCATGTACAACATCAACGTGGAGCGAGATCGGCATGGTCTCACGACCATGTACGAAGACATAACGCTCTCCTCGGTTGCCATGAAGTTTGCCAGCAGTCTGAAAAGTAACGACTACGACCAGAAGTTTCTGGATAGGCTTCTAGAGTCTCACCGCAACGACCATTGTCGGTTCGACGTGAGCTACATAAAATCAGAATACGAGGAAGACGCTCAAGTGACCAAACAGTCCACCATGAACTACCTCATTGAAGTCGGCTACCTGTTCTTTGAAAGGGATGAAGATAGTGAGTTGCTGCTACGTCCCACCAATAACCATGTGGGTATTGGGCTGGCCGGAAACGAGACAAATGTTGTGGTTGTGCTGATCACGACGCAGCACGATCTATGCATCACCGAAATCGTCAACAAAGGCAACATCATCGAAGTGAAGGGCAAAATGCTCGAACCAACTGTAGGTATCTTCGGTGTCCGCCTATACAACAACTAATCCTTCGAAAGGTCCAAGGATGACAAATAAAAGCAGTAACCGAAGGCTATTTTTTCTGCACTTTACGACAACATAGATTTCAATAAGGCAACCAAGGAGTTTTGCGTTTATCTCGAGATGCAGGCCAACTGGAAGGAGCAGAGGTGGATTGATCTATTGACCAGGGACAACCCAGAAGCGATCGCCTACAGAAAACCCCGTAAAGATAAAGACAAAGAACAAAAGAACTACTATCGACATCTTAAACCCAAGTTACGGGCAATGTTTGTCGAGTACCCCGACCAGCTCTACATGGAAGAGTACCGTGAGCTCACCTAAGCCAACATTAAGTAACTGATTGATCGACGAAGAAAAACTATGGAGATTCTGACTGACCAAATTCGCAAGGAGGAGCAATAAAAGCAACAGGAAGAGGAAAGGCTAAGGCAAGAACAAGCCCTTGAGCAAGAGGCTGAGTAATCGGACAAGGTATTATCTGATGACTCCGATGAGGAGGTGGCGAAAGAAGAAAATAAGGATGGAACCACTTCAAATGTACAGTTTGAGTTAACTTAGAAATAAATCCGTGAAGAGCTTCAGCTGGCTATCACCGAGGCCCGAAACACCTACGATGGGCTGATGATTACCAACAAAGAACTTCAATAGAAGATAAAAGAGCTCAAATCGAAGACAGATGCTTTCATCGACAAAACCGGTGAGACCATGAACGAGCACAAATACCTCAATACACTCACACAGGTGCATCAGACAAGGGTGGACCTGCAGACCACTCAGGACCGCTACAACCGCATGAGTTTGGACCTTCAGTAGAAACTCAGTGAAAAGCAGAGAAAGTGTAATGAAATCCGGAAGGCCTTTCAAGAGCTCAAAAGGGAGGTAGCTCGCAAGGCTGCGTACAGCCGTTCAGACCAGCCAATCAAACAGCACAAAATCGATGAGTGGTAGTAAAAATAAGATTCACTTGGGAAAGATCTTCAAAACCTCCGACTAGAAATACTCCGGGCTCGCAATACCCTATCCAAAAACCAAAAGATTTTGAAGAAGAAAGAATAGCTTGCGGAGGGGCTTCATTTGATAGATTTTGAGCAGCTGAAAATCGAAAATCAGACTCTCAACGAAAAGATATAGGAGCGCAACGAGGACCTCCATAAGCTGAAGAAGAAGACCACCAGCGTTGTGCAGGTTCTTACTCACACCCGCGAAAAGCTGGAGTTCGTCGGGACCTTGCGAAAATAGTTGAACGCGAAGTCAGACGATTTGGATAAAAAGATACAGAAGCTTCGTACGTAGATCGGCAAGGATAAGGACGAATGTGAGACCTTGAAAACCGAGATCCAGAACGCCAAGCAGGAGACGGAAATAGTAAACAGCCAGGAACTGGTGGTGGATTACAAGAAGATAACGATGAATACGAAAAAACTGGAGCAGGACATCAAGGAACTCCAGGAGAAAGAGCGCGAGATGAAGATCGTCATTGAGAACTACCAACGCAAGATGAAGAAGGACATCATTAAACGATGATCGTCATCTCCATATAAATATTTGTGTCTGTAAGGGTTCTTTCTCTCGGACTGCTGGCGGTTATCGACTGGAGCTTCCTGCTTGTCGTCGATTGGAAAAACCAACGGCATCAGTGTGGGCCCTCGTAGAATCCTTTGGGATCTAGCCCAACATTATCCATTATACTCTCGCGAATGATCCGCTTCAGAACTGCAAAAGACGGTAGCCTCATAGACAGGGGAGGTAGAAACCCCTGAGTGGTGTAACCCTACAGAGATGAGCAGTAATCGTTGAGTCTTTCCTGGCAGCCCCCCAACCAAATTATTCATAGGTGACGTTCTGCGGTTCGGCATGCATCTTCTATGGTAAGCCGAGTGCCTACTTAACAATGATCCCTTATGGCTGCTCGTATATTAAATGAAAAAAGATAATTGCTGCCGAAAGCAGTTTATGAAAATACCCCAGGATTTGCTTAACTGACTTTTCTGGCAAGCCGATCCTGGAGCTACGAGAGCCAGCACAACTTCTACGTTATTTTCTAAAGGCCGTGAAACTATTTGGAATGCTGTCGCTGTCATCTGGAATCAACATCTAAATCCTGTCTGTTATTAATTTAGTGGTGGTAATTGAGATCGACAGGTTTCCCGTCGCGGCAATGACTGCCAGTTTATTGGCTCGTAGTAGGGAATGGCAGTCCAGGCCTCATCACTTCAACTCTGAGAACAATATAAATTTATGAATAGCGCTGGGGTGTGTTTGGCAATGGCGGCTCTCTGGTAGTGCTCAGCATTATATTCGATTGTTGATGTTGGTCACCAGGAGGGCTTTTGATAAAATATGGAGTGGCCGTTCCAAGAACGGAGCATAGGGCGGACGAGGACTGATGGGGATGAAGTGGAACATCTCTGTTGGGCAGACAGTGATGATGAGCAGAATATCCGAATTCAAATGATCAATTATCAAAAATGCTGGCTTCCCAGGTAATCGAAGTTGGGGAAGGATTCGATGGGGGGAACCTGCATCGGAACGTAGACGTAGATGGGATAGTAGACCATAACTACTCGTTCAGTCTCGGGAGGGGGCCGTTGCTCGGCGGAATCTTCGGAATCAGAGAGCCGTATCGTACTCAGTTCGGTGGCGTCGGACTTCTTTTTGAATATCCTTCCGTATTTTTTGAAGCTTTTCAAGATGAACTTCGACGTGGACAGCTTGATTCCAAGCTAGCGAGAGGCGTCAGTGAGTTTGGACCCCTCCTTGAGCACACGCCTAATCAGTTCTTTGCGGGTCTAAGGTTGATTGCAGCAGTACTTGGTAGTCGATGGTGCTGTATTTTTTCGTACGGGCGGCTCCCCTGACACATAAATCAGCTGATTCACTCTTGTTGTCAGACATCTCAGCCGTTCTATACGATTAAATTATATTGCACGGCAGCCAAACCTCGCTATTTAAAGGCTGACGACTGGCCACGCTTCACCCAGGCTGGAATCGATGGCCATGTAAATTATTTCGACTGCCCTGCCCTGCTGTGCCGCGATAAGATATTATGAGTTTCAAATATATTCCGGTTGCCCTGCCACCGACGCTAGACATCCTTCACCAGTTGTTATCAGTTCACCGAGCGAGCCCTACTGTGCTAAGAACTGAACTCACTGAGGCTACTGCTAGAGTTTCTCGGAGGAACAGTCGGCTCACATGCTCAGTTAAAGAAATAAAGTCATCGAACAGGTCAGAATTGAGTCCTTTTCTCTACGAATAATTAATCTCGTGCAGAACTGCTTAGCCAGGACGGTGCTGGGTCTCAAGGGCTCTCAGTACTCTCATTTGGAGGCAAGGTCAGCGATATGTGCAACCTGCTAGCGAATTTACATAGTATTTTCTGTAGGACGCTTATTCAAATAATCTAGTTCCACGGTCAATGAAGCACCGCGGCCGACCACCTGCCCACTGCCCAGCAGCTCCTCGTCTATTATTTTTTCTCCTTCTCATAATATATGTATGCGGGAGGCTCCGTTGATCCTTTAAAATTAAGTGGTAGGAGATGGCAGTTGACGGTCCAAAAAATCCAGACCAATTGTTAGCGTATCGGTGTAACAGCTCCACAAATTCACCAAACAGATCAATCGGCTACCTCTGCCTTCAAATACCGCTTGACTGAGTTAGTCCCCCTCGGCAGCATACGAGGATATTTGGCAGCAATTTCTTTATGCGATATCAACTGCGTCGAGAAACCAACGATTGGGTATCAATGTCAATCAGAACAAGCGTTAATGCGATTCTTCTTCACGGTCACAAGGAAAAATTGCGAACAATTTGCTGCAACGATTCGCCAACCTCTCTTACAAGCATCTGCTTTGAAGTAAAAGATGTCGCTGAGCTAACCCATTAGAAACAGGTATCGGCTGCGCCTTATTACCGAAGAAGTTCAAAAAAACCTTTCAATAAGTTGATTGGTTTATCTCGGCTTCTAAATTAACCGGCAAAGGATCTGAGAGTTTATTGTCAGCGGGATCTATCGTTGTGACCGGGGTCACACTATTCTGTCTCTCACTGGCTTTTTCATTATCATTGGTCTTGGAAGATGTAGAGCCAACAAAACTGCTAAATTTATTTTAAAACAGCCTTCTCACTGCTCCGGACGGCTTTGGAGCCCGAGTTCTGAACTCGAAATTTGCAGATAAGTCCTAACTGAATGACGTTCAGCAATCGGTTTGAATCTATCCGTAGATGCTCCATTCGTAGAGGCTGGAGGCTGGGCTTCTTCGAATCTGTCGGTTGGATGGTCGTAGAATGAGATTAAGCAGCATTGCCGGGTGACATCACTGTCGTGGAGTTCAGATTGTCCCTAGCTGCGAAGCTTTATGCTAGATCGCAGAGATAGCCTCGTGATTATGGCCTGAATGCTGGTCGAAGTCTGATTAAACTGGTACTCCCTCTCAGCGAGTCTCGATGGTTAAAATGTTACAGATTTCCAACGATAGCCATCTTGCTTCGACGAGAAAGACCATCCGCTGAAATTTGGCTTCCACAGCAGGGGTCTAAGGGAGGCCTTAGGGTCAACTTGCGCTGTGCAAAACCGGCATTAATGATTACCAGTTGCTACTGCCAAGGTTCACAAACTTATATAAAATTAATAACGCTCTCAGAAGCATGACCGAGGCAACTGCCAGTACACCACGAACATCAAGTCATCACCGCTCGATGACTGGTCCAGTCGGCATTTCAACTTCCAACTACAAATCTTTGAACGATAAGATCAGTCACATCGAGAGCATGCTCCGCCGCATACAGCAAGAGGAGGACGAGGACAACGACCAACTAGTCAAGTTAATGGAAAAGAGCGAGCAATTACAACAGAAGGCGCATCGCCACATTGAGAGATGCGGAAGCATGAAGACTATACTGGTGGCTCCACGCGCCCAAGAAACGGTGAGACCTGTCGCCTAGTCACCTGACAAACTTAACCAGACAGTGGTGGTAGAGCCTGAGAGAGTACTTCGTCGAGTGCATTCTATGTAGAAATACGAGCCAATGGAAAAGATAATGAGCCCGTTCCTTGTAAAGACTGAAGTCAAGCGAGAGAAGAATTCCAGCCGCTTAAACTTCTTGTCAAAGTACATCGATGTGGCACTGGGGGAACTGGACGCGAGTAGAATGTCAGTATCGGTGGGTCCGAGTAGGCTACCGTCCGAACAGAACCTGCGTACCGAAGAAATTTCTCCGGAAAAGGTCTGCAGAATGCCTCAAAGTAAAGGGTTGCGTTCAGCAACCAAGCAGGAGCAAGCGCCTGCAACCCTGCAGAACATCGAGAGTAAGTTCAAGATGCTTCTGGGAGTGTTCACATCGTTCGCACTGATGATATCAATGATCTGATACTACCGTGAGGACAATCATAAGGCAGTCAGGAACAGCTGGTCCAACAGGGCTAGTACACTTGGGTTGCTAGCTTGAATATTCCGCTCAAGGTAGGTCTCGTTTTCATGAACAAACTCCAGTGAGTAGTTCAAATGGCTTTCGTCAAGGGTTAGTAGTTGTCGACGAAGCTGTTCAATGCGATTGAACCACCCTTGCCGTGCTTCCAAGTGGTTCAGTAGTACAGACGCTTCGACGAACTATCCATCTCTACACTATCATTCACTTCATTACGTCGGTTGGTCGGACTGTCGAGTTTACGCAATCTGCTTCTCTAACTCCCCGATTTCCCGGAAGATGTGTGCTGCTCGTTCTTCCATAACTTAATATATTGACTCAAAAGCACTGCAAGTTAGGAACTCCGACCCATACTAATAATCAGTTGACTAGTAGAAGATGACTCGCAAACAGGAAGCAAGCGCGTACCCTGACCTTAAGGCCATCGAGATGGCACCAGCGTTGCTGAAGATTGACCACTACATCTAGCATGAGATGCACCGCCCATCTCTGAAGTACGAGGAAGTCAGGGAGGATGTGAAGAAGTCACTCCGTGAATATCTGGACAAACTCACCTCTATTGAAAGCGAGCTCACTGCGCTTGATGGACTCCTCACCGCCGAGCTAGCTAAACCACCAGCCAGCAATACCCTTACAAGCCGCTACATATTTACTCAGAAGGCCCAGCGGCTTGAAGACATGCTGGTGCACTTACTGGACTGACCACATGCTGATTTCATGCACATAACCATCATCAGCTCTTGAGTATCTTCTTAGTCTTGCTGCGGGTCTGTCGCTTCTCCTCGCACTACCTGCACTTATACTAGCCCTCAGGCACCTCTTTTAGTCCGATGCACTACAGGTGGAACACCTTTGGGCACATATCGCAGCACAGCAGGTCTCCCCATTTGTTGCATATTCCACAGTTTTCCTACCACTGTGATGCATCGATCTATTTGCCCTCGCCATCACCTTTCTGAGTAAGCCAGGGAATTACGTTTAGCAGCTTGTTCCTTCGTTGAACCCGAACATCCTCCACCTCTTTCTTGATCTTTCGAGTTTCCCGCATTTTCTTGACGTACCTTTCGATGGTGAGGTACAGCACAGCTACCAGGAAAAACACCTATTGCAAGCTGCGTGCAGCCCTGCCGTACTCCAACCAGGCATGCTTATACTTCTCGTTGATGCCCCACATTTTGGCTGAGATAATTGCATCGATTACTCTGAATCTTTCGGGTCTTGCTGTCGAATACTGTTTGCTCCTGAGTTTCGTCCTCCACCTGGTACTTGTACTCTATTTCCACGACACAGATCTTCTCGTTCAGGTGACGAACGGCCTACATAATCTGCTCGAGGGTGTTTGCTCGGCGAATGGACTCCAGATAGATTTATCGGTCCTCCGGAGTTGACCAGCGTGCGTTTCGCTCTTCCAGGTAGTTGTAGATCTTGCGTTCACCTTCAGTGAGCATGTTCCTCAGCATTCCAAAGCTAATGAACTTTTCGCTGTCGAAATCAAAGGCACCAGCTTCATTGTACTCCTTGATATGCTTTTCGTGTTCGTTTTCAATAGCGAATACGGTTTATAGTTCAGTTGAACCATGCCTTGGTTCTGGTGGGATGAAGTAGTTGGACTTCTTGTACTGCTGCAAGGTATCGTACAGGTTCTTCTCCCGAATTCCCTTGATGTTGAGGGTACGCATCAGTTCATTATTGATCTTGTAGTAGTCATAGTAAGACCAACGCTCTTCTGGAGAACTCACAAATAACTTGTCGCGTTCGTCCAGCAAGAACCAGTAGGAGTTACGCTCTTTGTCCTGGCCAAGGAGCCATACGCTGGTATGCGTTGTACTGTTTGAGGTATATTCGATGTTTTGACGGAGAAGTTCGAGGCTTTTTAGGCATCCCTACTTCTATTAGTTTTCGATCTTAAGGGCCTCAACCACCCTTTCAAGATCTTTTTCCAGTTTTGGCCTATTGTGGCGTTCGCCGGCTTGATCCAGCGCCTTCTGTTTTTCCTTAAGTTCTTTCTCAAAGTTTCTAACATTCTACTTCAGAGTTTGTAGCTTGGACTCTTCATTCTTAAGACTTTCCTGATACTGATTTTTCTGACGTGTGGTCTGCCTTCCTTGCTCAATCTTTTCGTAGAGAAGATCATGAAAGGAGCTGGTATCCACAATACCCGACAAGAGAGCCTTGAATATATAGTAGCGTTCTTCCACGTTTCGAGGCATCCACGGTTCATCATGCTTCTAACGAAGTCTTGCAATGATATCCAGAAGTCGAGAATTTCGTTTGAACTGCAATAATTTTCTGGAAGTACCACCTGCTCGTAGTCGGGAAGCCGACACAACTGATCAACGAACTCTGGCCACACGAACCGGAAGATCCTGTCGAAGGCGTTGTTTTCACCGCAGTAGCGTAATAGTGATAGGAATGGATTGCCAGTCAGGTGCTTGTTGGCCTCGAATCTCTCATTAAAGATGTCGCGGAGATAGAACTTCAGCAGGTGTAGGTACATCCCCTCAACGAACATTAGGTTTCGCTCGTACTCCTACAATTACGGTAAAATGTACTAATGTTGCTTGAAGATCGGTCACGCCGAGCTTGCTTTCAGCCTCAAAGTACTCCGGGAATGTCTGTAAGCAGTTCCACAGTTCCAGCAGTATCCCAAAATTGCGACTTAGAGCTTGGGTCGGTTCTGGTTTGGGAAGGCAGCTGTTCTTGGGGAGGATGCTCGCGTACTGATCGAATAGGTCATCCTAAATTGGGTAAATGATCTTGTTCTTGGAGGCGTAGTAGGGGAACTTTAAGGTGAATTCCATGGTGGTGAGGTCCCGATCCTTCTCCGGTTAAGTAGTTTGGGGATGCTTCTTCATAAGTTCCAGATACTGTTTAAGGGATTTCTTGTTCTCGGAATTAAGCTTGACAGCTATTTTTTCGTGTAATTTTGCAGCTTTGATTTTCTTCTTGTATTCCTTCTCCTTCAAATTGGAGCGGCACTTGTCGCACTGGAATTTTCGCGGGACTCGTTCGGGGTCAACATTTAGGCACTCCAAATGGAATATCCGTGGACAGCTTTTGCAGCTCAGTACGTCCTTACCTGTCTTCTTCTTCAAACAAGTCGAACACTTCAGATTCTTGGGCTTCTTCTGCTTCTTCTTTTTGTCCCGCGGTTCTGTAGCAGGCTGCTCATCCAGCTACTTCCGCTCATCGGAGCCCTCTTACGGGTCTTCCATCAGCGGCTGATGATCGTTGGCTGCTGGTTGCTCTTCTACCTACATCCTCCCGACCTCCTGATTAGCCTTTCGAGGAGTGCTGAAGCTCGACTCGGAGTCAGGCTCTGCCTCGACTGAAATGGAATTTTTCCGATCGGATTCCTCCTTGGCAGGGGCCGTTTGGTGGGGAAGCGGGTCCACTGGCCACTGAGATTCGGAATTTTGTTGTGGTGGCAATTCGATATTCATGAAAAAATATTAATATTATCGCTGGGGGCATCACCACGTGCTCTACACATCTTAGGATGACTCTCTGCTACAGGATCTGCTAACCAGTTATCAGAAAATTCGCTTTAGTCTTGCTTTTCGCTAATGGAATATCCAAGAGTCGAAGCACGAGTGCACTTGACCTTTCCTACCCGACTACCACCATAGCTGCGATCTGACCAGCCATCCGTGACGACCCTTTGCAGTTAGTTGTTCGATTCGCAACTGCGGGATGTCTGCGTGCTTGCTGGTCCTCTAACTGATCGCTTCGAATGGACTGGAATAGCCATAGCCACAGCTAACATCCTCGAGTGGTTGATAGCAACAGTTAAATTAATAGAACGTGCAGCTACTAACAACTCGCATTCAAACAATATTTTAACATTTAAAACGATGCTAGCACGGGAACGACATCGGTGGCTCCACGAAGGTACGATGCACCGTAAGGACCTCACGACTCTGCGCTTGCAGTGTTCCCCACGACTGCTGCATGATTGATCGCCGGCTACGGCTACAGCTGCAATCTAAGCTTGGGTATATGTCAGAACGGTTGTGTCCAGGGAGTATGGTCCTTGAATTCTTTCTTTTCTGGCTGAATTTTCGCTTTTTTGGAGTCACCACGAGAAGTGCCGACCTGGAATTCATCCGGGAATTTGCTCATATCGTATTCGTATGGCTCGTACTCTTTGCTATCGTCTGGCCGGAACTCTGCTTTCTCTCTCATGAAGATTCTCTGTTCAATGAATTCCTCATCATCAGGGTCGTCAGGTAGCTACAATTCCTCGATACTGCTGAGAAGGTGCTGGATTGTATGCGATGGGTTGACCGATTCGGTTTGTGAAAGCAATTCACGGAAGGTCTTTGAAGTTTCCTATTGGTGGATACGTGCGAGGGCCTGAGACTCCTCAAGGTACTCCCTGAGAATCTGTTTCTCAATGGGTGTGACGTTACGGATGAACTGGGCGGGATTGCCAGCCCA
>ERZ724508.1682-NODE-1682-length-12693-cov-4.840402_pt1 | contig 12693 bp, 12 predicted proteins | sample MGYA00376041_ERZ724508 | MGnify/ENA primary metagenome ERZ724508 (study PRJEB28724, sample SAMN07190887) | wastewater metagenome | isolation source: effluent of sewage treatment plant in Hong Hong | place: USA: Christiansburg, Virginia | collected 2016-03-01 ...
TTGGTGTAGCGTCTTTTATTTTAGTACCCGTTTTTATTATTTATGGGTTGCAAAAAGTATTAAATAAACAAATTACTAAACCATCTGCGTTTACCGCTAAATGGCTATTCTTTTTAGTGTGGACAAGTTTAGTATTAGCTTTTTTCTTTCATGATAAATTATTTTATCTAGGTGGTGGTTATGGTTACATCTTAAATATTCAATTATCAAATTATGTAGGAAGTGTTGGAACCTTAGCCATATTAGCATTTAGCATGTTAGGCTTTTTAGTATTAAGCATCAACATGAATTTCAATATCAAAAAAGATGTATTACCAAATTTAGATAACGAAGATATTATTGAGCAAGAGTTAAATAACAATTCAAACGTTATTAACCCTCATGCAAATACTGTTTTTGAAAAAGAACCAACTTTAAGTAAAGAAGAGGAAGAAGCTTTACTAAACTTTGAAGTGATTTCAACTAACGAAGAAATAAAAGAAGAACCTATTGTTGAACCATTAGCAGAAAACATTCCTTTAGAATTAGAAGTTAATACACAACCTGAGGAACTAAAGAAAGATTTAGATTTTGAGGTGAATAATCCTGGTGCAGATGAAATATTAAAAGAACCAGAATTTGTAAAAGAAGAACCAAAAGAAAATCAAATTACCTTAGATGACGAATTAAAAGCATCTCAATTAGTTGAAAAATTTGGACAATACGATCCAACATTAGATTTAGGACACTATCAATTTCCAAGTGTTGAATTATTAATTGATTATGGCACAGGTAACGCAAAAGTAAGTAACGAAGAGTTAACCGCTAACAAAGATCGTATCGTTAGCACATTGAAAAATTACGGAATTGAAATCGATAAAATCTCAGCGATTGTAGGGCCAACCGTAACGCTTTACGAAATAGTTCCTGCACCTGGTGTTCGTATTTCGAAAATCAAAAACTTAGAAGATGATATCGCTTTAAGTTTAGCAGCTTTAGGTATTCGTATCATTGCTCCTATTCCAGGTCGTGGAACGATTGGTATTGAAGTACCAAACCAAAATCCAGAAATGGTACCAATGCGTAATATCATTGCTTCTGAGAAATTTCAAAACACCACACACGATTTACCAATTGCTTTAGGTAAAACCATTAACAACGAAATTTTTATTGCCGATTTAGCCAAGATGCCTCACTTACTAATGGCTGGTGCAACAGGGCAAGGAAAATCAGTTGGACTAAATGCTGTATTGGTGTCTTTACTTTATAAAAAACATCCGGCGCAAATTAAATTTGTATTAGTAGATCCTAAAAAAGTAGAGTTAACCTTATTCAATAAAATTGAACGCCACTTTTTAGCGAAACTTCCAAACTCTGAAGATGCAATTATTACAGATAATACGAAGGTTGTTCATACATTAAACAGTTTGTGTATTGAAATGGATAACCGTTACGCTTTATTACAAGATGCACAAGTAAGAAACATTAAAGAGTACAACGTTAAGTTTATCAATCGTAAATTAAATCCAAACGAAGGTCACAAATATTTGCCGTACATTGTATTGGTAGTAGATGAGTTTGCTGATTTAATTATGACTGCTGGTAAAGAAGTAGAAACGCCCATTGCTCGTTTAGCTCAGTTAGCGCGTGCGATTGGTATTCACTTAATTATCGCGACTCAACGTCCGTCAGTAAATATTATTACAGGTACGATTAAAGCTAACTTCCCTGCTCGTATTGCGTTCCGTGTAACTAGTAAAATTGATAGTCGTACTATTTTAGATGCTGGCGGTGCTGAGCAATTAATTGGACGTGGTGATATGTTATTAAGCACAGGCAACGATTTAATTCGTATTCAATGTGCTTTTGTAGATACTCCTGAAGCTGAAAAAATTACAGAGTTTATTGGTTCGCAACGTGCCTACCCTAGTGCCTTTTTATTACCTGAATATGTTGGCGAAGATGGCAGTGATGGTAAGGAAGAAATAGATTTAAGCGAGCGTGATAAAATGTTTGATGAAGCAGCTAAATTGGTAGTACAGTTCCAACAAGGTTCAGCATCTTTCTTACAACGTAAATTAAAACTAGGTTATAATCGTGCTGGACGTATTGTTGATCAACTAGAAGCTGCAGGAATCATTGGACAATTTGAAGGTTCTAAAGCGCGTGAAGTGAAATGCAAAGATATGGCGCAGTTAGATGAGATTATCAAAAATATTAAAGGGTAATTGGTTAACGCTGCGAAGTAGAATGTGTCACCTATAACCGCCATAAAAAAGCCAGTATGTTTTATAAATATAAAGTTTTTTTGGAAAATAAATTAATAGTATTATCTTAGATATATTATTAACCCTTAAAAATATAAACCTATGATTATTGGAATTGTTATTATGATTGGCCTTTGGCTATCGATTATTGTATTTGCTATTTTATCACAATGGAAAGTATTTGAAAAAGCCGGTCAACCTGGTTGGGCATGCTTGATCCCTTTCTACAACATCATCATTCTTCTTAAAATTGCAAACAAACCTACATGGTGGCTTTTCATGTTTTTTATTCCTATTGCCAACATCGTTTTCTTAATTATGATGTTAAACCGTATTTCTTTGTCTTTCGGAAAAAGTTCTGGCTTTACTGTTGGTTTAATTTTCCTATCCATTATTTTTTGGGGAATTTTAGCTTTCGATAAATCAGAATACAAAATGTTACCTAACGAATAATATGATTTTCATAAAATAAAAAAGTCCCAATTACAAAGTAATTGGGACTTTTTTATTTTATGATTTTTTTCGATTAATGCTTTGTAGCATCTATCTCAAATTTCCACTCGTTTTTAAAAGCTGTTTGAGCATCTTCAATTACTTTCGATACTTTTTCGCTTTCGCTATTTAATTTATCTGATAATTCTTCTACTTTAGTTACATCTGCTTCTGTAACAGCTGCCGAATCTTTAGTCATAATCTCCACCATTTGCTTACTTTCATTATCTGCTAAAGCATTTAATGTTTTTACAAAATTAACGGCTGCATCTAAAAATTCTCTCTTCTCTGCAAAAGGAGCTAGTTTATTAATTTCATCTAAACCTGTTTTTGATTTGGCTGAATATGTTTTTAAAGTCAGTACTAGTGAATCCATATTATGACCATCTGTTTGATCAAAAAAATCATTTTGAGCCAAAGTAACATTGTTTACAATAGTCATAATATTGTCGTTATAAGCCACAGCATCTTTAGCCGTTGGTCCGCACGATACAAAAGCTAACATCACTAATGCACTAATTGATAAGGTAATTTTTTTCATATATTTTAATTATAGGTTTTAGTTTAAATTATTAATAAAAAAAGTCCTATTCGTAAACGGATAGGACTTTTTATGATTAGATTAAATACTAGTATCTGTAAGCGTCTCCTTTGAAAGGACCTTCTACTTTAACACCAATATAATCTGCTTGATCTTTATTTAATGTATCTAATTCAACACCAATTTTACCTAAGTGTAAACGAGCTACTTTCTCATCTAAAATTTTAGGTAACACGTATACTTTTTTCTCATAAGCAGCAGTGTTTGTCCATAATTCTAATTGAGCTAATGTTTGGTTTGTAAATGAGTTACTCATTACAAAACTTGGGTGACCTGTAGCACAACCTAAGTTTACTAAACGGCCTTCAGCTAAAACTATAATGTTTTTGCCGTTGATTGTGTATTGATCTACTTGAGGTTTGATTGTATCTTTAGTAGAACCATACGTTTTGTTTAACCATGCCATATCAATCTCTGTATCAAAGTGACCAATATTACAAACGATAGCACCATGTTTCATTGATTCGAAATGACGACCAACAATAATATCTTTATTACCAGTAGTTGTTACTAAGATATCTGCAATTTTAGCAGCGTTATCCATTTTCATTACTTGATAACCATCCATTGCAGCTTGTAAAGCACAAATAGGGTCAATTTCAGTAACAATTACACGAACACCTTGAGAAGATAATGATTGCGCTGAACCTTTACCTACATCACCATAACCAGCAACAACAGCAATTTTACCTGCCATCATAATATCAGTTGCACGACGAATCGCATCAACTAATGATTCACGACAACCGTATTTGTTATCAAATTTAGATTTAGTAACTGAATCGTTTACGTTAATAGCTGGTAACAATAAAGTACCATTTTTCATACGCTCATACAAACGGTGAACACCAGTCGTTGTTTCTTCTGATAATCCTTTGATTCCAGCTGCTAACTCAGGGTAAACATCAAACACTAAGTTTGTTAAATCACCACCATCATCTAAAATCATATTTAAAGGCTTGCGATCTTCGCCAAACCATAAAGTTTGCTCAATACACCAGTCAAACTCTTCTGCAGTCATCCCTTTCCAAGCATAAACTTGAATACCAGCTGCTGCAATAGCTGCTGCTGCATGATCTTGAGTTGAGAAAATATTACAAGAACTCCAAGTAACCTCTGCACCTAAAGCTGTTAATGTTTCAATTAATACAGCAGTTTGAATAGTCATATGTAAACAACCTGCAATACGAGCACCAGCCAAAGGCTTAGAAGCACCATATTCAGCACGAAGTGCCATTAATCCTGGCATTTCTTCTTCTGCTAATTTAATTTCTTTACGACCCCATTCTGCTAATGAGATGTCTTTTACTTTGTACGCTAAGTACTTTCCTGTTGCTACTGCTGACATGTTTATTTTATTGATTTAAAAGTTTATTTTTTGTAATTATGCAAAGATAAGACATAAGTTTGTAACAACAAACAGCCAATTTAGTTTAATTAATAAAGCATTGATAGAGGTTTTTAACATAAAAGAAGGTGTTTTTTTGGGGATATTAAACCTCAATGAATATGCTCATTCCTTTGATTTAACCGCCAAAAGAGACATCGAAACACAAGGAAAAAACTACCTTATCAATTACTTATTAGGCCGCGAGGCCACTATAGGCTATGATGAGAAAGGCAAGCCCTTTTTAACAAATGAGAGTAAACATATCTCAATTTCACATTCTCATGATAAATTAGCCATTATTGTGAATGAAAAAGAGGCTACAGGTATTGATATTGAATTGATAAGAGATAAAGTACTTAAAATCAAACATAAATTTCTTTCACAATCCGAATTAGCAGATTCTAATGATAACATTGAAAAATTACTGATTTATTGGGCCGGTAAGGAAACTTTATATAAGATTTACGGCTTAAAAGAAGTTGATTTTATTGAACATTTGTTTGTAAAACCATTTACAAAACATAATTTAGGCACAATTATAGGAGAGATTAAGTTACCAAATTTCACAGAGTCCTTTGATTTGAATTATCAAATTTTAGAGGATTATGTTTTGGTTTACGCTTTAAATAAGATAAACGCTTGCTAGAAAAACAAACACATACTCAACTCATTATTTTAATTGATCCGGATAAATACAATCCCGAATTAATTAAAATAGCTAATAAAAGTAAAGTGTCTTATATTTTTGTAGGAGGTAGCGTTTTAAAGAAAAATACTTTCGAGAAAACGATTAAATCTATTAAATCTATTACCGAGATACCAGTTGTTATTTTTCCTGGAGATGAGACACAAGTATCTAAACATGCTGACGGTATTTTAATGTTATCTCTTTTATCGGGCAGAAATGCTGAATATTTAATCGGTAAACATGTAAAAGCGGCTTCTAAAATTAAAGCATCAAAATTAACGGTTATTCCCACAGGTTACATTTTAATTGATGGCGCCAATACTTCTACAACTCAAAAAATAACTAAAACTAAACCCTTATCTAGCAAAAAAGAAATTATAGAAACCGCCATTGCAGGTGATTTATTAGGCAAGAAACTGATTTATTTAGAAGCTGGAAGTGGCGCTAAAAAAACACTAGCGTCTTCCATTATCAAAGAAGTTAAAAAAAATATCAGTATTCCATTAATTGTGGGAGGCGGTATTGATAGTGTTTTAAAAGTAAAAACCATTTTGCAAACTAATCCTGATTATTTAGTGATTGGCAATGCCCTTGAAAAACGTCCTGAATTATTAATAGACATAAATAAGTTATTTTAATGAAGTTAGTAGTGATTACACAATCGCAAAAAAGCGACACCGAAATTCTAGCCATCATTCAAATGTTTGAAGCTGGATTAGAAACTTTACATGTACGTAAAAACAGATTTTCGACAAAAGAGTTAGATGATTATATTAAAGAAATACCTGCTCACTTCCATAACCGTATTATTATTCACTCTCATCACAAATTAGCTCTTAAATATGACTTAAAGGGCTTTCATTTCACCTCTACTCATATAAAACATAACATTAAATTATGGTGGAATACAAAAATGATTTACCTAAGAAAGCCTCATTTGGTGAAGTCTATTTCTTACAAACGAATTGCCGAACTATATCAAGAACAAAAAGTAAAAACAGATTATTGCTTTCTTGGAACCATGTTCCATAATATTTCAGGAGAATTGTATAGTGGATTTTATCCAGAAACAGTAACAGCTGCCATTGAAAAATCAGGTAAAAAAATATATGCCAGAGGTGGTGTAAATGAAAAAAGTGCTGAGTTAGCATATAAATTAGGCTTTCATGGCATTGCTCTTTATGGCCATTTATGGAAAAGTACTTCTCCTTTCGAGAAATATATTGCCTTTGTGAGGTATTGTAAAGAAAAAAATATCCCCATCGAATAATGGCATTTTGGGATTGGATAGCTTTATTAACAGGAATTGCCGGTGTTTTATTAACTATCTTTCAAAGCATTTGGTGCTGGCCAATGGCGCTTATATCAGTAGTTATTTCGGGCACAGCCTTTTACAATCAACGTTTATTTGGAGATTTCGGTTTACAAATTTTTTATTTCATTAGCGGAATATATGGTTGGCTGTATTGGAATAAAAAGAAGGGTAAAGTATTTACAGTAACCAAAATGCCCTCAAAACATTATGCTCCAATAATATTATCAATCATCATACAAGCCATCGTTTATTATTACCTTTTACATTATTTTAAGTCCGACCAAATTTTAATGGATGCCATATTGACTTCGTGCAGTTTTACTTGTACATTTATGATGGCTAAAAAGTGGGTTGAAAATTGGATGCTGTGGATTATTATTGATGCAGCTTATGTTTTTTTATACATCATCAAAGATTTACCTACTTATGCCCTGCTCTATGGATTTTTTAGTTTAATGGCCTATTATGGATTTTACTCATGGAAAAAGCAACTGATCAAAGAATAAAAAGGATAGTAATTGTTGGTCCTGAAAGTACAGGTAAAACTGTTTTATGCGAACAACTAGCAAAGCACTATAATACAGTGTTTGTTCCAGAGTATGCCAGAACCTATTTTGAAGAACACGACATTGATAATTACAATACTTCTGATTTAGAAATCATAGCAAAAAAACAATTAGAGTTAGAAAAAGAATACTTGCCAAAAGCTAAGCGTTTTTTATTCTGCGACACATCCTTAATCACCATCAAAATTTGGAGTACCCATAAATTCAACAAAGTACCGGATTTTATAAGTAAGTCGATTAAGGATAATGATTATGACTTAACCTTAATAACCAATAATGATGTGCCTTGGATTGCCGATCCACAAAGAAGAAATGAAGATTTAAGAGAACATTTATTCAAATGGAATAAACATGAACTTCAAAAATTAGATGTTGATTATAAAATCATTAAAGGCATTGGAGAAGAGCGTTTAAAAAATACAATTCAATTAATTGAAGAAGCTTTTAAAGCTTAAACAATAAATTCCATCACACAATTAAAAAAAGCTTCTGGCTGTTCGGCATGAACCCAATGCCCGCTATTAGCAATTGTCTTTAACTGATAATCAGAAAAACGGTTAGAGATATCTTGTTCATCCTCATCGGAAATATAATTTGATTTCTCGCCTCTTATAAACAATGTCGCTGTATCACTTTTAAAATCAGGAACTCTCACACCAATGTTATTATATTCTGCAGTAATTACTTTTAAATTAAAACGCCAAGCCATTTGCTTTGTTTCATCTTCGCGCCAATAAATATTTTTTAACAAAAACTGCTTGGTTCCAAAATCTGAAATATATTGTCCTAAAATATTTTCAGCTTCTTTGCGTGTATTTATCTCTGTAAAATCTACAGCATTTAATGCTTTTAAAACAGAATCGTGATGAGGCTCATAAGCTCTTGGAGCAATGTCGGCTACTATTATTTTTTGTACTACTTGTGAATACATCTGTTCAAAGAACATTACAGTTTTTCCTCCCATACTATGTCCTAAAAGAATCACATTTTCTAATTGATGTGTTTCAATAAATTCTTTTAAATCCATTGCCATCACATGGTAATCCCATGCATTATCATGATGTGATAATCCATGATTACGCTGATCGACCGTAAAAACTCTGAATCCATTTTCTCCAAACCGTTTGGCTAATGTATTCCAATTATCGCTTTGCCCAAATAAACCATGTAATATAATTAGTGGCTGCCCTGTTCCAAATTCTCTGTATGCTAGTTTCATATACCTCACCCCCAACCCCTCTCCTTCAAAGAGGGGAGTATGGATTTATTTTAGTCTTCAATTTTTAAAATTAATTTACGTAACATATTCATGGCTGTATTAGCTGTCATTTGAATATTGCGTTGTCTATTATGTCCAAATACAAATTGTTTTGGAACAATTCTATCTCCATAAGCTACTGCTATCCAAGTAGTACCAACTGGTTTTTCGTCTGTTCCGCCACCTGGTCCAGCAATACCTGAAACTGCAATGGCCACATCTGCCTTAAAGGTATTTAATGTTTCTTTCGCCATTGCCATCACACACTCTTTACTGACAGCCCCATTCTTTTCAAAAATAGCATTACCAACTTTCAATAAATTGTGTTTAAACTCATTATGATAAGGAACAATACATCCATTGTAATAATTAGAACTCCCAGCTACACTCGTAATTAAATGAGAAATATAACCACCCGTACAACTTTCTGCTAATCCTAATTTCAAACCTTTTTCCAATAATAACTGCCCTAATATGTCTTCAATTTTAGGTTGAGCTTTGCCATATTCTTCGTAACCATAAATAAATTTCTCTATCAAAGGCTTCACCTTTTCTATTTGAGATTCTATTTTGTGATGTAGTTTTAACTCATCAAATCCTTTACTACTTAATCTCAATCGAACCATTCCTGGTGAAGGTAAATAGGCTAATCCAATCTCTTTTTCAGTTAAACTATCTTCCCAATCACTAATTAAATCAGCTAAATCACTTTCTCCAATCCCTTGCGTTAAAATAGTTTTATGAAAAATAAAAGGTAACTTAAATCTTCTTTTTATTTCAGGAATCACATTATCAGTTACCATAGCCTGCATCTCGTAAGGCACCCCTGGCATAGAAACAAAAACAGTATTATTTTTTTCCATCCACATTCCTGGAGCTGTTCCATTTTTATTTCGAATCACCAAACAACCTTTAGGTACTTCGGCTTGCTTTCTATTAATTTCTGAAACTTCCTTATTTCGCTTCGAAAAAAATCCTGTAACATCTTTTAACACAATTTCATCTGTCACTAATTCAGTTTCAAAGTACTCGCAAAAGGTAGATTTTGTAATATCATCCTTTGTTGGACCAAGTCCGCCAGTTATTAAAACAATATCTGCACGTTTACTTGCATCCTCAAACGCCTTTAAAATAGCCGTTTTTTCATCGGCCACAGAACTCATGTGCACAACACTTACGCCAATTAAATTAAGTTCTTGTGCCATCCAAACAGCATTTGTGTTGGTAATTTGACCAATTAATATTTCGTTACCTATTGTTAAAAGTTCTGCATTCATAGTATATTTGGCAATATATTTGTAAAACCACTGTAAATTTAAATATTAAGAGATAGTTCTCTTTTAAAAGCGTAAATACTTATTAAAAAAATATCCATTATGAAAACTAAATTAATATTAATAACAACACTAGTTACTGTAAGTTTAACGTCAAAGTCACAAAACTGGGGTAATATTATAAAAGATGCGGCTATCACAAATTCAACAACAATTATTGACGCAGCAAAAACAAATTCTGCCGCTGTAATTGATAAAGCAACGGCTATTGTTACAGGAACTCCCAAAGCACCAGCTTTAACAAATGATGAAGTGATTAATGGCTTAAAGGAAGCTTTAAATGTTGGGACAAACAACTCTTCTAGTTTAGCTTCAAAAGCAGATGGCTTTCTTAAAAACCCTGCTATCTTTATTCCTTGGCCGCAAGAAGCGAAAGATATGCGTGCCAAATTAATTAAAATGGGAATGCAGAAAAAAGTAACAGAATTCGAGACTTCATTAAATAGAGCGGCGGAAGAAGCAGCAAAAAAATCGGTTCCTGTATTTAAAGATGCTATTACTGGAATGAGTATTGGCGATGGTTTTGCTATCTTAAACGGTGGTGATACTGCAGCAACTCACTACTTGAGAGAAAAAACATACGCTCCATTGAAAGAGAAATTTATGCCAACGATTAAAGAAGCAGTGACTAAAGCTAAAGTAGCTAGTTACTGGAAACCTTTAGCAACTGCTTACAATAAATTGCCTGGTGTTAAAAAACAAAATCCAAATTTAGATGATTACGTTTGTAATAAAGCAATTAATGGTTTGATGACTTTAATAAAAGATGAAGAAGCAAAAATCAGAAAAGACCCAATGGCGCAAGTAACAGACCTTTTGAAAAAAGTATTTGGTGCTAAAAAATAAACTTCGACAAGTTCAGTAAACCTTAAAAATAAAAGAAGCCATCAACTATCAAGTGATGGCTTCTTTTATTTTACATTAAAATAGTTTTTATACCAATCTATTTCATGATGGTCTTTTGCTTCTTTATTAATAACGTGTGAAGCATCTATTTTTGAATACAAAATTTCTAAAGAGGCATAATCACGCTGACTAATCACTTTAATACCTGAACGCATTAACTGAGCCGCACAAACTCCTGCACCAATCTGATAAACTTTATTTTCAGCAAATCGATTTCCGCTGTAAATAACCTGACTACCACAAGCCGCACTTACATCCATCATCACTGCTAACTCAACATTTTCGGTTCTAGCAATTTCCAACATTTTTTCGGAAGCTTTAATCATTCCTTCTGACCAATCAATGCCTGAATCAGATAATACTTTAGCATTCCCTTCCAATACATCTAAACCAGTTCCACCATGTATATCACACATTTCTCGTGGAGAACCAAATGAATATTCCTCTGGACAAAATTTCACTAATTTTATGGTATGATAATTTAATAACTTTAGGACAGTTGGGTATTCTCCATTAGCTGTTCCATCATAGCCACAAAGGATTCCCGTTAAACATGAGCTTACTAATACACGCAATGGATTTTCTGCAGTGGGAGTTCTTAAAGTCTTAAGATAATTAATATCTGTCATAATTATTCATTTAAATATTTAGGTGCATTTAATCATCTAAATTAAATTTGCATCTTTATACAAATTTAAACAAATGACATTAAAAGAGCGTTACGACGGCGTTATTAATTATTTTAAAACGAATGTGCCCATTGCTGAAACCGAATTGCAGTATAGTAACCCCTACGAATTGATAGTCGCGGTAATCCTATCAGCTCAATGCACTGATAAACGTATTAATCAAGTGACGCCGAAATTATTTAGAGATTATCCAAATGCGGAAGCTTTAGCATCAGCAAGTTCAGATACTATATTCAATTACATAAGAAGCGTTAGTTATCCTAATAACAAAGCCAAGCATTTGGTAAATATGGCTAACATGCTTTTAAAAGATTTTAATGGCGTTATTCCGAGTGATATAGATGAATTAGTAAAATTACCTGGTGTTGGACGTAAAACAGCGAATGTGGTAGCATCTGTTATTTATGATAAACCTGCAATGGCAGTTGATACTCATGTGTTTAGAGTTTCTAATCGACTAGGTTTAACTAAAGCCATAACGCCTTTACAAAGCGAACAACAATTAATAAAATACATTCCCGAACAATATGTGGCAACGGCTCATCATTGGCTCATATTACATGGTAGATACACTTGCTTAGCAAGAACACCAAAATGTGAAATTTGTCCCTTAACCGAATGGTGTCTTTATTTTAAAACAAAAACGATAAACAAAAGTGCTCCTCATTCGTTATCAAATAAGAAAGTCACTTTAAAAAACGATATACCAAAATTAGTTATGGCAACAAAAAAAATTACGACATCGGCAAGTTCAGCTGTAAAAAAATCAGCTTCTAAAAAGTTAGCAGTAAAAAAGACAGTAACAAAAGCTAGTACTAAAACTTCAATAAAACCTGCAGCAAAAAAAACAGTTATTAAAAAGGTTGCTGTAAAGAAATCCGCAACCGTTGTTAAAAAAACGGCAGAAGTAAAAGAAACAAAGTTTGTGGCACATAGTACTTCTTTAAAAATGGGAGATAAAGCTCCAGTATTTAAAGCAAAAGATCAAAATGGAAAATTAATTTCTTCAACAGATTTAAAAGGCAAAAACATTGTTCTTTATTTTTATCCAAAAGATAATACTCCCGGATGTACTATGGAAGCATGTAGTTTAAGAGACGAGCATCAATATCTAAGTAAGAAAAATTTTGTAGTATTAGGCGTAAGTGCTGATGACGAAAAAATGCACAAAAAATTTGCCACTAAATATGAATTACCATTCTCCTTAT
>ERZ724508.1686-NODE-1686-length-12671-cov-5.370799_pt1 | contig 12671 bp, 18 predicted proteins | sample MGYA00376041_ERZ724508 | MGnify/ENA primary metagenome ERZ724508 (study PRJEB28724, sample SAMN07190887) | wastewater metagenome | isolation source: effluent of sewage treatment plant in Hong Hong | place: USA: Christiansburg, Virginia | collected 2016-03-01 ...
AGTGACGTACTGCCACAAACTCGTACTCGGCCCTCTTCTGGGTGATGAGGTTGACCTCGTTGTTCATGTCTCTAAAGCACTTGAGATCGAGGTCAAGCGACCTGTGCTTTCTGTGTTGCCTGCTAAAAAGACTCATTTCGTGCTTCTTGACCTGCCGAGGACTCCGTCTTTCACGGCAGTTAGCCTGCGATTCTATTGTTCTCGTGGATTCGCTATTAGGTTCGACCGGCTGCGAAAATTTGGCCGTAGAGTCCTCGATGCTAGTTCTGGCGACTGTTATGTTACGGTTGGACTTGCGCTTCAGCAATATGGGTTTCTTTGACCGTCTATGCACTCTTTGGCGTAGCCAATCTCCAAGTTCCTTATGCAACTACGTAAGCTAGGAATTACAAACTGGGCTTGACAATGCGTTTCCCGCTCTTCCCTCACTGAGAGAGGAGGCGGCTAGATAGTGGTAAAGAAGCAGCCGGTCACTGGTTGGTTATCGTGGTATCGGCGGTGCATACATCCTCTGATGAAAGGGTCTGGAATATCCTCGCTTTCCTTTTCTCGTTTTAGCTGCTCTTCAAGCTTCTGTTGTTCATTCCTCCGCATCAGCCTACTTAAAATTCCATAGACGATCATTGCTTCGAGATTCTTTCTCTGTGTTCAGAACAACCTTATACCCTGAGTTGGAAGTTTGGCTGGGAACGAACATCAGCATCCGTTGGAAGCATCTTCGAGGCTTGTGGCTCCAAAACTATTTCCTTTGCCTCATCACTTCGTGCCTCCATGGTTTTCTACAACCGAGAAACCATCGATTAGAAATTAGCAGCCACAGCCAAGCCAACACTTCGCGGAATATGCACCAATGATGAACGTAATATTCCGCCTCGAGGCTTACCATAATAAATAAAACTTAAGGGTGAGCAGAGCATGTCAACTCAGTACATGGAGGAACTCGACAAGTTCACAAAGGACTCACCTCAGAGTACAAGCAACGCCATTGGCCACCTCAACTTAGTAGAGGTATGGATGTTCCCCTATGTTAGAATCTGGTGCGACAGGCCGACAAAGAGCTGCAGTAGTACCACAAGCTCATCGAGACGTTCAGGCAGGAGCTGCAACTCATGAAGAATCGCATCGAGAACAACCACGAAGAAATCTTCAACACTATGAACCCTTCGATCGAGGCTTGCTCAGGCTAATTTGAGATGAGCACACAGGCCCAACGCGAAGAAAACCTAAACTTCCAGAACCAACTCACCGAACTGAAGAAGGAAAAGAGCATCCTTAGTCAGATGATATCAGCAAGCCTCAAGCGCACCGAGCATCTGCTGGGCCAGGTCGGCAGCTATTGACTACGGTCCACCGAAGATGTTATAATTATATGTAAAACAACTTCCTGCAGGAAGAGTACAGTAGTGCTCATGTGATACTATCGGCAGAGGGTGGGGCGGGTGCTCTGTTACTCGGCGACTTCAACTCTGCGGTAGACCAGGAACTGTTGGCACAGCATGGAATCCGGACCATAATCACTGCTGCGGATGGCTTCGCACACCTCGAGATCGAATCGAGCATCAGGCACATCACGTATCCTTTGTTGGACAGCAAGACTGAGAACATCTCAGCGTATTTTTAGCAGAGCCATCACAATATCGAGCAGGCTTTGTCACGGGGAGGGCTGCTCGTGCACTGTGCCGCCGGCATTTCGCGAGTACTGCTGCAATTATGATAGTCAGCAACGCTGGTGATAGCCTACATCATGCGTAAACACCGCTGGTCCTTTCGAAAGGCCATCGACTTCGTGAGAAAGAGAAGGGCATGCGTCTGCCCCAACCTTGGGTTCGAAATGCAGCTAAAAACATACGAGAAGGAGCTTACCATGCAAGCTACACAACCCTCTAAACAGCTCCTCATGCACCGCAGCAAGAACCTAATGCCCATGTAGTTTGATATTCCTTTCGGAAGGAAATAGGCGAACCCCCAACGAGGTGCAAGTTTTCCTTCCATACCACATCAAACTCGCAGTCTTCTAAGGAAAAAACCACCCACACGAAACGGCCTGGTCAGTCGCGATCGGTAGCCTGAGCGGCCACTCCAACCTCTATCGGAACCACAGCAAGAGAATAATATCGGCAGCCGACATTCCTCCATTCTAAAGGATAACTTAATAATAAGTTCGATGACGGGCTACCAGAACAACTTCCAGCGACAGGAACAACACCAAAAGAGTCGGCAAAAGCATAGGCTGATGAGTCCACCGGAAGATCTTGATGCTAATCAGTTGGCACGCAACCTCGCACGAATGATGTTCGGCTCACACATGCACAAATGGACCACGAGCAAAGTCGTGTAGGAGCATGTGCACAACCTTGCAAGAGCGCGAAAGCGGCTCGCCCATCTAAAGAAGTGACAGTTTTCGAGCGAGAACACATTAAACGATTCAGTGAAGCTGAGGACCTTCTCCCCATCGCTTGCTGCCGTATGCGGACTGGAAGAAGCTTAGTTTGCGACGAGGTGGGGGCTTGTTATTGGCAGAGTCAACCAGCAAATCAGCGCTGAGTCTTTTGGAAGAACTATGTTAATACAGTGAGTTACGATGAGCGAATTTTTCGGGATTCAGAAAGGTCCTTGGGGAGTGATTCCCGACGCCTCCGAGCAATGTTGGCAAGGTTAGAGTTCAAGTACATCTTGAGTTTTTGTTAGTTGACGATGTTTTTGGAACGCTTGTTGGAGTTTTGTTGGTCTAGTTTGAGTTGGTTGGAATGGTCGCGGCTGGGTTGCTGGATGATGTTAATGCTGTTGATGTTTAAGTTTATGTTGAATTGTACATCCTCCTTCGGCTAGGTCTTTAGTTTATCGCTCTTCTCCGAGTTTCGACGAATGCGGTAGGGAGTTACCACCATCTTTTCGCGTCGATTGCCGGTACGCTGGTGGAGGGCAGCTTTGATGTGCTACAGACTGCTGCTGTCTGACTCTATCTTGCTTAGAGGTTCGTCGTCCATCTCTGTCTTCGATCGTTTTGGTTGACGGGTCTTTCGAGGGGAATGCTGATCCTTTTGCTTAAGCTGCTTCTCAATTACCCTATTTAGTTCGAGGATGTTCATCTCTTGCTGCTTGTGCTTTGGAGGGAGGTAAGCTGGTTCGGGTGACGGATCGTACCTCTCCACCACATCCTCACTGGGATCGTCTAATTCGGGCTTGTGCGCGATAACCATCGCAAAGTCATTGAACTTCACAGATTTTTTAACTTTCCCTTGGGAGATACCTCGCTGTTCCTTTTCTTTACTTTCCTTAGCCCCCGATTTCCTCTCTGGGAAGTCACTCATAAGCGAGTTCAAGTATGTATTCTTAACGATCTGCCCTTCCTGCTCAATCTCCTCTTCCTACCAATTTTTCGTGCAGTTCTTGAGCTTTTTCCCGAAGAGTCTAGCTTCAAGTTGCACCAACTGCTTGAGAAAGTTCGCTCGAATCTCAAAGTCGTTGCGCTTGCTGTTGAGGTACTCCAGCGTCTTATACAACGACCACTTATACTTCTTGATGAGGTAGGCTGTGATGATGGTGAGCGCACGGGACTGCCCCCGCAAAGAGCAGACCAGTACACCTTCATGCTTTGCATGTGCATCATCAATGAAGTGACAGATCGAGTGGAAATTGCTGTCACTGGCGTCCAGTATAACCTCATCATCGGAGTCTAGCCATTCAAAGTTGATGATTCTGATGCCGTCGAGCTGGTGTTGTACGGTCACTTCGCTGGCCGCACAATTCACGATGGTGCCAATCTTATTTGCAAGGAGGAAGTCAAGTTGGTTGGGTGATTGACCATCACCAATGAACAACCCGTCCTTGAGTTTGAAGGCGAAGTAGATGGGTTGCATGCGGTTGGGCCTAGCCAGCAACATTGCACTAACGCTGTTATAATATGGACAGTCAGACTACCTGCCGCAGCAGACTGCGCAGCACGCCCTTGGAAGCAGCTATGAGCTCCTTATCCGTGGTTTCTTCGAGGATGTTAAGGATGGACTGGTAGAGTTAATAGGCGTTGGTATGTTCTGGGAGCTGGGTAAGTCGAGCAAACAGCCGAACTACCAACGGCTTGTAGTTGAGGAGGTAACTGTCTGTCTCCTGCTTGTATACTGGCTTGAGCATGATGTTCTCGAGATGGCTGATCTGTCGGCTGAGGAGGTATTTATTGTGGAACGCACGGAACAAACTGCAGGCAAGTTCCTAAAGCTCCTCCTTAGGTAGCGCCTCGATGAGGATCTCAAGGGAGAGCACAGACTGCTTGAGTAATCCTGGCAGTTCGTTATGAGCACTCATAAATCCTAACTTAAAAGTCTTTGTACCGTTCTTCCAAAGGAAGTAGCGAAGTAGTACTCTTTGGTTGAATTCGCTTGCGAGTTAAAATGATTTCTTGGCTGCTGCTTGCAGACTCTGCAACTGAATGCTGCTGAGTCTGCACTTATCAATGGTTAGCTTGAAGAGCTTGAGGATAACTAAGTGGAAGATGCATTGGTATTCGTACACCTCCTTCTCCAGTGGAAGCTCAATCAGATCTGACTTGCTCGTCGGGCTGCTTGGGAGGTCCTGCAATTTGCATTCAAAGTCAGTATCTAACCTGGCGAGCTTTAACAGCTCGTCAGGCAGAGTTTATCCGTGCTTCTGCAGCAGTAGTTCGATTATGCTTTGAATCTGCTCGTCTCGGAAAGCTGTGATATTGTCACGGATAGCTTCATAGAATGTAGCGAGGAAGGCTCTACGATTGCGGCTATCGAGATTCATCAGCCACAACTCCCTCCACTTCTCAAAGCTTTCAACCAAGTAACCTTGGTTGATGAGATTGGTGTAACCACTGATCAACGAACTCCTGGCATAGTCTCGCACCCGATTGGTAAAGCTGTGCAGCTTGATGACCAAGTCGAACATCTCAGGAGTTCGGTGTGGAATGCTCTCAATCATCTCGAAGAAGCAGCGCAGCATATCAGGATTCTCAGTCATTTCGTACTTCTCCACCAGCACTGATAAAGTTTCTAAGTACGCCTTGTCGTTATTGAGGTGGTTGGCTAAGCACGATGTCAGCTCGAGAATCTTCGGAAGAAGTCGAGACTCAACTTCATTGAGAGTCAGCAACTCCTTCAGAATAATTTGGTGGAGTTTATCAGCGTTCCTCGCCACGTCAAAGCCTACAGTCGCAACCCTATCGACTACCTTGACGATAGCTTCAGTTTCGTCTGCTTTTTCGAGGATAGTCTGAATAACCTCCCAGCCGGTATTCATGTCCTTGCACACAAGCATTCCGATGATGTTGATGATCAACTCCTTCATCGTTGGACCGCTACGGTCGTATACGTACTGGAAAGGTTCGAGAAACTGCCGTTGCTGAAGCACCTAGTCTTATGGAATACGCATCAACTTTAGGGTAAGTTGTTTGAGGCTATCGATGGCGGCCATACCGATGTTGGATCGCGGATGCAGGCACAGCTTCACGAAGAAATCTTGCAGCAGTGGCCAAACAACATCCCACAAAGCCCTGAGCCTACCTAGGTTGTACTCTACTATTTCTATGGTATGCTTGAGCACAAATAGCTCTCGATCGTACTTGCTATCTCGGAAATCACTGCTGGAGAAGTTGCAGAATTGTTGCAGGAATTCCACAAATTTTTGCTGAGGCAGACCAGAAGTGGCTGTGAGTATCTGGTCAATTATGGACATATCAAACGAGGATTGTTCGGCAATCTGTGAATCCTCCATTTGGAACATGAACTTTACAATCTGGTCCCAACAGCATCCAAGGGTGAGGTTATCGAAGGCCGCTAACTTCAGGATGTTATCGTATGCTCTGATATTACCCTTTTCTGCTAACTTTACGAGAGCTGAAATGAAGCCTTGAGCCTCTTCCATGTCGCAACTGCCATATAGTTGCACGGCTTCGTACAGGCCTTCCACATTGTCGCGATCGACCAAGCTGACGTAGATATACTGCCAGATACCCTGTAACATGCTCAGAAGTTGTGCTGAAGATGATTGTTGGTACTATTCGTAGGGGTTCAGATAGGCTTTCGAAAGGACGTACTAAGAAGAAAATTCGGGTCGAATTGACATTGGAGTCTGCTGGATCGAATAGAATAGACGCTCGGATAGTTCTTTGTCAACTCCACCGTCAATGCCACTGCAAATGCTTTGGAAAGTTTGAAGGGTTAATCGTTCCGACGGCTTCACGTTTGGATTATGGAGACTCGTCTGCAGCATGAGCAGCGTGTAAGCGAGTTGGTAGCACCCCTTTATACTGACCATCCCAGATATCGGGAAGTATTTGTTGACGAAGTGATCCAACACTCGTTCGATTTCCTGTGCTTACTTTGGCAAGGCAAAGTGATTCAGCAGCTCTCGCATCGCATTATCAATGGTCATTCCGTCGAAGCTAATAAGCTCGAGGTAGGCCTTGTATACCTCCTGGTTGAAGGGTTTGGGACTTCCAAAGAACTCTCCAACTTTATCTTTCTTGAGTCTTACCTGCTTCATCTTCGACTCAGTCTATTCATTCTGCCTGATGAACATGGCGATGTCGTTAGCAGTCATCTCCTGATCCTCGAAGTAGTTCTGGCGGAGGTAGTTGATTCCCGTCTCAGGTTTTTCATTGAACAGCAAGATACCCTTTTGAGTGTGAGATTTGATCTTCTTCTCACGAACCAGATCTGCATCCTCCTCTAGGGGAATCTCCTTCATTGAAATTGGTCGCTTGCGAATGTATTAGAGCTCTCCACAGAGCAGCGCCACGATGCATTTCTTCGCTTCCAAACGAACAGACTATTCCTCTTTGGCGACGATCGACATTCGACTGATTAGTCCCATCTGCTCCTCCAACAGGTTGCTTTAGTAGTACTTACAATCGTAATTGGCATAAATTGAGTTGATGTTCTCGGCATTCCGAAACAGCTCAGCGAAGAACTTCAACAGCGCGAGCTTGTTGCTGGTATCCTTTTCGTTTTCGAGGTGACCGACCATGACCTTAATGTAAGCCTTGAGCTCATTCTTGAAAGGAATGCGATACTTCTCGAATATGGCAACAAAGATGCGATGACATTCATGCACGGTTTGCTGGTCTCCCTTCTCGGCATTCTTCAGAATCTCAGGAAGGAGAATCTTAAGATGGCGTTATGTCACTCGTTATCCCAAATCGCTATGGCGTAGTTCCTTGCCGATTTGTTGGAATATTAGTTAATCGCCATAAACAGACTGGTCGATCAACCAATTGAACAAGTCAAAGGTCTCGCTCTTGTCCATCCTTAGGCGTAGCTCTTTCAGCGAAGCCTTACAATCGAACCCACATAGAGGCAGTAGCACCTCCTTATCATAGTTAGCTGCTGGTGCGCCGCAGATGAAACACTTCCCATACTTGCCGCCAGTTTCGTGGAAGTGAAGCTCCAAAGAATAGTCAATGGGTTATGCGCCATGATACTCCACCTCATTAGCCAGAAGGTTAACGAAGTGCACAAGAAACGAATTGACGTCTGGTTGACTGTGTGAGGATAGCTACTTCATGCAGTCTTGCAGCATAGCCGTGAAGGCACTAGCAGTAGCTTTCTTGCGGGTGCCATCTAAGAGATATTTCAAAGCGCGATTCTTCTCAGCGTTGTTGGTGAACACGTAGTTGCTGGTGAGGATATTGCTTAACAAACGTGCGAGAGCTATCGAACTCTCACCCTCGAAATCGTCGACAAGAGTGACAATAAGGTTTTAAGGTAAGGTACGTGAATCCATTAGTCTGCTCTTCACCAGTCTTTCGTAGAGTTGCAGGAGAGGCTACTTGGTCTTTGGGGAAGCCAACCCCAGCAACAGCAATTCGTTATATTTGTTCAGATCCATTGATTTGTCCTCTGCGAAGAGTGCTGCAATGAATCAAGTATGTACTGCCGATGGTCAGCTCATCGAGCCGGGTCTTCTTCACGTGCCGCTTGATGAACTCGAGCATTTGCCCAATCAACTCCTGGAAGAGAAACACGTTGGGGTTGAGCTGCTCCTACATAATTATATGTCGCCTTTGCAATGTGAGATGGAGTATTGAGATAATTTCGATTCCATAAGGAAGATGTTTCGACAGATCCCCGTGGCCAACAAGCTTTGCTTCGACAAGGAGCTGAAGCGTTCGTGGGAGATCCATGAGCGTAAGCTGAAGAACCTGAAGTGTAGTATAGATCGGAGCCGGCCAGCCGAGTTCGAGTTTCTCCAAAGCCGGCCAAAGAAGGAAGTGCTGCAGTAATTCCGTAATACTGAAATCATGCGGGAGAATAGGGTGCTGCTCAACAAGATCAGCGATATTTCCATGGAAGGTATGGCTGGTGGTAATCATGTAGGCGACCTTAATAAGTTCCTGAAAAGGACCAGCTCGTCCACCACCAAGCCCAAGAAAACTTTGAACGAACCCTACCGCAAACGATAGTTGGTGAAGATTGTGGAGTAGAACCAGTAGATGCTCAAACGAATTCAGGAGCGTAAGAGCTGCTACAACAACCGCAAGATGGCGAGGGAGAGATAGCAGGTTGAGCGTAACATCAATCTGATCTCCGCCTTTCCTTACAAGGACATGAAGCACAATAAGACGCTTGTGAATGTATTCATGTCGTGACTCAGCTGTGGATGACCAATTCGACATTGAACAACGAAAGGACTCTGCGAACCAATGAGTCCCGTGACGACAACGATATCATGTCGAAGCCCCTGACAGCCAACCTTACAGACCTAAAGATGAAGAAGACTCGCACGATCAACGGTCAATTCTTTTTAGTGAGTTCAAGGATCAACGTTGACGGTAAGTTCGCAGTAGAACTCTAGAACCTGGAGGAATCTAACGGTAAGTACTGTTTATTCCTCAGTGAAATGGAAGCAAGAAACTTTCTGAAGGTTTACTTTGGAAACAACTTGGAGTGTATGCTGGACAGTCTGTTTATTGATGAGAAGGAACAGACCTGCTATCTGAAGTACCAAGTGCCACTGCTCACCACCGATGATCGTAACAAGCTACCGAAGATCCACGATAGTCAGAATTAGCTCGCCAATAGCAACCTTGACCATCATGACAGTACATCAAACGTACCAGACATCATCAACGAAGTCGATGAACTCAAGGTCTCTGAGCCTCCCTCCCGCCACTATAATCAGTGACAGATACTTACTTCAAAGATTATCAAGCAATGCAAGTTTGGCTTGGATGCTGGAGACGATAAGTCCCACTACCTCTTCGTTCTATACTGGGTTCCGAAGCATCTCTTCCTTTAGTTTGGCACGGTGCTCAAGGTTGTTGGCCTTGTTCATTACCTCCATGTACTTCTGCTATTTTGTTAGTTTCTTGCTCTCCATTATCCTCTTTACTGCCTGCTGGTCATTTTGTTGGATCCTTGGTAATACTTGCAGATAGTTTTTGTACTTAACAGCCGAGGCTGGCTGTCGAAACGAGTTCTTCAGAGAATCTTCGAGCTTCTCTAGCTCTTTTATCTTCTCCTTTGTATGCTTGCGAAGCTATCGGTCCCGTTATTCCCTTTCCGCCTCGGTTCTGAAGACCTGTCGTCTGGGTGCTACGACTTCTGTTGGAAGGCGTTTGTTAGGTCGTTCTCCCAACTCAGGCTCTGATGCCTTTTAGCCTTTCATGGTCTTTACTCGAGTAGCGTTTGCGTTGCTGTCTCGCGCAGGTTTGATCTCAGTTATGAGAGTTTTGTTGTGTTGTTGAAAGAGTTGACTAACAAGTTCGCCATACTTTTTACGTTTCTCCATGTGCACATATTTGAGCTGCTCCTTCATAACTCCCTCTTCCTCCCTTTTTTTCTCCTCTTCTTCCACAAGCAGGCTAAACTTTCCCCGATGGTACTTGTGCTTATGCAGTTGAAGGGGGGAAGTTGCATCAAGGGACCTCTCAGATAGCTTCGCTCGCTGCTTCTGTTCAACGTATCGCTTTTAATGTTCATGTATCTCAGTAGGCAGGTCAAATGATTTCTTCTGTTGCTTCTGAGCGGTGCTTCCTTGAAATTACATAGTCTCTTCGGTAACTACTCGCTTCACCTTTTCGGATTTTTTTATCTCCTTGATGAGACTGTTGCTCAAACTATCCAACACCTTCAAGTCCTCTCTCCTTCTGCTTTCAAGCTCCAATCGGCGCTGAATAGACTCTCTGCGTTCGAGAAGTATTCTTTGTTTGGAATGTTCGATTTCCTCGTTTCTGGCTTGCTCCTGCCGATCGAGTAGTTCCTGCTTACGTTTCTCTAACTGTTGCTTCCTCCTCTCAAAGGCTTTCTTATCCTGCATCATTTTCACAACGAGCTTCTGTGCCTGTTCGTAGGCTTCAATATCCTCACTGATGTTCCTGTACTTCTGAAATTTGCTGACCTTCTCTTCATCCCTCATCTTCTGGATCTCTAAATCCACTGCACGGATATTTCGCTTCAACATTTGCCGCTCCTGCTCGAGCTCGCGGAGCCTCTGTTGATCTTTCGATTGTTTCGGTGGTGAGTAGAGCACCATGAACTCATTCTCTGTCGAGTTGCTCAACCTACTCCGAAGGTGCTCATTCGTGGAACGGTCGTTAAGTCCTCTTGGTAGTCGATCCCCCTCTGAGGACTTTATTGGGGTTTATTGTCTGCCGTCCGAAAGTGTTGGGTTATAGCTGCTTACATGATCTCGTCTTTGGCTGAACTGTTGTTTCAGAGAGCCCAATGTCGAACTGGCCTTCTCCCGCAATGCACAAGAGATGCTTGCAGCGAACTCTCGGAGCCTCTACCAGCTGTGCATATAATATTTTACAACTCCCAGTTCATAAGCCCACATGTTCTCGAGGCAACGCACCGAGAGCAAACTCATGAGGGCAGTCAACACAAACATGCAACAAATCATCGCATTGCTGGAGAAGCACAACCCCAAACCAAAATAAGAGCGAAAGTTGGACATGGTTGCACTCTTTCGGGATCTACAACAACTGCTACCCTTCAAGTAGTTTCAAGACTTCCTACCATTTTTACAGGACCCTGACAACATACCTTTTGAGTACGGCAACCTGGAAAGTATGTCCGTGGACCGATTCAACTCCTTGCTGGAACTATGGCTTAGCACAAGCAAGGAGAAGGAGGAAGAAGCTTATTCCGTGGCCTAGTCAGAGGAGTATATCGTCGAGCTAGATCCAATCGTCGCTTTGATGTAGGACCTGATGAAGAAACGCAGTGAGCCAGTGAGAGACTACCTGAACACGCTGCCCGATAAGACTCGGCTTGGTGACTTTAACATCAATCAACTGTTGAAAGAAGTGCTGGGAGGCACACACTACCTCTATGAGTTCGATACTGACACTGAACACTTCTTTGATAAGGTCGGAAGCTATGTAACGCTGTTGAACATCATCAAGGGCTACCGAAAAAGTCATTCTCGTAACATTAAGCCATCTGACGATGAGAAATATATCTATCTGAAGGAGCTGCCCTACATTGTTGGTTACTGGTAGGGACAAAATGGCCAGCTATCTATAGAAAGCACACGCCGCAAGGAACACAAAGGCATGCAGACCAGCATCAACAATAAGACCAGTAGCTTGCATGGAAGTCATACCATGAAGGAAGGTGAAACCGGACCTTCGTTGTAAGCCATCCTGAACAACTCAATAGAGCAACTGAAGCACAAGAAGTACCAAACTTCCAACAGTTAATGGCTGGAATCCATCGACTATATCATCATCACACTCAGAAAGTAACGCAGTCGTCTGTTTCCCCAGTATCGGACGAATAACGGTAAACTTTTTACCTAACCTTCACTGTTGGAACAGTCAAACCACGGTACGCAGAGTAAGGATACGGAAAAGATCCGTAATGACCTGCTCAAGGAAATTTTCATATATTACCGAGAGAAACATATCGAGGATACCGACGAGCATGAATAGCATCGATTAGGCCCTGAGCAACTCTCTACCAACCGAACTGTGATGTTCCTGAGGGACTCTGGTATTGGTCGCAATCCGATCACGCAAAAACGAACTCAGTCTATCCTTGATGTTAGACTCAAAAAACGTCGAGCTGTAAACCTCAATGAGTTTGTGTCCCTAATCAACGAACTCTTCCCCCTCGAAGAGTCCATGCTCAACACAAACACCCTTCAGAACTTCGTGAATACACACATCAGGCCAAACTATTTCTAAAAGACAATCAAGACAAGTAAGCGTTACTAACGGCGAGAAAAGATTCTGACAATGGTAGGGCAGAAGCCAACTTCGTCTATACGGTAGTCGTCTGGTCTCAAAACTCCCTGTATCAACTGCAAGTCACCAGTATAAAACTACAAAAATAGCGGTGTGCTGCAGGCACGGAGGAAGAAACATAGAATTTGGATTGAGGAGATATACAAAACGGGGGCAGCAACGCCAGTGAGAGACAGCAAAAGCCCAAGCATTTTGAATCGGCATTCGTTGTAGGTACGCCACTCGCAGACAATTGACTAACCATCGGAACGCGCAGGCGGGTACCTGCAGAACACGCACGTGATCCAGGAGCAAGAGGCGAACAGCAAGCGGCGAAGGAAGTACCGAAGCAACTTCAGAAAGTCATGAAACTAATTAAATTATCAATCACACTGCAGCGAACGATTGTGTAGACATCAATATTTCAACAGAATTTCTTCGATAGCCCGAATAACGTGTTACCATCAGACGAATTCTTCCC
>ERZ724508.1687-NODE-1687-length-12658-cov-6.262398_pt1 | contig 12658 bp, 21 predicted proteins | sample MGYA00376041_ERZ724508 | MGnify/ENA primary metagenome ERZ724508 (study PRJEB28724, sample SAMN07190887) | wastewater metagenome | isolation source: effluent of sewage treatment plant in Hong Hong | place: USA: Christiansburg, Virginia | collected 2016-03-01 ...
TGAACTCTTCGGTCTCCACTGACAAATAGAAAGAGTCTGACGACATGGTAATTACGTAGTGGAGTTATTCTTCCATTTGGCCATGAGGTCCTGCTAGTTGACGGCGCCAACCTCCACAAACGACCGAACTTCGCAATATTTAAACTTATAACCATGTATATCGAGTATTTTTTAGGCTGGTGATTATCTTTAGTGGGTCAGCTTTACGAGTCAGGGGCCCATGGCTTATTTGCAGCTACGAAGGCTTGAAACCAATGAGGCTCCGCAGAGCTAGCGACCTCTTCCTGGTAATAGAACCACAAGTTCGATGAAGTTCTATATTGTTGGATTGTCCAAAGCGCTAATCAACAACGGTAGCCATGCCACCCTTATCGGATAATCTTCGACTTTCAGCGTTGCTCTGCCCAAAGTCCAACAATTTAGTGCAACCAATAGCACCACTGCACCCTACCATCACGATGTTTTGGGAGCGCCTCAACATACAATTTGAAAATTCTGGGGATCCACTTAGAAGGCTATCAGAGGACTGAGTTACGGCGGTACTTTTCGATATCATCAGCTCCAAAACTCGTTCTAAGATAAATTTGAGGAGAGGTTATAATATTATCTCTCGGCTCCCTGCTCGTAGCTGCACAGGGACTCGAACAGACAGTTGCCAATGACTTGAGTTCAGTGGCGTCGGGCAAAAATGAATTTGATGACGGTAACTGACGGGGGATCCAAGGTTTTGAAAATGTTTTGTGGAATCTGCTTCAAAATGACGATATTCCCTTGTGGCTACTTCAAACCGTTCTATTGATCTTTTGGATATGCGGTATACGCCATTTCATTGAAGTTCGACGACAAATAGCCATCAAAATCCCATACAGGAGGTGTAGGGCAGTTGTTGACTCTGTGTGTGCACGCTGGGGTAGGCGATGTAGGGCACATACACGAACACTGGGCACATCACATTCGGCGGCTGTGATGGGGGAATTTCGGTCGAAGCAGTGTTAATTCCCGCAAGCATCTTTTGCTCGTCCTCGGTGAGCTGGAGATAGGATCCATGTTTTTTGAAAATTCGGCCCTCCTTTTTGAAACATTTGACGATAAACTTGGCAGTGCTCAACTTTAAGCCGAGACTTTCGGAAGCAGGCTTGAGCTTTTCCTTCTGAAAGACCACCCGGTTTATCAGTTCGACTCTCGTCTGAATTTCAAAGAAATCGTTACCTCGTAGCTGATTTTGTCGTAGTTGCGAGTCGATCTGTGTTGAGAACGACCTAGCTTGCCCTCCTGACTCTTCCCTTCACCGTGGCAATCGCTGTCAATAATTTATGTCTTCATAACTTCTCAATTATTATAAGCGGAGGACACTCTGTCTATATAGAGCGGTGAACCGACCCAAACCATCACCCTCTGCAAGGCCTTCCGATCGACCATTCATTCGAACCATAGAATTTTCCAGAACATTGGTATCTATTAGCCCAACAATCAAAATATAGAAGGGGGTGTAGAGTAATTGCTGGCTGCCAACTACTACTCCATTTTCATCGACGGGGTAGACGCTAGAGCATAATTTTGCGCCATCGTTATATGGCATATAAATGGGAATACGTGTTAGAACTCTATATGACCGTTAACCCTGGTAACCACATGCCTTGAACCTTCGATCGGTAGAGCAGGTCCTTCCCGGCGCAATATTTCGGGGGCGATCGGAACCAGCCAATTTCTATGTGTCAACAATATCGTGAGTATCAACCTTTGCTTCGGCCTATCCAATATTATTTCGGTTTGCTCTCAAATTTAATTTCATGGATTAGAAAATGTGTGAAGCTTGGCAAGCCAGACCAGGAAAAGTATGAAGGTGGGGACCGAGCAGTCTCCACCCGTTATTGATCGGATGCGAAAGCCATGGAAGTTAACCATTTACGGCACCTCCAAACGGTAAAGTCAAAAGGTTTTAGCCTGCTTCGAGCAAAGCTTCGAACACCAACCATTCCCGATTAAAAATGAGTGAAGACCAGTAGCTTGTTAGTGCTTGAGACGAATAGTATCCTGCACTACGGGATGGTGCCATACAGCCAGTATTATTTCTATTTTATACTTATCTGCATTCAAATTGGCCACAGTAAGTTGGCACATCTACTGTCCGTCAACGCCTGTCTTGGTGGTAGTATCTTCGATCGCCGCTAAATTGTCTTTTTTAAAATGACTGCCCTCCTCGGAACGAGTTTCCGCGGGGACGGTACTGCTGCCTGTCGTGCCTATCTTCTCTCTGGCGGTCAAAGGTGCTCTGCTCCACAGGTGTGGGAGTACTCAATTTCAATTCCGATACTCGCTGCCCTTAAAATCTATAGTGCTTCTTTATGGAGTCCAATAACTCATCGATGGGGTGTCGAAACCACAGGTGCTTCAACTTCGCCGACAGTGCGAGGAGGTTCGGTACGTATATTGCCCCGGTGTTACTCAGAACCTTCTCGTAGAGGGGTTTCAGCATTCTATTGACTAGTATATTGTTAAAGTCTTGCAGATGCTGGTGGAAATCGGCCTTGAAGATATCAGCTGACCTCACCAACAGGGATGCTTCGCCGTGTTGACCTAGGAGATCGTAGTGCTTATAGAGATGCTCATGGATCTTGGTACCCGCCGGTTTTTTGAATCCTTCGCATATCAGGAACTTCTCATGGAGAAAGAGGTTGGAAGTGAGTGGTTTTAGCACCGTAATTTTATAGAACATTGTTCGCAGTAGAAACAGGAACTCATTGGTTTTATGTCGGATGTTGCTATAAATCCGTAAAATTGCGCACTGTCCATCTGCCAAGGTTCCGCTCAGCAGCAGGATGTAGTACTGCAAAATGGGCAGGAACTTCCTCTCGCACTCCTGGTAGCATGCAGTCGAATCCTACAGCTCTCTCAGTCCGATGAACAGGTGTAAGCCCTTGTAATTGCCGTCGAGCTGCTGGTTGGTCTGGTTGAGCTGTTGCATCAACTCCTTCACCTGCTCGCGATCGGCAATATTGATTGCCTGGGCTTCTTGCCATTTAGCATTCGATGCAGTGTATTACCTGTTGGTGAGATGCAATCCCGCCACTTTGTATTCGATGAACTCGATATTCAGCAGTTCGTTCAGGTACAGCTCGTAGGTGGGGTTTGCAGTATCTAGGAAGTACGCATAGTGTGACAGCGTGTAGTCCTCTATTGCCAATAGCCGATCCTTCTGTATGGAAGCCAGAACCTCCATGAATTGGACGATACGGGTGTCAGTATAGTCTTGCTATTATGGAAACCACTCGACACGCTCAATTTGCCCCTTCATCATGGCCTGCCGATCCTCGAGATACTTGAGATTCTACCCACCGATACACACCCCCTTTGCTTCCTTTAAATTCACTTCCAACATTGCTTCGTTCTCGAGCCCACGACGATTGACGATAGTCTTGAACAACTGCTCCTCTGGAAATTGGAATAACTCAAGCCTCTTCGTCTTGGGTCTTTCGATCATGGTAGAATGCCTCAGCGAACTGTAACCGATGGGTTCAATGATTTCCTACGGACGTAGCGGTGTGCTCTTGTACTGTGGGTTATTGCTGAACAAGTCGTCGACGATCCTTCGCATGTATTATCTCAACACAAAAGTATAAGTCATAGTTAGGCGTAGCAACTGGCCAGCTACAGGAACGGCTTGCTCATACGCAGCTGGTTGAGAGTCAGGCGGTTGCGGAGACTGCACGTCATGCTACGAATAAGTCTGCGTTCTCGATCGTGATTAGCAGGCAAATCAATACGTCCCTCCTTAATCGCTCGCAGGCAGGAAAGTCTCTCGTGGTCAGTCTTGAAGGCTATCAGCAGTTAATAGTAGATGATTCCGAGGGAATAGACATCCAGCAACTACAGCCTATCAAGCTTGGAGTTCTGTTGTTACAATTCGGGTGCCATATACGAGGGAGTACCGAGTCTCTTCAGTAAATCGGATTTGACAGCTGGTTCCTCAGAGCTGATAGTGGCTAAACCAAAGTCGCCCACCTTGAGCAACTGTTTGGGGCCATCCACAAATATGTTTCCTGGTTTAAGATCGCGATGCACAATCCCGTTTTGATGTAAGGTCTCGACCCCTTGGAGGATCTGGTAAAACAGTCTAAAGGCCATTGCTGGCTCCCGTTGAGTCGAGTTCTTCTTCAGCAAGTCAGCCAAATTGCCTCCCTCACATAGTTCCATTTGAATGTACAACGCAAGGATTTTGCTCTTATCCACTGGTTTCCTCTTCATTTTCTTCGGTGAGTTGCCGTTTGGCTTGACGATCTTCTGTTCAGGACGGATAAATTCAATGCTGCGACTTCCTTCCTCACTCTCCATGAGGCTGAGCATCCCATTGGAGCTGTTCTTGTCGAGGACAGTGCCAATACTGCTAAGTTCACTGTCCACATCTATTGGCATATCCTCTCCTGTCGGCTATTCCACCCACCAGTTATAGTAACGAACAATGTTACGGTGGCTAATGTGACTGATAGCGCGAACCTCCCTAAGGAAGTCCTCATTAAGGTCTGCGAAGTATATCCGTTTGATGGCATATGGTCTGTTCTCTAAGGACTTGGTAGCTTTGAAAACACTCCCATAGGCTCCTTGACCAATGTGGCTTACGTTGAAGAACTGGCTTCTGAACTTCCCGTTCTCCAGCATGCCAATCACTTGGATGGGTCGTGGTATCTGCTGAAGTTCCTTATGATAGTTTCTTTCGACTGCCACCAGGCACCCTTTGCTGCTACTATTCTATTTCAGCGTCACCCTAATATTCTAACCCTCGTGGATCTCCTCGGGAACTTCACAGAGGATCTCCTTGAAGCTTCCAAGTGAAGCTTGGGCGGAGGGTACATTTTCGAATTCTGTGATGACTTCGAATGTTTCAGTTTTCAAAATTTTTCCTCCGACATACTCGAACAGCACTCGTAGACTTGAGTCCTTGCAAAGATGTCGACGTCCTAGTTGCATTCCGTGCTTTAAGATAAACTCCTTTAGGTTTGCTGATTGCCCATTGGAACCTTCAGTGTTCTCGAAGCAGGGGAGAGCCAGTTGTCGATCAGACTTGAGTGGCCTGTCCCTTCCATTGTTACTCCTATCACGAGCTGATTATGGCTCAGCAGGCGGTAACGCCAGTACTGCTTGATATCGGGAATGTTGATTTGGCTCGATAGTTCGTTGGGCTTTGCACCCAAGAAGATATCCGATTTGGAACACGGAGAAGAGTAGTGTGATGAGTTCACCGAGGGTGAAAGTCAAGAAATAGGGTGATTCAAGCGGTAAGAGCTGCTCCATCCCCATACGAACCATAATATTTTCGAGTTATAACATAATTGGGGTAGCCGCTATTATCACACATGCTTGCTAATCATTACCGGTGATATAGATAAGAGAACTCTTACAGCGTTACGAACCGCTTGCTGAAGGCTCTGATGAATTCACTGGTTGCCTGCTTCAAGCTTTCATTGAAATCGAGCAAAGTATGGTTTCTTTCACGGAAATTTGGCAGCCAGTGTCGAGTAAACAATTGGATGAGTAACAGTGAGCTGAGTTCCTCGAAAGCGTCTTTACGCTAGGTCAGCAGCATCAGAAATCTCTTGAATTACTCCTGATCGCAGACTGCTTGGCTATCCCCCTTGCCGAGCTGAAAATACTGTTTGAGGAAGAACGTGCAGTTAATCGATGCTACTGCCATCAGAAACTAGTTGACTGGGTCTATCATCTCCAAGGTCTACTTGCCGTATTTTTCGGTGAAGTGCAGTAGACACTCCAAGGAGACTATACCACCACTGCGAAAGTCAGTTGCCGGAGTGTTACTTTGGAAACCCAGATTCTTCCACTTGACGCCTGCAGTGGAGCTTCTTCCATAGACCCGATAGTGCAACCGGTCTAACAGTTATACATGCTTGGCATCCTAGCTATTGAACGGCACTGAGCAGCGCTACTTTAACGCGAAGTAGCAATCGATCTCGTCCTCTGTGAATACAATCGGCGACATGCAGCAGCTGGTTGAGAAGGTTGGTAGTTCTAGCCTTGGTCGCATTTGCTTTGGATTATTAGTACAGTCACATCGCAAAAGATTCTGATTCAAATACCCAACATCAATCATGAGCGTTGCTTACGGAGATGGTGCTTCGCTTCCATCATCTCGTGAACCTTCTTCTCGTGGATTGGTGCCACAATGAATTCACCTCTCTTGTTCTTGTGAACGTGGCCAGTGGAGCCCTCCCTTACCCATTTTGCCTTCTGGGTTTCGTAGTCAAGGCCAAGCTTTTTCATGTACTCGCCGATGGTGAGGCTGCTCTATTCGCTACTGCTACTGGAGCTGGAGCTGCTGCTGCTGCTGCTACTGCTGAAGCTTGAGCTAGAACTGAAGGTAGAGCTGGCACCGAAGAGTGCAGCAGAACCTGAAAGTCCGGTGGCAGTCAAAGTAGAACCATAGGACTCTCCTGGGACCATATCGACTTCAGTGGATCGCTTGGTGGTAGTAGTGTTGACCTTGCGGATGACGCAATGAGTACGATTCCAACCACTGTGAGATGGGCACTTGATACATTCACCATTGTAGAAGAAGAAGTCGGTTGAGCATCGATGCGGGATTACCTCAGTCTTGGAATCAATGACTGTAGTCGCGTTGAGATTCTCTTTTTCTACTCCTTCGGTTTATTTTTTCTTCTTGATATCTTCTTCAACTACTGGAGGTTCGGGTTCTGGCTTCGGTTGGGGTTCTGGCTCTGGCTTTGGTTAGGGTTTTGGCTCTGGTTTTTTATCAATCGGTACAACAACTGGCTTTGTTGTGTCTCCTCCGAAGAATTTCCATGCTCCCAAAGCTGCAAGTGCAGCCAATAGGAGGCCAAGCAAAAGCCAGCACCACCAAGGGCATGCACATGATCCTCGTCCAGAAGGTGGGGGTGGAACGAAAGGCCTTGGTCTGTATGGCTCAACATCGACCATTGCACCGCTGTTGACAGTGTTAGTCTGGATGATGGCCCCAGGAGTCGTTGTTTCTTAAACGACAACAGTTTTCTTGATGACAGCAGGTTGCGGCTGCTCGATGGTCTCAATGCGCTGCTCAACAATGGGTCCTGGAACAACTGAAGCTATTCTTGACCGTCGAACGGTTGTGGTGGTCATCGGCATCGCGGGCGACAGGCTGGGATACGCGATGGAGGGGTTCGTATAAACTACAGGCGAGCTGGTTCGGGCGTACGATTGACGGATCACCTGAGAAGGCTGAGCAAGTTGCACTGCTGGCGATACAACTGCACCCCGGAAGGCCGACGGCTGTACGATTTGACTCACTGGCGAGCCAATAATGACGCGGTTTTCCACCTGTCCGGTAGGGCTGTGCAGGGCCGACGTGCCCCTGTACTTTTTGTTGATGTTGTCGATGCTCAATCCACGAGGCTTCATTGGTGGAGTTCAGTGTTTAAATAAATCAATATCAAAGATCTGCTCACCAATAAAATATATAAACCCGTCACTGCGAGTTGACAACCGAGCCATTGGGCGGGCGCTCCGCCCTCGAATATGATCGTTGGAATTCAAGATCGCAGAATAAGGAGCATTCAACACGAAGACTCTCCTTATAGTGGTCGCAAGGAACGGCTCTTTACTAATCGATATTCTTGTCTTCGACTTGCATTAGTGTTGGATTAAACACAAAATACATATCAGCATAGGTAACCGAATTTCATGAACTCCTCTGGACCCTTCAGATACTTGCTGAACTGGTAAGGCAGGAGAATAACCAATGAGGACGCCATCGTAAACATTAGCAGCACGTACACTATAGTATTCAGTTTGAACCGAACTTTAATGTAGTTTACGATTGCCTTGACAAGCCACGAGGACAGGAACGATAGGGCGAAGAACTTGAGGAATTATGGCATGTTGTACACTCCTGACATCGCCGATACGAAGAACGAGCAGAACGATGAAATTAATATTAAAGGGCCAGTGCTTGCAGCTGCTACGTCCTTATCAAGTCCAATACTTAGCCATACAGGCACCAGGACGATAGCACCACCCAGTCCAACTGCCCCTCCGATTAGTCCTGCCGTAAAGCCATAGAACATCGATGTTCTGACACTACCATCCGTCACTTTTTAATTTTCGGGAAGCTTGAGCCCCAACCGCGACTGCTCGTGTTGCTGCTTGAAGTGTTGTATCGCCACAGACTTTGCTGTCAGATAACTAAGGGCCAGATGTGTGGCGTTGAATATCCAAAACCCTATTCCACAAGACTCTAATCCAATCCACGAGCTGTAGGCACGACCACCGCGCATCAAAAGTATAGCCACAGTGTAGATGGTCACGTATAGTAACACTTTGAGCTTATCCTTTTGGAACAAGGCCTTGTTTTGCTCCAAGGAGTCTGCCAAAGCAGGGTGAAGATCGGTAACTCTCAGTTGCTCCTCAAGATTGTTGACAATCATTGCTTAAGACTGTTATAGAAGTGCCGCATCGGCAGTCCGTGCCTCCATAAATTTCCTGTAAGAAAGCCTTGTCAGATACCCCAGTAGAAATGTGAACGCAAGTGTCACAGTAAATTAAGAGAGATAGCCGTTTAGCATTGTCTGCATAACCTTCTCCCCATACTCCAAATAGTGACCCTGTAGTAATCATCGGTGCGGTCAGCGCGACTAAATTGTAGTCGATCAGCAAATTTCCATTTGGGCGACGCTTGGTAAGATTCTGAAAGATTGACGCCAACGAGCCCCCCATCAGGAAGATGTATGTAACGCTCATGGCCTTTCTGGACTGGTAACCAAGTCCCAACATCAGACAGATGTTGATAATGGGTCCACCTCCGATGCCGGCAGACTGAGTTCCATGGGATGTACCTGCGATATGCCTATAAAGCTGCCAATGATGCATAGCACGAGGGCATCGAGCATCGGGAAAACAACTTATTAAGAATTAAACGTCTTGGAAGGTTTTTATTTTTGGATAAGGGCGCCCAGAGCACTGAATTTACTGAGGGCCGTGCGACACGTTTGGAGGATAGTAAAGTCGGTAGGAATGCGTTTAAAAATGACTATTTAGTTATGCCCTATACTTCTAATTTATTTCATGGAAAACATTGTGGAAACTGGCAGAGCGCTCTCGCTTGGACAACCCTTTCCTATCTTGGAAGTCATTAACTTCCCGGGATTTGTGATGAGGTGGGCTCCCGAGGTTGCCTGTGGTGGCTATCTTCAAGTCATCAAAGAGCCTTGTGGTGACCTCACATCGTCGATGGCGCAATCAGCCAGCCATTCTTCAGCTGCCTCGGAGTGCGCTTCGAAGGATGTGCAATAGCACGGGATCTGCGAGTACAACAGAAAATAGAAAAGCCTGGAAGAACTAAGCAAGCGGGTACTTGCCTACTTCGGGAACCAAAGCCAGCAACCGTTTCGCCTCGAAAGCATTATCAGCTAGCTGAGGGTGGAGAGAAGACGAGTTTACGATATCATTAACATCCTTCAAAACTTGGAAGTGGTGTAGAAGCTCGCCCGAAAAAATTATATTTGGAACGGCACGGGAAGATTCCACGACAAGTTGGCCGGTCTGTTGTCCGGGGAAAATGAAACACCAGTGACCGGTGCTGCTGTGCGCCGCCCATTCGAAGAACTCACTACCAGCTTCATTAAATTTATGGCCCGGTTGAATGGCTCGACCACTTTAGAACGAGCTGCTGAAATGATGACCCACGAAGGAAGGTCTGATTCTCAGGCCAACATCAAGACTAAGGTCAGGCGGCTCTACGACATCACAAATGTGCTCATGTCCCTAGGAGTCATCCAGAAGATCCGAAGAAACGGCCGCCAGGAATTCGAATGGGTGAATTCAAAGGGCGTCGAAGCTACAGCAGAGACCCACTGCGAAGAAGACCATCGCAGAGTTAAGCAAAGAAGCCCATCCTTCTTTTGCTAACTTTTTCTACGAGAATCCGCGGCGAATTCTGAGTCCAACATGAACAGTTTTGTGGAGCGGTGGAGCAGCAGCATGTGGGAGTCCATCGATTCACGCCGGTAGAACCGAACTGTCTCGACCTTCAGTGGGCTGAGCGGATTGTTGAGCAGCGGTAGTCTAAGATAAATCACAAACATGGGCTCTCAAAGAAGAGGATTCGAGACAGTTGTGCGCCACACCAGTGGATGCTTCGACAAATGTTAATGATTACCTACAGCTTCTGTTATTCTCCACAAGTTGTTGATATTATCCAATGATTAGCCGCGCTAGCCAATAGAAGTAGATGAAGCCGTCTCACTGTTTGTACTGGCTGAACATAGAACAGGGTTCCTACTGGAGTTGCTGCAATCAGCAGGGTCATGCCTTGCTTTTCGATTTTCTCGCTTTGGTTGATCCTAGGACTGTGGATGCCGTCCTTCGAGGATTTTCTGGTGCCAAACTGCAGAATTTTGAATATAAATCGCAGGGTACTCCCTCAAAAAGTTCCCTGATGGAGACGCGAAGTGGGTCTCGATGGAGCTAGCTGAACGAACCAATCTTTGCCGAAGTTGTCCCAGAAACGATAATTACAGCCGCTCACATATAATTATATACACAGTCTATGAGCGAACGCAAAGTATGGTCTTCTTCAGTACCACCGATAAGCAATTTAGGAAGACGCCGCGCTGGAAGAAATAATTAAGATCAGGAAGGTGAAGAAGTGGAAGGACATTGCACGTGTCATGGAGGAGCAGTTTGGAATCACTGGTCGCTCCGGCAAGCAATGCCGTGAGAGGTATGAAGGTTGGGTTGAATTAGGTGGCATAACCAACTCAATCCCGGCATAAAGAAGTAAACGTGGACGGAGGAGTAGGAGAAGGTGCTGTTTCGCTGTCACGACACGCATGGTAATAAATGGGCAAAGATCGCCAAGTAACTACCAGGTCGGACGGACAATTGCATTAAAAACCATTTCTATTCGACTCTCAGGAAAGCAGTGAGAAGGTTGAACAGGTTTATTAGTGAGTGCCGCGATCGGGGAGATATGAAGTAGATCAAACCAATTGTCCTGTCGAAGATAATCGTAGTGTCGGGCGAACGATGGGATAAACGTATTCCCAGTGCAGACGACCTTGTGAAGAAGTGCATGTCTATTAAAGAAAGGCTCATCCGGGTGTCCAAGGATGCAGATCAGCCTACAAACTCTGAAGATCATGAGTTCAGGAAGTTAGTGATGGACATAATGGAGTTCAACAAGCTTTATAAGCGAAAGAAGAACCGTCGAAGAAAGCGGAGTGAAGATGAGCAGCCAAGCGGTGAAGTAGAATAATAGGAGGCATAATAAAGTGTAAAAGAGGAGCCCGATGATGAGTTAGACAAGCAGACACCTTAGTAGTAGCCTCAGCCTATCGGCATGAGTCAGCTAAAGGTACCAGTGGCGATGCCATTTGTAGCACCCACGAACTTTACCCGGTTGCCCGAGCACACTTCTAGTAAAGAAAGCCTCCCAGAGATGATGTTGATGACGCCTTCACAAATATTCAGTGGAAAGGACAAACGAATAAGCCAAAACTCTATGTGGACGCTTGAGAAAGCTCGTTCAATCCCCTTTGAAGATGAGCACAGTATGAACTCCTCACAGAAACATGCCCTGATGGGAAGTAGCGGCATGGACAACTACTTTATGAACGGTTTGCCACCGTATCGAAGACCAAGCGAGCCAAACATGTTCGAAGTACCTACTGAAGACGTCAGTACGAAACGTAATGATGTAGGCAATCAGCTGAGCAACTTACAAAGTAGCACAGGCTTCTTCAGCAGTGTAAACCCTCGCACGGTCAGCAACCTCTTCGAACTTCCTAAAGACCCTCAGAAGTCTTGACTTCAGCTAATTTATTGCAAGTGTCTTATTAGCCGTGGCTATCAATCGCTGTCCTAAGCCAGCAGCTTGCGTTGCATGCGATTGTGCGCCATCTGCCGTTGTCTTACGCGTTGCATGGTTTCCTACGAGGCATAGTAGACGACACCATTTTCTGGATCCAATATTTGGTATGTTACGTTGCTGGACGACTGCCAGTAGATGAATACCTCGAACAGTAGGTATGCGACGGAGCAGCCGATGAGTATGTTTCGCATGCGATGCCGAGACTCCCGATAGTGACGATCGAGGTCCTCACGAAATTATCGATTTGCTTTTTCTCGCGATCGAATGTACTCTTCGTAGAATTGCGATTGTTAGTTGGGACGTGCTGATTGTCCGTACGTTTGCCACGCTCGGTAGCTCGTGCTTTCAGACTTTCGAGTACCACCATAATGGAAATTTGCATTGTAGGTGGAACGGTAATGACGCTCGCCGCTGTTGCTCTACCCGAAGTTGCGAGCGTCGTACTATCTCCTCTGTGTTTCAGTTTCTTGTTACCTTTTCGGGATCCCCTATCACTTCATACGCCTGATTGATGATCTTGAATCTCTCCTAAGTGGAGGAATTGTAGTCGGGGTGGTAGAGTTTGGCTAACTGGCGGTACTTAGCCTTGATTTCATCCTGGCTCGCTTTGTACGGCACCTCAAGGATTTTGTAGTAATCCTTGCCAACACAAAATCGGCATGAAATGAGTCTTAGCATACACGACCAATATATAGCCGATTTAACCAACAGGTAAGAGTAAGTCATATCCTCACGATGGAGGGAAAAAGGGATAAGCACACCCCATTGGGTACATCCACATCG